>Ga0209097_10000031_pt1 | contig 167397 bp, 145 predicted proteins | sample AD_UKC052_MetaG_FD_184419 | JGI IMG/M metagenome (GOLD analysis project Ga0209097, IMG submission 184419) | Active sludge microbial communities of municipal wastewater-treating anaerobic digesters from USA - AD_UKC052_MetaG (SPAdes) (version 2) | ecosystem: Engineered > Bioreactor > Anaerobic...
TTATTTGTTCTGCTCAAACAAAAATGGTCCCTGTCCCAGGAACAGAAAACGGCTGTCCTGCAGACCGCCCTGGCTACCTTTCGAGCCTTGATTTACCCCAATGTCCGATCTTTTGTCTGAACCTCAGTTAGAAATTTCTTTTTCCCACGCTCAGAGGAATCTCGGTCAGTTTTCCGCTTTCATCCCGCCACATCTGCTGGTCAAAACCACGCGCAGCAGATAGGATGTTGGCAAATGCCGCCCTCACCCCTGCCTGACCGCGCAAATGCTGGTAAAAAGCCGTGTATTCCTCTCCCTTGGCTGCCAGGCTGGTTTGCGGGTTGACATTGGCAAATTCGCTGACAATGAGTTCGTGCGTTGGATAGCGCTGACTGAAAAAGTCAACCATTCGGCCTTTCTGCGGCTGCCCCATCTCTTCACGGGAACTCCAGTAAGCATTCACCCCGATCCAATCAGCCGTCTGGGCGGCTGCATCTGCCTCCTCAATAAAAACCCATCCGTCCTGGCGCAGACCTTCCACCTGCTCACCCATTGAAAGCCCTGGAAAACCCAGTTTGATGGCCGGCCACTGGCTGTGCAGCCGGTTATACACTTCCAGGAACCAGATGGTAAAATCGGTGCCGTTGGCCCAGGTTGTCCCCCAGCCTTCGCTGTAAAGATTGGGTTCCCGGGCAATCTGGAAGTGCTGCACGCCTTTATCCATAAAACGCTGGATATCTGCTGTCACCATCTGCACATATTCTCCCGGGGCAACCGCATTTTCGCTCAGTTTTCCCCTCAGGTCCACCGCCACCCACAGGTTGGGCAACAATGCCTTAATGCGGTCCAAATCCTCGCTTTTGACATTCTGCGGCAGTTTGACCGCCTCAACCCGTCCTTTTTGCAGGGCATCCAGGTCGCCTTGGGCGAAGGAACCGTCCGGCCGGGCGTTGACCCCCACCAGGCAGCCCGCCGGCAGCGCTCCGGCCGGGGTGGGTTTGGGCGTGGGCCAGACCATGAACGGCGTCGGGTCAATAATATCGTTGGGGTAGCGCGTCAGGCCGCTGGCTGTGGCGCCTTCTTTCTTCAAAGTCAGGTGCAGGTGGCTGCCTTTTGAATTGCCCGTTGAATCGGCCTTGCCAATCAGCTGACCAGCCGTGATCGCATCTCCGGGTTTGACTTTGATCTCCATCAGGTGAGCATACACAGTGAGATAACCATCGCGGTGCTGAATGCGGATATGTTTGCCGTAATTGTGTCCCTGGGGGTTCTCCCGCACCTGAAATACCGTGCCATCTGCGCAGGCATACACATTGGCGTTCATGGGGGCGCGAATATCCAGGCCTTCATGCCCGGGCACCCCCATCTGGCTGTAAATTTCCGGGTGCGCCCCAAAAGGCTGCGTCACCACGGCATAATCCGTCGGCCAGGCCAGTGAAAATGGCTGCTGGGTGCGCCCCAGCCGGTTATGACTGGCCACCCGCGCGCCTAAAAGCTGTTCCAGGGCTTCGGGTGTCTCCACCGGAATCAAATCCAGGCGCACCCCCGGATAATTTTTCTGGAACCAGGCAGCCATATCCCCCTGCGCTGGATATCCCGCGGGGGGGATGATGACCGAGACAATTTGATTGGGATTCAAATACCGCCCGGCTGTATCCGGGTCATGCGTCAGGTTGGCGCCAAATGCTTTAACATACTCGCGGCAGGCCTGCACCCAATCCCAATACCCCTCAGCAGGCAATAAAATAATCTGATAATCTGTCATAACGGCCTCCTATGAGAAACCCAGACCGCGTTCTTTCATGGAAATAAACTTCCCCCGGCCAATCACCAGGTGGTCCAGCACTTCAACATCCATCAGCTTGCCCGCCGACACCAGGGTGCGGGTCAGGTTGGTGTCTTCCGGGCTGGGGGTCGGGTCGCCGCTGGGATGGTTGTGAACCACCAGGATGGAGGCTGAATTCCAACGAATGGCACATTTGAACACCTCAGCCACTCTCACCGTGGAGGCATTGAGCGACCCGCGGTAGAGTTTCTCAATGCGCAGCAGGCGGTTCCGTGTGTCCAGCAGCAGCACCCACAGTTCTTCCTGCTCCAAAGCCGAAAGCTCATACTGCACCAGGGCGGCAGCATCTGCCGGGCTGTGAATGGTGGGCCTGTCCTCAGGTAGTTCCAAAGCCAGCCGGCGGCCCAATTCCACCGCCGCTTTGATCTGCGCTGCTTTTGCCGGGCCCACCCCTGTCTGGCTCTGCAAATCTTGAAACGAGGCCTGGTGCAGGCCGCGCAGACCTTGAAATTCATTCAGCAGTTGCTGCCCAACCTGAATGGCGTTCAGTCCCTTCACCCCCACCCGCAGCAGAATGGCCAGAAGCTCGGCGTTGGTTAAAGCTTGCGCCCCCAAAGCAGCAAGCCGCTCACGGGGGCGCTCAGATTCATCAAAATCTGTGATTCGATACGTGCTTGAATCGCTCACATCCGATTAAACAATATGCGTTTCGCGAATATCAACGATTTTCCGAACCATGGGTTCAATGGTGGCTTTCAGTTTATCTTTTTCAACGCCTTCCACCTTGAACATGAGCAGGCTGGTCCCGGCTGATTCACCCATGAAGGTGGCAAAGGAAATGATATTGCCGCCCAGCTCATAAATGGCCCGGGAAAGCTTGGAAAGGTTGCCGGGCTTGTCATCCGAAAGCACCTCCATGCGCACGCCAGACCGCCGCGCGCCCATCAGTTCGATGAGGATCTTGAACAAACTGGTTTCGGTGATGATGCCCACCAGTTCATTGTCGCGCAGCACTGGTAAGGCACCAATTTTCTTATCCGCCATCAGGCGTGCTGCATCTTCAATCGGCGTGTCTTCGGTGATGGTGATCAGTTTTTTGCTCATCACCTTCTCAACTGTGATTTTGCTCAGCAGGTAGCTGATTTCCCACACGCTCAGAGTCGTCGCATCCGATGGCGATGCGTTCAATAAGTCCTTCTCTGAAACCAGACCAACCATTTTCCCGTGGCTATCCACAACCGGGAAACGGCGAACTTTTTCTTTATGCATCAGGTTGAGTGCTTCCTGAATGGGCATGTCCGGGGGGACCGTAATTACAGGGCGCGCCATGCGTTCACCAACTAACATTGTTTCGATCTCCTTTCAAAGATGGCCTTAAATTAATAGCTCATTTATTGTATCCAGTTTCAACTTTGTTCGCAAGTGAAATTATGCATATAATCCTGATCTTTGACAGGTTCTTTCACGTCAAAAAGATTAACCTTGTACTTGACCTCTATGATATAATCATCATTGTATTTCATTCATTTTCTATTCTCAATCTTGCGCGGAGGCTTGCCGATGGAAATCACCACCACTCAATATAAACATTGTGATTTGCTCAAAATCACCGGCCGAATTGACAGCATGACCGCTCCCGATCTCTCCAAACTGATCGCTGAGATCAACGAAGCTGGCCGCTTCAAGCTGGTTGTCGACATGAAAGATGTCGATTACATCTCCAGCTCTGGTCTGTGGGTTCTGATTAATGCCCAAAAAACCTGCAAACGGTACAACCGCGGTGAAGTGATCCTGGCCTGCGTTCCCCCGCGCATTCACTCAGCTTTGGACCTTGCAGGTTTTGTGCCCTTCTTCAAGTTCTTTGATGATGTTGTGGCTGCCGTTGGTAATTTCTAGCCAGAAATCTGGTAGTAAATGAAAACGTTTGTTTTTCCTGGCCGTTATGGCAGCCTTGAACGAATCAGTCATGTGATTGTTGAGGCGGCCACAACGGCCGGTTTTAATGACGCAGATGTCTACGCCATTCAGACTGCCGTGGATGAGGCCTGTTCTAACATCATTGACCATGCCTACGGCGGCCAGGACCTGGGCGACATCGAAATGCAGGTCAGCACCAGCCACAACAACATTACCATCGTCCTGCACGATCAGGGCCGCCCTTTTACCCCTGAATCGGTCCCCCTCCCCGATTTCAAAACTGACCTTCAAAACCGCAAAGAGCGCGGCCTGGGGCTCTATTTTATGCGCAAGCTGATGGATGAGGTGCGCTTCGAATTCTCTGAAGAAGGCGGCAACACCCTCACCCTTATAAAATATAAGGACAAAAAAGGTTGATCGATGCCGATTATCCAGCCTGTCTTCCGGGTTGGCAATCGCTTTTCGAAATGGGGGAAAAACTCGCCACACTGAGCTCGATTGCCGCTCAGAAAGACCTCATCATCCAGACCACAAAGTCAACGCTTGCAGGTGAGGTCAGCCTTTGGCTTTCTCCGCCCTCACCCCCCTTGCCTGGAACAGATGATATGCTGTTCGTCCCAGAGCCGCGCACACCTCTGATGGAGCGGGTCTTTACCTCTGGTTCCCGCGAGGTTGAATATGACTCCTCCAGCCAGCATCTCTCAGCTGTGGCGGTTCCCATTCAAACTCAAAATATGCTCATCGGCATTCTGCAGGTCAGCCGTTCTGATCCGCCCCTTTCTTCGGGCGAATTGCAGCAGCTTGATGCCCTGGCGGCGCATGCCGCTTTTGCTGCCTATTATGGCCGCCAGGTAGCCATTAAGAACTGGCGCTTTGAACAAATCAACCTGGTGCGCTCGGTCAGCTTTCAGATCTCCCATGTGATGGACCTGGATGAACTGGCACGCCGGGTGACTGACCTGATTCTCAAGACCTTCAATTATTATTATGTAGCCATTTTCACCCTGGATGAAGGCGAAGGCGTGTTGCACTTCCGGGCTTCCGCCTGTTCGGTGGATTCAGAAATACCCGATAAACGCACCCACATGTTTCCCGTCACCCTGGGAGATGGTATTGTCGGCCATGTTGCCCAAACGGGCGAAGAACTGGTCGCCTGCCGTGTTTCTGAAGAACCGCGTTTTCGCTATGTGGATACCCTGCCCGAAACGCAGTCTGAAATTGCCCTGCCGTTAAAAATTGAGAACCGCATTCTGGGAGTGCTGGATATTCAAAGCAATAAAGCCGATGCTTTTCATGATATGGATATGCTGGTGCTGCATGCCCTGGCAGATAATATCTCCCTGGCCATCGAAGGCGCTCAGCTTTACCAATGGGAGCAGCGCCGGGCAGATCAAATATCTTATGTGGCCGAAATCAGCCGCGTGGTCACGTCCATTCTGGATATGGATCAGCTGTTGAAAGAAGTGGCCTTGCTCATCCACAAACGCTTTGGCTATTCCTATGTGCATGTGTTCACCGTCCACCCTGGCCGCCGCAAAATTCTATTCCAGGCAGGCTCTGGTGCGCGCAGCCTCACCATGCAAACTTTAGGAATTAACTATGAGCTCGACAGCCCCACCGGCATCATTCCCTGGGTGGCGCGTAATGGGGAAACCATCATGGCCAATGATGTCACCAAAGATCCCTATTACCGGCCTACCGAAATCTCTCCCATCGACACCTGCGCAGAATTGACCATCCCGCTGAAAAATGGCGGCGAAGTGCTGGGTATCCTCGATATTCAATCCACCCGCTGCAACGCTTTCGACGAGAACGACCGCCAGATTCTTGAAACCCTGGCAGATAATATCGCGGTGGCCATCCGCAATGCCACCCTGTACCGGTCAGAGCGCTGGCGCCGTCAGGTGGCTGAAAGTCTGCGCGATGTGGCCGGCTTACTTTCAGCCAATGCCGCCCTCGACGATGTGCTCGATTCCATTCTCACCGAACTGGAACGCAACCTGCCCTGTGATGTCGCTGGCATCTGGCTGGTGCAGGATGCCACCAATGAACTGCCCCATGCCGGCACCAATTTGCGTCTGGCAGCCATTCACGGCAGCGATAAAAAAGCCGTTGAGCGCATCCGCCTGATCAACCCCGAAGTCAACACCTGGCTGTCTCAGGCCGCCCAATCTCAGAAACCCACCATTCGCCGCCCCCAGGATCCGCTGGGCCCACTGGGCCTGACCCTGGATTTTCCCCAGGATTACTCATCCATTGTTGCCCCTCTGCGCACTGGAGAGAAGTTCCTGGGCGTCATCAGCCTGGCCCACCGCACCAACGGCCGGTACGGGGGCGAAGCCCTGGCGATGACCACCACCTTTGCCTCTTATGCGGCTGTGGCCATCGAAAACACCCGCCTCTTTGCCTCTTCTCAGGAACAGGCCTGGGTTTCTACCGTTCTGCTTCAGGTTTCTGAGGCCACTCAATCTATCACAGATATCGATGAACTCATTGCCACCGTTGTGCGCCTCACCCCCCTTCTGGCCGGGTTTAAAGGCTGCGCCATCTTCCTGTGGGATGAAAAACAAAGCACCTTCAGTCTGAACGCCGCCTACGGCAGCCACCCCCTGCATGCCGCCGATTTATCCCGCAAGCCTTTTTACCCGGAACAGATTCCGGCTTTTGAACAGCTCTTCCAACTGCAAACCCCCGTTTTCATCACCGATCCATGCAGCGAATTGAAACTCAGCCCCTCAGCTGTGGAAGAAATGGGATTAAACGCGCTCTTGCTGCTGCCGCTGATGTCCCATTCAGAACTGCTTGGCGCTTTCCTGATCACCTATGATCCCGCTGTTTCTGGGGCAGAAAATGAAGATGGCGAAGATGAACATCTGGCCATTATTCAAGGGATTGCCCATCAAACCGCCACTGCCATTCAAAACACCCGCCTGCTCGATGCCAAACAGGAAGAAGCCTATGTCACCGCTGTATTGCTGCAGGTGGCCCAGACTGTGGTCAGCAACGAAAACCTGGAAGACACCCTGGAATCCATTGTGCACATCATGCCTATCCTGGTGGGCATTGATTACTGTCTGATATATCTCTGGAACGATTCACTCAAGTACTATGAAGCCGCGCATGTCTATGCAGGTTCGGCCCGGGTCGAGCATGCTCTCATCGGCAAACGTTATGGGGTTGGTGAATTTCCTGTTCTCGATTCCGTGCTTGAACAGGAAATTCCCCTGCACTATTATTTACCCTCGGGCATCGCCCCGGCAGATTGGCCTGAATTTGCCCGCCCGCGCCAGGCTGAAAAAGAGAGTCCCAGCATTGAAAACGCCGGCCTGCTGGCGGCATTTCCACTGTTCATTAAGGGCGACCGCTACGGGGTTATGCTGGCCATCACCCGCGAAAGCGCCCGCCTCACCGAACGCCGCATGGAAATTCTCAGCGGCATCGCCCAGCAAACATCTCTGGCTATTCAGAACAGCCGCCTGCAAATTGAAATGATGGTGCGTGAACGCATGGAGCGGGAATTCCAGCTCGCGCGCGAAATTCAGCAGAAATTCCTCCCCGATCGTTTGCCCCGCATCCCAGGCTGGGAAATGGATGCCCGCTGGCAAACTGCGCGCGAAGTTGGCGGTGATTTTTATGATATTATTGAACTGCCCGATCACCGTTTCGGGCTGGTGATTGCCGATGTGTCTGATAAAGGCATGCCCGCCGCCCTCTACATGACCGTCAGCCGCACACTCATCCGCGCCACCGTGAAAGATTTCAATTCCCCAGCCCGCGTCCTGGAAACAGTCAACAACCTGCTGCTGATGAATTCTGAAGACGGCATGCTGGTGACGGTGTTTTACGCCATCCTTTCTCCGCGGACCGGCAAAATCATCTATGCAAACGCCGGCCATAATTTGCCGGTCATCCTCCATGCCGAAACGGGTGAAACTGAACTGCTCGAAAAAGGCGGCATCACCCTCGGCGCACTCGAACAAATTCACCTGACCGATCACACCACCGTTCTTAATCCTGGCGACGTCCTGGTCATGTATACCGACGGATTGACCGAGTCAAATTCACCAGATGGGCGCTTCTTCGGCGAAGAAGGCCTGTGCGCCGTCATGAAGGAGCAGGTTGGCATGCCTGTGAATGACACTTTGGCAAAAATCAACACTGTTCTCGATGAATTTCGCAATCATACCCCCCCTGCGGATGATACCACCCTGCTGGCCATTCGCCGTCTCCCTTGAAATTCCAAATAAAAAAGACTTCAGGTTGCCCTGAAGTCTTTTTTTCATCAATGATTATGTTTTACTTGCGCAGCATACCCATGCGCACTTCCGGCAGTTCAGCATACCACAAATAGAATACCGAGAGCGCCATGGAAATCACACTGAGGATCACATAAGGGGCATTAAAAACCTGGGTGCCAGCTTCATTCATTGTCGCATGCGGCATCACCATCATCAACCGGCTGATCAGGTTAAAACCCTGAGAAAACGACATCAGATACCAGGGCCAGGGTTGGTCCGATTTGCGGACCAGAACCTGAAAAACGCCAATCATGGCCAAAACTGTCAGCACAATTGGCAGCCACCATTCCTGGCTGGAAGGTGAAAATGATTCCAGCGGGAAAATCACCAATGGAATAAATTGCAGCCACAGCAAAACGACGAGTGAATTGCGCGAAATCAGCAAATTTTTCATGAACCAGCTCCCAAGAAAAATTAGGATAAGATTGAAACAATTATACGGGTAAAAATGGGCCCCTGTCAAGTCAAGTACACCGGATATTAAAAAATCAATAAATCAGTTCCGTCCCTCACATGGCAAGGGACGGAACTGTTTCATCATCACCTTATCTGGATGGCCCGTACATTTTCAGCTGGGCGAAATCAGCCACGGTCAACTCGCCCACCGGCTTGCTCTGTGGGGTAAACCCTGAAAGCATTTCTTCCTGGGTGGGGGTGCTTTCTGCCGGCCAGGCAATATCGATGATGCGCGTATGGTTGCTATCAGCGCCAGCCCCACCAAAACGCCACTGCGCCGCATCTGTCGCCACATCGCGCACCCGCCAAACGCCCGCAGCAGGGTAACCTTCCTGCCCCATCATCACGGCCAGAAAAGCCCAGTCGGCAATATTGCCGTCGCCAAACGTTGCCTTGGGAACCCGCAGGGTCACATTGCCGTTCACCGAATCCACCAGGATCTTCATGGTTGCGCCGTCCACCGGCGATGGTTCAATGGCGTTGGCGTCGCCCTTGTAAATACCGGGCGTCCAGCCTTCCGCCCAGAGGGCGTAATCCCAACCGTAACCTTCTTGCAAAGCAGCATTGCGCCCAGGCAGCAGCAGGCGCGAGCCCGTGCCCTTGCCGGGATCCTTGTCAATATACACGTCCAGCGATTGCACTGAAAGATTGTTGGGGCTGCTCCACGAGTTGAGGATCTTCCCTTTGATCGAGAAACGGAAGATGATGTCATTTTCATCCTCACCCACTTTGAAAGAGGTCAAATCAAAGATGGATGGGCCGAAAACAGCATCCGTCGGGTAGGTATACGTGCCGGGGCCGTGATCATCGCCTTCAGGATCCGTAATCTCGACCACAAAGTTTATCGGGGTCAGTTCCGGCAGCACAATCTGAGCCGGGCCGCCCACCGGCAGCGATTGGATATCGCGCCCATCCGCGCCGGTCACCGCCACCATGCTCAGTGTATCACCGGCCTGAACAGCCCCCAGAGCCGAAATGGGCAGGCTCAATTCCATCACCTTGCCTGAAACCGCCACCTTTACACCGCTGATGCCGGCATCCTTCCAGACGCTGCCATCCACCGTATACACCTTGGCGGATGAGGCTGCCAGGTCCGCCTCCACCATCACAGTTGCGCCAAAACCCAGCACGTAGGGATCATCCGTGCCCTGGGTGCGCAGGCTTACCGCGCTGTTGCCGTTCAGACGCGGCGAGCTGATATACACACTGACCGTGCCTTTGGAAACCGTCTTCCAGTCTTCCTTGGCATCCACCCGCAGGTATAGATTCTGAGAATCCAGGCCGTAGTAGAAGCCCGCCGTTACATCTTCAGAACGGGCCTGGGCGCCGCCCACAAAGGGGTAGTAGGCCGCATTCTTCCATTCATCGGTCCCTTCCGCGCCGTCAATGGTCGGGGTGAACATGGCTGAGAAATCCTGCTGGGCCGCCACCACTTTTTCGGGCACCAGGGGAATCTTCACAAAGGCCGGCACCGTCTCACCCAGCGATTCGTATACTTTCGCCAGCAAAGCCCGGTAGCCTTCATCAAAATACGAATCGTTGCCCGAATCCTGGTCTGCGCCGTACCACCAGAACCAGTCGCTGCCTTCAGCCAGATACATGAAATCAAAAGCGGTCTTCAAAGCCTCTTCCGAAGGAGCTTTCTTCTCGCCGCTTTCATATTTGGCCAGGTTGGCGCGCACCTCTCCCAGGTAATTCCAGGCCAGTTTTTCTTCGGTTTCGCCAATCCAGGTGTCATAGTTCGGGCTGAACCAGGCGCCTGGGAAAAGACCGTTCAATTCTTTCTGCTCGGGGAACTTTTCAAAATATTCCGAGGGGGTGATCGTCTTGACCGTCTTGCTTTCTGAAAGCTCCTTGTAAAGGGCATTCAAAAATTCTTTGCCATCATTGTCATAATTTTCCCAGGCGTTTTCACCATCCAGGATGATGCTGACCAGGTGCGGGCCGGTGGCGTTGGAGGCCTTCAGCCGCGCGCGAATGTTCTCCAGCCGTTGCATCAAATCCTTGGCCGCTTCCGCGCCAGGTGTGCCGGAATAAGTGAAACCAATTTTATCTGAGATAAGCAGGTCGCGGAAAACCATATAAACCGGGCCGCCCTGCACCGGCGCATCTGGACGCGGGGTCACCAGGTAAGGCCGGTAAAGCTGATCCGCCTGAAAAACGGTGTCCTTGGTGTCGCGGGTGAAGGAGGGGATGCCCAGAGTCTTGTAAAGCACCTGTTCACCAGAGGCCATCCATTTATAGCCCGCATTCGTAACCAGCGGCACAATTTCACGCGCCACCGAGCCCTCACCCGGCCACAAACCGCGCGGCGCCCGGCCAAAGTTCTCGGTATAAATTTCCACACTCTTCTTCAACTGCGCTTCTGCATCCTGTGGATATGAGAAGGGTTGATCGGGCAGTTCGGCTGAAGCGTTTCCAACCTTGGCCAGGTCAGTGTTGTAAATCAGGGGCAGGATGGGGTGGGCATAGGGTGTGGTGATCACTTCAATCTGTCCGGCATCCTGCATTTGTTTGTGCAGGGGGACAATCTCGCCCATAATCCGCTTCACTTCATTAAAAAGCGTCACCTTGTCTTCTTCAGAATAACCGTGATCTTTTTGCACCAGGCTTTTCAAAGGTTCCGCTGCCAGAAAATCCGGATCCATCCAGGCCAGGTTGAACCAGATCTGCAAATCGCGGAAATCCTGTTCGGTAAAAGAGGCCATCGCCGCGGCGATCTGCTCATCCGTGGTCCCCGCCCGCTTATCCAGCAGAGCCTTATATCCGGGGTGCGTGCGAATGATATGATCCCAGTTGGCATCAAAGAACCGCCGCAAAATGAAATCTTTATCTTCATTGGTCAACTGGCTGGCCGGAACTTCCGACAGGGTCCAGTAGACATCCTTGGCCCCATTTTTGACAAAATCGTTGATCTGCATCAGCAGCACAGGAGTCAGGTTAAAAGTGACATGCACATCCGGGTATTTCTGCACCGTGGAAGCCATGTCATAATAATCCTTGGTGGCATGCACGCGCACCCACGGACGGGTGTAAACGCCGTCATCATTTTTGTAATACAGGGGTTGGTGCTGGTGCCAGACCAGGTTCAAATACAGCACCTCGCCGTCATCCGCAGGCACAGCCGTGGGCGCAGGGGCTGCATCTGTCGGTTTGGGCGCTGAAGTGGCCGCCTGGGTGGGTGGCACTGGCGACGGGCTTGGGGTTGGCGTTGGGTTGGTGCAGGCGGCCATCACCATCGAAAGCATCACCAGCACGCTTAAGATAACTTGAAATTTTTTCATTTCTCCTCCTGAATGAAAATGAATTTATTCTGTTCCTGTCGTGGTAAACAACAGGCGGTCCAGCAGAAAACGCTGCAGCAGCAGGAAAATCAATACTACCGGCAGGCTCATCATCACCGCCAGGGCAGCCAGCTTGCTCCATGATTCCATCACGCCCCCCTGCAATGCTCCGGCAATCGCCATGGCCAAAGTCACATTCTGGGCTCTTTCCACAAACAGCCAGCTCATGGCAAATTCAGAATAACCGATCAGAAAAGCGATCAGCGCGGCGACAGAAATGGCCGGCAGCGCCAGGGGCAGGGTCACTTTCCAAAAAGAAGTTAATGGACCCGCTCCATCGAGAAAAGCTGCCTCCTCCAGCTCAATGGAAACCGCCTGAAACGCCGAGCGCATATTCCAGATACAAAAAGGCATCGAAAAAGATGTATACACAATCATCAGCCCCCAGAGGCTGGTGCGCAGCCCCAGCATCGTCAGCAGCATATACAGCGGCGTCATCAGTGCCACTGGCGGCAGCAGCGCCCCCACCAAGAGGCCCATCAGACCCGCTTTGCGGCCAGGGAAACGGTAGCGGGCAAAGGCGTAAGCCATGCTGGCACCCAGGCCCACCGAAAGCAGCGCCGCCCCCACCGAAACAAACAGACTGTTCAGCAGCAGAGAGGGAAAAGATAGCGACTGGCTTGTGCGGTTCCACACCTGAATAAACATATCCAGAGTGGGTTTCTCCGGCCAGATGCGAAACGTCATCGGCCAGCCCTTCACCCCGCCGTCGAAGGCCAGGTAAAAAATTCCCCATACTGGCGCCAAAACAAAGAGCCCGGCGGCACCCAGGCCAAGCTGGCTGAGAATTTGCCGCGGCCAGCTCATTTTATGCATAGGTCACTCCTTCAGCCGCTTTGCTCCAGCGGTTGAACCAGAGGATCAGGCAAATCAACACCAGCACCGTGAACATGTTGATGGCTGCCGAAAGGCCAAACTGCCCGCCAAAATAGCCGCTGGGGTTAAAAATCAAATAGGATAAATTGGCAAATGTGGTCATGGGGGGTTGAATTTGCAAGGTATTGAACAGATAAAACTGGTTGAAAGCAAAAATCATACGGATGATCATCGCCGGCGCCAGCAGCGGCAGCAGCATCGGCCAGGTGACATGCCAGAACCGCGCCCAGGCACCCGCGCCGTCAATGGCCGCGGCATCATACACCTCATCAGATATTTGCTTCAGCCCGGCGCCTGCGGCCAGAACCACAAATGGAAAACCATACCATGTCGCCGCGATCAAAAGCGTCACCAGGGTGGCCCCAGGGTCGCTGAACCAGGCCGGCACATTCACATCCTTGGGCAGGTTTTGCGCCAGGGCCAGCCAGCCGTATTTCGGCTCAAGCAGGCGCAGCCAGATCAGCGCGCCCACAAATTCAGGGATCGCCCACGGCAGAATAAACAGAGCCCGCCAGGCAGATCTGAACCTCAGGCCGCGCTGGTGCAAAATCAGGGCAATGCCCACCCCGGTCATCACCTGCAGCAGCACTGAGAGAATCATCCAGATGATGTTGAACACCACAATATCCGCGGCCCCACCAGAAAACAATCCCTCATAGATCGCCAATCCCAGGTAGTGTACGTCCTTGCTGCGGGTTTGCGAAAACAATTCTGCTTTAATCGCCTTTTCCTGCCCGGTGATCCCACCAATTGCCTCACGCCACACCCCGCCCTGCAATCCGTCGCGGATGGAGGTGGAATTGAAATCGGTCAGTGACATGGCCCCCTGAAAAATCAAGGGATAAATGGCGATCACAGAAAGCGCCAGCAGCCCCGGCAAAATCCATGGCAAAGCTTTCAAACTGTCTTTGCGCATCACCCGCATTTGCGCAGCCCGGTCTGGTCGCGCCGGTTTGCGCTTTCCCATCCAGTCCCTCACGGTGCGTATCATTGGATCGCTGACCACTTCCTGAAAACCTTCCGCGGCCGACAGGGAAAAAGGCGCCAGCATCATCAACAGGTACTGCGGCCACTTGGTCGGCCAGACAAACAGGAAAGCCATCATCAGGCCCAGCCACAGGCACATCACGGGTTGTTTTTTCCATAAGCGCGGCAGTCCCAAAATGGCGAAGACAAAAATGAAGCTGTCAATGGTGATGGGGAAAACGCCCGGATGCCAGGGCACGGACTGGGCCAACCACACCAGCTGCTGCCACGGCGGGTAATTGGCATCTTTCACCGTCTTGCTCTGTGAATAACCGCCGTGGAAAAACAGCGACTCCTTCAGGCGGTTGACTGGGTCTGTCCATAAGCGCGGATCCAGAGCCACAAAAAAGGCCAGTGCAATCAGCCCCCAGGCCAGCACAGGCAGCAGCCATCCGCCCAGACTGCGCCGGTCGCGCCAGTTGTCCGGCCGCCGCGTCCACAGCCAGTGCATCAATATGGCCAGCCCCACCAGCGCATAAGGATACTTGGAAGCCGCGGTGATGCCCAGCATGACGGCGGAGAGCACCGTCCAGAAATTGAACTTCTGGCGCGAGCGCATGTAAAACAGCACCGCCAGAAGGCTGGCTAAAGCCGGCAGGGGTTCCAGCATAATCTGGCTGGTGTATTTGATCTGCCAGGTGTTCACTGCCAGCAGCAAACCCGCCAGCGGGTTGATAACCGCCAGAGCCAGCGATTCAAGCGAACCAAACACGGCCGAGCTGTTGCGCGCATAAATAAAATGCGGCCGAGGCAGGTTTTTCACTGGCGGTTCAGTGGGTTTTCCTTCTCGTAACTGCGGCGCCTCAGGCAATCCCATGATCACCAGGCCATACACTATTTTCGTCAACGGGGGGTGTTCATAGTTGTAGTCGTAATTGATCACTTCATTCCAGTCGCCCGCCTTGATGGCGCGGGCGTAAACCTGGCCTGCCCCCAGGTAATCATCCTCATCATAGTCAATGGGCAATTTCTGGACTGCCGAAAGCCGCAGCCAGAGCGCAAAACAAAAAACCCCGAAAACAGTCAGAAAAACCAGGATTCTCTTCAAGGGTAACTTCATACGTGATCCTGAATGAACTTTTCGGCGGCATAACGCCGCCGAAAAGTTTTTTGCAAATCATCCCCCCTCTGTTACAGTTGGAATTATTTGATGCCGCCAAGAGTCATGCCGCCGACAATATAGCGCTGCAGCATCAGGTAGACGATGGCCACCGGAGAAGCCACCATCAATGCCATGGCTGCAAACACCGACCACGGTACATCACCTGAGAACTGCCCCACCATATTCCAGAGAGACATGGCCAGGGTGAAATCTTGCGGTTTGGTCAGGAACTGCCACGACATAACGAATTCCGTCCAGCCTGCTGAGAAAGCCAGAAAACCCGTCACCGCCAATGCCGGCATGGCCAGCGGCAAAACAATGGAAATAAACATCTGGTTTGGGCTGGCGCCGTCAATAATGGCGGCTTCTTCAATTTCTTTGGGAATGGTGTCCAGGTAACCTTTCAGGTTCCAGATGGCAAAGGGAAGCTGGCCAGAAACAACGGCCAGACCCACGCCCCACAGGGAATCACGCAGGTTGAAGGTGATATCACCCAGACTGATCTGGATCTTGTTCAACAGGACAAATAACGGCGCCACCGTCGCGATGGATGGTAACATCAGCACCGTGACCACCGTCACCATCAACGCCTTGCGCCCTTTAAAATTGAAACGCGAGAAAGAATACGCCGCCAGAACGCCAATTAAAACGGCTGCAATGCTGCTGCCGCCTGCCAGCTTCAGCTGGTTGACCGCCAGTTCGCGGAAGGTGACCGGGTTGGCGGTTGGTTTGTCCAACACGCGCAAATAGGCGTCGAAGGAAATTTGTTCGGGTATCAGGTTTTTCGGACGCGACACATTCTTTGGATTCAGCGATAAGCTGACAATCCAAAGAATCGGGAAGATTACAATGAAGGCAATTAGCAGCGCCAACGCCTGGTAGATCAGTTGCTGCCAGAGTTTCAGCGGCCGCCCGCCTTCCTGTGGGCCGGAATTTCTTTTGCCAAAGGGCAGCGAAAACGATTTTTGGGAAGAGGTTTCAACTGACATCGTAGCTCTCCGTTGCGCGCGTAACATAATTTGTCAACAGGGTCAGGCCCAGCAAGACAAAGAAAATGACAACGCAGAAGGCTGCCGCCATGCCATAGAGGCGCTGCGATTTGACCAGGTCAAAGGCCGTGGTCACCAGAATTTCCGTCTGGCGCAGCGGACCGCCGCCCGACATGAAGTAAATACAATTGAACAGGTTGAAGGTGGTGATGGTGCCTACCATGGCCGCAGGGATCATGGCTGGCCTGAGCAAGGGCACCGTGATATTAAAGAACTGCTGAGTGGGGCTGGCGCCATCGATCGAAGCCGCCTCGTAAAGATCCTTGGGGATGCTCTGCAGAGCGCCCGTTGCCACAATACAGTTATAAGGCCAGCCCATCCAGATATTGGTGATGAGCATGGCGTAATAGGAAAGCGGCAGTGCCTGTCCGGGCAAAAGCCAGTTGATCGGCGGCACAATACTTTCCATCCAGCGTATCCGGAACACTTCCTGGGGCACCCCAAACAGGCCGCCAACCGAAGCCAGCAGCAGGTTAATGGAGCCCGAATCCTGGTCAAACATGTTGCGCCACACGGTCGCAACCACCAGCCAGGGTAAAATGATTGGTAAGACGTAAACCGCCCTGTACACTTTCTTAAACCACAGCCCGTTCACGTTCAAAAGCACCGCAATCAGAACGCCCAGAATGACGTGAATCGGCACATTGCTGATCACCCACCACAGATTGAACACCAGGATGCGCCAGAAATTGAAATTCTGAACTTTCTTGGCCAGTTCTCCCTTGAAGATGTCTTCATAGTTCTTCAAACCCACATTGTTCGGCGGGGCTGAATCCATCCTCAGGTTTTTGATATTGTAATCAGTGAAGGACATCCAGACCTGGTAAAACATCGGATAAAAAGTAATGATACCCATCACCAGGAAAGCTGGAATTAAGTACAGGTAGGCAGCGCGGGTAAAAGAAGTCCGTTTCCACCACCTGAGGAGTCCATTCCCTGGCCCGGGCGCGTTGGCGGATAAAGTGGCCATATGACACATCCTCCCATCTGTTCTAAAACGAAGGTGGAGCGCTGCGCTCCAGTCAGGGGTCGCAGCGCTCCAATAGTCACAACAGAATTACTTGCCGCTTGCGGTGTTCATCGCCTTGCAGGCTTCGGTCACGCCATCAGCAGGTTTCACAGCGCCTTCCATGATCTTGGTGACCATGTCGCCAAAGGGACCCCAGAAGTTGCCGAATTCAGCGCTCTGCGGGCGGGGGTAACCGGTCGCAGAAGCTTCAGCGAAGGCAGCCACCAGCGGGTCAGCAGCCTGCACGTCCGAGCGCACCGGCACGTGACCGGCCTTGTCGGTGTAGATCTGAGATGATTCTTTGTTGGTCAGGAACAGAGCCAGTTCAACAGCTGAGAGGGTATTCTTGCTGTTGGGATTGATGTAGAAGCCATCAATGCCATTCAACGGAGCAGCAGCGCCCTTGGGGCCAGCAGGGATCGGAACCACGCCCAGCTTGTCGCCGAGGTCTTTCTTGTAGTCAGCCAGAGCCCACGGGCCGTTGACGAACATGCCAACGGTGCCAGCGCGGAAGCCAGCTTCGGCCTTGCCGTAATCGGGTTCAAAGATGCCGCCGGCAGCCTTGAGGTCGAGCAGGTACTGGTAGGCTTCCGCCCAACCGCCCTGATCAGCAACGCACTTGTTGGTGTCATCGAGCAGCTTGCCGCCGAAGGAGCCGGCCCAGCCAAACATGTGGTAGGCGCCCACAAAGATGCTGATCGTCTTGCCTTCCTTCACCAGGGCCATCAGTTCATCGGTGGTCTTGGGAGGATTGGGGACCAGTTCCTTGTTGTAGTACAGGGCAACAGCCTTGGCTGATTCGGGCACGCCGTAGATCTTGCCGTCAACCTTCATGCCTTCCACGGCCACGTTGGACACTTTATCCAGCTTGCCAGCCAGGAGGGAATCAAGGGGCATGACCAGGTTGCCGCGAGCCCAGTTGCCGAGGTCGTCATTGGGGGCCACGAACATATCGGGGCCGCCGCCAGCAGCAACTTCGGTCTGGTACTTGTTGAAGATCTCGCTGAAGGGGATCTGCAGCACGTTGATCTTGAGATCAGGCATGGCTTTCTGAGCGTTGGCGATCAGTTCAGTCAGGGTGGTCTCTTCCGAAGAGCCAGTCTGGTAAGCATGCCAGAGGGTCACTTCGCCTTTGGGGCCAGCAGGGGTCACAGGAGCCTTGGTGGCTTCAGCGGCCGTCGCTTTGGTGGGTTCAGCAGCCTTGGTAGGTTCTGCGGTCGGGGTCGTGCAGGCGCCCAGGATAAAGGCTGCGATCAGCAGGATGCTGATCAAGGGCATCAATTTCTTTGTCATCTCTTTTACTCCTCAAAATTTATATGAAACAATGGGTGAGCCAGCTTCTGGCTCTCAATTGGAATCCATTTCATCATACTCGTCTTCTTTCACCCTCACCTCCTTCCGGTCTGAAATCGTCCTCAATGCGATAGATAATGCTTGAACCACAGCGCCCATACCAACCGAGCGCCTTTCCAAAAGGGCCGTGGTGATGCGCACAGCGCCAGAAGCCGGTTTCAGGCTGCGCGCCTGCACCGCCTGACGAATCGGTTCCAGCAGCAAATCTCCAATTTGCGCCACACCGCCGCCAACCACCACCATCCCTGGGTTGATAAGGTTAACCAGGCTGGCCACCGCTGTTCCCAGGTGGGCGCCTGCGTCATGCACAATTTGCTGTGCCAACAAGTCACCGCTGCGTGCCGCCACCATCACATCGCGGGCTGTGATTTTTTCAGGCGGCACAATTTCCGCCAGCTGGGTGCGCTGGCCGCGCCGCACAGCTTCTGCCGCACGGTAACCAATGGCTTTGCCGCCGGCCATGGCTTCAAGGCAGCCCCGGTTGCCGCAGGTGCAAAGCGGACCGTTTTCTTCAATGGTGATGTGGCCAATTTCGCCGGCGCTGCCGGTCTTGCCGTGGTAAATCTGTCCATCCAGCAGCAAACCTGCGCCAATGCCCATCCCCACTTTCAGATATACCAGATTCTGTTCGCCGCGGCCGGCGCCGTAGGCCCATTCGCCCAGTGCGCCCAGTTCGGCGTCATTGTTGATTGTTACTGGACAATGCCATAATTCCTGCAAATGATCGCGAATCGGATAGCCATCCCAGCCCGGCATGATCGGTGGACCGCTCACCCCGCCCAGGCCTGTGTCGATCGGCCCGGGCACGCCTACACCCACTGCGCAAATCTGTTCAAGCGGCAAACCCGCTTTTTCAAGAAGCTGGCGCAGCAGGGCATCCATTTCAAACAGGCACATTTCGGGTCCGCGGTTGATATCAAAAGCCGCTTCCACTTCAGCAATGGTGTGGGAAGCAAAGTCAGCCAGCATCAGGCGGATATGGGTCGCCCCCGTATCCACGCCAATCACAAAACCGCGGTTGGCGTCAATCTCCAAAACCACCGGCCGCCGGCCGCTGGGAATCTTGAGGCTTTCTGCCTCACAGACCAGACCAGCATCCATCAGTTCGTTAACAATCGCAGTCACTGCAGCCCGGGTCAACCCCATCCGCCGCGCCAGTTCAACCCGCGAAATGCCCCCTCCCGAGAACCGGATCAGGTCCAGGATGGCATAACGGTTGAATTTCTTGACATTATCTGCTGTAAAAGATATGTAAGAAGTGACCACGCAATTCCTGCCGCAATAGGATGATATAACTAATATAACATAATAATTTTTTTTGTCAAGTAGGTTAACAAACAAAGTGACACGGTTTATTTAATTTACAAATCCAAAACGGATAAAGTACCCTGAATTTGATTATCATTCCTTCCAATTATCATCTATAATAAATTAGGTAATCTCTCACCTGAGGAGACTCTCATGTTCCCAACGAATTCCGAACAGCTTAAACCCGGTGATTCCATCTGGCAGTATCAAATTGACAAATACCTGGGCAAAGGTTCTTTTGGCTTTGTTTATCTGGCCCACCATAAAACCATGACCCGCCGCCTGGTGGCGATCAAGCAGCTTAAAATGAGCGAAGCCAACCCCGCCATCATCAAACGCTTCATTCATGAATCTTATGCCATGGGTGAATTGTTCCATCCAAACGTGGTGTTGGTGTTTGAATTGATCGAACCAGATAAATACCCCGGTGTACAAAGCTACTTCATTGTCATGGAATACATTGACGGCGGCACCCTGCGCGATTGGATGGACCGCCGCCAGCCGCCCCTCACCCTGCCCGACTGCCTGCGCATCATCAAGGAAATTTGCATCGGCCTGGCAGTAGCCCATCAGGAAAACATTTTCCACCGCGATATCAAACCTGAAAACATTCTCCTCAGTGCCGACGGCGCCCATGTCAAAATTGGCGATTGGGGTCTGGCCCACCTTGAAGAACACGCCATGACCCAGATGGGCGATATCATGGGCACTCTGAACTACATGCCCCCCGAACAGGCTTCAGGTCTGTCCGCTGTGGTGGACGGCCGCGCCGATCTTTACTCAGTCGGCGTTATGCTATACGAAATGGTCACCGGTCACATGCCCATCGATTACCATAAAGCCGCCGACCAGGCCCTCGAACGCGCCCTGGCGAAAAACCCTATGGTTTTCGCCGATAAACGCCTGCAGCAGCAAATTGCCCGCGACGCCATGTATCAGGCGGCGGAAAACGCCCCGCGCATTGATCCGACCACCTTCTCGCCCAACATCCCCCGTCCCCTGCGCGATCTGCTCCTCAAAGCCGTGGCCATCCGCCCCGATGACCGCTTCCAATCGGCCCAAGATTTTGTGGCCGCCATTGACGCCCTGTCTGCCCGCCTTAACACCCCTCAGCCATCCTCAACAAGCACTGATGAACGCTTTTCAAAGGTAGCCAGCCTTCTCCTGCAGGCCCGTCAGAAGCGCCAGGAACGCTGCTATTCCGAAGCCCTGCAATTGCTGGGCGATGCACGCAAAATTCTACCTCACGATCCCGGTGTCTGCCTCGAGCTGGCGCGCATTTTTAACCTGATGGGCAAACGCGACGAAGCCCTGGCTGTATTAAAAGAAGCCGCCGCCGAAACCAGTGATAATTATGTGCTGATGCGCGACCTGGGCATCACCTTTATGGGCATGAAAGAAAAGGAGCAGGCTCTGCAGGCTCTTGAACAATCGCTGGCTCTCAATCCAAACCAGAGCCAGGTGCAAAAACTGATCCGGCGTTTAAAAACCTGATTCATTATCGTTGGGAGGCCTTATGACATTCACAATTCCGGGGGTGATTGTCTGGGTAATCGCTGCGGCGATTCTGGTCAATTTGGTCAGGGGTGGCTGGGAAGAACAGTTCGGCGAAGAGGCCGGATTGCTGGCGGCATATACCTTTGCCGTCATCGGTGGCATCTTTGTTTCACAAATTTTCTTTGTGATTCCCTTCCTGAACTGGGGCGGGCTCGATTGGGCCTCAACCCTTTCTCTGCTTTTTGTGGGCGAATGGTACCTGCAGCTGGCTGGCAGCCTGACCCTATTCATCCTGGCGTTTGGTTTTGCCATTTTCCCCTTCTGGCTCTTCACCCGTCTCTTCAAAATTTCCACCGATCACGACACCCTCCGCGGCGTCATCTATATCTGGATCCTCATGGCTCTGCCCACCCTTCTGGGATGGTATTTCTCTTTCACTGCCATCCCCGATCCCTTCAAGGTGGGTCTGGGCAGCTTCATCACCTATTTCTGGAACCTGGTCGCTGGCTGGCCCCTGGTGTTCATTCTGTTGATCTCCGATCTGATATTTATCGCCCGCCGCACCCTGGATGAGGGCCAGACCGACTATGTCGTCCAGGCCCTGCCGGGCGGCCTGGCCTTGGGCTGGGTGGGACTGCTGCTCACCGGCGATTGGTTCATGGCCGCCCTGTCCGCTTTCTATGCCGTCGCCTGGGTCGGCATGCGCTGGCCCACCCTGGTGGATGGCGACCGCCGCCTGCCCCACACCGCTTACTGGTTTTTACGCGACCTGCCTGCCCTGGTGATCTGGATTGGTTCGTGGCTCCTCTGGCACATCGGCTGGCTGTCCTTTGCCCTTGGCGTGGTGGCCTTCCTCTTTGCCATCGGCGCCATGCCGCTGGTTCTGGTCGGCCTGTTCCCGGTTATTTCTCGCGAAGACCGCATCAGCCTGTTTCGCGCCGGAAACCAGAAAGAAGAAGCCGACCGCCTGGAACGTGAACTGCGCACATATAACACGGATGCCCTGCGCCAGAAAACCCTCAAGCAGTTGGGAAAACAAAAAAGCCAGGTGGCTCACGCTGAACAGCTCAGAGCAGCCGGCCAGACCGCGGAAGCCCGCCAGCTGGTGGATGGTGTGGTTGCTGCCCTTGAAAGAGTCTCACCTCTGATCCCCGAACAAAAAGCCCTCCTGGGTGAAGCCCAGCTCGTTCAGGGCCGCCTGGCCATGGATCGCGGCAGTTTTTCCGATGCCCACGCCCTGCTTGAAAAAGCCCGCAAAAATGGCATGAATGCCGATGCCGAAAGCGTTGGGCGCATGGCGGAATACCTTGCCGGCGCGGGTAAAAAATCTGAAGCGGACCTGCGCACCATGCTGGATTATCTTAAAAGCCAGCGCGGCTCCCCTGCCACAGATCGCTTCAGAAAGGTCTCCAAATTTCTCTATGATCAATGCGCGCTGACCGCCAAACTCAGCGATGATAAACTTGCCGCCCGTCTGGAACTGGCCCGCAAGGTGGTTGAGGCTAATCCTGCCATTGCCTGGGCTCACCGCATCATCGGCGAAGTGTCCATGCGCCTGGAAAAATGGAGCGAAGCCCTGCTGCCGCTGGAAACAGCCCGACAGCTCGATTCAACCGATCCCGTCACCTACGCCTGCCTGGGCCAGGTCTATCACAACACCAACCGCCTGCCCGAAGCCCGCCGGGCCTTTGAAGAATCCCTCAAATTGAACCCGCAGCAGCCGGGGGTGATCCATGATCTCGGCGTGCTCATCCTGGATGATTTTCCAGCATCGTCTGAAGAAAACCGCGCCGCCATTCGCTGGCTCGATGCAGCGGCCAAAGCTGAACCCAAGAACGCTGCCTGGTGGTTTGACCTGGCCCGCGCCCAGGTGCGCGCCGGCGAAAACAAAGAAGCCCGCCAGACGGCCGAAAAAGCCCTCAAGCTGGATGCCCACCTGCTGCCGGCCCGCAAACTGCTGGCCAATATCCTTTATAAGGAAGGCAATTGGACCGAGGTCATCCCTCACCTGCGCGAAATCACCAAATTTGACCCTGAAAACGTCACCTTCCAGTTCTACCTGGGCCATGCCCTCACAGAAACCCGCGCCTTTGCCGAAGCCATTCCCCTGCTTGACCCGCTGGCCGCTTCCATGCCCGAAGCCCTGCTGTGCCTGGGCCGCGCCTGCCTGGGCAATGGACAGGCCAAAGCCGCGGTCAGCCATCTCCAGCTCTATCTGCAGCATCATCCGCGCACCTCACAGCCGCTCTATACCCTGGGCTGCGCCCTGGCCTGGCTGGGAGCTGAAGAACATCCGCGCCATTGGTTGGAAGCGGCGGCTATCTTTGAAGAAATTCAGAAATCGCGCGACGCCTATTATCCCCGTGTGACGCTTCAGCTCGGACATCTTCACCTGCGCCAGCAGAACCTCGACAAAGCAGCAGCTGCTTATCAGGAGGCCAGTCATTATAAGGCCACCCTGCGCGAGGCCATTCTGGGCCTGGCCCGCATCGCCGCCTTCCGCGACGACACCAACGGTCTGCGGGTGATGAGCTCACTGGAGCCCGCAGACGAACGTTCCCAGTCAGTGCAGGCGGTTCGCGGTCTGATCTACGAACTGCAGGGACAATGGGAACTGGCCGAAAATGCCTACCGCCAGGCCCAGGATTCTGGCGCCCTGGGGGTCATCCTCCAAAGGCAAAAGAAAGTCGCTGAAGCGGCTGAAATGTTCGCCAAAGCCCGCGCCAGTGGTGATACCTCGGACCGGGTGCTCTACTATTCTGGTCTCAGCCGCGCCTCCGCCCATGATTATGAAGGCGCCATCGCCGAGTGGGATCTGCTGGCCCACCGCTATCCCGATGATCCGCGCCTGCTGCTCAACCTGCGGCGGCTGTGGTATCTGCACGGCTGCAGTTGCTACCAGCGTCAGGATTATTTCTCTGCGGCCAAAGCCTGGGAACATTTCTTTGAAGCCTATCAAAGCGATGAGGAAACCCGCCGCAGCCTGCAAAATGTCTATCTGCTGGCAGTTGTGCAAAACATCCAGCAGCCGCTGGCCGCCCAGGCACTGCGCCGCGCCCGCCAGCTTGGCGCCAGTGATGAAACCTGCCGCTCTTTGGAATGCATTCATGAGTGGAAAACCGGGCAAACCGACCCGGCAGCCTTCGAAAAACTGGCTGCCAGCGACCCTTCGCCGCAAAATCTCTTCAATCTGGGGCTGGCTCTGCTCAACCTGCATCAGGACCCAAAAGCCGCCGACCTTTTCAACCGCGTGTTGAAGGGGGCTGCGCCTGAACTCAAACATCGCGCTGCCTGGGGGCTGGCCATCTGCCATGCCCGCTCAGGCGAATGGCAGACCGCCTGCGACTTAATGGAAACCCTGAATTGACCTGTCAGGAGAATGCCCATGCCACAACCCTCACTCACCTCTGATCAAAAACAAACCGGTCTGCAGCGCCTGCATATTGCCAGCCTGATTCACACCAACAGGGTCGATCAGGCTCACGCCATGATCCAGAAACTGCCCGAAAATGACCGTGCTGAACTGCTGGTCGCCGCCGGAAACGCCTACCTGGCCCAGGAAAACATTCCCGCTGCCGTCAATGAATTCCGCGCCGCCCTGGCTTCCTCTCCACAGCATTCAGCCGCCCATGACGCCGCCCTCAACAGCCTGCTTTGCCTGGCTGCCCGCGCCGTTGAACAAAAAGCCTGGCAGGATGCAAATGGTTATTTGCGTGAAGCCCTTCAGATTGATCCCAACCAGAGCCTGCTTCACCGCGCCATGGGCGCCGTTCAGGGCGCCTCCATCATGGCCGGCCTCACTCTGGATCATTACGATGAAGTCATTCCAGCCCTTGAAAACATGCTGAAAAAAGACCCCTCTCAGGCCGATATCACCCACCAGCTGGCCATCCTCTACCACCGCCAGGCCATCGAAGCGGAAGAAAAACAGCAGCCTGAAATCTATGAAACCTCGTGGAACAGGGCCATTGCTTTGTGGGTTACCGCGCTGGAAGCCGATGCCTATTGGGAAACCTGGAAAAAAGCGCGTGAAGATGCCTATCAGCGCGAAATTCCAGCCGAAGAAATCGAAAAAATGCGCCGCGAAACCCTCCGCGGCCTTCTCAAAGAAATCCATACCCGATTCATTCTGGCCTATTCCGAAGCCAATGAAACGGCCCACGTTTCCCGCCACCAGCACCTGCTGGCCCACTGGAGCCTGGAATTTTCAGGCGCCCATGCCCTCTACGACACCGTTCAATATCTGAAAGGCCGCGGCAAAACCGCCGATATTCCCTTCATTTGCGGCCCATCCCGCTGGCAGGATCTGAAACTTCAGGCAAAAATCGAAAAAATCGCCCAGGATGCCCTCAAATTGGATAAAACCTTCCAGCCCGCCCAGGATGTGCTGGAAGCCCTGGGCGGAACCGGCCTGGCGAAAGCCCTCATCAGCGAGGGACAGCTCGATGAAGCCATCACCCTGCTGCAAGACGCCCTCAAAGCCAACCCCAAAGACCAGTCTGCCCGTACCCGTCTGGCCGATGCCCTGGTCAGCAAAGGGCAGGCCCTGGCCGTCAACAATATTGAAAATGCGCTGGCAGCCTGGGATAAAGCCCGCGAAAACGGCGCAGACAAGAAAAAAGTCGAAGACATGATGCTTCAGGCCATTCTCAAACGGGTGGATGAAATGATCGAACTGGATGCGACTAACGAAGCAGCTCAGTTGCTCAACACCGGCCTGAAATATTTGCCCCAGAACCGCTGGTTGAAGGATAAACTGGGCGAAATGGCCAACAAAGGCGTGCAGGAAAAGGTCAAAGAAGCCATCCGCATCGCCAACAACGCCATCAACAATTTTACCCCGGGCGTCAATTTTGAAGAAACCCGCCGCAATTTGAACCGGGCCATCGAAATCCTCGAAACCGCCCACCGTTCCTCGCCTTCCGAAAACCTCACCCAACGCCACCTCAATGACATGCGTGCGGCCCTGGCCAACCTCGGACGCGGCGAGGCCAACCGCCTGAACTCCAAAGGCGTCCAGCTGGCCAACGAAGCCCAGGAAAGTTTTGTGCGCGGCGATTCTTACACCGCCCGCAGTAAATTCCGCGACGCCCTGAATTACCTTGAACAGGCCCGCAGCCTGGACCCCGCCGATGACACCATCCGCCAGAACATCATTCAGGTCACCGCCCTGCGCGATGCCCTGCAGCTTTATTAGGAGGTCATGATGATAAAGATCAAGCATCCCTATGCCAATACCCCCTATGACCTGCTTTCAGACCCCAATGACCCGGAAATTGGGCTGCTCACCCCTGATTCTCCGCATAAGGCCATCAACATCCAGCGCACCAAAGTCTTTAAAGCCTATGCCCGCGAACGCAAGGATATTCACGATGTGGCCGATGCCGCCAATATCCTCTCGGCCCTGCCCAAGCGCCTTTCTTACGATGTATTCCTGCGCAGCACCCTCAACCGCATGGCAGATCTGGATGAACTGGCCAAATACACCTGCACCCCCGCTCCGGCGGCCGCCGGAAACACCGATTGGCTGGAAGGCCTCGATTTCAGCATGGAGCTGACCGCGCCGGTTGAACTGCAGGAGATCCAGCTTTCTCACCTGAGCAATTTTGACGATGTCAAAGCCAGCCTTCTGAATGTTGATTTCGATCGTTGAGGATCTGCATGGAAAAAATTCCAGAATTTGAATGTCATGAAGTCGAAACCGTTGATGCACTGGTCGAACAGCTCCACCAATCGCCGCTGCGCGCCTCCTTAAACCGCATGCTGGAGGAAGGCGAGCCCCCCACCGTTGCATCTGTCAACCGCCTGATCCTGCGGCCTGCCGCTGCCCAACTCACCCGCCAGCGATCTGACCTGCAAACCAGCCTCGATGATGCCCTTGAAGAGCAAACCCGCGAGAAACGCTCATTCTATACCAAGTTATTAAGCGTTGTGGACGGCATGGACCGGGTGCTGCAGCAGGCAGACCCGGAGAATGATCTGGCTGGAAATCTTGAAAGCCTGCGCACCAAATTCCTTCAGGTGCTGGAGGATGAAGATGTGCTGCCCATCGAACTGGCGGTGGGACAGCCTTTCGATGCTGCCACCTGTGAGGTCAGTCAGCGCCGCACCCGCGACGATCTGCCCCCAGACACCATCATTTCAATTGACCGCAAAGGGTACACCTGCAAATCCAAACTGCTGAGACGTGCCCGCGTTGTGATTTCTGTAACCCCTTAGGAGGACCCTATGCCCATTGCCGTTGGAATTGACCTGGGCACAACCAATTCGGTTGTGGCGCGTATGAAGAAAAATACCCCGCGCGTGATTGATAACCAGAACAGCGACCCCCTCACCCCTTCCGTGGTATACATTGACGAGCGCGGCGAAGCCCTGGTTGGCACCAACGCCCGCGCCATGGGCGGAAAATCGCCTGAAAACACCATCTTTTCCATCAAACGCTTCATGGGCCGCGATTTTAATGACCCTGTGATCCAGGAGGACATCCGCAATGCCCCCTTTAAGGTGGTGCGCTCTGACAACGGCGAATGCGAGGTGATCATTCGCGGCCGCCGCTATTCTCCGCCGGAAGTCTCTTCCCTGATTTTGAAAGCCATGAAGGAAGATGCCGAATCCAACCTGGATGGCGAAACCATTTCTCACGCGGTGATCACCGTCCCCGCTTATTTCGGCAACCGCCAGAAAGAAGCCACCCGCCAGGCCGGCATCCTGGCTGGTTTCAAAGTCATGCGCATCATTCCGGAACCCACCGCAGCCGCCCTGGCTTATGGTCTGGAATCAGATATGGATGAGCCCAAAACTATCCTCGTCTATGATCTGGGCGGCGGCACCTTTGATGTGACCGTGATGCTTGTGGCAGCTGGCGTTTTTGATGACCAGGGAAAAACGGGCGATATGCACCTCGGCGGCGATGATTTTGACCGCAAAATCATGGAATGGATCATGGAACAGGTGCGCATCCAGCACCGCGTCAACCTGCGCGAGCTGCCCAATGCCTCCGAGATTCTCTTCACTCTCAAACAGGAAGCCGAACAGGCCAAGAAACGCCTCAGCACCAAGCTCCGCACGCCCATTGTCATTCCCGGGTTGGTACGTGCCAACAACCGCCTGATCGACATTGAATGCGAACTTTCTCGTGAAGAATTCAACCGCATGATCCAGCCTTTCGTCACCCGCTCCATCGAACTGGTTTACGAAGCCATTCGCAAGGCCAACACCACCCCTGAAGAAATCAATGCGGTGCTGCTGGTCGGCGGTTCCACCAAGGTGCCCCTGGTGGAAGAATCGCTGCGTGCCATTTTTGGAGACCGGGTGATTCATGGCGATGTCAACCCCATGCTGTGTGTTTCGCAAGGCGCGGCCATTCAAACCACCCTCATCCCCGAAAATGAGCTGGAAGGCGGCGATGTACCGACCGTTGAATGCGCCAAATGCGGGGCCACCAACCTGGTTGGCCGCAAGGACTGCGTTGCCTGCGGCGCGCCCATGATGAAAATTGACTTTCTCATCCAGCGCATCCCTGTGCCCATTGGCGTGCAGCTCTTTGGCGACAAATTGGAAGTCATCCTCGATGACACCATGGAATTCCCCACCCGCACCCCGGTCACGAAAATCCTCAAAACCTCCATTGCTGGCCAGGAGCGCGTGCGCCTGCCCATTTTTGAAGGCCGCGAGCCGGTGGCATCGGCCAACCAGTTCCTCGGTGAAGTGACCGGCGACCTGCCGCCTGGCCTGCCCGAAAAAACCAATGTGGCTGTGTCTTTCAACATGGACGCTGACGGCATTCTCTTTGTCTCAGCCTCCCTGCCCGACCGCCCCGGGGTCAATATTTCAGCCCGCATGGACTGGAAGGCCCTGCGCGACAGCCCCCGGCCCATCCAGCCATCCACCAGCGAAAGGTCATCAACCTCATCCAGCAGCTTCAAAGAGCCTGAAATTGACATGAACGACTGGAAGGTGCGCGCCCAGTTTGCCCTCTTCCAGGCCGCCGCTGTCAAAACCGAGGCCGAAGATTTGCTGCCTGCCAACCTGCTCAGCCCGGTGATGAACCTGGCTTCTCAATTGCTGATGGCTCTGCAAAATGAAAATGAATATTCCGCCAATCAGGCTCTTGCCCAGCTGGAACCCTTGCTGGAAAACCTGGGCCTCTTCGTCATGCTCGGCATGGCCCGCACCATTTCGCAAAACCCGGATGTGGCCAAACAGGTGGGGTATGATCTGATTGACCAACTCGGCCGCTATATCACCAGCGCGGATCGCTGCAAGCGCAACCGCGATATCCCCGGCCTGAACAAGGTGGTCTCAGATATGATGCCCACCTTTGAAGAGGTGATGAAGAAACTCGGCGGCGGCATGAGCCCCGATGTTCTCACCGATCTCCTCTCCAGTTCAGGCACCGACCGCTTGAAATAGACCCACATGCCAACCGCCATCGGAATTGATTTTGGCACCACCACCGTGCGCGCAGCTCACCTGGCCAGCTCTGGCCAGGTGGAACTGCTGGGCGCACCGCTTCCGGTCTGGAAGCTGGCTGGCCTGCCGCGCCTGCTGGCTCTGGCGCTGCCCCTCAAAAGCAACCTGGCGTCGCGGGCTTCCAGCGGGGTGAACGGGTCATGGAACGAACTGGCCCTCACCCTGTTGACCAACCTGCGCCTTGAGGCCGAAAAGCTGCTTCAGACCCGCGTCGAAGGCGCCGTCATCGGTGTGCCGACTCAATCTGGCGGGCTGCACCGCGAAGCTCTGCGCCAATGTTTGCAGGCAGCTGGTTTCCGCGCCGTCCGCCTGATCAACGAACCGGCGGCGGTGGCTCTGCACCACATCAATCCCGCCGATGGCGAAAAGAAACTTCTGGTATTCTCCCTCGGCGCAGGCAGCCTTGACCTCACTGTGGCCGTGCGCGGCCCACAGGTCTTCCGCGAGCTGGCCTCACTGGCCAGCGACCAGATTTCAGGCCTGAATTTCACCACCCTGCTGGCGGAAAATCTCGCTCAGCATTACCACCGCCAGACCGGGCAAAACCCTGCCGGGTCGCCTGAGGCCATGCGCGAGCTGGAAAAAACTGCTGAGGAAATGAAAATTGCCTTTTCCGTGCGCGATGAATATCGCATCGCCGGGTTGACCCTGCCCGGCGTACCCGCCAGCGGTGCGCTGAACCTCACCCTATCGCGGGCAGCCTTCGAACGCCTGCTGGCCGGCCGGATAACCGATTCGCTCAACCTGTGCCAGCAGGTCCTCGAAAAAGCCGGTTTCTCATCTCCACAGGAATTGGATGAAATCTGGCTGGCGGGCGGATCCACTCAAATTCCCCTCCTGCGCCGACTGGTTACCGAATGGAGCGGAAAAGCCCCCCATCTGGCCCATCACGCCGCAGTGGCCCTGGGCGCGGGCCGGCAAATTCCAGCCCTCGATTTTTCTGCCGACCCGCCCTCTTCCATTCCGGCCAGCCCGACGGCTGCCCCGGAAATTTTATCTTCCCCGGCACCAGCGTCCCTCAGCCCATTGGACCGCGCCGACCAGAATCTGGCCGCCGGTCGCTTTGACGAAGCTCTGGCAGCCCTGCAGGAAATGACCGAACTCGTGCAGAAGAAAAAAGCCGCCGTCTATTATCAACGCGGCCTGACCCTTGAAAAAAAAGGCTCCCTGCAGGAAGCGCTGATGGATTTTCAACAGGCGCTGCGCCTTGACCCGCAGGAAGGCAGCTACACGCAAGCCTCGAACCGCATCCAATCTCTGCAGCAGCACCAGCAGGCCCGCGTTCTTTATCAGCAAGGGTTGGATTGGGAAAAGAAAAACGACCCTGACCGCGCCCTTGAAGCCTTCAAAAAAGCCAGCCACATGCACCCTGAAAACACCGATTACCGCAAAAACTGCGCCCGGCTGCTTTTTCAGAAAGCCGGACGGAAAATTGAACAGGCCAACCGCCACCAACGCCCCAATATGGTCCGCGGTGCTTACAAGGAAGCGCTCGACTGGGTGCGCGAGGCCCTCAGTTACGATCCCGATAATCCCCAAATGCTCGAATATGCCCGGCAGATCAGAGCTGCCCTTGCCTCATAAGGAGCCGCATGCCAGAAAAAAACACCCCTTCCTTTCCCTGCCCCATCTGCAAACAGGCGGTTCCCGTCGGCCAGACGGTTTGCCCCAACCCCAACTGCAAGGAAGACCTATCCAGCCTGGTCTATTTCGACACCCTGGCGCCCAACCTTTTTGCCGCTGGCCTTGAACAGCTCAAAGCTGGCAAAACAGCTCATGCCCGGCAGTCCTTTGAGGCTGTGGCGGCCTTTGACCCCAATCACCTGGATGCCTGGGTCATTTTGGGCAAACTTCACGCCCAGGATGAAGATTATCCCAACGCCATCCGCTGCTGGGAGAAAGCCCTCGCCATTCAGGATGATGAGCCCCGTGCCGCAGCCGGGATCAAAAAAGCCCGGGAACTGCTAAACCGCAAGGTTAAACTGCGCATGGCCATCATTGGCGGCGTGGGGTTGGCCGCCCTGATGATTGGCCTTCTGGTGGGCGGATTCCTATTCCGCCCGGCGCCGACCATTATTGCTGCCGTCACCATTCAGCCGGCGCCCACTCTCACTCCGGTTTCCCTTGCAGAGATCCTGGCGGCGGATCCCACCCTGGCTCGCCTGGGCATTAAGGTTGCCAGCACCGATGGCACAATCACTCTTTCAGGTCAGGTGCCCGATGAAACCACGCGCCAGTGGATTCTCTCACTGGCGCGCAGCCTGGCCCCTGGCGCCGCCATTCAGGATGGTCAGCTGCAGGTTCTGCCAACCCCCACTCCCTCGCCAACCCTCCCGCCAATCGTGGAAAACACGCCCACCCTGGTTCCTACCCCGGAACCCACGCCGATTCCCCCCACCCCAACCCCGCTGGCCACCTTCACGCCCCAACCCTCCTGCGTCATCACCACCGGCATGGTCAATGGAAAAGTATTCCTGCGCGAAGGGCCCGGCATGGATACACCATTCCTGGAAGTGCTGATGGAGGGACAGGCTCTGACTCTCATCGGCCCCGCCCGCGCTGGCTGGCTGCCGGTCATCACCCGCGACCATGCCGGCTGGGTTTCTGCCAGATGGTGCATTCAACCCTAAACCGCTTGTTTTTTTCAAGCGGCAAACAGTATAATATATTATCGTCTTCGTTTTAATCAAGGAGCATACTATGGATTGGCTGGCTCAAAACTGGTACTGGGTGGTGGGTGCAGTTATCCTCATCATCATCGTGGCCGTCTCCATCAACCGCACGCGCAAACCCAAGGTTAGCGATCAGCAGGTTGGCGAAATGGTGGTGGCCCTCGTGAACGCCTTCGATGAAATCCTCGAAAGCTTTCTATCAACCAAATATTCCAAGGCCGACCGCAAAAAAATCGCCATTGGCATGGTTGCCATTATGGCCACCGACAAGATCAGCCTGGATGATATGAAACGCAACCCGGATATGGTGATCAATATTGCCGCCAAATCTGCTGCCATGCTCACCCAGCAGGGAGAAATTCACCAGCTATAATTTTCCCAATTCAACAATAAAGTCCCCGGTGTGCGCCGGGGACTTTCCATTTTCAATAAGGCGTTGAACAAGGCGGCTGCAAAGGCCGGTTTAAAGTTGATCTGCGCCAATCACGCCGTAAAACAGCGGCAGGGGCTGGCAGGTTTCATGGCTCCAGGCCAGAGATGCCAACAGGTCTTCGCTGGCCTTTTTCAGTAGGGTTTCATGATTGGCATGCACGGTGAATAGGGGCTGGCCCTTCTTCACCGCATTCCCCACCTTCACATGCACCATGATGCCCACAGCCGGATCCACCGGATCGGTCTTTTTTGCCCGGCCTGCGCCTAATTCCACGGCAATTTCACCCACGCGCCGCGCATGCACCTCGGCTATCCAGCCGTCAGCCGGCGCTTCCAGCACCTTCACCAGGCGGGCCCGGGGTAATCTCTCAGGCTGATCGATCGTTGCCACGTCCCCGCCCTGGGCCTTCACCAGTTCACGGAATTTCTCCCAGGCAGCGCCGCTGGCAATGGCTTTTTCAGCCATCATGCGCGCAGCATCCAGGTCAGGGGCTTTGTTTCCCAGCACCAGCATATAAGAAGCCACTGTCAGGCAGTGCTCACGGAAATCGGCCGGACCGCCGCCGTGCAGGGTATCGATGGCTTCCATCAATTCGAGGGCATTACCCACCGCGCAGCCCAGCGGCTGGTTCATATCTGAAAGCAGCGCCACAGTTTTTCGTCCGCTCAGCCGGCCAATGGCCACCATCTGCTCGGAAAGCTGACGCGCGTCATCAAGGGTCTGCATAAAGGCACCCAGGCCCACTTTGACATCCAGAACAATGGCCTGCGCCCCTGCGGCAATCTTCTTACTCATCACGGATGAGGCAATCAAAGGAATGGACTGCACCGTGCCAGTCACATCGCGCAGGGCATACAGCTTGCCGTCCGCCGGCGCCAGGTCGCCGCTCTGTCCGGTGAGCACCACGCCCAAGGTCTTGAGCTGCGCTAAAAATTCCTCCCGGCTCAGGTTGGTGCGGTAGCCGGGAATGGATTCAAGCTTGTCGAGGGTGCCGCCGCTGAAGCCCAGGCCGCGTCCCGACATTTTGCCAACCGCCAAACCGCACGCTGCCACAGCTGGTTCCACCACCAGGGTCGTTTTGTCGCCCACCCCGCCGGTGGAGTGTTTATCAACCGCAATCGGCACCACCTTCGATAGGTCCAGCACTTCGCCTGAATGAGCCATCGCCAGGGTCAGGTCGGTGATCTCCCGGGGGGTCATCCCGTTCAAAAGAACAGCCATGGCCCACGCAGATACCTGGTAATCAGGGATTTCACCCCGGCTGATGCCCTGAATAAAGAATTCGATTTCTTCCTTGGTCAATTCAAGGTGATCCCGTTTTTTGATAATGATATCGACTGCGCGCATCTTGCTCTCCTATCAAAAAAATTATGGCCCAAGTTTAAGTTGTCTGATAACTTGATATGTTCATCATACCACAATCAGGCGCTTAAAACAAAACCCGCCGCTTTGCAACATCTTAACAAGATGCCTTTGTGCGGCGGTTTTTTTATCATGCATGCGCCTGAGAGCGGTTTCGGCGCAGGACCGATTATAAAGCTATTTTGTCGGTTTGATGGTCACTTTGCGCGCCGGTTCTTCGCCGGTGCTTTCCGTCACCACATTCGGGTTGTCGCGCAGTTCCAGGTGAATGATGCGGCGTTCATTGGCGGGCATGGGTTCCAGAACCTGCCGGCGGCCTGAGCTTACCGCCTGCTCCGCCATGCGGCGGGCAAGCTGGCGCAAGGCGCGCTCGCGGCGCTGCCGGTAACCTTCCACATCAATCTGAAGGCTCACCCAGCGGCCCAATTCCTTACCCACCATCAGGCTGGCGATATATTGCAGCGAATTGATCGTTTCAGAGCGGCGGCCAATCAGGAAGCTCAGGTCTTTCCCCTGCACTTCCACCCAAATGTTGCGTTCGTCACCCTGAGCTGATTCAGGGAAACTGGCTTTGACTTCAGCCCGCACGCCCATCTTCTCCAGAATCTCCTTCACCGTGGCCTGGGCCACGCCAAGGATGAATTCATCATCTTGAAGCGGCGACTTCTTCGCCGCAGTGGCCGCTTCAGCCGCCGCTGGAACAGCCGCTGCCGGCGCTTCTGCCTCGACCTCGACCGCTTTAACAGGTTCACTGGCAGCGTTTGCCGCCGTGCCAGTTTTCACCAGCAGGCGAATCCGTGCCTGGCGGCTGCCCAGGCCAAAAAGCCCGCGGGTGCCCTGGTCAAGAACTTCCACTTCCACTTCATCCTGGGTCAGGTTCAGCTCGGCCAGACCCTTTGCAACCGCTTCCTCCACTGTGGGAGCAAGCACTTCCAGTGTCGTTTGTTCCATGCTTCCCTCTATTGCTTTTTCTTCTTGCTAATGATTTTCTTTTCAGAATTTTTCTGATCCCGGTTGATGGCAGGCTTCCTGGTATCTGTTACTGTGATGTCGGCTGTTTTTTTGCTTTGCGGCGCTGGCTCAGCCGGTTTCTTGCTCTGGGTCACCGTCACCGCCGGTTTTTTGGAAAACGACGGAATCAAGTTCCGCCAGTTGGCTTTACCTAAAATGGCATACTGCACAATGCCCACCACATTGCTGGTGACGAAATAAACCGCCAAACCCGAAGCCAGGCTGAAGGCCATCCAGCCCATCAAGAAGGGCATGTACAGGTTCATCATGTTTGCCATCTGTGCACTCTGATCATTCGGGGTGCTGCTGCCCGTGGTCGCAGGCATCATCAGGCGGCCCTGCAAATAGGTGGTGATAACCACAATGATGACCAGCACCGGAATGCCAAAGCTCAGGCCAGGAATGATCAAGCGCTCAGGTTGGGCGAGGTCCATCCACAGGAACGCATTTTTGATCGGGACAATCTCAGTGGGTTTCAGGAAAGGAATCCAGGTGTAAATCGAGCGCGTCATGTTCAGCAGTTCCAGTGGACTGACCGACATGGCCTTGATGATGCTCTGGTACAGGCCGATGATGATGGGGAATTGAATCAGGGTCGGCAGGCAGGAGGCAAATGGGTTAACACCCAGCTCTTTGTACAGATCCATCTGCGCCTGAGCCAGTTTTTCTTTATCATCCTTGTATTTCTTCTGCATTTCCAGCCAGCGCGGGTTGGTTTGCATCCCCTGCATGGCCTGGCTCGATTTCAACTGTGACACCGTCAGTGGGTGTGTCGCCAAACGGATCAAGATGGTGAACAGGATGATGGCGATGCCAAAATTGCCCACCAGGGAATAGATGGTCAGCAATACATTCAGTAATAAATTAACGAAAAGGCCCCAGATATCCATGGTTTTATCCTCTTATTTCGCTTCAAAAGACCATTTCTGGCCTCCAGAAACATTCATTAATTGCAGGGCAAAGCTGCTGGAATTTTCCGCCAACAACACATCGCCGCCAGCAAGAACCGGTGAGGTATACAGCTTTCCCGTGACCGATGCTTCGCTGACCGCGTTTCCTTCCAGATCTTTGAAATAAATAGTTCCACCTTCGGTGACGATGATGAAACCGTTATCCGTGAAAACTGGTCCGGCAATAATGGCGCCTTTCAGTGCCGGCAGTTTTAATCCGGTGCCATTCTTTATATCCAGAATATAGGGGTATCCCGCAGTGTCACCAGTGTACAGTTTGCCATCCTTCAAAATCGGCGTTCCCCAAATGCCGCCTTCCGTGGCATAAGTCCAGAGGATTTTTTGAGTCAACGTATCCACAGCGACAATTTGATTGGCAAGGGTACCCACATATAACACGCCGTTATCCAATAAAGGCGCCGCATAAATGGCGCCGCCCAAATCCAGCTTCCATTTTTCTATGCCGTTTTGCGGATCTATGGCGTAAATGAAATGGTCCATGGAGGCCGCATAAATCAGCTTGCCGTCGGTCACGGGCTGCGCCCAAATGGCATGGGTGGCGGTGAACGACCAGCGGAACTGCCCCTCCAGGGTCAGAGCATACAGGTTATGATCCGTGGAAGGAACATAGATGCCGTCAGCGGTGGCCAGCGGGCTGCCCACAATGCGTCCCTTGATCTGATCGTATTTCCATTTTTCAGCGCCAGTCTGAGGATCCAGGCTGTGGAACACGTTGCCGTAATCGCCCACCAAAAGCTGAGTACCATCCTGGCTCAGCACGGGTGTGGCATAGAAGGCCGCGGCTGCGTTGGCCTGCTCCGGATATTTCCAGAGCTGGGTGCCGTCTGCCACATTCACGGCATAAACGTGTAAACCGTTGGCCAGGTAAGCCACCTTTGCATCCTTTGAAGCCGATAGTCCGGCCCAGCTCATATTCATCGGTTGCCCTGAACCACAGGCGCTGATCAAAAGACCAATGACAATTAACAAAATCAGGGGAAGGGAACGCTTCATGCTCATCTCAGTCACTTATCCTCGTTTAAGGCACGGGGTCATATCCGCCCGGGCAAAAGGGATTACAACGCAAAAGTCGCCATACGGCCATCACCATCCCTTTGATTGCCCCATACTTGTAAATGGCCTGGTAGCCATAATGAGAACATGTGGGGTAGAATCGGCAGGTGTTGGGCGGCATCGTTGGCGAAATGAATTTTTGATAGAAACGAATCAGGGCAAGCAAAACCCAGCGCGGTACATTGAACCAGGTCAAAGGCAGGTCGCTCAATGAAGGTTCATTCGGGTATTCGTACTGGGGGTCAAACGTCATTTGAATTTGCTCTTAACAAGCGGGCCTTTTCCAGCAGTCCCTGCATGGCAGCAGAGGTCAGTTGAAAATCAGCACAGGACATTTTCTGGCGCGCCAGAAAAAGACAGTCCCATCCTGGTTCAATCCGGTCATGCAGCCCGTCGAGTATATTACGCATCCAGCGTTTGCAATGGTTTCGCTGCACTGCTCCTCCAACGCTTCTTCCAGCCACCACGCCAAAACGGCTGTCAGGCTGCTGGTTCTGGAGGGTGATCAGCACAACAAGCGGGTGGGCAAATGATCGTCCCAACTGCCTCACCCGCTTGATGTCCGATGTTCGGGTCAACCGAAACCTGCGCTTCAAGCCCTGGATTTTACCAGATGATGCGTTTGGTGTGGTTGTTCATGCTGACCGTCAGGCGTTCGCGGCCGCGCAGGCGGCGGCGCTTGAGAACTTCGCGCCCACCGGCAGTGGCCATGCGCGCACGAAAACCGTGCACACGCACCCGGCGATGAATTTTGGGTTGATAAGTCCGTTTAGGCATACCTCTATCTCACTTTCCTAACTCTTGATATACGTCAATTGACCGAAGAGCAATTATACCGCAAGCTCGCCAACTGTCAAATCTTTTCAGGCCTTTTCAGGGGCATTTTCTTCAGTTTCGGCTGGCTCCAACATTTCTTTCAGTTTTTTCGCGCCGTCGGGATCGGTGACGGCCAGAACTTCGTCGTCAATTTCAAAGGCCGTCATGCCGCGCGGCGCCACCACCTGCCCCTTGCGAATGATGGCCGCAATCACGCAGGTTTCTGGCAGCCCCAGGTCTTTGATCGGCACGCCAATAGCCCTGGCGCCCGCAAAAGCCTTGTCTTCAACCAGAGAATAGTTTCCGCGGCGCAGTTTCAGCAGGGTCATCATGTCGCCCATCGCCATTTCTTCTTCGATCAGGCGCGACATGATTTCCGCCTGGTTCACCGGCACATCCACCGCAAAGGTTTCATTGAACACCCACGAATGACGGGGATCATTCACGCGGGCAATGGTGCGGGCCACATGATACTTGGTGCGGGCAAAATAGCACAGGGCCAGGTTCTGTTCATCGCTGGTGGTCACCGCTGCCACAATTTCTGCATCTTTAATCCCCGCCTGTTCCAGCACATTGGGGTCCATCGGGTTGCCTTCAATAATCACTTCGGTGGGAAGTTCTTTATGCAGGCGGCTGAGCACCTGACGGCGGTCTTCAATCAACCGCACTTCATGATCCTGGTTGACCAGCAAATTGGCCAGCTGCGAGCCCGTTCTTCCGGCGCCAATAATGAGTACACGCATGGCTACCCTTCCTTTTTCTGGCTGGCTTCAGCCAGGTTCTTGCGGACAATCTCAATACCTTCGCTGGTTGCGCTCAAGAGCAACACATCGCCCGAGTGCATTATCGAATCGGGTTGAGGTAAAATGGCGCGCCCCACATGGGCCAGGGAAACGGCCATGCAGTCCTTTGAGGTGATCACATCTTTGATCATCTTGCCATCCCAGGCGTCGGGAACGCGGAACTCGTAAAGCTCCACTTCGCCGTTTCCAGTCGAGAAAATGGATTTTGCATCGGCATGGTAAATCAGCTCTTCCACCCGCTGCGCACCCCAGGTGGCCGAGCAAACAATCTGCAGGTTAAAGGTCTCCAACAGATCCCGTGAAAGCGGATCGTAATTGCGAACCACCACATTTTTCCGGTTAAAGATTGTCTGTGCGATATGGGCAATGACTGCGTTCAGAGGGTCGCAGTTGGTCATTACCGCCACCGCATCTGCATCCTTCATGCCGGCGCGGTGCAGAATGTCCTTGCTCAAAGCATCGCCTTCTACCTGCCGCCCGCGAAAATCCGGCTTCAGGTTATTGAATGCGTTCGGAGCATTGTCAATAACAGTGACTTCGTGGCCTGCCTGAAACAGCCTGTAAGCCAGGTCAGAACCCAAACGGCCGCAGCCAACAACAATGACTTTCATCCTTTTCTTCCTTTTATAAGTTACTCTACCTGATACGGCACACTGGTGATAACGATGTCTTTCTTGTACATCAGTGCATTTTGCAGTGCGGCCGCTGTTTGCGAATGCAAAACATGATTCCAGCGCTGCGCCGGGACAAATTGCGGCACCACAATGGTGATGACCTCGTTCGGCCTGCGCTGCCGGTCAATATCTTCAATATAGTCCAATAACGGATCCATCAACTCGCGGTACGGCGATTCCAGAATCACCAGGCGCACACCTTCGCCCCATTTTTCCCATTTTTCCTGCAGTTTGGGCAGGTCGTCCGGCTCAACCATCACATGCACCGCGGTGATATCATCGGAAAGTTTGCGGGCATAACGAAGAGCCATCAGGGTACCCTGATGCACGCCGCCAATCGGCAAAATCACCCGGTGCCGGGCGATGGTGGGCGCAGGCGAAACCTTTTCAAGGGAAAGTTTTTTGGCCAGCGAGCGGTAATGGCGGTGAATATTATAAAAAATCACCACCAGTATGGGAATCAGTATGATCACCACCCAGGCGCCATCCGTGAATTTCGTAATCCCGAAGACGAAGGCAACAACCAGCGTACACAGCGCACCAAAAGCGTTGATCACCATTTTCACTTTCCAACCCGCTTCATACCGCAAGGTTGATCCGCGCTCTTTGACCTCTTCTCCCGGTTTCAGGTGTCCCACCTTCCACCAACGCCGCGCCATGCCAAATTGGGATAGCGTGAACGAGAGAAAAACACCAATGGCATACAATGGAATTAGGTTGGTGACGCTGGCCTGAAAAACCACAATCAGAATGGACGCGATGATGGACAGGGTGATGATGCCGCGGGAAAACACCAGGCGGCTGCCGCGATAAGCCAGCTGCCGCGGCAGGAAACCGTCATTGGCCGTCAGAGCACTCAGCAGAGGAAAACCATTAAAGGCCGTGTTGGCGGCCATCACCAGGATGATGGTGGTGCCGCTGATCACCGCAATATAAAGGAAGTTCCGGTCGCCAAACACGGTGCGCGCAAGCTGAGAAATGACCGTCTCATATTCCGACGGTACTGTGCCCACATGGACGGCCAGGTAAGTGATGCCCAACAGCAGGCTTCCCAAAATGACCGCCATCCAGATGAGGGTAATACCCGCATTCTTACTGCGCGGTTCCTTGAAGGCCTTGATACCGTTGGAAATGGCTTCCACGCCGGTCAGGGCGGTGGTGCCGCTGGCAAAGGATCGCAAAATCAGGAACAGGGTCACCCCCTGGGCAGCCAGCACACTTTCGAGTTCAGGCGGGTTGACCACCGGACCCAATGTTCCGGTAAACAGCCTGAAAAAGCCAACGCCAACCGTCAGGTACATGATGATCATGAAAATATAGGTCGGAATGGCGAAGACCACGCCTGCTTCTTTGACGCCGCGCAGGTTGATGATCATGATAAAAACCACCAGCACAATGGCAATTTCCACCCGCCAGCGGTAATATTCCGGGTAGGCTGAGACAATTTGCGCCACGCCAGACGAAATGGACACAGCCACGGTCAGAATATAATCCATCAGCAATGAAGCAGCTGCCACCTGGGCAGGGATTTCGCCAAGGTTGTCGCGCGCTACAATGTAAGCCCCACCCCCATCCGGGTACATTTTGATCGTCTGCTCATAAGAAAGAATCAAAATGGCCAGCAGGGCGACGATGGCCAGGGTGATAGGAATGGCATATTGAAAAACCCCCATGCCTGCGAAGGTCACTGCAGCCGCCAGCACCGCCAACATTTCCTGGGTCGCGTATGCTGTGGATGAAATGGCATCTGACGAGAACACCGCCAGACCAACCACTTTATTAATGGTCTGATGCGGCGCCGAGGCCGTCGGCAGCGGCTTTCCAATTAAGATGGTCTGCCAGTTTCTTTCAGGCGCATGATCGGCAGTCCGATGTTGGATCGCAGTGCCGGAATTCTCTTCCTCATAATCCTGATGGTTCATAATCTTCTTTCTTAATCATGATTATAGCGACAAATAAAAATTTTATCACCATTATCATCCCTCAACAAGGGGAATTTAATCAGCACCTTGATATATATAATATTTTATGCTATATTATCTATTATATTACAAGAAAAGGAGTTGCCATGGAACACAAAATTTCTCACTCCATCCGTGTTGCCATTGTCGGCGCAGGCAATGTGGGGGCCACTTTTGCCTACGCCTTGATGCAGTCGGGTCTTGCTGCCGAAATCGTCCTCATTGACGCCAACCAGGCCAAAGCCGAAGGTGAAGTCATGGACCTCAACCATGCAGTGCCCTTCGCCAGCCGCCCCTCCCGCATCTGGGCCGGCACCTATGCCGACTGCGCCGGCGCTGTGATGACGGTTGTCACCGCTGGTGCCGCGCAAAAACCTGGCGAAACCCGTCTCGATTTGCTCTCCCGCAACATCAACATCTTCCGCCAGATCATTCCCAACATTGTCCAGCATAATCCAGATGGCCTGATCCTCATTGCCACCAACCCTGTGGATATCCTCGCTTATGCTGCCTGGAAAATTTCCGGCCTTCCCGCGCACCACGTCATCGGCTCAGGCACCATTCTCGACACCGCCCGTTTCCGCCATCTCTTAAGCCAGCATTTCGGCGTGGATCCCCGCTCTGTGCACGCCTATATCATTGGCGAACATGGCGACAGCGAAGTCCCAGTGCTTTCACTGGCCAACATCGCCGGCATGCGTCTGCCTGAATTTTGTGACGCCAATAACCAGTCCTGCCCGGACGACATTCTGAATGCAATTTTTGAGCAAACCCGCAGCGCAGCCTATGAAATCATCTCCCGTAAAGGCGCCACCTACTATGCCATCGCCTCGGGCCTGGTGCGCATTGTTGAAGCTGTTGTGCGCGATCAAAACACTGTCCTCTCCGTTTCCAGTCACATTGACGGATTATATGGGATCAAAGATGTCTATCTCAGCCTGCCCGCCGTGTTGGATGGCGGCGGGGTGGAGCGGGTGTTAAGTCTGGACCTGAATCCAGTGGAAATTCAGGGGCTGCAGCGCTCCGCCGGCATCCTGAATGATCTGATCGATCAGCTCAATCTGCGTTAATGAACTGCAGAACAAAAAGCTCGCCTTTTGGGCGAGCTTTTTTAATTCAGGAGATGATTTCTCCAATCCAGATCTCGTAGGGTTCCAGACGCAGCTTTCCCATTGTGCCCGCGGCTGGTCGTTCATGGCTGGAAAAGACTCGTTTAAATTTTTGGCCTGCCATTCCCAGATCAATGGTCCGCTTTTTCGCGCTCATATTCAAAACCACCACACACTGCTGAGCCGGGCAGCGCCGCCAGAAAGCCAGCACACTGCGTGATTTTTCCAGCAAGGGCTGGTAATCGCCCTCAATCAGGGCCGGGTTCCGCCGCCGCATGGCCAGCATCTGCCGGTAAAAATTGAGCATGGACGCCGGATCCTGATCCTGGTCTTCCACGTTGATCCCTTTCAGGTAATCAGGGTTGACGGGTAGCCAGGGCTGAACCCCTTCTGGGCAAAATCCAGCCTGGGGCGCTCTGCGCCACTGCATGGGGGTGCGGCCCTTATCCCGGCCTGCTTTGGCGGCCTCTTCCAGCGCCTGGGCGGGGGTGGCTCCGGCATATTCCATGGCAGCCGCGTAAATCCAGGTTCCCAGGGTATCTTTGAACTGGCTGATATGATCCAGCATCAGGTTGCTCATGCCGATTTCTTCGCCGTTATAGAGAAACGGCGTGCCCCGCAGAGTCAGCATCAGCGCCAGGTTCACCCGGGCAATCGCATCGTTATTGATCCCGTCACCCATATTCGAATAAGCCCGCCCGGTATCATGATTATTCAGCGTGTTGCAGGGCCAGGCAAATGCGGGCAGCTGACTCAGCCGCTTCTTCTGGTTGTCTCGCGCCCATTGGGGCGTCATATGGTTGGTGGTCATCAGCGGGAAGTTGAACACCATATGCAGTTCGTCATCTTTCGTACCGTGATAACGGATATCATCCGTCTCACCCACCAGCATCCGTCCTTCATACTCATTCGTCAGATCGCGCATCTGCTGGATGATTTCATGCATGCCCGGCAGGTCATGCTGGTAGCGGAAAAGGCGGTCCCACATTTTGGCCACCTTGCGCCGTTCTTTTCCCGTCCTGGCCTCCCGGTCCATCAAGCGCAGTTCCACCAGTCCAAAAGGCTGCCCGTGCGGGGTCAGGGCTTCATCTTCAAACAGGGTGCCGATGGCGTCAATGCGGAAACCGTCCACCCCCATTTCATACCAGAAGCGCATCGAATCCAGCATCGCCTTGACCACTTCCGGATTGCGCCAGTTGAGGTCAGGCTGCTGCTTGAAGAAAAAGTGATAATACGACTGCCCGGTGAGCGCATCATATTCCCAGGCTGAGCCGCCAAAGGTGGAATACCAGTCGTTCGGCGGATTCTCCGGCGTGCCGTCGCGCCAGATGTACCAATCCCGTTTGGGGTTATCCCGGCTGGAACGCGACTCAAGGAACCACGGATGTTCATCGGAAGTGTGATTCAACACCAAATCAAGGATCACGCGAATATCCCGTCGGTGCGCTTCCTCAAGAAAATGCTTGAAGTCATCCATTGTGCCGTATTCCGCCGCCACGCCGATGTAATCGGCCACATCATAACCGCAGTCCCACATGGGAGAAGGATAATGCGGAGAAAGCCAGATACCGTCAATGCCCAATTTTTGCAAATAATCCAGTTTGGCTGTCATGCCCGGAATATCCCCGATGCCGTCGCCGTTGGAATCAGCAAAACTGCGCGGATAAATCTGGTAAAAAACGCCTTTTTGCCACCACCTTAATGAAGTCATGATTATTCCTCCTGCGGATTTTCAACAAGGATCGCGCCGGTCAGTCCATCCTGCGTCACACCCTCGATTCTCACCCGGTCCACCTGGTTCCAGCGTGATTGGTTCGAGAAAGCACTCACCCGCAGGTAATGGTCAGTCCAGCCCGATAAATGCCATCCCCCTGCTTCTGGCTGCACCGCCTCCCAAAGCACTTCCACCTCCTTGCCCAGAAAAGCGAACTTAAACTGGGTTTCGCTTTCTGCCAGGGCTTCACGCAGGCGGCGGTTGCGCTCCTTGCGCACCGGGTGCGCCACCTGGTCAGGGTAATTGGCGGCCGGGGTGCCGGGCCGCGCCGAATAAGTGAAGACATGCCCCCCCGCCAGCTTCAGGCTCTGCACAAAGGCCAGGCTGGCCTCAAAATCAGCTTCCGTTTCGCCAGGAAAACCGGCAATCACATCCGTTGTGACCGCCATTTCAGGCACAGCTGCGCGAATGGTGGCAATCAGCCGAGCGTAAGCATCTGGCATGGTTTTCCTGCCCATGCGCCGCAAGGTCTTTTCACACCCTGCCTGCAGCGGCAGATGCAGGTGACGGCAAAGCCGCCCGTCCCGCCAGAGCGCCATCAGGCGCTCATCCACTTCCCACGGTTCCAGGCTCGAAAGGCGCAGCCGCCGGATCCGTGCATCCTGCAGCAGGGTTTCGATCAGGTCTGCCAGGCTGGCCTGAGGGGTCAAATCTTTGCCCCACGATCCCATCTGGACGCCGGTCAGCACCACTTCCTGGGCGCCGCCGCGCAGAGCCGCATCCATTTCGCGCCAGATCTGTTCCAGGCTCTGGCTGCGGCTGGCGCCTCGCGCCACCCGCGTGATGCAAAACGTGCAGTGGTTGTCACAGCCATCCTGCACTTTGATGAAGGCACGGGTTCGCAGGTGCAGCCCCGGCAGAGGCTGGCGCGCCAGCGGTTCTGCCTCCCAATATTCCTGCGGCAGTTCCAGGGTTTTTGCCACCAAGCCGTCTTTTTCAAAATTGCTCACCACGTCTGTGACTCCGGGCAGTTGCCGGGCAGCATCCGGGTTGAGCGTGGACCAGCAGCCTGTGACCACAATTCTCCCCACACCCGCGCGGGCCGCCTGGCGGATTTTCTGCCGGGAATCAGAGGCGGCTTCACCGGTCACGGAACAGGTGTTAACCACAACCAGGTCCGCTTCATCCGGCTCTGATACCAGAGTGTGCCCGGCAAAGCGGAACTGGTTGGCAAAATGTTCTATTTCACTTTGATTGAGGCGGCAGCCAATTGAATCGAGATAAACCTTCATGCCTTACGGTTTTTTGACCACAAAATTATCGAACAGAATATCCACCCCGGCCGTATCAAAACTGCCCGTCAGCAGGCCCACATCACCCACCGTAAAATCTTCGTCCTGGGTCATATCAACCTGCTGCCCATTGATATACAATGCCAGTGTGGATCCAATGCAATCAGCGCGGACCCGGTTCACAGCATCGCCAGTTTTGATCAGGTCAGAAAACCGCATGCCTTCTCCGCCGAACACATTTTGCTCGCCGTTCTTGGTCTTGATGATGCCGTAGTAGCCATCGCTGCTGATCAGGAAGCCGTAATAATTTTCCTGATCCACATACCGGCATATGATACCATAATCATTATCTTCCGGACCAGCCATTTTTTTGGCATCCACTTCCACCCGCACATCCGAGAACTTGAGGCCTGGCACAGACCAGTATAGGAAGTTCGGCTTGTTCACCCAGATGCGAAATCCCCCTGCTTCATAAGCCATGATCTGATCGGTATCTTTGACCGTGGCCCACCCGCTGGATGGGTTGGAAAAATCATCCTGAAACAAGACCGCGCCCTTGGCCTCCTCTCCCCCGCCTGAAAGGTCACAGGCCAGCGCGGCCAGCATCAGGGTCACAGCACAGAGGATAAGGGCACAGCGCGGCGATAATTTGGTTTGCAGTTTCATTTTTTTATCCTGTGAAATGTTTTTACGTTGAGTTGCAGGATTTATGCCGGACCTTTTATGGCGATAATCGGGAAAGAATGCGTTCCGCCAGGCTGCGCACGGCTTCATCATCGGCCAGCCGGGCAGCTTTGCGCAGTTCTGCTGCGGCTGACGCCGTCTCACCCCGTTCCAGGTGAATCATCCCCAGGTGCAGGTGCGCCGCACCCAGGTTTTCATCCTTCTCCAAAGCCTGCCGAACAAACCGCTCTGCTGAAAGGATATCTCCATCCATCAACATCACCTCTCCCATCAGGTCCAGGTTGACAGCCTCATCAGGCCCCAACAGCAAAGCCTTGCGCGCAGCCTCCAGAGCCTCACCGCTGGCGTTCTGTTCATAATTCAAAACGTGGCGCGCCAGCGCCCGCCAGCCAATGGCATTTTGAGGCTCAATGCGGATGGCTTCTTCAATCCGGGCTCTGGCTCCATCCAGATCGCCCTTTTGCGCCAGCATCTCCCCAATTTTCACCTGCCAGAGCGCCCGCTCGGGCTCCAGCCTGGCCAATCCTTCAAAGCAGCCCTGCGCCTGTTCCACCTGGCCGGCCTTCTGGTAAACCCCGCTGCCCAGATATAACACCCAGAACGATTCCGGCGCCAGTTCCAGGGCCTGCCTGATCTCCTGCAGTCCATCTTCCCCCAGCCGGGTCTTGGCCTCAGCCAAAAAAGCCCAGGCTTCTCCATACCCTGGTGCCAGTGCAGCCGCCTCTTCAAAAGCTTTGCGGGCTGTCGTCCATTCGTCCGCAGCACCCAATCCCCGGCCAATCACCACCATCTGATAAGCGGTATCCTTCTGCAGCATGGCAGTGTTGATGGCGGTCTGCAATTTCCGCGCCCGGTCGGCCCGCTCTCCGCCGTCCACTTCAGCGGCTTTCAAAGCCTGCCGCGCTGCTTCAGGCTGGTCCAATATGATCCTCAAAGCCAGGTCATAACTCATCTGGCTGTCTGGGTCCAGTTCAAGCCAGGCCCGCAAAATTCGCAGCCCTTCTGCCTGGTTGCCGGTCTCATCATAAGCCCCCAGCAAACGCTGATATAAACTCGCATCCGGACCGTGCAGACGCAGGGCTTCTTCCCACGTTTGCACCGCCTGCTCGCGCCGGCCCAGGGCAGCCAGGCTGTCTCCTTCCAGCAGCCTATCCTCCAGGCTCAATGGACCGTTTAACCGCAATTTCTCGATATCGCTCAGTGCTTCTTCTGGCGCGCCGCCCCAATAAGCCCAGCGGGCGGCCTGCCGCTGCCAATCATCCCGGTTGGGGTTAATGGCCAGCGCCTGTTCCAGTTTTGCATGCGCCAGGGGCATATCTCCGCTCTCAGAAGCGGCCAGAGCAGCCTTTGTCAGTTCATCCAGGCGCAGTTGCATGGCCCCCATCCAAACAGCCAGCAGCAGGGCGAAAAGAATGTACATTCGAGCCGGAACATCTCCAAAAAAACGGCGCAGCATGGCTTCATTATAATACAGGCCGGTTAATCATGGGATGAAAAACCACCCCTGAGCCGTCAGGGGTGGTTTCGGGGTTATGTGAGTCGAGTGATCAGACCAGTTCCAGATAGCGTTCAACTTCCCAGTCAGAAACATGGATGCGGTACTCGTCCCATTCAGACCAGCGCGCGCGGCAGAAGGCGTCATAAATGGACTCACCCAAAGCAGCCTTAATCACGGTGTCTTTGTCCAATTCAACCATGGCATCCGCCAGCGAACCGGGGAGTGAATCCACGCCCATGTTCTTGCGTTCTTCCGGCGTCATATGGTACACATTGATATTGTTCAATGGCGCCGGGCAGGAAAGCCCGCGGTCAATGCCGTCCACCGCCGCAGCCAGCATGGCCGTAAAGGCCAGATAGGGGTTGGCTGAAGGATCCGGGCAGCGCAGTTCCGCGCGCACAGCCTTGTTCTGACCGGGCGTGTAGCGCGGAATGCGCACCAGGGCAGAACGGTTGATCTGCGCCCAGCCGATATAAACAGGGGCTTCGTATCCTGGCACGAGACGCTTGTAAGAATTGACGCTCGGCGCCAGCACCGCCGACATGGAAGCGGCATGTTCGAGCTGCCCGGCAATAAAGCCATAGGCCAGTTTGGAGAGGTGCAGCTCATCCACCGCATCGTAGAAGAGGTTGTCCCCTGAAACGCTGGAAAGGGACTGGTGGCAGTGCATGCCCGAGCCGTTGATGCCAAAAATGGGCTTGGGCATAAAGGAAGCGGTCAGGCCGTGCTGGGCGGCAATCGCTTTGATGGTGTATTTCAACGTCAGAACATTGTCAGCAGCTTTCAAAGCGTCGGAGAAGCGGAAATCAATTTCGTGCTGGCCCAGAGCCACCTCATGATGGCCCACTTCCACTTCCAGCCCCATGCTCTTCAAACCTTCCATCAGAATGGAACGCACCACCACAGCTTCATCATCGGGAGAGAAATCAAAATACCCGCCCACATCGTGCGGCACTGGGTGAATGCTGTTGCTGCCGTTGCGCTTGAACAGGAAAAATTCAGGTTCAGCGCCCACATTGAAAATCCAGCCGCGCTCGTCCTTGATCTTCTGCAGGGCGCGCTTCAGCAGACCGCGCGGATCGCCCGGGAAGGGGTTGCCGTCGGGATCATATATATCGCAGAAGAAACGCGCTCGGCGCAGGTCAACGGGAGTCCAGGGCAGCACTGCGTAAGTATCCGGATCAATGCGCAGGTGCATATCGCTTTCCTGAATACGCACAAAGCCTTCCACCGATGAACCATCAAACCAGATGCCGTTATCCAGAGCCTGTTCCAGGCGGTCAACCGGCATGTCCACGCTTTTGACCACGCCGTTGACATCCACAAACTGGAAGGAGACGAACCGGATGTTATCCGTTTTGACCTGGGCAAGTAATTCAGCCTTTTCCATACGATAATCCTCCTGAAGAAAAAATAGATGATGATTTAAACGCAAATATGGGCATGCAGGGCATGCCCATATTGATTACACAATGTCATAGCAGCCCTTCCAAAACAAAAAAACAGGGGGGACCCCTGTTCACTGTTCTGGCTTTTGTCCTAGATGTCGCCACCCGGTTTTCTGCCAGACCTTGTCTGGAAGGGAGAAGAAGTCCGTGAACAGACTTCAGAGGCATCCGCTGATCAAATCCGATTTTTTTCCCGTTGCCGGAATTAGCGCTCTCCTCGCAGAGAGGAACCTCCACCTCGTGATCTCATCACTGAGACCCAGCCGCTGCATCTCCTGATATTCAGTTGTCTAGTCAATGGGCAGCAGTTTAACACCAATGCCCAAACCTGTCAAGGTTTATATATATAAAAATACCCCACCATGCCGTGTGCTGCGAAGTTTTGAACCTGCAAAAGCAGGTGTGGGTCCGCCCCAATAATTTCCGCCTTGGCATAAGCCTATCGCGTCGTTATTGTGAGATAGAACCCTTTTTATGGGTGTTGGCTCAAAACCGGTTGTGCGGCATCACGAGCACAGCAGGGCACCCTTTTTATACCATAAAACCAAAGCCCTGCCTAGAGGTTAAAAATCACATCCCGGCCCCTGATAATACCAATCCTGGGCAGCAATATCGAACCCAATTCTTCATTTAGCTTGACATCTCACCCCCTTTTCATTAAACTTAGCTCAAATATGGATGAAGTGCGCCTGTTTATCGCTATCCCCTGTCCCCCGGACCTGCGCCAAAATCTGGATCAGGCCATCCAGACCCTCCGGAAGCAACTGCCCTACCCGGCGTTTCGCTGGGTGAAAGCCGATTCCATCCACCTGACGCTGAAATTCTTTGGCGAAACCCCCGCGGAAAAAGTCCCCGCCATGGCTGAGGCGCTTGCCAGAGCCACGGCAGGAACGCCCAGATTCCCGATGGCCGCGGCCGGCATGGGGGTTTTTCCCAACCACCGTCAGCCGCGGGTGCTGTGGGCGGCTCTGCAGTTCCCTACCAGGCTGCTCACCCTTCAAGAGCGCATTGAAGAGGAAATGTCGCAGCTGGGTTTTCCCCGCGAAAAACGCCCATTTTCTCCTCACCTGACCCTGGCGCGCATTTCCAACCCGGCTCCCAAGGAACTGCCGCTCATCGCCCGAACACTTCCCACTCTCTCTCTGGGTATTCTGGGAAGTTTCCAGGTGCAGCAAATTCACCTGATCCGCAGCGAACTGCGGCCAGAAGGCGCACGTTATACCACCCTTTCGTCCGCAGATTTAGATCCAATCAATTGAGGTGTCCTCTGAATACGCAAGATGTAAACCGTACTATCATTAATGCCCTTGAAGAAAAAAAGGGCGAAGATATCCTGCTGATGGATGTCCACGAAGTGGCTTCCTTCACTGATTATTTTGTCATTTGCAACGGCACCAGCGACCGCATGATCGACAGCCTGGCTGAAGCCGTGATGATAAAAGTGAAGCAGGAACACCAGATTAACAGCAAGCCCCAGGGACAATCGGCTGGCGGCTGGGTCGTTCTCGACCTGGGCAACACCGTCGTCCATCTGTTCAGCCCTGACCAGCGCAATTACTACCGTCTGGAAGAGCTCTGGGAGCACGGCAAAGTTCTGCTGCGCCTGAAATAAAACCAGCGGCCCATCTCGACGCTTGAGATGGGCCGTTTTTCAATCCGGTTAACCTGAAATCAGGCGAGATCAGCCAGAATCTCCGCGATGTGTTCGGCCGGTTTCACATTTTCGTACACTTTCCTGATCACCCCATCCGGTCCAATCAGGAAAGTGGTGCGGTAAACCCCGTTGTACGTTTTCCCCATCATCTTCTTTTCGCCCCAAACCCCATACAGCTCGCACACCTGGTGGGTCTCATCCGCCAGCAGCGGAAACGGCAGGCTGAATTTATCCTTGAACTTCAGGTGCGATTTCACTTTATCAGGGCTGACGCCCAGAACAGCCGCCCCTGCGTTCAAGAAGGCGCTGTAATTATCGCGGAAACTGCAGGCTTCCGTGGTGCATCCCGGCGTGTCATCTTTGGGGTAAAAATAGAGGATCACTGTCTGGCCGCGAAAGTCGCTTAACTTCCGCACCTGGCCGCTGTCATCAGCCAGTTCAAAATCAGGTGCTAAACTTCCAGCTTTGATTGGCATAAAATCTCCTTTCGGCTACATCTCGGCAAGAATATCTCCCATTCTCACCGTCTGGTAACCCGGAAGGGCAGCAACTGCCTTCCGGAACGCCTCTTCGGTGGCCAGTTCAATCACTGGCCTGAACAAAGTGGATTCATACACACTTTCCGGCACAATCAAATCATACCGCTCCCGGTACAGCGGGATAAAATCCAAATCCAGAGCCTGGGCTGCTCCAGCGATGCCCAGGCCGGTGTCGGCCCGTCCCGATTTCACCGCCGCAGCCACGGCCATGTGAGTGAATTCTTCCTGTCCATACCCCTGAACCTGCTCAGGAGAAATGCCCATCTTCCCAAGGTGAAAATCGAGCAACACCCTTGTTCCCGCCCCGCGCTGCCGGTTCACCAGGCGCACATCCTTTCTCGCCAGGTCTGCCAGCGCGCGGATCATTTTCGGGTTTCCTTTGGCCACCATCAGCCCCTGCTGGCGCTCCACCCAGCCCATCACCTTTACGCGCACATCCGGCAGGTATTTCCGGATATAAGTCAGGTTATATTCTCCGCTTTCCAGATCCATCAGGTGGCTGCCCGCCAGGTGTGCTTCTCCCCGCGAAAGCGCAATCAGTCCGCCCAGGCTGCCCGCATGTGAAGAACTCAGCCGCAATCCTCTGCTCATCAGGTATTGGGCCAGCAGGTCGAGGGTCAAATCGTGCGAGCCGATCACCAGCAGGGTGCGGGCCAGTTCTGTCGGGCTGCGGTACAGGCGCACCTGCACCTTTTCTCCAGCTTCCTTGCCCTGAATGCCGCGCGGTATGATGGCAATGCCATCTGCCCGCACCAGCGAAGTGATCACCCCGGCCCCGCGTGAAAGCGGCGCGGCCAGTCTGCGTCCGTTGACATCTCCCACCACCACGCGCAAATAATCATCATCCCCGGCTGGCGAGGCAACCTTGCGCGTCAGCGCAGCCTCCACGGTGATGGGTTTCACGGGCTGCCTGCCCAGCCATTTTGCCAGCAGGGGTTCAACAAAAATTTCGCCAGTGATCGCCGCCGAAACCGGATAGCCCGGCACGCCGATAATGGGAATTTGCCGCGCAGGTTCCCCATCCACCCGCAGCATGCCCAAAATGACCGGATGCCCCGGCCGCACGGCCACGCCGTGTACCAACAGTTCGCCCAGGGTCTCCACCACGCGTGCCGAAAAATCTTCCGACCCGGCGGAAGAACCGGCATTTAGCAGCACCAGGTCAGCCCACTGGGCGGCTTCTTTAACTCTGGCGCAGATTTGTTCAAAATCATCCGCGGTGATCGGGTAGCGCTGCACTTCACCGCCCCACTGCTTCACCTGCGCCCCCAACACAATCGAATTGTATTCGATGATATCCCCCCGCTTCACCGGCTGGCCAACGGCCACCAGTTCTGTTCCGGTCGGCAGCACCGCCACGCGCGGACGGCGCGCCACTTTCACAGTCGCCTGGCCGCTGGCAGCCAGGGCCCCCAGGTCCACCGGCCTCAGCACCTGCCCGGCCGGCAGCACCAGTTCGGTGGCCACAATATCCTCTCCCATCGGCCGCACATGGCTCCAGGGAGAAACCGCCGCTCTGATGCGCACCGCAGCCGGCCGCCGCACCTGCCGGGTGAGGCCGCCGGTTTCATCCAGCGCCTCAATCAGCTCTATCGGGATCACCGCATCTGCCCATTCCGGCAACGGGTCGCCCGTATCCACATACGCTGCCGCTTCGCCGCAGGTCAGCTGAACAGGGTTGGAAGGGGCGGCCGCGCTGGTGTCGGCAGATCGCACCGCATAACCATCCATGGCTGAGGCATGGTAATGGGGCGAACTGAGCAATGCCCATACCGGCTCGGCCAGCACTCGCCCCAGGGCATTTTCATCCAGAGGAATGGGTTCAACATCCAGTATGCCGATCAGTCCTGCCTCTTGCAGGGCCGTCCACAGGCGTTGTTGAGCTTCAGGGAGGGGAATATCATGTAAATAGACCGGCATTTTTTTACCTCATCAGGGGCCAACAGATGAAGACCAGGGCAGCAAACTGGCAAATTTACCCAGGTCATAATCACTTTGAATTTCGATGCGGCTCAGGTAATACAGATCCGCCGAAGTGTGCTCGTAGAAGGTTCCCAGGCCCACCGCCGCATCATAGCCGTATTTCGCCGCCAGTCGCCGGATGGAATAGGCGGCATCGCCGTAAGGGTAGGAAAACGTGCGCACCTTCACGCCTAGCTTCTCTTCCAGCACCTGCTTGGAGCCCTCAAATTCCTTCTGGAACCCCAGGGTGGATTTTTCGAGAATGTTGTGACTGTAGGAATGGCTGCCAATTTCCCAACCTGCCGCGGTCATTTCTTTCAATTCATCGCTCTGGATCTCACCCTGGGTGTCAAGCGTGCGTACGATGATATAGGCCGTGCCCACAAATCCATATTCCTGCATGATGGGAAAGACCACCTCATACAGATCGCGGTAACCATCATCAAATGAAATCACCACGGGTTTCGCCGGCAGCTTGCTGCCGGTGGCAACGGCGTCCACCAGCTGCGAAATGGTGATGCTGGTATAACCCCACTCCGCCAGCTTGGCCATTTGCTGCCTGAATACCGCCGGCGACAGACGGTAACGGCTGGCCGTGCCATCTGAAACCCGGTGATAGAGCAAAATGGGCGCAATCACCGACCCGGCGGGGTGAAAGGACCAGGTGGGGGTGAATTCTGGCGTGGGAGTGAAATCGGGCGTTGGAGAATTTTCCGGGGTGGATGTCACCACTGCCGTTGGGTTAATCATCGGCGTGGAAGTGAACACACTTGGCTTAAGGGGCGTCTGGGTCGCCAGCGGCGCAGCCGCCACGGAGACTAAGGTTGGCGTATATAACACCAGGCGCGCCACCCGTTGTCCGCTTCCCCCCACGCACCCTGAGATTAACATGATAATCAGGCTCACCGCAAGGATGAGCTTCAATGTTTTTTTATGCATGCAACATCCTGAACTGTATCAACTCAATTCAGCAGGCGCACACTCACCTGCTGTCCCGCTTCAAGGCCGGTGGCATCCAGGTCGCATTTCACCATGCCGTCGGCCTGAGCCAGGTTGAAGATCAGACTGCTTTTAAAGAAGACGGGTTCTGCTTTCCAGCCGCTGCCGGCTTCAATCAGGCGCACCGGAATCCAATCTTCGCGTCCTGCCTGTGAAGGCACATTGACAGTCAACTCTGCGCTGACCTCTGGCGTCCAATTCTTTTGCTTCACGCCGGCCAGATAAGCTACCATGGGGCGCACAAACAGTTCGGCAATCACCAGCGTGCTGACCGGATTTCCCGGCAAGCCAATCACCGGTTTGCCGTTCACCACCGCCAGGATGGTGGGCTTGCCGGGTTTGATGGATATGCCGTGCACCAGAACGCCCGGCTGCCCCTGGGCTTGAATCACCTCCGCGGTCAGGTCGCGCGTGCTGGCCGAGCTTCCCGCCGTGATAATCACGCCGTCATTTTCAGCCAGGGCTCTGGCCACTGCCGCCGACATAGCTTCCACCCGGTCAGGGATGATGGGATAGGTGGCCGGAAGCCCGCCTTCCTGGCGTACCAGTGCCGCCAGCGAATAGGTATTGCAATCGCGCACCTGTCCCGGCAAAGCGGGTTGATCCGGCGGAACCACTTCATCTCCGCTGGAAAGGATGCCCAGGCGCGGCTGCCGGTTGACCCGCACATGGGTGATACCCAACGCCATCAGCCCGCCAATCTCAGCCGGGCGCAGGCGCTGTCCGGCCGGTACCACAACCTGGTTTTCGGCCACATCTTCCCCGCGCTTAACCACATTTTCACCCACCGCCACCGGGCGGAATAATTCAACCTCATTGGCGCGGGTTTCCTGGGAATATTCCAGCATCACCACCGCGTCGGCGCCTTCCGGCAGCATGCCGCCGGTGTAAATGACGGCTGCCTGCCCCGCTTTGATCGCGAAAGCAGGTGCGCCGCCCATGGGCACCTCGCCCGCCAGTTCAAGGTAGGCCGGCAGGCCGTCGCTGGCCCCATACACATCCGCTGCTCTGACGGCATAACCGTCCACTGTGCTGCGCGAAAATGCCGGGGAAGGCTCGCCTGCCCGCACCGCTTCAGCCGTCACCCGCCCAACCGCTTCGGCCGTTGGGATCAATTCGCTTTGCGGCTGAAAAACAGGCAGGTGCTGCTTAAACCGTTCCGCTGCGCTTTGAGGTGAGACCAGTTTCAGAAATTCGGGCATTGTTCTTATCCTATGAAATAGCCAAAAGCAAGTAAATAGACTGGCAGCAAAATCAGCGCTTCAGCCAGCAGCGACAGCATTTTCCAGTTGGGTTTGGCGCCGTCGCCAATCTGCTGCATCAGCCAGATCTGCCCCAGGCCAACCGGCAAAACCAGGAAAACCGTCCAGCTCACATGCCAGGGCAGCCCGCCGGCAATGGCCAGGCCCAGAAGCAAAAAGCCGCCCAGCACACACAAATTATGAAGCTGCATGGCCCGCTGCCACCCCAGCAGGGTGATGAGATTCTGGTTATCCTGCTGGATATCCTCTGCCATGTTGGGCAGGTTCCGGGCAATCTGCCCGGCCACGTAAAAAGCCACCAATGGAAAAGTGCTCAGGTTCAGCAGACTGTGAAATGTTCCGCTTTGCAGCAGGTAGCCGATGGCTGGCGCCAGCACACACACCAGGCAAGCCTGGATCAATTCACCGAAACCCCGCCGCGCCAGGTTAAAAGGCGGCACGGAAAAGGCCACCGCCAGAAACAGGCCCGCACCCAGTAAGACGAAAAGCTCCATCGAAAGGTTCCCCTGCCCGTAAAGAAAAGTGGTCATGGCAGCGCCAGCAATCAACGCGGTGAATGCGGCGAACATCAGCTTTTGCAAATTCTGCATATCTCCGGGCTGTTTCCGGAGCCGGGAAAAATAGAAATCCAGATAAACCAGGGTCAGTTGCAGCGACCAGACGCATCCCAGACCCAAAAAGAAGGCAGGCCAGTCGGCTGGCTTGCCAAAATAATCGTTCAGAGCCAGGCCCAGGGTGTAATAAAGGGCGCTTTGCACAAGCTGGTATGGGCGGGACAGAGAGAGGAGTTTTCCGGGGGTAAGGGGTTCGTTCATTTCATGATTATAGCCCATTTCACAGAATAAGACAATTAATATCTAATTCCCTTTTGACCTTCTTTGCTCTGTCTTAGGATATAATTAGCCCGTAACTGCGCCAATGCGAGAGCGAAATAACAGGATCACCCCCTGCAGCCAATCCTAATCCGGAGGGAACCATGAGTACCGAAACCAATAAAGTCATCTACTCCATGATGCGCGTCAGCAAGTTTTATGATAAAAAACCCATCCTGCGCGATATCTCTTTAGGTTACTACTACGGCGCCAAAATCGGCGTCATCGGCCTGAACGGCTCTGGTAAAAGCTCCCTGCTGCGCATTTTGGCCGGCGTGGATAAGGAGTTTAATGGCGAAACCGCCGTTTCCCCCGGCTACACCATCGGTTTCCTGGAGCAGGAACCGCTCATAAACAATACCAAAACCGTGCGCGAAGTGGTCGAAGAAGGGGTGCAGTCCATCACCGATCTGCTCAAAGAATTTGACCAGATCAACGAAAAATTCGCCGAACCCATGACGGATGACGAAATGACCGCCCTGATTGACCGCCAGGCCGAAGTGCAGGAAAAGCTCGATCACCTCAACGCCTGGGATCTCGACTCGCGCCTGGAAATGGCCATGGACGCCCTGCGCTGCCCGCCCCCGGATATGCCGGTGAACATCCTCTCAGGCGGCGAACGCCGCCGCGTGGCCCTTTGCCGCCTGCTGCTGCAGCGCCCGGATATCCTCCTGTTGGACGAACCCACCAACCACCTGGATGCTGAATCGGTGGCCTGGCTCGAACACCATCTCAAAACCTACCCCGGCACAGTGATTGCCGTCACCCATGACCGCTATTTCCTGGACAATGTGGCAGAATGGATTCTGGAACTGGACCGCGGACACGGCATTCCATATCACGGCAACTATTCCTCATGGCTGGAGCAGAAAAAGACCCGCCTTGAAGCTGAAGAAAAAGGCGAAAGCGAGCGCCAGCGCACCCTGCAGCGCGAACTGGAATGGATCCGCATGTCGCCCAAGGGCCGCCACGCCAAATCCAAGGCCCGCATCACTGCCTACGAAAACCTGCTCCGCCAGGACGTAGAAAAAGAAGCCCGCGACCTCGAAATTTTCATTCCCCCGGGTCCCCACCTGGGCAACGTGGTCATTGAAGCCCAAAACCTCAGCAAAAGCTTTGGCGACCGCATCCTTTTTGAGAATGTCAATTTCTCCGTGCCGCCTGGCGCCATCGTCGGCATCATCGGCCCCAACGGCGCCGGTAAAACCACCCTCTTCCGCCTCATCACCGGCCAGGAAAAACCCGATTCCGGCGCTTTACGCCTGGGCGAAACCGTCAAACTGGCCTATGTGGATCAGAGCCGCGATGCCCTCGACCCTGAAAAGAATGTCTGGCAAATGATCTCCGAAGGCGAAGACCTGATCACCCTCGGCACCCGCCAGGTCAACTCCCGCGCCTATGTCTCGCGTTTTGCCTTCACCGGCACCGATCAGCAAAAGCTGGTGGGCATGCTTTCCGGCGGCGAGCGCAACCGTGTGCACCTGGCGCGCATTTTAAAATCAGGTGCCAATGTCATCCTCCTCGATGAACCCACCAATGACCTGGATGTCAACACCCTGCGCGCCCTCGAAGAAGCCCTGGAACATTTCGGCGGCTGCGCCCTGGTCATCAGCCATGACCGCTGGTTCCTGGACCGCATCGCCACCCATATCATGGCCTTTGAAGGCGACAGCAAGGTCAACTGGTTTGACGGCAATTACTCTGAATACGAAGCCGACCGCCGCGCCCGCTTTGGAACCGCGGCTGACCAGCCCAAACGCATCAAATACCGCCAGCTCACCCGCTGACTCCCGCGCAAAGCATGAACGCCTCAACGTTTCTCACCCTGCCGTCTCTGAATTACCGCGCCGCCTTCCTGGATATGGTGGACGAATTTGAACGCGCCGGACAGCATTACAGCTATCACGATGCTGCCCGCCAGGATTTTGCTGCCTTTCTGCTGGACACGGAAAAACAAAGTCAAGGTGTGGATCTGCCTCCGGAATTGGTCCCCTCCACCACTTACTGGTTGGTGACGCCTGAAGGCGTGGTGATTGGGCGCAGTTCTTTGCGGCATTATTTGAACCCTGCCCTCGAACTGCGCGGCGGCCACATCGGCTATGCCATTCGCCCTTCCATGCGCCGCCAGGGCCACGGCACCCGCATCCTTGCCCTGACGCTCGAAAAAGCCCGTGAATTGGGCCTGACCCGCGTCCTGGTCACCTGCGATACCAGCAACATCGCTTCAGCCCGCATCATTGAGCATAACGGCGGCATCCTGGAAAACTTCACCACTTCCCCCAGCGATGGGGTGCAAATATCCCGTTACTGGATCCAATTATAAAATATGTCCGCCACAACCCCTGAGCAGATCCCATTTGAACCCCAACCCCCGGCCACCATCGAGCGAAACTTCCGCCTGGGCGTGCTGAATGGCATTCTCTTCATTTTCTCCGAAACCATTTTTGATCCCACCCTGGTGATCACCTCTTTTGCCAGTTTGCTCACCAATTCTTCCTTCATTTTGGGCATCTTCACCCCCATCAGCAACGCTGGCTGGTATTTGCCGCAGTTTTTTGTGTCCAGCCTGGTGCAGAGCCAGCCGCGCAAAATTACGGTGTACCAGCGTATGTCCTTTATCCGCATCGCCTGCTGGGCCATGCTGGCGGCTGCTGTTAACCTGGTGCGCGATCCGGTCTGGATCCTGGCGACCCTGATCTTCGCCTACAGCATCGCCTCCCTGGCTTCCGGCATTGGCGGCCTGCCCTTCCTTGAGGTGGTCAGTAAAACTGTTCCGCCCCACCGCCGCGGTGAGCTCTTTGCCTGGCGGCTCGGCCTGGGCGGCTTGCTGGGCATCGCCGCCAGCGGTCTGGTGCGTTGGCTGGTGGATCCTGGTGGGCCGGTGGCCTTCCCCGGCAACTACGGCATTCTGGCGCTGGCTTTTTTCATCATGGCTTCCATTTCCTTGATGATTTTCAACCGCGTTGATGAATACCCCGACCGTGAAACCCTCCCTAAACGATCCATCAAAGAACAGCTGACGGTTGCCCTCAACATTGTTCGCGGCAACCAGAATTACCGCTTCTATATCCTCCTGCAGGCCTGCATGTTCATCGGCATGTCGGTGGCCCCGTTCTATGCCGTGTTCCTTTACCGCGAATTGGGCGGCAGCACCGAATGGGTTGGCATTTACCTGGCTGTCGGCATGGTGGCCAACCTGCTTTCCAACCTGACCTTTGGCTGGCTTTCCCGCAAAGCCGGCAACCAGAAAGTCATGCTCATCGCCACCTCCTGCGGCATCACCGTCTCACTGCTGATGCTGGCACTGGTGCTGTTTGCAAAGCCCCTGGGCATTCAGGGCAATACAGCCGCCATGTGCCTGATCCCCATTTTCTTCATTCAGGGCATGCGCGGCACGGCTTCCGGGGTTTCCTCATCCGGCCTGATGCTTAATATCATTCCGGCAGCCGAGCGTTCTGTGGCAATTGGTTTTGTCCAATCATTCGTCGGTGTGGTCCTGCTGTTCACCATGGCCACTGGCGTGCTGGTGGATGCCTTTGGCTATGCGCTGCCCATGACCATCTCATTCCTGGCCTATGTGGCTGCCCTGCTCCTGGTCCGTCAGATCCACGAACACCCCAACTAACGCACCCGCACCGGTGTCACAACATTTCTTGCTTTTCGCCATTGCGATTTATAATAATCATCATGATCCAACAAGCTTTCTCTGCGGATATTTTGGCCTGTGCAATGAGACCGGCGGTGGGTTTGGGTAGCCGCCATGATCAGGCTGTAAGTTGAAATTGACCATGATCGATCCATGGTCCGATCTTCGCTTCTCTGAAGCGTTATTTTCCCTCCGGCTGGCTATTCGCCCGCTGGAACTGGAGGTTCTATGGCAAAACGATTATCAGTAGTGGATGTTGAACGCTGCGTGGGCTGCCAGTCCTGCATGTTCGCCTGCACCCGCCGCCTCGGCAAAGGCGGTCTGGAAGGGTCCTGCATCCAGGTTCGCTCCGCCGGGGGCATTCGCAAGGGCTTTGTGGTGGTGGTCTGCCGCGCCTGCGCCGATGCGCCCTGCACCAAAGTGTGCCCCACCGATGCCCTCACCCCACGTGAAGGCGGCGGCGCCCGCCTGAAAACGGAAAAATGCATCGGCTGCGGCAACTGTGTCAAAGCCTGTCCGTTTGGCGCCATTTCCTGGGATAACGAAAACAGCAAACCCGTCGTGTGCGTGTATTGCGGATACTGCGCCCCGTTCTGTCCCTACGGCGTGCTGGCCCACGAGGAGGTGAACTCATGACCACTCACATCATTCCGAACGATCCTTTAACCCGGGTTCTGTATATTGATCTCAGCAAGCTCAAATTCTGGATCACTCCCCGCCCTGAACTTTTTGAAGCAGCCATGGGCGGTTCGGGCGTGGCCATCCGCCTTTTGATGGAAGAATGTCCCGCCGGGGCTGACCCGCTGGGGCCTGAAAACCCCATCATTTTTGCCATTGGCCCGCTGGTGGGTTACTATCCCCTGGCTTCCAAAACCGTGGCCATGTTCAAATCACCCCACACCGGCAACCTGGGCGAAAGCCATGCCGGCGGGCGCAGCGCCGTGGCCATCCGCATGGCCGGCTACGGTGCCATCGTCATCCGCGGCCGCAGCGAACATCCCATCTTCATTGAGGTGGATGGCGACCGGGTGCATTTCCGCGATGCCACTGCCCTCTGGGGCATGCGCAACAGCTTTGCCACCGGTTCCGTGCTGCGCCAGCTCACCCCCGGCAGCGGCATCCGCACCATCATGCGTATTGGCCGCGCCGGTGAAAAACAAATTTCATATGCCTCCGTGATCACCGAAACTTACCGCCATTTCGGCCGTTTGGGCCTGGGCGCGGTGTTCGGCAGCAAAAACCTGAAAGCCCTCGTCGTCACCGGCAGACGCTCGCTGGCTGTAGCGGACCGTCCGGCTTTCCGCACGGCCTATGATGAAATATTCAAAACGGCCACCGAATCCAGCCTGATGAAAAAATATCACCAGCTGGGCACGCCTGTCAACGTGCAGCCCCTGAATGCCATCGGCGGCCTGCCCACCCGCAACCTGCAGAGCGGCCAGTTTGAAGGCGCTGAAGCCATCTCTGGCGAGTCCCTCGCTGCCAACTATCTGGGCCGCCGCGTGGCCTGCGCCCACTGCCCGGTGGCCTGCATTCACCTGGCCGCCATTCGCCTGCCCTATCCCAATGATCCCTATTTCTATAAGACCGTCATGGTGGGTTACGACCATGAATTGATCTATGCCATCGGCAGCCTGCTGGGCATCGGCGATCCGGTCGGCATGCTGCAGGTGATGGATGAAATCGAAGTTCAAGGCCTGGATGCCATCAGTACCGGTGTCTGCCTGGCCTGGGCCACAGAAGCCCTGGAAAAGAAGCTGATCACCCTGCAGGATACGGATGGACTGGCGCTCAAATGGGGCGATTTCGCCACCTACATGGAAGCGGTCAAACGCATTGTATCGCAGCCCACCGACCTGTATAAAGCCATGGCTCACGGCTCTGACCATGCCGCTTCCATCTACGGCGGCGCTGAATTCTCTCTGGCTTTTGGCGGCAACGAAATGCCCGGCTACCACACCGGCCCCGGTTGTTATCTGGGCTACGCCACTGGCGCCCGCCACAGCCACCTCGACAGCGCCGGTTACAGCCTCGACCAGAAAGTTGTTGGCAAGAAGGATGCCGTCCTGACCCCGGATGGCGTTGCCGACAGCCTGCTGGAAGAAGAACGCTGGCGCCAGGTGCTTACCAGCCTGACCATCTGCCTTTTCGCGCGCAACATTTACACGCCCGAAACCATCATCAAAGCGCTTGCCGCCCTCGGCTCCACCTGGACCGCCGAAGATTTCACCCGCGTGGGGGTTGAAACCCTGCGCCTTAAATACGAATTCAAGGTCCGCGAGGGATTCGACCCGGCCAAACTGCAGCTGCCGGACCGTATATACGAAACCCCCTCCCCTGCCGGTCCCTTTGACGAGTCGTTTATGCGCCAGGCGATTGCCCGCTATAATGACCAGGTGCATCAATAAATTCTGACCATCAAAAAAAGACACTGAGCGGAATTTTTCGCTCAGTGTCTTTTTAAGGAGTGCTCATGCTTGATCAACTTTTAACCATCACCCGCGGTTTTGCCCACCGTTTTCCAGAAGGCAATGATCCTTATCAGATGATGACCCGCCTGCTTGAAGAATCAGGTGAGCTGGCTCAGAAGGTCAATCATTTTGAAGGCAGCGGCATCAAGCGCGAAAAATACGGCCAACCCGACCCCCAGGCGCTGGCCAAGGAAATCAAAGATGTGCTGATCTGCGCGCTACAGGTGGCCGTGCATTACGGCGTGGAAGCCGAACTTGAAGCCACCCTGGCGCTGTCTTATCAGCGATTGAAAGCCGAGAGTCACATTCCTCCCGAAACATCAGCCCAATGATTTCTGTAACGTCGTGCGCAGTCCCTGGGCCTCGCTGCTGATGGAATTCAGCGCTTCCACCAGCCCTCTGACCACTGCCTGCTGCGCCTGGCTTTTGCGCTCATTCCATTCCAATTTGGCCACCTGCCGGCTCAGATCCCGGTGCTTCAAAGCTGATTTGAGGATTTCCACCGTCTCTTTTCCATAGGAAAGAATGACGCCAGGGAAGGTTTCCTTTTCAAGCTTGGTGATGTGGGCCAGCCCCAGCAGCGAAAAACACGAAATCCGCTTGCCCTGCTGCCGGAAAGACAAATACATCAGGGTTTCAACCCCAAACCGGGATGTACGGATCATTTCCACCAGCGGCAGAATATCCTTGCGCCAGAAGGCCCGCTGCCCTGAAAGCAGTTGAATCAGGCCAAACAGGTCAAAACGGTCAATTTTGTCATTCTCCCGCAACGGGTAGCCAATCGATAGTTCAGTTTTCCCGGCCAGCACCGGTTCCATCACCTGGCGGGCAAAATCCTCATTCCAGTTCGTCAGGTCCGCATCCACCAGCAGCAGCAGCTCTCCCCTGGAGCGTAAAATACCTTCAGCCAGCGCCCACCCCTTGCCGTGATTGGTGGTCAGGAAAATGGGAATGATGCGCGGATTGATTTCACTCAGGCTGTGCATAATCCGGGCTGTCTGATCCCGCGAGCCGTCATCCACCACGATCACCTCGTCCACGTCAGGATTGCTGGCCAGGCTTTCCAGCACACCGCCCAGCAGCACTTCTTCGTTATAGGCGCACACAATGGCGCTACAGGTTGTTTTTCTCATCTCAGCCGCCATTTCTGCCTTCCTCGGCCAGGCCAGCCCATTCAGAAAAATCCACCAGCGCCCACAGCCCGGCTTTCAATTCCCCGGCTGCTTGATGATCTGCATCGATGGCAAAAAATGGATCCATCTCCTCAACGGGAGCTTCATCGCTGATTCCAATGGTGGTCATTTTATTTCTCCTTGTAAAACAGATATTTTTTCCTGCGGCCGGTCAGCCGCGTCGGCGGTATAAACCGCCACCAGTTTCAAACCCAACGCGTCAAGCTGATCCAGAACACCCATCAGGGCGGCCTGGTCTGGCAGGCTGCCTGCCAGGTCAGTCTGACCGTTGTCCATCGGGATGACTTCCAGCCCGGCAAACCAGTGATTCCATGATTTTGCCAGGATACCTTTGACATGAATGTGGACCTGTTTGGACGGCATAGGGCTCCAATTCCTTTCTTGTGCCAGTATATCCGGCCGGAGCATTGAAAGCATCCATCTCAGGGTTGATTCAGCGGGTGGAGAGGGTTGAAAAAGGGTGTAAAAAAAAGAACAGACCTGCGCGCAGGCAGGTCTGTCGGGATTATTTTTTTATGATAATTCAGGATGGGTGAAGGCCATATCGAACTGGTCACGATGAAATGGCGTTTCAGAAAGTTAACCGCTTTTGTTTGTTTGTCCCGGTTTGCGGGACAAAAAGCACAATAACTTTTACTTCCGCCGGCGAGCAGGGGTTAGGTGGCGGGAAACAACTTGTTAAATCGTAATTGATCAGGCAAGGCCCAAATGATGAGCCAAACTTCTTTTTGAGGTTCTTTTCTGGGTCAACGATGGCTGTATAACCAGGCGATTAACCGCAAAGGGTGTTTTGGGCCCGCTTTGGGGCCCAAAACACCCTCAATTAACCTTTTCCCCCGCCGGCGGGCGGGGGCAGGGGGTGGGAAAACATTGCAGGATCATTTTTGGGGCCACCCCTGAGTAGTTTCGTTAAATCAAGCATTATGGGCGTGATGCTCGCATTATGAATTATGCAAGCAGGCCCCTCAGCCTGGCCTGGGTGATGGCCTGAACCCTGCTTTCCACGCCCAGCTTGCTGAAGATGTGATTGATATGCGTTTTGACCGTGCTGACAGCGGTGAAGGATCGCGCTGCAATCTCCTGGTTTGAGAGGCCCTCCGCCATCCACTGCAGCACCTGCAGCTCTTTCTCGCTCAAATTGCTTCTGGCGGCCGGGTTTCTTTCAGCCGGCCAGCCTTGCAGCAAAATTCGCCGCGCTGTCCCAATGGCTTCAGGCGCAGAATCTTCGTCGCGGCAAAAAGCCGCCAGCAGGTCGCGGCCGCGTTCTCCTTCGTCTATAAAAATCCGCGCATGTCCGCCCTCTGCGATGTTCAGGGCGCGCTCCAGGTATTCAAAAGCCTGTTCCCGGTTGCCCATCTCCGCTGCCGTCAGGGCAGCCAGCCAGAGAACTTCCAATGCCTCGCCGAGGTTTTCATTTCCTGGCAGCCTTTCCAGGCATGACCTGGCCGCATTCCAGGCCTCGCCGGTTCTTTTTCCGGCCAAAGCCAGCCTGATTTGCAGCACGGCTGCCGCATGGTCAGCATAAGGCCTCGAATCGGCCGGCCCAGGGATCAACCCTCCCCACCGGCAGGCGCCAGGGATATCTCCATTTTTCAAATGCATCTGCGCCAGCAGCGCCTTGGCCAGGTCCAGGGTTGATAGCGAGGTCACTGGGCGGTCCAACAGGGTTCTGGCCTCAGCTTCAAACTGGCGTGATTCTGCTTTTTCACCCCGCGCATCCAGGATGCAGGTGAGGTAGACGCAGCTGATCAGGTAAATGTCCACACTTTCCCAATAACGGCTCAGCGCCCTGGCCTGCCTGAGGATTTTTTCCGCTTCGTCCAGGTCGTTGAGTTCATAAAACAGCCGTCCCATCCAAGCGTAGGTCATGGCAGCCAGAGATGCCGGCTTGCCTTCTTCCCTTATGATCGCCAGTGCCCGTTGATACAGCGACAAAGCATCCTGAAGAAACCCCTGTTTGGATCTCAAATCGGCAAGCTGGCTGGAAGCCGAAAGACGCAGGAAAAGCTGGTCCTTGCCCTGTCCTCTTTCCAGAATTTCTTCGTAACAATGCCTGGCCAGTTCAAGTTTTCCAAGTTGTTCGTAAGCCATGCCCAGGTTAAGGTTGATCATGCCCAGAAGGGTTATATCCGTCTCACTCAACCAGGTGCGCGCCGCCATCGCCAGCTCCACAGCCGGCCGGGCTTCTCCCCGCAAAACCGCCACCAGGGAAAGCAGAGCGCCAGCCTCCCCCTGCACAGCCCGGTTTTCTGGGGCAGCCGCAACAGCTTTCTTAAGGATTTCCTCAACTTTGTCGTGCTCGCCGTATGAAATGAGCACCCAGGCTTTGGTCAGGCACAGGAAGGCGTGCCGGTTCATCACCGCCTCAGGCATCGCATCCAGCCAGCGCCGCGCCTGCCAGATTTCTCCAGGTCCGGTGGGTTGGGCCGCGCCGCGCTCCATCAAAGCCGCTGCCCGTTCATAGTCCTCACCGGCAAGGCTCTGTTCCACGGCGTCGCCGGTCAGGCCATTTTTCTCATACCAGATGCTGGAAGCGTGATAAAGCCGCTGGCGTTGCTCTTTTGCCTCAGCAGCATCCTGCCACAGCGAGTGCAGCCGGTTGCGCAGCACTTCTCCAAACAACTGGTGGTAACGGTACCATGTGCGCGACTCGTCCAGGGGGATGATAAACAGGTTGTGACGCTCCAGCATTTCCAGCGTTTGCTGACCATCCTTGCAACCGGTCAGCGCGTTGCATAACTCGCCCGTCAGGCGTGGCAGAATGGAGGTTTTATATAGAAAAGTCCGCACATCTTCTGGCAGCTGGTTAAGCACTTCTTCGATCAAATAATCGAGAATGTAATGGTGCCCTCCGGTAAATTCCGCCAGAAATTGCTCCCGGTTTTGCGCCTTCCGCTGCAAAGCCAGGGCTGCCAGATGCAGGCCGGCCGCCCAGCCCTCGGTATGAATTTGCAGATCCAACACCTGTTCATCCGTTAAAGAAAGCCGCAGAGCCTGGTTCAGATAGGCGTCCGCTTCAACAGGCGAAAAACTCAGGTCATCTGCCCTGATTTCGACCATCTGCCCCCGCGCCCGCAGCCGTGAAAGCGGCACAGTCGGGTCGCTGCGGGTGGCAAACACCAGGTGGATCTTTTCTGGAAGGTGATCCAGCAGGAAAGCCAGCAGGTGCATCACCCCGCCCTGCATGATCAGGTGGAGATCGTCCAGCACCAGCAGCAGCGGCGAATCCACGGCGGCCAGGTCACTTGCCAGGCATGCCTGCAGGGCATCTGGCTGGAAAATACCCGCCGGCAGTTCCAGCAGGGAGCGGGTTTCCTGGCCAAACTCCGGAATGATCCGCTGAATGGCGGCCGTCAGGTAGGCGGCAAAATAAGGCAGGTCGTTGTCCCCTTCATCCAGCGAAAGCCAGGCGCAAGAAATTCCCTTAGGTAAATGGGCCAGCCAGGAGGCCAGCAGGGTTGTTTTTCCAGCGCCAGCCGGTGCTGAAATGAGAAACAGCTTCACATCCCGATCGAGGCCGGCATCCAGTCTTGAAATTAACTGCGGCCTTAACACCAGGTCCTGGCGCAGCCGGGGTGGGGTCAACTTGGTGGAAAGCAGTGGTTTCATATCAACGGGCAGGCTCAGGCGCGCGGGAAAGTGCTCAACGCAGTAAAGACCAGCATGATAAAACTGACCCAGAATAAAATCTGCTGCAGGCGGGTCTGGCGGGCCATGAACTGCTGGCGGTAGATCAGGCTGTTCATCGGCATCAATGTCATCACAAAAAACACCGATATGCCAATCAATTCCATCACCTGACCCGCAAGGTCATCCGCCCGTAAAGGCGACTGCTGCCCGATCCCATCCCAGATGAGTACATGCACCAGAAAGGCAAAAATCAGCAGTGCCAGGTCGCCCAGAACATCACCGGCCATTTCAAGCCGCCCCGGCCGCTGGTGATACACCCCCTTGGGCGGGCCAATCCACAGGTAGATAAAAACCGCCTCCCGGATAAAGATCAAAGCAAAACCCAGTCCGCCCAGTGCCTGCATCAGCCAATCACCCTTTGACCAGGCCACCTGGTATGAAATCAGGTAAATCATAAATGAAAGAGCCGGGTGCCCGATCATCATCAGAAAAGCCAGCAGGCTGGCACAGCCGTGCATCTGGCTGGCGCTTTCAATGACGGACCGGCCCAGGGCCGGCCGCTTGCCGACAAACCCTGCAATTTCAAGGACCAGTGCCCCCAGCAGCAGCCCGCCCAGCAAATAATTGGGCGTATCTGAGCTTTGTGCGGAAATAAACAGGTCCAGCAGCGGTTTCTTAAACAGAATCACCAGCAGAAGGAACACAAGGTTGAAAGCCGTTCCCCGCCACCCCACCAGATTTTGGTAAATTGCCAGAATGCGTTTAATCATGCCTCAAAACCTGTTCCCTGATAACAACATCATTTCAACCATTATATACCAGATTAACCCGCTCAAATCATCGCTGCCCGCGGTTGCTTCATCCGCCCGGACTGGATATAATCAAATCAGGTCGCCGCACTGGAGCCGACCGATCCTTTTTACAAACAGGGGTTCTCAATGAAAACCATCCGCCGCCTATTGATGCTCGCGCTCATTCTCATCCTCCTGCCGGCCTGCGCCGAAAAAACCGGGCCCACGCCGCGCCCCACCATTTATGTGTCCAACATGCCCACTGCCAGTGCCGCGCTGCCCACGCTCACGCCCATTCCCACCCGCACCCCCATTCCCCCCACCCCGACCCCGCTTCCCCGGCCCAAATTCAACATTCTGATCCGCAGCTGCGACACCGGCGTGGATATCTTCTCCCAGCTCGGCGAGGTGACCAATGCCTATGTCACCGTGCAAAATGTTGGGAATGCCGAAGCCGCGGATGTGGTGGTCACCCTGCTGGCCAACGATGAAGACAAGGCCCACCCCGATAAATCCTATACCATTCAATACCTGCCGGTGGGCTACCAGATGACCCTGAAATTAACAGTGGATACTCAGAACGGGGTTGACACCCGCATCACCGCCGAGGTCCGCGCCGGGGATCTCACCGAGACCGCTGAAAAGGCCAGCTGCCCTGAATGGCGGCCGGACAAGACCTTCTTTGAAGGCATGGGCGAACTTTTTACCCTTATCAAGATCAATCCCTGAGGCTTGCTCAGGGATTGATCTTTTAGCTCACTTCCACCAACACTTCAAAATATTTAGCTGGATGCGCTGCTGTAACGGCGCAAGCCTCTGCTGAACAGCCACGAAGCCCCAACTGTCAGCGCCAGCGCCGCCCCCAGTGCGCCCATCACCGGCCACAGCACATTCTCCCCGGTGATCGCCTGTGCGGGGATGGTGGTCATCACGCCCACCGGCACGCACCAGGTCAGCAAAAAACGCAACCACGGCGGGTAAATGCTCACCGGGTAACGCGCCAGTTGAAAAATGGCATCAAACACCCAGCCCAGCATCAACCCCGGGCTCCAGAAAGTCAGCGCCGTCATGGCCAGCAGAACCGCATAAACCGCCAGCACTGCCGCCAACAAAGCCACTGCAAACAAAAGCAAGGCTGCGGCTTCAATCTGGCTGCCCTGCATGGCCCAGACCAGCACCCCCACTCCCAGCGTCAGGTCCACCAGTGAAAACAGGCGCCAGGTGCGGAAAGTGATTAAAAACTGGGTGTGCACCGGCCTGAGCAGCACAAAATCGAAGGCACCTGTCATCACCTCCTGCCCCAGTCCGGCCACCGTTTCCATGCCTGGGCCAATAAACAACCCCCGCAGGGCGCTGACGATCAGAAACACGCCCATCAGCGCCAGTGTATCGGCGAATGCCCAACCCTGAAGGGTGTCCACCTGTGAGAAAATCACGCCCAGGCCAATCACCCCTGTTCCCAAATTCAAAAGGGCGTGGAGCAGGCTGATCCAGAAATTGATCGGATAGGCGGTCTCCTGCCGCGCGCTGACCACAATAAACGTCCTGATCAAGCGTAACCATTTCATCGTTCTACCCTCCCACCGCGGCATACCGCCGGAGACCAGCCTTCCAAAGCACCCGGCACAGAACGGCCGCGGCCGCCAGCCAGAATACCTGAAACAGCAGTCCACTTAAAATTTCACCTACGCCTGCGTTTTGAAACAATATTTCCACCGGAAACCCCACCATGTACCGGAAAGGCAGCAGCCGGGCGGCGGTTTGCAGACCGCCAGGCAGCAGCAGCACCGGCGCCGCCACCCCCGACAGCAAAAATACCAGAGCGTCCTGCAAAGCCAGCAAGGCGTCTGCCCGCGGCGTCCAGAAGGCCAGCAGGGCCAGCCAGTATCCCCACAGGAAACGCAACGCCCATGCCAGGCACAAACTCATCAGTGCAAGCGCAAGCCGGTCAGGCGAAACGGTGATCTCAGGCCGCAGAACCAGCGCAAGGAGAACGGCCACCGGTGTGACAAAGGCCATGTAAACCACTTTGCCGGCGCATTCCGAGGCCAGAACATTGAAAATCGATGGCATCGGCCGCAGCAGCCAGGTGTTCAACCCGCCTTCGCGGATCACATCTCCCATGGTCCAGTTGGATTGGGCATAGGTAATTTGATTGACCAGGATGAGGATCAAATAATACGCCGTAAATTCAGCCTGGCTCAGCCCGCCAATGCCGTCTGCACCCGCCGCCGCTGACCAGACCAGCATCGAAACCAGGGGGGGCACCATCCAGCCAAACGCCAGCACAAAGAAAAACGCCCGGTACTGCATCCACGATGCCCAGGTGCCCTTGATCAGAGCGATTCCACCGCGCAGATTCATGCCACACTCCCTTCCTGGTAAATCCGGTCAATCACCGCCTCCACCGGCGGATCTTCCACCGTCAGGTCGTTGATCGCCAGGCTGGCCAGCAGCGCCGAAGTGATCCCCGGAGCATCCTGCCGCGCCACGCGCAGGGTCAGGTTGCTGCCTTCCTTTTCAATCACTTTCACCCCCTCGGGCAGGTCAGGCGCCTCGTGGTTGGTTCCATTGGCCAGCGCCAGTCGGATCAATTTGAATGGCGCCAGACGCTCTGAAAGCTCGCCCAAAGCGCCGTCATACAGCTTGCGGCCGTTGTGGATCAGGATGATCCGGTCGCATATGGCGGTCACATCGGCCATGTAATGGCTGGTTAACAAGATGGCCGCCCCTGACTGCCGGTTATAATCCGAAATGAATTTTCGCAGCCGCTGCTGCATGGAAATATCCAGTCCCAGGGTAGGTTCGTCCAGAAACAGCACCTGCGGGCGGTGCAGCAGGCTGGCCACCAGTTCGCATTTCATCCGCTCGCCAAGGGATAAATTCCGCGCCGGCCGGGTCAGCAAATCCCCCAGGTCCAGCAGCGCCACCAGTTCATCCAGGGTTTTCCTGAAAGCCGCGGTTGGGACGCCATAAATCTCCCGCAGCACCTGAAAGCTGTCCAGCGGCGGGATATCCCAGATCATCTGGCTTTTGTTCCCCTGCACCATGCCGATCTGGCGCAAAAAAGCGGAACTGCGCTGCGCAGGCGCCTGACCGGCCACCCGCACCTGTCCCCGGGTTGGATAAAGCAGGCCCGCCAGCACTTTCAGTGTGGTGGTTTTGCCTGCCCCGTTGGGCCCCAGCAGCCCCACCCTCTCTCCGGCCGCAATCTGAAAAGTCACATCCTGCACCGCCGCCACCTGCCGGTATTGCGGCTGAAACAGGCTTTTGACAGCGGCTTTGAACCCTGGCTCACGCTCAGGGACACGGTACACTTTGCTCAGGTGTTCAACCTGGATCAATGATTCCGGCATCCTTCCTCCACAGCAGACAATAGAATAGACCTTACACTATCCATGATACAACATTGGTGTGCAAATGGAGAGTTTGCCTGCAATAACGGATTGAAATAGAATAGACCTTACACTATCCATGATACAACATTGGTGTGCAAATGGAGAGTTTGCCTGCAATAACGGATTGAAAAAGTTGTTTTACCCCCGGGAAAGAGAAGCGTGGACGGATATACAGGTCATGCTCCGTCCCAATTTCATCCGGCATCCCGCCAGCGCACCATCGCTTCAAAGGAGCGGGTGTCATTGGATTGGTTGTGGCCTTCCAACGCCCACAGGTGATCATCCTGTTCTGCCGTGTTCACCCTGATCGCAACTTCTTCACCCGGCATAATTTCATGATCATAGTTGATCTGCAGCCAGTCCATCCGGTAACGGCTGAACATCTCCAGCGGGAAGGCGTCGCAAATCCAATCCACATAGCGGCTGTTGTTAACATGCCCCACAATATCCACCGCCGAGTAACCCGCCCTGATGCGCAAACGTTCCTCGCCAGCCTGCGCGACTCCAAGCCGCTCAAGCGGTTCATCCAATCCAATCCGGTCGCTCAGCGCAGGAAGGTTCAATTCCAGGCTGTGCGGAGAAACCAGGCGGCGGGTTTTGCTGTTGATGATCAGCCAGGCTGAGCTGGCAGCTGCCAGCCGTTGGCCGCCTGCATCCAGCACTTCAAAATCCCGGATGTAGAACAGTTTTTGCTGGATGGTTTTTGGCCAGGTGCGAATGGTCACCGTATCTCCGGCATGGGGATAACGGTAAAATTTTATCTTCATGCGCGAATTCACCCAGAACAAATCCCGCGCATAGAAATCATCAAACCCCACTCCCAGCCTTGCCGCGTGGATTCCCGCTGCCTGCGTCAGATGCTGAAAAAACGCACCTGGTTTCAGCATCTGATTGAAATCGCATTCAATCATGTTGATTTGAAATGTTTCTTCATAAATTTGAATTTGATCGTGAGTCATGGCTGCCTGTTTTCTCAGTTGAAATGATAATTCAGTTTATTGGACTGCCTCGGCCAGCAGGTCTTCCAGGCTGGTCCAGTTGGCCTCATTCATCACCCGCTGCTTCCATTCCGGCATCAAGCGGTCCAGCAAAAAAGCCTGGGCCATGCCAGTATAGTAAAGGCGGGTGTCTTCTTCGACCGTGCTGATCTGCCCAATTTCTTGATCAAAACGGTTTTGAAAATGCTTATAGTTTTGGAAATCCGCATCCTGCAGTAGAATCGGATTGATCGTCCGCTTTGGGTAAAGCGACGCCTGCCGCCACATTTCCAGTTCTGTATATTTGGCCAGGCCTTCTTCCCATTCGCGCAAAATTTCATAAGCCTTCATCTCACCATCCAGCTTCTGTTCTTTACGCCGTGCGGTCCGCCTCTCTAGAAAAGTTCGCACCTCAACCCGCGTTTCCTCCAGATTGGTGGCGCGGAGCGCTTTCACCAGCGCGTCCATTTCCCCCTGCCAGGCCGCCTCATGCCCTGCCGCATCCCATGGATAGCTTTGCCCGGCCTTCGCCATGGCTTCCTCACCAGCTTTGAACCTGGAATAACACATCATGCCTTCAAATGCATGCAGTTCCTCGTGCCAGATCAGGCTGATATATTGATCGCTGGATCCCATCAATATTTTGGCCATGAATTTGTAGGGAATGACCCATTGCAGCGGCCCCGGCAAATCATCGCGGAACATGTCTCCAAGGGCCACCGCCATCCACTCGCGGGTTGGCATGCTGCCGGCCCATTTTTCTCCCAGCTTTACCGTGAATGCCTCCGGGGTCTGATTCAGGCTGTTCAAAGGCTGCCAGTAATAAGGCTGATTGTCAAACAGGTCATCTGAAACAAGCATCCAGGCTGTGCCGCGAAGTTCATTTTTAGGTACTTTTATCCAGCCTGCCGGGGGTTGGCTGGAATCCACCACAAAAACATGGCTCTCGTTGTATATCACGATGGGGATATCTGCCTGATCCCATCCAGGCCACACCAGCCCTCCAAGCTCGCGGCGCAGGCTTTGTGCCTCTGAGAGATACGCTTTTTGAAGGCCGGTCAGTGGTTTTACCTGGCTCGACCGGAAGGGCAGCACCTGGTTGCTGACCACCGCAGCGCCCAGCACTGCCAGGCAAATCACCGCATCTACCAACAAAAAAATGAGGATCCATCGTCGATTTTTTGCTTTCATCTGTTTTACATTCTCTATGCAAAAAATTAATCCTTTTGATTATACCCCCTCTTCGCTGCTGTCGAAAAAAAACTCTCCCCGGCCAGGTCTGGCGGGGAGAGTCAGTTAAGGTAACACCCCTTCCCTTATAATGCCTTCGCCAGAATCTCCTGAATTTCAACCTGGCTCAAAACCACCGGGTTTGATTTCATGCTGCTGGCTGCCATGCCTTTTTCCGCCAGTTCGCCAAAATCATTTTGATCTAACCCATAAGCTGTCAGACCTGGAATTTGCAGGCGCTGGACCAGATTTTCGACCCAGGTGATACCTTCCTCAATGCTGGCCGACGGGCTGCCGGTCAGCAAACGCGCCACCTCTGCATAGCGGGCCAGTGCCGGCGAATCAGGCGCAGTTTTGCGCAAAACCCGCACATTTTCAGCCATCACCGGCGCCAGCAGCCGGGCGCAGATCATGCCATGCGGCGCCTGATACATGCCGCCCAACGGCGCAGCCAGACCATGCACCGCACCCAATCCAGCATTGGCCAGGGCCAGACCGCCGTAAAGGCTGGCCAGGCTCATTTCACGCCGGGCTGCCGCGTTGTTCCCATTCAAAAAAGCCTCTTCCAGGCTGCCTGCCGCCCGCCGCAATCCATCCAGGCAGAACAAATCCGCCATCGGGTTGGCTCTCAAGGAAACATAAGGTTCAATCAGCTGCGACATGGCATCCATGCCGGTGGCCGCAGTCAATTGCGGCGGCATGCTCCAGGATAACTGCGGGTCCACCAGCGCCACGCGCGGATACAATAACGGGCTGCGCAGGCTCACCTTGTACCCCTTTTCAGGCACCACCAGCACCGCATTGCGGGTTACCTCAGCGCCAGTGCCCGATGTGGTTGGGATGGCAATCACCGGAGCCGGGTTGCGGGTCAACTGCCTTCCCTGGCCAATCACCTCCAGATATTCTGTCAGGCTGCCCGGGTTGGTCAGCATGGCTGCAATGGCCTTGGCAGCATCCATCACGCTGCCGCCTCCAATGCCAATGATCAATTCGCTCCCCGCTCCGCGCACAGCATCGGTGCCCAGCTTGATCACGTCAATGGTCGGCTCATCGCGAATCAGGAATAGATCACTGGTGATGCCCTCTTCTTCAAGATAATCAATCAACGGCACCGGGTCCACGCCGCCTTCCGTGGTGATCACCAAAGCATTCCGGCCAAAAGGCCGCGCCAGCTCGCCAATTTCCTTCAGTCTTCCATCGCCAAAAATGATCCGGGTGGCCGTGGCAAATTCAAAGTTCATGCCTGCCCCCATTTCTTGTCCTCAGGAAAGATATTGTGATAAATGGTTTTTGTGCGCGCTTCAGCCATCATCGGTTCCACCGTGCTTTTCCAGGTTTTGTAATGTGCCGTCTCCCGGTGTAAAGCCGGATCATCAGCAGTCTGGTAGACTTCAAATAAAACAAAACGGGTAGGATCGTCATCTTCCTGAAGCACATCAAAACGGGCTATCCCCGGTTCCTGAAGGCTGTGGCGGGCGTTCTCAAGGGAGGCCTGTAAAAAAGTGTCAACATACTCTGGTTTAACATGAGCATAAACCATCACAATATGCATTCTTCCTCCTCACAGCAACCAGACAGGTGATTTTTTTCGAGTGGGGTCTCTCTCAATTATTTTACAGCATTTCCAAAAAATGGCGTAATATCTGCCACTTAACAGGACTGCAAGGTTGAATGGCCGCTTAACAAAACGGGTCTATAGTATTATTATCAATAATGATATTGTTATCAATAACGATAACGAAAGGAATTTTGCCGATTTGGATGCCAAAGAAAAAGCCAATCTCCTCATTCATCCGGTCCGTCTGAAAATCGTCCAGGTTCTGGCTGGAGCCGCCCTGACCACGCAGCAAATTTCCGAAGCCCTGCCCGGAATTCCGAAATCCTCCATTTACCGCCATCTGAAACGGCTTCTCGATGGTGGGCTGGTCTGCATTGCCTCCACTGTGCCGGTCAAGGGAGTGGAAGAGAAAGTCTATACCCTGGCCCAGGCTCCTCATCTTGATCAGAACGATGTGCGGCAGATGACCAAAGACGAACATATGCGCCTTTTTGCGGCTTACCTCGGCACCCTGCTGCATGATTTCACCGATTACCTCGATTCATCTGATCAGCATGATTTTCTGGCTGAACGCACCGGCTATTCCGAACTGCGTTTCTTTGCCTCCATCAGCGAGATGGATGAATTTGGCAGGGTTTTCGGAGAAGCCCTGAGCCGCCTGGCTGCCAATCCCCCCTCCCCCGACCGCCTGCCGCGAAAAATGGTCTTTATCAATCATCCCGATATAAGAAAGGAAATACCTCATGAGTCCTGATATCTCTCAAATCCTCCCCCTCCTGATCCCCATTATCATCCTCCAATTTGGTCTGCTCCTCTTTGCCCTGGTGGATCTGGCCCGCCGCGCCCAAACCCGCGGACCCAAGTGGGTCTGGCTGCTGGTAATTCTTTTCATCTCCATCATCGGGCCCATCATCTATCTGGTGGCTGGCCGCCAGGAAGAATAATACAGGTCCCTCCATGAATGACTCGCCTCACTCCGCTGCCCCGGCCATCCGCTGCAGCGGCCTCACCCGCCGCTATGGTGAAGTGACCGCTCTCGACAATTTGAATCTGGAAGTCCCTGCTGGTTCAGTTTTCGGTTTCCTTGGCCGCAACGGCGCGGGAAAAACCACCACCATCCGCCTCATCACCGGCCTGGCCCACCCCACCGCCGGCTCGGCCTGGGTGGCAGGCGTTGAAACCACCAGCGGCGACAGCACCGCCCGCCTCCAATTTGGCTACCTGCCGCAAAGCCCGGCTTTCTATAAATGGATGAATCCGCGGGAATACCTGGATTATATTGCCGGTCTGTTTGAATTGCCCGCTTCCAACCGCAAGAAACGCATCATGGAAACGCTTGAGAAAGTCGGACTGCAGGATGCAGTCCGGCGGCGCATCGGCGGTTTCTCTGGCGGCATGGTTCAGCGCCTCGGCATTGCCCAGGCCATCCTGCACAACCCGCCCGTTCTGTTTTTGGATGAGCCCACCAGCGCACTCGATCCAGCCGGGCGCTATGAAGTGCTGGATTTAATGGAGCGGCTGCGCGGCCAGGTGACCATTTTCTTCTCAACCCACATCCTGTCCGATGTCGAGCGGGTTTGCGACACCATCGCCATCATCCACCAGGGCAAATTGGTTCTCGTCTCTGACCGGCAAGCCCTCTTGGAAAAATATTCGGTCAATGCGGTTGAATTGGAACTGGTTGAAGATGCCAGTCTGCCCGCTGCCTTCCTGGAGGAAGTCAAAGCTCAGGCCTGGTTCAACAGCCTCACCCATGCCGATAAAATCCTGCGCATTTCTGTCAACCAGCTGGAAGCCTCCCGCCAGGCCCTGCTGCCCATCATTGCCCGCCACGGATTGGTGCTGGCCCGTTACGAATGGGTGCGCCCTTCGCTGGAAGAAATTTTCTTGAAAATAAGCAGCTGATATGACCCTCTTCTTATACGCCTTTGCGGTGATTATCACCATTTTACTGCCCGTCGGCCTGGCCATCGCCCTGCGCCGGCGTGTGCGCGTCCCCTGGTATCTTTTCCTGGTGGGCTGCGCCACATTTCTCCTATCACAGGCCGTTCATTTGCCGCTGAACGATTGGCTGGGAAATCTCGGTCTGCTCCCCAAAACCGGTCTGGAAGGCCTGCCCCTCTGGCGCATATCATTGACCCTGGGACTGACGGCCGGCCTGTGCGAGGAATTGATGCGTGCGGTCAGCTTCGCATTACTGCGCCGCGCCCGCGCTTACAATGACGGCGTGATGCTGGGCCTGGGCCACGGCGGCATCGAAGCCATGCTGCTGGGTGGCGTGCTGCTCATTGCCAATGTCAGCGCCCTCATCCCTTATATTGGCAAAGATCTCTCAAGCATGGACATCACCTATTCACAGATGGTTTCTCTTCAACAGCAGTTGGCCGCTCTCGAAAACCCTGGATCGGCTTTCATGCCTCTGCTTGAACGCTGCCTTGCCATGACCATTCATGTGGTTTGCAGTCTCATCGTTTGGAAGGCTTTTGCTTCGCGCCGCTACTGGCTGATTGGCGTGGCGGTGCTCTACCATGCCTTGATTGACGCGGTTGCCGTCTATGCCGCCCAGAGCCTCGATAATGTCTGGCTGGTGTTTGGCTGCTTTACCCTGGCAGCCCTTCCGGGGATCATCTGGGCCTGGCTCATCCGCCCCAAAGACGCCTCAACCCACATTCACCAATCTTTATGGGCTGAGTTTCGCCTGTTCATCACCGCGACCGGAAAAGAGCTGCTCTACCAGTGGCGCACCAGCCGGGTGCTCATTATCCTGGTGGTGTTTTGCCTGTTTGGGCTCACCTCACCGGTGCTGGCCTATTTCACCCCCGAAATTCTCAAATCCATTCAAGGAGCTGAGCAATTCGCCAGCCTGATTCCTTCCCCAACAGTGGCGGATGCCTATCTGCAGTATATCAAGAACATGTCGCAGTTTGGCTTCATCCTGGCAGTTTTACTGGGCATGGGTGCGGTTGCCGGCGAAAAGGAAAGCGGCACGGCTGTCATGGTATTGAGCAAGCCCCTTCCGCGCTGGGCCTTCCTGCTCAGCAAATTCACTGCCCAGGTGCTGGTTTACCTGGGAGCGTTCATCCTCGCCGGCATGGGCGCCGGGTTCTACACCTGGTATCTCTTTGCTGAACTGGATGCCGCTGGTTTCGCCTTGGTCAATGTCTTGCTCTTTGCCTGGCTGCTGCCCTTTGTCGCCATCACCCTGCTGGGCAGCGCCTGGGGAAAAAGCACCGGCGCGGCCGCCGGCATTGGCCTGGGCGGGTCTGTCCTGCTGATGCTGCTGGGCAGCATTCCGCAATATGGACAGATCTTCCCCGGCGCGCTGGCCACCTGGGCACAGGCTGTCAGTTCCGGCGTCGCTGCTCCTCCTAACGGCGGCGCGCTGGCGGTCAGCCTGGTGGTGGTGGTGCTCAGTCTCCTTGGCGCGCTGGCTGTTTTTGAAAAACAGGAACTCTAGCCTTGCTCATTTACAGAAAACCGCAGCAGTCACATCTGCTGCGGTTTTTTCTGCCGCCGGGCTTCCTTCTGTTCATACATGCGCCGGTCAGCCTCGCGCATTACTGCGTCCAGGTCGCACCCGAATTCACCGCTGGCAACCCCCACGGAGAGACTCAAGGGCAACTTGAATTCCCGGCGGTTACACGCCTCTTCCACGGCGGCTATGCGCAAAAGCACCTGCCGGGCCTGCTCTTCATCCATCTCTGGCAGCAGCACGGCAAACTCATCCCCGCCAATGCGCGCCACAATATCCGTCTCTCGAAACACCTGTGACAGCACCGCCGCCGCCTCCAGCAGCAGCTCATCTCCAGCAGCATGTCCCAACGTATCATTGACCCGTTTCAAACCATCCACATCCGCCATGATAATGCTAACCGGAAACCTCCGACGGTCCATTTCCTGTAAGCCTTTCTGAAAGAAGGCCCGGTTGTAAAGCCCGGTCAGCGCATCATGATTGCTGAGATATTTCAATTCCTCATAGCTTTGCGCCAGCTCCTCTGCATACTGGTTGCGCTCTCTTTCCATGCGCACCTGCTCTGTCATATCCCTGATAAAACCTTCCAGACGCACCAGAGTTCCTTCCTCTTTTACCGCCCAAAAATACAGGTCAGAAATGATTTCAGATTGGTCCTTGCGCTTAAAGGAATAGCGGAATACCCCTCCTTCAGGATGCAGCCGCGCATGCCGGAGAATCTCTTCCCAGGCAGCCTCATCCACAAAAATACGCATAAATTGATTTTCAAGGCTGTCCCGCATTTCCGCCTCTGACCCATAGCCCAGCATGAGCGACATCTCCGGATTCGCAGCGATGAATTGGCCTTCCAGGTCAGTCACAAAAATACCCAGTGTGGATTTTTCAAAAATACCCCGGTAGCGTTCTTCACTCTGCCGCAGCTCCTGCTCACGGAGATGCAGCGTTTCGTTCATTTGCGAAAAATTGTGCTCAAGCGCATTCATTTCGATGGAAGAAAAGGATGGGCCATCTGCTGCTTCCACCGGTTTTTCGCCAGCTGCCAGCAAAGTCATGCGCCGGTTGAGCACTGTCACCGGCTCAACCACCAGCCTCTGCACCTGCCCATTGATAAACCACAGCATGAGCAGCAATATCACCAGCGAAGTGCCCATTAATAACGCCATGGTCTGGATATACGGGCCGTACAGCGAGAAAAATGGCACCCTGACAATCACCAGCCAGTCGGTTTTTGCCGCCCGAGCAGAGCTGCCAAAGAAAAGTGTATCCTGGTCGTAAAATACCTGGGAGGTTTCTCTGATAAACCCCTCTCTGACAATCGGCAAATTGGAAAAATTTTCCTGCCAGATAACCTTCTTCATATCCGGGTGAACAATCACTTTTCCACTGCGATCAACAATGAACGCTTCACGATCATTGCTTAAGGCTAACGCATTGCGAATGAATGTGTCCAGATATCCCAGGTTGATTTCTCCCACAACCATCCCACCGTTCGCATTTTCCAGAGAAATGATCACGGTTGGCTCACCTGTGGAAAGAGAAATAAATGGCTGCGAAATATAGGCATCCTTCCTTCCGCGGGTTTGCCTGTAAAATGCCTGCCCGGTCATATCCAGGTTCAACATTTGCGGATTATCAGGCACAACCTGATGCACTCTACCAACCTCATCCAGGGTGAACAGCGCGTCAAAATAATCATAGGTCTGCCAGACCACTGTGAGCTGTTTTTTTATCTCATCATCTGACTGCGTTTCAACGGCCTGCTGAACGAGGATCATCGCATGACTGATCTGAGTGATATAAGTGTCCACCCCATAAGCCACCGAACGGCCCAGCGAAAGCTGGCGTTGGGCAATTTCCTGACCGAAAATGAGCGCGTTGGCAGCAATCGCCGTCACCCACAGGATCATCAATGGAATGTACAACCTGAGAATGATCAGCCTGGTAAAAGTATTATTGAGCGAAGGTTTTTCTTTCGCTTCCATGCCATTCACCTGCCTCAACCAGTCATGGGCAGCAAGCCCCTGTTGTTAATAGCATAATGGATTTCGTGCGATATGACTACCCCTTGATGCTGACAGCTCAGACAAGTGATTGTCTTAATCGCTCATAATCTTCCGGTGTGTCCATATCCTCCAGGATAAGGGGGGTATCCACCACCACATATTGAATGGCATCTTTGTATTTCGTCAAAAAATCGCGCAAAGTCTGCGGCGGTTTAAGCGACCATATCTCCGGCCAGGTGTCACGCCGCAGCAGCCAGGGATGTCCGCGGCGCATCTGGTAGCTGGGCATGACCACTGGCGCAGGTTTTTGCCGATATGCCCCCAGAAGTGCCCGCACAGTGGTCGGATCAATTTGAGGCTGATCGCCCAGAGCCAGCAGCGCAGCTTCACAGGCCGCTGGCAGGCTTCGCAAACCTTCCTGCAATGAACATAACATTTCACCATTGGCATAATCAGGGTTGAACACCATCTGCACCAGTTTGCCCTGCAGGGCCTGTTCCACCTCGGCCTGCCAGCCCCCCGTCACCACCACCACCGGCATGCTGCCGGATTGAATCAACACATCCACCACCTGGCCAATCACCGTGCTGCTGCCCCAGGGAAGAATCATTTTGGGGCGGCCCATGCGTTGCGACAGGCCAGCCGCCAGCACCACCGCGCCAATCATGGCATGTCCTCCAGGTATAATTGATCGAGCTTTTGGAAATCTTCCGGCGTATCCAGGTCAACCAGTAAAGAACCATCCAGCCAGGGTAAATAATCCAGCTGGATGCGGGAGAAAATGGCCTGTCCACCCTGCTCGCCCTGCACCATCGCCAACTGCGAGAAAGTCCGCGCGTCAAACAGCACCGGTGTGGTGCGCTGTCCTTCCACCAGGGGCGCAATGGCTGCTGCCCCGGTCAGGCTGTGCCGCTCCATCAATGCCCGCAGCAGCCAGGGCGTTACCTGAGGCTGATCGGCTTGCAGAAAAATAGCAGCCCCAGTCTCAGGCGGCAGCGCCCCCACCCCGCAGCGCAGTGAGCTGCTTTTGCCTTCACGCCACTGCAAATTATCAACCAGCTGAACAGGCAGGTCAGTCAAAACCGCGTGCACCTGTTCCGCTTCTGCCCCCGTCACCACAATCACCGGGTCCAAACCGGCTGCCAGGGCTGCCGTGACCGCATGACGCACCAGGGGGGCGCCGCGCCATTGCATCACCTGTTTGAGCTGCCCCATACGTGTGGAACCGCCTGCTGCCATCACCACTCCGGCAGTGCGCACCCGCAAAGCCTTCACCTCTTCATCACTCTTGAAGCATGTGATGGCTACTCGCTCAAATTCTTTCAAGCAAACCTCTGACATGGTCTGCGCCTGGGCTGCCAGTTCAGGTGAATCGGCCTGATTCAAAACCAGCACACGCCTGGCCTTTCGCGGGATATTTTTCAGCCCGCCCTGCGGGTGCCGCAGCACCCGCGCCGCTGCCTCGGTAGAGATAGTCGATTCCATTTCCAGCCCGGAAAGCGCTGCATAGATTTCAGGCCGGTGAACCTGCCCGCTGTTAAGGGCTTGCCCCAAACCGGTCAGGCCGGCAACCACCATCACGCCGTCAACCCAGCCGGGAATGGCTGGTTCATGCTCAGCCGGTGCCTTCAAAGGCAGCATACGTGAACCATCAGCCTCCAGCAGCAGCGGCCAGCCGTGATCCTGAGATACGTCCTTGACCATCTGCAGCAAAAACGGCTCAGGGCCAAACCAGCGGTCTTCGCCAGCCGTTCTTCCGCCCACCAAAACCGTCACCTGCGGCAAAGGGCCGTCCAGTTCAGCCAGGTCCGCTGGCTGCCGCATCATGATCACCTTATCCGCCATGCTCAACTGGGAATCACCCAAATGGGTGGTGGTGCTCACCAAAACCGGCCCCTCAAGCTGGCGCGCCAGCCGGAATAAGGCGCTGGTTTTCCCGCCGCTGCCCACAATGGCCCAGGTCTGGGAACGCGGTGCGGGAAGAGCATCTTTCAGACGCACGGCTTCCTCCACAGCATTGGGATCAGTTCCCGACGCGATAAAATGGCTTCCAGCGCCCCGCCACCTATAGACAAAGCCTTATCTGAAACCAGCTCACATAGAGATGGATCACAGCGCGGATCCACATCCCCCACTTTCACGCCTGCTTTGACCCGGATGCCCGGCTGCACCAGGCCGCGAACCACGCCATCGAAAGGCGCAGTGATGAACTGGCCGTTAACTTCAGCCAGAATATCGCCACATTTCACCATCCCGCCAATAGCCACTCTGGCGGTCAGGATGCCATCTGCCGGGGCGCGCAGCACCCGCTCGCTCTCATATTGCAGCACTTTTTCAGGGCGGCCGGTATCTGCTTCTGCAGCACCCTGCCAGATCACCCTTCCCAGGGTATGGCCGCGCCGCGTTTCAATCACCGCATGACAGTTCTCACCGGCAATGAACCCCGGACCCAGGCCAATCACCAGGGGGGCGGCCGAGCGGTCGAACTCGGGCGGGCGTTTGGTCATTCGCCCATCCACCAGCACAGCAGGCTTCAACGCCGCCAGAGATTTCATCGCCGGATCCACCATCACGGCAATCAGGCCCCTTTGCAAACAATCTTCCGCTTCCGCGATGGTTTCCACGCGCTGAGCTGCCGCGCCTTCCACGCAGGTCTGACCATCATAGACGGCCTGCGAAAAAGCGACTGTCCGCCGCACTGTCAGCGGTTCCGGCAGTTCTGTGATCACCATTTGCAGACCTGCGCGGTGCAGCCGCAGGGCCACGCCGCTGGCCAGGTCGCCTCCTCCCCGCAATAAAACCAGAGGTTTCATTTTTCAATCCGGCCCAGGCCGTCCAGAACAGTCTCAGCAGTCAATGGAAAATGGCTGAACCATACTCCGGTGGCCGCGTGGACCGCCGCAGCGATGGTTGGCGCCAGCGGCAGGTAGGGCATTTCACCCATGCCGCGCGCTCCATAAGGGCCAATTGGGTCCGGATCTTCAACGATGATGGAATCCACTTTTTCCGGGATATCCAGGATGGTTGGAATCAGATAGGTGGAGAGCGTTGAAGTTAACACCCGCCCTTCTTTTTGCACAAAATTCTCCATCAGAGTATACCCCGCCGCCTGGACAATTGCGCCCTCAATCTGCGCCTGAACCTGCTGCGGATTGACCGCCTGGCCAACATCATCCGCACAAATCACGTTCAGCAGCTTCACCTCGCCCGTCTCGGTATCCACTTCCACCTCTGCCGCCTGGGCCACATAACCGTAGGCAAAGTTCGGCTCAGATTTTCCCGTCTGCGGGTCCATCGGTGTGGTACGCGGCGGCCGGTATTGATAAGTGGCCACGGCCGGGCGTTCTTCATTTCTCCACTTTTCCAGCGCCGCCTCGGCTGCGCCAATGATGGAATTTCCAGACATGAAAGTCATGCGCGAAGCTGAAACGCTGCCTGAATTTTCCGTTCGGGCAGTATCTGAGGCCACCAGATGCACCTTCTCAACAGGAATCCCCAGCGCTTCGGCGGCAAACTGGCTCATCACCGTGTGCACGCCCTGCCCCACCTCAGCGGCAGAATGGTATAGGATGGCTTCCTCAATTTCAGCTTTGCCACGCAGTTCAATTTTGGCCGTGCATTGCTCCGGTGCGCCAAACGAGAAGCCCACGTTCTTAAAACCGCAGCCAAAGCCAATCCCGCGTTTGAGATGCGTCTGAGATGGAGCAGACGGTTCCGGCGCCTGCCAGCCTTTCTCAGTCTGAATCCAGCCGGCCTGCAGAGCCGTGCGTTTCACCACTTCTGGCATGCTCACCCCTTTGGGCAGCGGCGTGCCGACAATCAATGTGGAACCTTCCTGCAAAATGTTGCGCATGCGAATTTCCACCGGGTCCATTCCCAGGGCTTCGGCCAGGCGGTTCATTTGCATTTCAGCGCCAAAAATGGCCTGCGGGCCGCCAAATCCTCTGAAAGCTCCATTGGGTATGGAATTGGTATAGACTGAATAAGCATCCACTTTAACGTTGGGAATTTCATAAGCCCCAACCGCCAGTACAGTGGCATTGCCCAACACCTTGGTGGAAGTGTACGCATAAGCGCCCCCATCTTCAATCAACTCCACTTCGGCGGCAATCACTTTGCCCTCGCGGGTGGCCCCCCAGCGCGTCCGGATAAAAAATGGATGGCGTTTGTGGTGGCCAATCATCGATTCCTCGCGCGACCAGATAATTTTCACCGGCCGTTTACTTCCCCGTTGGGCAAGCCGCCAGGCCGCCAGCGCCAGCACAATCTGAACCGACATGTCCTCGCGCCCGCCAAAAGCCCCGCCAATGGCCGGGTAAATGACGCGTACCTTTTCCAGCGGCAGGTGCAGAGCATGGGCAATTTGTTCCTGGTCTTCATGGGTCCATTGCCCCGCCACCACCACCGTCACACGGTCTTCCTCGTCAATGTAACTGATGCCGGCTTCTGGCTGCAAAAAAGCATGCTCCTGGGCCGGGGTCTGGTAATCGCCCTCAATGATGATATCCGCTTTTTTAAAAGCCTCTTCCACATCCCCGTGCCTTACCCGGTAATGGCAGAACACGTTCGATCCGCGGTCCGGGTGCAGCAAAACCGCATTTTCAGCCATGGCTTCGCGCGGGTCAAATACCGCTGGCAAATCTTCATAATCCACCTTAATCAACTTACAGGCTTCCGCTGCAATGGCTTCGCTCTCCGCCACCACCACCGCCACCTGATCAGCCCAAAAACGCACATGGTCGGCATAAGGTTTGGCAGAGCCCGGCCCGCACAGCACCGGCTGATCAGGCATGATCAACCCATATTCATTCACCGGCACATCTTTGGCGGTCAACACAGCCAAAACCCCCGGCAGAGCCTCTGCCGCGGCGGTGTCTATGCTGCGGATGACGGCATGAACCCGGCCGGCAAAGAGAATCTTCATCCAGGCCTGATCCGGCAGGTTGATATCCCCCGGGTATAGCGCCTCTCCCTTAACTTTGGACAAGGCGTCAATTCGCAAAACAGACTGTCCTACAACGGCCATGCTGCCTCCATGAACCTAGCGGTTGGGTTTGTAACGTTTCTTGATCTGGCGCTGAATGGGCGGCATATCTGTTGGGCCGTAGCGCGATGGACCAAAAAATTTGTATATGACAAAGGTGATAAAGGTTAACAGACCCCCGATCAGCACGGTCAGAGCCAGGGTGCCCATGAGAATCACCAGAATGTTTTGTGTGCGCATGAACGGTGGAAAATACTGCCAGCCCGGCCATGACAGCGGCACAATAAACTGCCTTGGAACCTGGATATTGAGGTTCTGCAATCCCAAAAGGGTCAGGCCAAAAGCCAGCAGCGGCACCACCACCATCAAAATACAGCCTACACCGCGCCAAATGGGATGAAATTCATCCTTATCCTCCGCCTGAACGTTTTTTCCATACGGTTGATAGCGTCCCATAGATCACTCCCTTTTGCTGGCTGCTTCTACAGCCTGGATGATGTTATAGTAACCCGTGCAGCGGCACAGGTTGCCCGTCAGTCCCTGGGCAATTTGCGCCGGGGTGGGCTGCGGCACTTCTTCCAGTAATTTTACCGCCGACATGATAAAACCGGGTGTGCAATAGCCGCATTGAACCGCACCAAACGACATAAAAGCCTTCTGAACCGGGTGCAGTTCGCCGCCAGCCGCCAGGCCTTCCACTGTCATCACCTCGGCGCCATGCGCTCGCGGCGCTGGCACCAGGCAGCCCATCACAGCCTTTCCATCCAGAAAGACCGTGCAGGCGCCGCATTCTCCTTCAGCGCAGCCTTCCTTGGTTCCGGTCAATTGTCCTTCTTCGCGCAGCAGATGCAGCAAAGTTTTCCCCTGCCCGCTGGTGAAGGTCACCTCACGCCCATTGATTCGCGTGGTGATGGCCTGGCCATCGCCGTTCAGGCTGCCTTCCACCAGGGTTGGGGTCCTCATGCGCTGCCCGCCCCACAGCAGCACCGGAGCCGCCGGCAGAACAGCGCCCTCTTCCCGGTTCATGATCGCCGTCAAAGCCCGGCGGGTCACCACGCGCACCATGGTCCTGCGGTAGGCTGCCGAACCGCGCACATCGCTGATGGGCCGGGCCGCGCCCATGGCCAGGGCGGCTGCCTGGGCAATGGTTTCTTCATCCAGCGAGCGGTTTTCAAGATAATTTTCCGCTTCGGTCGCGTGAATGATGGTGGGGGCCACTGCGCCCAGGGTGATGGCAGCTTTGCGAATGGTTTTACCTTCAAAGGTCAGCACCACCGCCGCGTTAACCAGTGAGATGGCCTGCGCGCGCCGCAAAGCGAATTTGATGAACATACCGCGCTGATTTTCGCGCAGGGCCGGAAAATGGATATCCACCAGCATTTCATCCGGCGCCATGATGGTGCGCCGCACGCCGGTATAGAATTGAGCCATCGGCACCACACGCTCTCCCCGCACCGAGCGCAGGGTCAGTTCGGCGCCCAGCGCCATCAACGGCGTGATGGTGTCATTGGCTGGCGAGCCGGTCAGCAGGTTGCCCGCCACTGTGCCGCGATTGCGAATTTGCGGCGACCCCACTTCCCAGGCGGCCAGCGCCAGCGGCAGGGCCGCTTCACGCGCCAGCTTGGAAGCCACGCAATGATTATGCGTCACCATCGGGCCCAGGTGCAGGCGATGGTCTTCATCCAGGGTGATTTGATCCAGACCGGCGATACGGGACACATCCACCAGCATTTCAATGCCTTTGCGCTGCCCGCGTTCCATTTCCAGCACCAGGTCGGTGCCGCCGGCCACAATGCGCGCCCGGTCTCCTTTTTCGGCCAGGACGTTCAGAACTTCATCTATCGAAGCCGCATTTATATATTCATGCCACATAGACACTCCCTACACTTTCATCCGCTGTCCCGTGCCGCCATTGCGCAGCATCATGATTTCCGCCATAATGCTCACCGCAATTTCTTCCGGGGTTTCAGCGTGCAATTCCAATCCAATCGGCGCCACCACCCGCTCCAGCTTTTCAGCCGGAATGCCGGCTTCCAGCAGCGATTTTCGCGTCATCGTCCAGCGGCGGCGCGAGCCAATCACACCGATGTAAGCCGCCGGCATATCCAGCAAAGCCGGCAAACCGGGCACATCCACCACCATGCCGCGCGTGGTCAGGACAACATAGGTTCGCGCATCACTTTTCAGGTGTTTTGGCAATTCAGCCATATCCACCGGGTAGAATTCATCGGCATCCGGGTTTTCTTCAGGGGTACAGAGTTCCACCCGGTCATCCGATACGGCCACACGAAAGCCTAGCCAGTGACCCAGGTGCGCCAGGGCTTTGCCCACATGCCCGCCTCCAATCACCAGCAGCAAGGGTTGGGGTAAAACCGGTTCCACATACACCTCCACCTGACCGCCGCAAACGCCCACATCGCCGCGGGCCGGATCAGTCATACTGTAGCTGAGTCGGCGGGTTTTCCCATCTTTAATAGCCGCCAGCCCTTCCTGAATCACCCGGTTCTCCACCTCGCCTCCGCCAACTGTGCCGGCGATATGGCCATCTTCATACACCAGCATTTTGCTGCCCGCATGCCGCGGGGTGGATCCATTGGTGGCAATGACCATGCAAAGGGATACTGCCAGGTGTTTCCTTTTAGCTTCGAGCAGTTGTTCGAAAATATCCACGTCTAATTCTCCAATAAACTGAGCACAATCGGCAAGAGCTGCTTCTTGCGTGAGACCACATCCTGCGCCAGGCGGGTACCGTCGGGCTGCGGCGGATAAGGCAGCTCATCCAACAACGGCACATTCCCCGAAAGGAGCAGGCGGCTCGAACTGCGCACCACATCCGTCACCATCAGCATGGCAAAATCGAGACCCTTTGAGTCGCGCAAATCCGAAAGCGCCTTGTTCAATGCCTCCAGGCTGCCGCTCACCTCGTAAAGATCGCTGACTTCCACCTGGGCAATGGCAAACTGATAATTGCCGGCCCGGTAAATCTTCATATCCGTGCTGACCACTTCATTGGCCGGCCGGCTGCGCAGGCCGGCGCTGGCTGCCAGCACTTTCTCCCCAAATGACTGCAGGGTTTCCCCGGCCAGGCTGCTGCCGCGAACAAAAGCCCACCGGCTCAGGCGCTGGGCAGCTTCATGGTCGCGGGGTGTGGTGGTGGGTGAATGCAAAATCAGCGTATCTGAGAGCAGGCCCGCCAGCAGAACCCCGGCGATGGCCGGCGGCGCGCTCAAGCCGGCATCCTCAATTTGTTCAGATACCAGGGTGCTGGTGCTGCCCACAATATCCACAATGAATCGGATGGGCGTGTGCGTATGGCTGTTGCCCAGGCGGTGATGATCCAGAATTTCCAGCAGTTCAGCTTCTTCCAACGAACCGACCGCCTGATGCGGTTCGTTGTGATCCACCAGGATAATCTTCAGCCGCGGCGGGTTCAGTGCATCGCGCTGGCGGCAGATGCCCGCATAGCGGCCCTGCTCATCCAGCACCCAGAATTCCTCGCCTTCCTCGCGTAAGATGCGGTGCAGCACATCGCGAATGCGGGTGGAAGCCTGAAACGCGGGCACATTGAATTCCACCGCCTGCTCGCAGGGCAGTTCCAAAAATTCGCTCAGGCGCATATCCTTGCGGCGCGGATGCGGACCGATCATCTTGCTCAAAGAGGTGATCAGGCTGCGGCCGGTCAGCAGGCCAAAAGGCTTGCCGTCCGAATCTACCACCGGCGCCACGCCACCTGTGCGGCTCAGAATGGCCCAGGCCTCGCTCAGCGGCCGGTCTGGCGCTGAAGTATCAAGACGGCGCATCACCGACTCAAAACGCGGGGAGGCATCCGTCAGTAAAAACGGTGGGTCTATTTGCAAATGCTTCAATACCCAGGTCGTCTGGGCGTTGATCGCCCCTGCGCGCGCCGCAACGGCGTCTGTGCCGTCGCGTTCACGCAGCAGCCAGGCATAGCCCAGGGCTGAGGCGATGGAATCCGTGTCAGGGTTGACATGGCCGGTGACATAAACCGAATTATGCATAAATGATCCAGACCTTACGCATCTGGCCTGCTGCTTTTCTAAGAAAAGCAGCAGGCCGGTGCTGAACACTTATTTCTTTAAGGCCCGCCAGACCCGTTCAGGGGTCAGCGGGTTGACCAGCAGGCTGGCGCCGCAGGCATCCAGCACCGCATTACCCACCGCCGGGGCCACGCCGTCCAGCGGAATTTCCGCCACTGCTTTGACCCCAAAGGGATGCGTGGGTTCATCAGTTTCAATAAACATGGCCTGCAGTTCCGGCATCTCATCGGCACGGAAGATATGATAATCCACCAGATCCACTTCACGCGGCTGGCCCGCCTCATCATACACCATTTCCTCGCAAACGGCATAGCCCAACGCCTGAACCATGCCGCCTTCAATCTGGCCCGAAGCCAGCACCGGATTGACAATGACGCCCGAATCCACCGCCATCAGCAGCCGTTCCACCGTCACCTGCCCTGTCTCCACATCCACCAGCACCTCGGCAAACTGCGCCGCAAAGGGCGGCGGGGCCGATGGTGATTTGTAGGAGGCCACGGCCATGATCTGTTCCTGATCATTGTGATGCAGAGCATTGCGCGCCACCTCGCCCAGGGTCACCGCCTCGCCGCTCGGGGCCGCAGCCTTGCGGTCGGCCAGGATGATCTCTTCAGGGCTCACCTTCACGCCGCGCTCACCCAGCATCGCAGCTGCGCGAATGCGAATCCGTTCGGCCACCTGTTCAGCCGCCTTCACCACAGCCGCGCCAGAAATGTAGGTGGTGCTGGAAGCATAAGCGCCCACATCAAAGGGGGTGAAATCGGTATCCGATGAATAAACGATGATATCTTCCAGCGGCACACCCAGCACTTCGGCTGCCATCTGGCCCAGCACCGTGTCTGAACCGGTGCCCAGGTCGGTTGCGCCGATCAGCAGGTTGAAAGAGCCGTCGTCGTTAATTTTCAGGCTGGCCCCGCCCATATCCAGGTAAGGGATGGCTGTGCCCTGCATGGCCAGGGCCACACCCACACCACGCCGCAAATGCGGCTTCCCCGGCACAGTGCGCCACTCGGCATTGCCATAACGTTCATCCCAGCCAAAAGCAGCCTTGCCCTGCTGCACGCACTGTTCCAGCCCCACCGTGTGAATAATCTCCGGACGGGGTTCGCGGCCTTCACTCCAGGCTGTGCTGAAGGGGTGCAGTTCGCCGGGGCGGATGGCGTTTTTCAGGCGGAAAGCAATCGGGTCCAGGTTCAAATCGCGGGCAATGTGTTCCATCTGACGTTCCACCGCCCAATAACCCTGCGGCACACCGTAGCCGCGGTATGCGCCGGCCGGCGGATGGTTGGTATAAACCACATCCGCATAAAACCGGATATTTGGCGATTTCCGGTATGGACCGTCGCCCACATACAGCGCCATCGCTTTGTGGCCGGTGTTGCCGGTCACGGTCAAAGCATGGCAGCCGTAAGCGCCGGTATCGGTGAGGCAGTGCATCTCGTTGGCCGTGATGGTGCCGTCGAGCTTTACGCCCGTCTTCAGACGAATGCGCATGGGATGGCGCGAGCGGCTGGCGGTGAATTCTTCCTCGCGGGTGTATTCATACCGCACCGGCCGGCGGGTGGCAATGGTCAGGTGGGCTGCCACATCTTCGATCAGCACCTCCTGTTTACCGCCAAAACCGCCGCCAATGCGCGGTTTGATCACACGGATGCGTTTGACCGGCAGTTCCAGCACCGGAGCCAGCATGCGCCGCACGTGGAAAGGCACCTGCGTGCTGGTGCGAATCACCAAACGGTCGTCTTCATCCCAATAGGTCACCACCACATGCGGTTCAATGTGCGCCTGCTGCACCTTCGGCACTTCATATTCCGCTTCGTAGATCCTGTCGGCTTCAGCAAAGCCCTTTTCCACATCGCCAATGTCAATGCGAATATCCGCCGCCAGGTTGCGGCCGGCGTCCGATCCGGCAAAATTGACATATTCCGGTTCATCGTGAATGCGCACCGCGCCTGGTTTCATCGCTTCGCGTGAATCAAGCAGCACTGGCAGGGCTTCATATTCAACTTCAATCAGGCGCAGGGCCTGTTCGGCAATTTCAGCGCTCTCGGCTGCCACAAAGGCCACCCGGTCGCCCACAAAACGCACCTTGTTATCCAGTGAGAAGGTGTCCAACGGCCCCGGGATCGGATCAGACTGTCCGGCGGTGGAATAGACGACCCGCGGAATATCCTGCCAGGTCAGCACAGCCGCCACACCCGGCAAAGCGCGCGCTGCGCTGGCGTCAATCCGCTTGATCCGCGCATGCGCTACCGGGCTGTGCAGCACTTTGGCCACCAGCATGCCGCGCATATCCAGGTCGGCAGTGAAGGCAGGCTTGCCCTGCGCCAGTTTAACGGCATCCACCTTGCGTTCGGGCTTGCCAACCACGGTTCGCCCATCTGTCTTTGGCAGGGTCCAGATTTTTGGCATCACCTGCGTATCCACCCCACCCGGAGTTTCGGGCAGCTCAGGCGCCGCAGGGGTCAGCGGAGTCCATTCAACAGAACCTTGAGCAGGGGCGGCCTGCAGGGGTTCCACCGCTTCACCGCGCAGGATGGCTGCCGCGCGCAGCACCGCCTGCACCGGTTTCAGGTATCCGGTGCAGCGGCATAAAATGCTGGCAAAAGCTTCACGTACCTGAGCTTCGCTCGGATGGCTGTCCTTTTCCAGCAGCGCCTGCGCCGCCAGCAGCATGGCCGGCGTGCAGTAACCGCACTGAATGGCGCCGCTTTCAATAAACGCCTGCTGCAACACGCTCAGACCATCCGTCTTGCGCCAGCCCTGTTCAGGATGCTGTCCGCTTGCTTCAATGGTCTGGATCGAATGCCCCTCGGCCTGTCCGGCCAGCAGCTGGCAGGCATTGACAGGCTTGCCGTCAAACAACACCGCGCAAACGCCGCATTCACCCTTCTTGCAGCCGCCGTGTTTTACCGAGAAATAACCAAGCCGGCGCAGCACATCCATCAGCGTTTCTGCGGCGCTGGCCTCGCAAACCATTGCATTACCGTTAATGTTCAATATCAGATTCATGCCTGCCCCTCTTTCTTTTCAAGGGCTGCCAGGCAGCGTTTCATCAATACGCCTGCCATTTCCTGGCGGTATTCCGCACTGGCCCAGGCATCGCCTGCCTGGGCATATTTTTTCCGGGCAGCTTTCACAATATCATGCCCATCCAATCCGTCATAAACCACCATCGGGGCATTCCCAAAACCGCCCAACACGGCCCGTATGCTGCCCGAAGGCCAACGCGCCGCTGCCGCACACACAATCGGACGGTCTTTCGGCGTGCGCGCCACCGCTTCAAAGGCCAGTTCCATGCCCGCCGACCAGGTCAGCGATGCCACCAACAGGCCCGGTTTCCTTCCGCCTTCCCGCATGGCAAACCATTCGGCAAGACCCACTTCCTGGCCCTCCGGCAGCCACACCAACCGCGCATCCATGGCCATCATCACGGTCGCCAGGGGTGAGCGTCCATCCGCGGTCATCATCCGTCCAGCCAGAGTGGAACGGTTGCGCTGATGTGGAGAAGCCTCCAGATCCAGGGCGCGTCCCAGCGCTGTGTCAGATCCAGCCTGGTCCATCAACCCCTGCAGGGTCAGGACTGCCCCGGCCGTAATGACATCCCCTTCGCCATTAAGGCCGTCCAGGCCCAGCCGCTGCAAATCGACCACTGCGCAGGTCAGGTCATGCATCTGCGTCAGGGTGGTTCCGCCGCCCAACGGCAGGGTCAGCGGCTGCGGCCGCGCCAGTAATGAAAGCGCCGCCGCCATTGTTTCAGGGCGGTGATATTCTATGATCATTGCACCTCCTCATCAGGATAAACCTTCCAACCCAGCGAATCAGGATCTATGTCCGGCTTCATATGAGCCGGAATATCCACCATCACTGCTTCAGCTTCAGCCAGCAAAACGCCGTCCTGGTTATAAATCTGCCCCGTGGCCCGCGCCACCCGGCCTTCGCGGCTGCCTGCCTGGCCAACCAGGCGCAGCGGCTGCCCCACCGGAACCGGTTTGCGGTAACGCACGTTCAATTGCGCCGTCACCATAAATTGCGGGTTTTCGCCGCCCCAGTGCGCCCGGCCGGTGATCTCATCCAGCATGGATGCCACCACGCCGCCGTGTACTACCCCGGGGTAGCCCTGAAAAGGTTCCGGCACAGTGCATTCAGCCTGAACCTCGCCCTCCTTCAGGCTGTAAAAATGCATTTTCAGGCCTGAAGGATTCTCAAGCCCGCAAACAAAGCAGTGGCGCGAATTGGGCTGTTTGCTCATGCCTGGGCAAAAGTATCAATCAAAAGTTTAACATCCCCGCCCACCGGGTAAAGGATCGGGCAGGTGCAGCCGTTCTTCTTATATTCCGCCACCTTGGCCCGCGCCTCATCCGGCGTGCCCGAGGCGGTGATGCGGTGAATCAGCTCTTCGGGAACCAGGTGTTTGGCTTTCTGGATCTGTTCGTGGGTGGCCGGCCAGCCCAGAATGGATTGGATTTTGGCCACCACATCCGGAGAAACGCCTGAGGCCTTGGCAATATGCGGCTGCTGCGCCAGGTATTGGGTCAGCAGGCCGCGAGTCGTGTCGATGGCTTTGTCGTGATCATGATCCACCGAGCAGACCACCAGCTGAGGGCGGTCAATCGCATCCAGAGTGCGGCCGCTCTTCTTTGCGCCGCTTTCCAGCAGTTCAAGGGCGCGCACATTGTATTCCGGCGGAACGCAGTAATTCAACACTGCGCCGTCGCAAATTTCACCGGTCATTTCCATCATCTGGTCGCCGGTGGCGCCAATGTAAATGGGCACATTGCGCGGCTCACGGCGCCCATGCACCACATCCAGTTCAATGCCGTCCACATGCACAAACTCGCCGTGGAAGGTCACCCGCTCCATCGCCAGCAGACGGCGCAGCACCAGCACGGTCTCTTTCATGGCCGTCAGGGGTTTACGCCGGTCAATGCCCACATTCTTCGCCAGCGGATCCCACCAGGCACCAATGCCGCAATAAACACGGTTTGGCGCCAGGTCATCCAGCGTCAGAAAGGTGGCAGCCAGCAGGCCAATGTTGCGCGTCCAGTTATTGATTACACCGGAACCAATTTTCAATTTTTCGGTCACTGCTGCATACGCGGCCATGGGCACAATGGCGTCACGCACCAGGCGGCTTTCGGCCTGCCACACGGCTTCAAACCCGCGTTTTTCGGCGTAGCGGACATAATCCAGCCCATCCCGCAAATCATGGGCATCCTGCAAATACAAAGCAACACGTTCAGTCATGATTCTCTCCTGTTTTCGATTGGATAGAGTCTCAAACCGCCGTCTCCGGCACAAACTGAGATCGCTTGATTCTATTGTACACCGACTCAGAGGTCGATATTCATTTCCTTTAGGGTGTTCATCATTTCGAGGTCTTCCGGCAAATCCAGGTCCAGTGCGATGGCAGGGATTTCCGCCACTTCAAGGCGCATACCCGCCGCCACCACCTGTTCACAGTGCCGTTTAAACGACCCCGGTCCGTAGTTGTAATCGCTGATCAATCCCGCCGGGTTCAGCAGCATGGCGTTGGTGCCGTCCCTGCGGCGGTCCGGCACAATCACCGCTACCGGCGGCTGGGTGGCCAGGGCCACCATCTGGCGGATGTGCTCCGGCCTCACCAGCGGCAAATCGGCCGGTAGCAGCAGCACGCCCTGGGTGGCATAAATGCGCGCCACCGCCGTGGCCCTTTTGAGGGCCGTGTTCAACTGCGGGGCCCCATCTTCCTGGACCGTGCGGGCGTTGTGCTCCCGTGCCAGCGCCAGCGCCGCCGAATCACGGCTGACCACCAGCACCTGCCCCACTTCAGGGACCTGACCCAACACATCCAGAATATGTTGCAGCATTTTCTGGTTCAATTCAGCCCGCTGATCTTCGTTCATCACCGAAGCCAGGCGGGATTTTCCCCTGCGCAGGGGTTTCACCGGCACAATTGCCCAAAGACTCATGCAGTCGATTCTTTCTGTGCGTTTAAAATGGCCTTGCAAAATTCCAGCACCTCACATCCCAGGCGGATGCGGCCTTCGGCGCCTGCCATAATGGTTTGTGTGGCATTTACGATTATACCCCAGCGGGAAAGTTCTTCAATATAGCACTCATCCATGCGGTCGAGAATAAAACCCGCCAGCAAATCCCGGTAATGGCGCGCCACCGCCAGGGCGGAAGGCGCAATGCCCAGTTCAGCATACATCTTGGCCGCCGGACCCTTCACTGTTTTTCCGCTAATAATCGGTGAAACCGCCGCCACCGGCTTGCGGCTCAGCGCGCCGCGCACACCTGGCACCGCCAGGATTGGATCAATGCTCACCCAGGGATTGGATGGGCAGAACACCACCACATCGGCCTCGTTCAGGGCTTCCAGCACGCCCGGCGCCGGTTGGCTTTGCGCCGCGCCTTCAAAGCGGAAACCTTTCACCACCGGCTGGCACTGGCGGTGTACAAAATATTCTTGAAAAGGCAGCTCTCCATCTTCTGTCAGCACCATCGTCGGCACCGGCTGATCGGAAACAGGCAGCACCCGGCAGGAAATGCCCCAGGCCGCGCAAAAATCTGCCGTGATCTGGCTCAACGGATGCCCCTCGCGCAGGCGGCGCGTGCGTTCCAGGTGGGTGCCCAGGTCGGCATCCCCCAGGCGAAACCAGGCCGGTCCGCCTAATTTTTCCGCAGCCTCAGCCGCGCGGTAGGATTCATCCTGCCGGCCCCAGCCGGTTTGCGGGCTTCCTATACCCGCCAGGGTGTAACACACTGTGTCAAGATCCGGGCAGATGCGCAGGCCGTAATGTTCAAAATCATCGCCAATGTTGACAATCACGCTCAGGTCGGCCGCACTGCCGCTTAAAGCCAGTCCCATAGATAACCCATGCGCCAGACGCGCGCCGCCCACACCGCCAGCCAGGGCTGCAATTTTCACAGCGCCTGCCCTTTCAGCGGCGAGGTGCCGCACATGCAGTAGCTGGCCTCCATGTCGCCCACTTCCTGGCCTTCCTGCGAAACCAGGGCCAGGGTGTCCACATGGATCACACGGCTGAAACATTCAAAGCATAATTCGGAAAGCGCGCAGGGCAGGTTGGCCGGGGTCACGTCGCCGTAAGCCAGGGTGATATGCGGCATCCAGATTCCCGGCGCGTAATACGGCACCGGAGAGGTGGTCAGCGGGTGAATGGCTTCCCAAATTTGATGGTGATAAGCCTGCATGGCGCTGTCATTGACCAGGGCAATATAAATGACGGGCGAAGGACCGCTGAACACCCCCAGGCCAGAGGCGCGCACCAGCAGAGGCGGCAGATGCTTGCCCAATTCCATCAGCTTGCGGTTGGCCACGTCCACATCCACCGCAGGGGCGACAATCCAGCTGAAATGCGGCACCGGAAAAATGCGCACACCTTTCAGGCCGCATTTATCCTCCAGCCGCTGCCAGATATCTTTGACCAGCTGGTTGGTCGGTTCATCCAGAAGAGAGACAGCACCATACATTTTCTTCTGCCTCCTCACTCAACGAAACATATCCTGATCCCGCGGCCGCAGCAGCTCTTTAAGGCTGCCTTCGCGCAAGGGGTAGGGAAAACCGCGCACATGCACGGCCGGAGTGCGTTCATCCGCCTGCCCCATCACCAGCGAGGCCGCCCCCGCCAGTTCATCGGCAGCTGCAATCTGCGTCACCCGCAGCTGGTAACCCAACATATCCGGTTTGCCGCGCATGTCCACCAGCCCAGGCATGCCAGCCAGGCCAATGCTGGCGCCCGTGATGCCGTTGCGCCAGGCCCGACCGTGCGAATCGATGATCAAAACGCCCACGGCAGCGCCGCTTGCCGCACGCAAAGCTGTGCGAATTTTTTCTGCCGAGCTATCCGCATCTTCCGGCAGCAGCAGCACCCAGTCCTCCGGGCTGCCGTAACTGCCTTCAACATTGGAATGGTCAATGCCCGCATTGGCGCAGACAAAGCCGCAGCGGTGTTCCACAATGATCGTGCCTGGCCGGGTACGCAGCACCTCTTTGCTTTCGCGCAGCACCAGTTCAATAAAGCGCGGGTCCTTTTGCACCTGATTGGCCAGCTCAACGGCTTTTGCAGATGGAGTCACCTCCGTCAGGTTCACCAGCCGTCCCTCGGCTTTTGAAACAATTTTTTGCGCCAGCACCAGAATATCCCCATCCTCAAGGCTTAAGCCGGCAGCCGCCAACCCTGCCAGCAGCAGTTGCGGCAGGTCATCCCCTGGTTTGACCAGGGGCAGGCCAGGCAGTGGGGTCAGGTGCAGCGATGTCAACGGTTAATCCCCGTGATTTTGATTCCAGCCGCATGCACGCCGTACTGCTTGTTAAGGCCGATCAAAATGGAGGTCATGCCTTCCACCACCACGGCATTTTCAATCGGACCGGCGTCCCAGCCCACCAGGCCGGCCGCCTCAACCAGTTCAAGGGCCAGGGTGCGCGCTGCTTTGGTGCCGCAAACCAGCACATCACATTGCACACCCGCGCCGCTGAGCAAATTTTCATAAGAAATATTCTGAAATGCCGCCGCCACTTCGGCGCCTTCTCCCAGCACCTGCAGGGCTTCCTGGGTGGCGCTGCCTGCGGGGGGCATCTGCACTTTGGTCACCTTGGGGGGCACCAGCGGCACGGTCACATCCACCACCACTTTGCCCTTCAGGCCGTCCTTCAAGCCTTCCAGGGTGGCGCTGTGAGCCGAGTACGGCACCGTGATAACGGCCACATCCGCCTGAGCCACCGCTTCCGCATTGGTCATGCCTTCCAGGCTGCCCTTCCCATCCAGCATGGCGCGCAGTTCATCCACCGCTGCCAGAGCTTTTTCCTGCTGGCGCGAACCAATAATCACGCGGTAGCCGGCCAGGCACCAGCGGTAAGCCAGCCCCTTGCCTTCCTTGCCCGTTCCGCCAACAATGGCAATCACTTTTTTGCTTGTTTCTTCAGCCATGGCATCTCCTCTCAAGACAGGTTTTGTTCCATCCGCCGGTTATAGCGTTCCCAGGTTTGAACCGAAAGCTGCCGCGCCTTGCGGGCAATGGCTTCTTCATCCAGCGTTTTTAATTCACGGTCATACATTAACACTTTCCCTGACACAATTGTAGCAGTGACCATGCTTTCATGGAAGCCAAAAAGGATATGCCAGGGCAGGTTGCCTGCCGTCAGGGGGGTGTAAGGATGATAATCGACAAAAATGAGGTCTGCCTGAGCGCCAGCGGCCAGAACCCCCACCGGGCTGCCGAACACGCTGCTGGCCAGGGCCGCATTGTTATCCACCGCCAGGCGCGTCACATCATATCCTCCCATGCGCCGCGGGTCGCGGTTCCACAGTTTGTGCACCAGGTAGGCGGCCTTCCATTCCTCCCACATGGCGTTGGAGAAACCGTCGTTGCCCAGGCACACCGGAATGCCCAGGCGCAGCATCGATTCGACCTGTGCCACGCCCACAGCATTGTTCATATTGGAACGCGGCTGGTGGGTCACCCGGCAGCCGCTTTCAGCCAGCAGCGCCATCTCGCGGCCGTCCACATGCACTGCATGAGCCACAATGCTGTTGGCATTCAGCAGCTGGTGGCGGGCCAGCCGGTCCACCACGCGCTGACCGCATTTGGCCAGGCTGTCATATTCATCCGAAATATCTTCCGCCACATGAATGTGAAAACCGGTCCCTTCCGGCGCTGCCTGCCGGCAGGCAGCCAGCGTTTCTTCCGAAAGACTCAGGCTGGCATGCAAACCGAAATGGGCGGCCAGCCGGCCGCCAGCCGGTTTATCGCGCTTCACCCGCTCAATGAAACGCACATTTTCTTTAATCCCTGCCAGGGCTTTTTCCGGCCCGTCACGGTCCGTCACCTCATAACACAAAGCTGCCCGCACGCCTGCCATATCCACCGCCGCGGCAATTTCATCCAGCGATCCCGGAATGGCAAAAGGCGAGGCGTGGTGGTCAATCAGGGTGGTGGTGCCGTGACGGATGGCATCCACAAGGCATACCAGCGCCGAATAGAAGACATCCTCGTTGCTCAAGGATTTATCCAGCGGCCACCATAATTTCTCCAGAATTTCAGGAAAGTTGGCTGCCGCCGGACCGGGAATGGCCATGCCGCGGGCAAAAGCGCCGTAAAAATGGGTGTGCGCGCAGATATTTCCCGGCATCACATACTGGCCTCTGGCATCCAGCCGCTCCTCGGCTGGATGGCGCGCTGCCATATCCGCCATCCCTCCCAGTTCTTTAATCAGTCCATTTTCAATGAGAACAGCCTGGTCTTCCAGAATGCGGTTGGGGCTTTCCCAGGTGATGAGATTCGCATGAGTGATCAGCATGGCATCTCCTTTCAAAACAAGCGCCCTGTGTCCAGGTTAATCAAAAACCGCGGGCAGGGTCATATCGCGCAGACACGCCTGTGCATCGCGAATGTAGCGCATTTGCGTCCGCGAGGTGGATAACGGCGGCAGGTCGTCCAGAGTGAAAAAGCCCACTTCAGAGGTTTCGTAACTGGTCTGTGCTTCACCAGCCACAATATCACACAGAAAAAGCAATTTATAAGCATGAAACACATCTATCGGTTCCTGGTCATGATTGGCTTCATAAACCCCCACCAGGCACCTCGCCCGGGCATGAAAACCGCTCTCTTCGCGGATTTCCCGCTCGATCATGGCCGATGGTTTTTCATTTACGTCCGCCCAGCCTCCCGGAAGCGACCAGTATCCATCCGTCCGTTCGCGCACCATCAGCAGTTTATCGTCGCGAAAAACCGCCCCGCGCACATCGACTTTTGGGGTGGCATAGCCGTTTTGCTGCAAAAAAATCCGCTCCAGGCTGGCGGCTTCTGCCTGGCTGTGGGCGGCCATGATCTCGCTGGCCAGAGAAACCAGCCGGCCGTAGCGCTGCCGGTCGTATTCCTGCTCAGCGTAATGCAGGCCGGTTTGCCCGATGGCCTGAATTTCACGTGCCCATTTCAACCACTGCGGATGGCTTGCCTCATTCATGCTTGTGCCTCGTCTGGTGTCTGCTCTGGATAAAAAAGCCTGAAGGATTGTCAGACAACCCGTCAGGCTCATTATACAATATTTTTCAGTCAGGGTGTTAAGCGAACCTTCCCATCTCGCGCAGGATTAACTCCTGATCCACCGGCAGGCGGTCCACCCGCACCCCGGTGGCGTTGAAGATGGCATTGGTGATCGCCGGGCTGGTGGGAATCAGCACCACCTCGCCCACCCCTTTCGCCCCAAAGGGACCTTCGGCCGTGGGGTGTTCAACAATAAAAGAAGTGATCTCCGGCGTGAGGGCGATTCCCGGCACCCGGTAGCGAGAAAGCCGGTCTGTCACCACCCGGCCGTTATCAACAATGAAATGTTCGGTGAGCGCATTGCCAATGCCCATCATAATCCCGCCCTCCACCTGGCCCTGCAGGCCCAGCGGGTTGATGGCGCTGCCCACGTCGTTGGCAGCCAGCATGCGCAGCACTTTGACCTCGCCCGTCAGGGTGTTGACCTCAATCTGGGCTGCCTGGGCGGCAAAGCTGTATGCAAAGTGCATATCCCCGCCCTGGCCCAGCGGCTTGGTGGCCGGCGCCCAATATTCAAACAGCGCCCGCGGCGGACGGCCATCTGCGCTCATTTCCGCAGCCACCTGCCCCACCGGAATGGCTTTAAGCCCGCCCGGAAGCTGCGCCAGACCCTCCACAAAGCGGATCTGGTCAGGCGGCAGGTCGTATTTTTCGGCAATATAGGCGGTCATCGCTTCGCACAGGGCTTTGGCAGCGCCGCGGGCAGCATTTCCCGTCACATAGGTCTGCCGCGAAGCCGTGGTCGGGCCGCCGTCGGGGGTCAGGTCCGTATCTGAAAGCAGCACGCGCACCTGCTCCGCTGGCATGCCCAGCTCTTCCGCCGCAACCAGCTGCAACACCGTCACCAGCCCCTGGCCCAATTCAGCCGAGGAGGTGCGCACTTCAGCCATGCCGTTGGGATAAACCTCCACCTCCGCCCCGGCCTTATCCGGCGCGCCGCCGCCCAGCCCGGTATTTTTATAGGCTGCGGCGAAACCCCAAACCCGCAGCAAATGCGGCGCTTCGGGCACGCTGACCGGCTTAAAAGGTTCCGGTCCGCCGAGGCGGCGCATTTCTGCATCCACCTTGTCAATGCATTCCAGCAGGCCCACGCTTTCGGTCAATTTCTGGCCGGTGTTGGTCACGCTGCCCACCCGCAGGGCATTCCTGCGCCGCAGTTCCACCGGATCCATCTTCAATTCGGCTGCCAGCATGTCCATGATGCTTTCCACGGCAAAAGCCGATTGCAGCACGCCAAAACCACGGAAAGCCCCGGCTGGCGGATTGTTGGTGTACATGGCGTAGCAATCGGCGCGCACATGTTCCACCTCATATGGCCCGGATGAGTGCGTGGTGGCGCGGGTCATCACCTTTTCGCCCAGCGAGGCATAAGCGCCCGTGTCGCCGTACAGCTCGGTTTCCACCGCGGTTAACTGGCCGTCGCGCAGCGCGCCCACTTTGACGCGAATTTGCGTGGCATGGCGCTTGGGATGTACCAGCAGGCTTTCATGGCGGTCATACAGCACCTTGACCGGCCGGCCGGTGGCCCGGCACAGCAGCGCCGCATGGATCTGGCCGGTGATATCTTCCTTGCCGCCAAAACCGCCGCCGATGAGCATGCCGACAATGCGCACTTTTTCTTCATCCCAGCACAGAGCGCGCGCCACCTGGGCCCGGTCTGAATAGGGAATCTGGGAACCCACATAAATTTCCATGCGTTCATCTGAACTGAGATGCGCCACACTGCATTCCGGTTCCATAAAGGCATGGTCGGTGATCTGCGTATGGAAGGTGTGTTCCAGCACCACTTCGGCGCGGGCAAAACCGGCTTCCATATCCCCTTTGCGGACTTTGATATGCTTGAGCAGGTTGCCGTTGGGGTGAATGGCTTCGGTTTCTGGCTGGCGCGCCTGCACCGCGCTGGTGATGGGCGGCAAATCCTCATAATCGGCCTCAATCAATTCAAGGGCTGCGGTCGCAATTTCGCGGGTTTCAGCCGCCACCAGCGCCACCGAATCGCCCACATAGCGGATCCTTTCCCCAATGCCCACCAGGGTTGGCCAGTCTGGAATCACCAGGCCGTGGTTATGATCGCCAGGGATATCCGCGGCGGTCAGCACGGCAGCCACCCCCGGCAGGGCGCGGGCTTTCTCCACATCCAGCCGCTTCAGGCGCGCATGGGGGTGCATGGCCCGTTTGGCGCGGCCGTGCAGCAGGCCCGGAAAGGTGATGTCGTCGCTGTATAAAGCATCACCCGTTACTTTGGCCACCGCCTCAGGGCGGATGTGGTGCCGGCCAACCTCGTTGCGCGGACGCGCCGATTGCGGCAGGCTGGGTGCCTGCACCGCCTGCCCGGTGCGCATGGCCAGGGCTGCTGCCTGGATGGCTCTTTCAATGGTCGGATACCCGGCGCAGCGGCACAGGGTATCTTTGAGAGCATGGCGGATCGCATCGCTGTCAGGGTTATCATTTTGCAGCAGCAGGCCGTAAGCCGTCATAATTTGGCCAGGAATGCAGAAACCGCACTGCACTGCCCCATGCAGCACAAAGGCTTCCTGCAGCGGGTGCAGATGCGGCTGGCCGTCCTGGCTTTTCATCAAACCGGCCAGGCCTTCAATGGTCAGCACCGATTTTCCATCGGCCCGCTGGGAAGGATAATTGCAGGAAAGCACCGGCAGCCCGTCCACAATCACGGTGCAGGCGCCGCATTCACATTCGTTGCAGCCAATTTTGACCCCGGTCAGGCCCAGGCGTTCGCGCAGCAAATCAGCCAGCATCTCGCCAGGAAGGGCCGGCAGGGTGTGTGGTACACCATTAACTATGAGGTGGATTTCAGGAGAGGAGTCCATGTTGCTTGCCTTTATCATTCAGGTTAAAGCACAAAACCGCTTTCAGCGGTTTGAGGGGATGGGCGGAAATGCCGTTCGATTCCGTTCATGCCTGGCCGGCAGCCCGGACCCACGCGCGCTGAATGATGTCTTTCATCAGCACGCCGCTGAGGTGATTGCGGTAGGCGGCTGTGGCGCGCTGCGGGCTGGTGCGGAAGCGGGTGTCTTCCAGCAGAGCCTTGCAGGCCAGTTCCACCCGCTCAGGGGTGAACTCGCCCGCGCACAGGCAGGTTTCCGCTGCGGCGCTGCGGTGCGGGCGAGGCCCGCCCGGACCCACCGCCACGCGTACATCCACCACCCGGCTGCCTTCCCGCCGCAGCCAGATGCCCATGTTTAAAATGGGCAGGGCCACACCCTGCGGGCGCATCACCCGGGCAAAAGCCGAACCTTCATTGGGCTGCCGCGCCGCCAGGTAAAACCCCACCAGCACCTCCCGGCGCCGGTCCAGGTTCGATTGCCCCGGTCCGGCAAACAGGGCCGCCAGATCCACCCGCCGCCGGCCTTCAGGCGCCGCCACCTCGGCCTGGGCGCCCATCGCCAGCAGTGAAATGGTGCCGTCAGCGGCCGGCAGGGCATGCCCCACATTGCCGCCCAGTGTCGCCACATTGCGCACCTGGGGGCCGCCAATCAACCCGGCAGCCTCCGTCAGGGCGCGGGCATGTTCCGCCACCAGCGGCGATTCCGCCACCCGGCTGAGGGGCACCGCTGCACCGATGAACAGCTCAGCGCCGCGCAGCTCCAGGCAGCGCATCTCTTCCACGCCGGTCAGGTCCACCAGCAGCTCCGGCGCGGGCATCCGCCCCTGCTGAATATCCAGCAGCAGGTCGGTTCCGCCTGAAACCAGGCGCGTTTCACCCTGCGTTGAGCTCAACGCCTGCAGGGCATCGTCTACCGTTTTAGCCAGATGATAGTGAGTCCACGTGTTCATAGGAATAGTACTTGGTAGCCTCCGTCCGAGATAAACTGGAAAGATGGCGCTTTTCGACGGGCCCATTCCAACCCGACGCCGGCGCCGGAACCTCCGGCGACGACCAGAAAGCGGGAAAAGGGACTCGAACCCTCGACATTTTGCTTGGGAAGCAAACGTTCTACCACTGAACTATTCCCGCAAATCAATGCGTTTATTTTACCCAGTTTCAATGTGCTTGTAAAGGAAACTGGAGCGCCATTTTTCACGGCGTGGGCGTCACTTCAGGCTGGAAAAATTCCACCCGCTGGTAACCCAGCATATAAAACAGGCGCGTCAGGTAAACTTCCGCATTGCGCTGTGCCATCTCGCGGATGCCGTCCGTCTCGGCTGCCTTGCGCATTTCTTCCTCGGCCACCCGCCGCGCTTCCGTCTCCAGATAAATGGAACCTTTCACCAGCAGCCCCTGATCGCGATTGTACACATACGATTTCTGGTTATCCAGGGTCACCGCAAATATTTCCGCAGCCGGCAGGCGCACCTTCAACACCCCGGCCTCCAGCGTCAGATCCTGCTCGTTGATCTTCGCCATATCCACCCCGGCAATCACCGTGCCGTGGGCCACAAACAGAATTTTGTCGCCAAACAGGCCGGCAAACAGCCCCTGGCGCTCTTCGGCAGTGATGATTTTCTCAATGGAATACTGGATGGTTTCAAGGCGCGCCAGGCTGCGCACTTCATGAATGATGGTGATGGGGTCGGGAATCACCGTCGGCGTGGGATGCATGAACTCCGCCACCTGGGTTTGAATGCCCGCGCTGGCCTGTTCCACCGGAGAGGCCATGGTGCGCATGGTGTCGCGCACGGTGCTGACAATGGCAAATGCGCCAATCGCCACAATCAAAAGAATCCCCCCGACTAAAATCCACGCCTTTTTCGCGTCCATTTCTCCTCCTCAACCATTGATCCGGGCAGAAAAATGCGTTACCCGTTGCATATAGAATAGAACATCCGTGCAAACCTGTCAAGCGGCAATCGGATCCTTCACCCGGTTTTTATATCCTTATGGTTGGATCCCAACGGCGCAGCGAAAACCAATATTCCAGCTGAAATCATCTGGCGTGCGATTTCCAAAGCGTTCGCTGATGGTGTAATAAGACCCTGTAAAACCGGCATCCTGCCAGCTGGTTCCCCTGGTGGATTTGAAGGTTCCGCTGGCAGGTCCGGTGGGATTGGAAGCTGGGGATGACAGGTAGTAGTAGTGTTCGTACCAATCAAACACCCATTCACTCACATTACCTTCCATATCCAGCACGCCATAAGGACTTGCTCCAGTCGGATAGCTGCCGACAGGGCTGGTATCGCCAAAGGTGCAGTATTTTTCATCATCATTTTGATAGTTCAGGCGGGAACAATCAGGAAAATCATCTCCCCACGGATAGGGTCTTGTTCCGATATTTCCGCGGGCAGCTTTTTCCCATTCCGCCTCTGTCGGCAGTCGTTTTCCCGTCCAGACACAGTAGGCATTGGCCTGCTCCCAATTCACCCAGATGACGGGATAATCTGCATAGGCTGCCGTACCGTAATAATTTGCTCTGATCGTTGATGCGGTGGAGGCCGGCACAGTGCAGGCTCCTGCTGTCACACAGGCCGCATAACGAACATTGGTCACTTCGACCTTATCGATGGAATAACCGCTCAGGTTAACCGTATGCAATGGCAGCTCGTCGCTGCTGCAAGTGACACCGCCGTTATTTTCACTCACGCACCCCATTGAAAAATCCCCGGCTTCAACATAAGCCATTGGCACCATATCATGGGTTTTAATTGCCCGTAAAGTATACCTCCAACCGGCATAGGTGCTTTCGATGGGATGATATAGTTGAAGATAATACCAGCCGGCTGCGCCTGAATATTTGATCAGGTTGTACGGAGCCGCATTCACCACCTGCGGCGTGTTCGCCACGCTGTTGTAATAAAGGAGCATCTGCGCGCCAGGTGCTGCATCTTCCAGCTGGATCGTAAAATCTGCCGGGTCTTTCAAATAAAAAGAAAAGTAATCCTTGGTGTCGTCCACCCATCCTTCATACTCTTTGCCAAAAACCAGCGCGCCGTTGGCCGTATTGTACGTGTTATTGGGTTCCTGTTCCCTGCTTCCTTCAAAATACGAAACCTGGCTGCGCACAACGGCTGGCAAATACACATCAAAAAAGCCCTCCCCCAACCCCTGAGCCGACTGCCTGGCCGGCGCAAGTACCAGCATGGCCGCCGTAAAAACAATCCCAATGAAATACCGGTAAAAAGATGAGTTTTTTCGCTTTTGCTGCATCATTTTGTCCTTTCGCTCTGACCATCTTTTAAATTATAGCCGACAATGCCATATCCAAATCGTAAAACATGATCCTTCAACGGCAAAAAACCGGAAGATGATCATATATTCTCGATCCTTCCTTTGTTATATAGTTGTGTTGTTGCAAAGCATTCCCTGTCTGACAATCCTGATCGTTCTCATTTTCCAATCATTTGATGGCCCAGCCCAAATTTCAAAAATAAGGAGAGTTCACTGATGGAGTCGGAGAAAGCCTTTCAATTAACCTACGCAACCATGTTCAATTCGCCAGAAGAATTGCACACCCGCTATGCCCAGGCCCTCGCGAAAATCAAAGCCACCCTGGGCAGGGAATATCCCATGATGATTGGGGGCAAGCCTGTTTTCAGCGAGCAGAAACTCGAAAACCATTCGCCCATCAACACCGATATCCTCCTCGGCATATTCCAAAAAGGCACCGCCGAACACGGCCGCGCCGCTATGGAAGCTGCCCAAAAAGCCTTCCCTGCCTGGAGCCGCACCCCCTGGCAGGAACGCGTGGCATTGCTGCGCAAAGCTGCCGCCCTGCTGGATGAACGCCTGTTTGAAATTGGCGCCGCCATGACCCTGGAAGTGGGCAAAAACCGCATGGAATCGCTCGGCGATGTCAGCGAAACTGCCGACCTCATTCGCTATGCCTGCAGCCAGATGGAAGCCAAGCATGGTTATATCGTCCAGATGGGCAACGACCCGTTGAGCGGCTTTCAATCAACCAATGTCTCTGTCATGCGCCCCTACGGCGTCTGGGTGGTCATCAGCCCCTTCAATTTCCCTGGCGCCCTCACCGGTGGCCCTGCCGGTGCCGCCCTGGTCACCGGCAACACCGTGGTAATCAAGCCCGCCTCCGACACATCCTGGATGCCCTGCCTGCTGTCCCAATGTTTCCACGATGCCGGCATCCCCGACGGCGTGGTCAATTTTGTCACCGGTTCCGGCTCTGTCATTGGTCAGGCGCTGATTGACAGCCCCTTGACTGCCGGCCTGACTTTTACCGGCTCCTATGGCGTTGGCATGAATATTTACCGTTCCTTCGCTGCCGGAAAATGGGTTCGCCCGCTGGTGTTGGAGCTGGGTGGAAAGAACGCCGTCATCGTGTCGCGTCACGCCAATCTCGATGACGCCGCCACCGGCATCATCCGCTCGGCCTTCGGTCTGCAGGGCCAAAAATGCTCGGCCTGTTCCCGTATTCTCATCGAAGACGCTGTTTACGACGACCTGGTGGCGCGCCTGGTGGAAGGTACCCGCAAGCTGGTTCTGGGCGACCCCACCGAGCGCACGGTGTACCTCGGCCCGGTCATTAATAAGGCCGCCTACCGTGATTACCAGGCCTTCTGCGAAGATCTGAGCCAGCACGGCCGCATCCTCACCGGCGGCAAGATCGCCACCGAAGGCCCCCTGGCCAAAGGTTATTTCTGCCAACCCACCCTGGCCGATCAGCTCCCCTTCGAACACCCGCTCTGGAAGCAGGAAATGTTCCTGCCCATCTCCACCATCGGCCGCATTAACAGCCTTGAGGAAGGCATGCAAATTGCCAACAGCGTTGATTACGGCCTCACCGCCGGGTTCTACGGCAGCGAGGATGAAATTGCCTGGGTTCAGGATCATTTCGAAGCCGGCGTCACCTACGCCAACCGCCCCCAGGGTGCCACCACCGGCGCCTGGCCTGGTTTCCAGCCCTTTGGCGGCTGGAAGGGCTCCGGTTCCACCGGCAAAAATGCCGGCGGCGTCTATTACCTGCCGCTGTACATGCGCGAGCAAATTCTCAACCGCGTGCGCCGCAGCAGCTGAGTCATCTGACTGGATTTTCCCCTGCACCGCCTGGTGCTGGGGAGTTTTTGTTTAATACCAAAAAGTTTTGCCTTTCAAGAAAAATATGGTTATACTGAGAATATCTCTGCATTGAGCCAATTCAAAAAAATGAACAGGAGTAAAACCATATGACATCTGCAACTGGTTCTCCCGCCAAGGCCGCCTTCCCCTGGTGGCTGGTGGGCTTTATTCTTTTATTTGTCATTCTGCCGCTGGCACTGGGCATCTGGTGCGCCGGGCAGATCAAGCAGCCGGTGGTCGGGGTAATTAAACTGGACGCTGCCATCGAGGCCTATTCCGCTTCCGATCTGCTCACCCAGATCAGCTATGCGCGTGAACATGACGAAATCCGCGCGGTGGTGCTGGTGCTCGACAGCCCCGGCGGCACTGTGGCCGATACCGAGGCGGTTTATCTGGAACTGCTGCGCCTGCGCGCCAAAAAGCCCGTGGTGACGGTGGTCAATTCCATGGCGGCCAGCGGCGCCTATTACCTCTCAGTCGGCACCGACTACATCTTTGCCAAACCCACCTCTGAGGTAGGCAATATCGGCGTTATCGGCTCCCTGCCCAGCACGCCCAGCATTGATGAATCCACCATTTCAACCGGGCCTTACAAATTGTGGGGCTCTCCCCGCGATTCCTACGCCCGCTCCATCGAAATGGTCAAACAGGGGTTCTTCCAGGCGGTGAAATTGGGCCGCGGTGATGCCCTGAAATTGACTGACGATGAAGTGGTCAGCGGAAAGCTCTGGCTGGGCACCGAAGCCCTGCGCAACGGTATCGTTGACGAATTGGGCACCCAAACCCAGGCTCAGGAAAAAGCTGCCCAGCTGGCCCGCATCAGCAATTACACCGTCTCTGACCTGCGCAAACTCTCTGGCCTGCCGGAACAGGTCTCCGTTTCCTTCTACTACATGGCACCGGACGGCACTTCCACCGGTCTGCCTGCCGAGCCCGGTCTCTATCTTCTCTACGTGCCCATGCCGGAGGTGGTCAAATGAAAAATAACAAACTTCTCATCGGGCTTTGCCTGGCGGTGGCGCTGCTCATCCTGCCAATCGTCATCCGCTACACCTCCTACTATCAGGGCAGCTACCAGCCTGCCAAAACCATCGCCACGCCCGATTATGCCGGCCTGAAACTCCCTGAGCCGCCCATCTCCACCCCAGCGGCTGTAACGGTGACCGCACAAAGCGACAAGACCATCATCCTGGATCAATACCACGGCAACCTGTTCTCCATCGATGAACTGGCCCTGCTGCTCCAGCCTCTCGAAGAGCGCGGCGTCACCATCGAACGCTACGATATGTACACCATGACCAGCCTGGAAGAAAAGCTGAAATATGCTGATGCCTATGTGGTCATTGCCCCCACCACAGATTTTTCTGTTTACGAAGTTCAGGCTGTCAAAGAATTTGTGGACCGCGGCGGGCGACTGCTGGTGCTCACGGATCCCACCCGCAGCTATTCCTACAATTACTACGATCCCTATTCCGGTTCCATGCCCTATGCCGGGCTGGCTTCAGCCAACACCCTGCTCGAGCCTTACAAGCTGGCCTTCAACAATGATTACCTCTACAATGTCAAAAACAATGAAGGCAACTTCCGCAACATCATCTTCACATCCTTTGGCGAATCTCCCGTCACCAAAGGACTGAGCAAGGTGGTGCTCTATTCTGCCAATTCGCTGCGCCGCGTTGAATCACCTCTCATCAAGGGCGATGCCGATACCCTGTCATCCAACACCGATACCGGCGGTGATCTGGCGGCGGCAGGCATGGGCGCAGACGGCAAGGTGGTGGCCATTGGCGATATGACCTTCCTCAGCACCCCCTATATCACTGTGGCTGATAACCAGGTGCTGGTCGGCAATCTGGTGGATTTCCTCCTGGGCGGCGAGCGGGTTCCCGGCCTGGCTGATTTCCCCTATATCTTCACCCAGCCGGTGGATGTGGTCACCACAACCGTTGAGATCAAGATCAATTCAGAAATGCTGGGGGCCTTCGCCAGCCTGCAAGCTTCGCTGGAAGGTCGCGGCCTTTCCATGGCTTATGCCACTGAAAGCGTCAAAGGCCACGACCTGATCGTCCTCGGTACTTACAGCGCCACAGACACCATCCAGCCTTACCTGGATGCCTTCGGCATCACCATCCCCACCAGCACCGAAACCGAAGATGGCGGCTTCGACTTTAACGATCCATTCTCAGCCCTCCCCACCCCTGAGCCAGAGCTGACTCCCACTCCCACGCCCCTCCCTGCGGGCGATGCCGGCACGGAGATCTTCCCCACGCCCACCCCCTACGTCGATTGGGGCTACAACAGCTCCAACTCCGGTTACGACACCTGGGGATACGATTATGGCTATAACAGTGATTACGGCGACACGGGCGCAAAAGTGATTACCCTCACCATTGCCGGCTTTGGCGATGTGGAAGCCCCCGGTGTGGGTCTGCTGCTGCTGAAAATCTCCCCCGAACGCACCACCCTGGTGCTGCTCGCTGAAGATGCCGCCAGCCTCACCAGCCTGCTGAGCCGTCTGCAAAGCGGCGATCTCAGCGGCTGCATGCGCCTGGAAAAGATGGCCATCTGCAGCCTGGGATATTATTCTTCGTCTTATGACTCTTACGGGACTTCCTATTAGGCTAAGTCCAGGTTAAATAAACCAGGCCCCTGAAGAAATGTTCTTCAGGGGCCTTTGATTTCAACTTGCGGTGCAGGATGATCCCAGTCAACTGCTTCCTGACCTGCAAAGCCAGCAGGGGAATTACTTCACCACCACCACCTGCGGAGCAGCTTCACCGTTCACTTCGGGATTGTAGTAATCATAAGCGCTGCTGGCCGGAATTTGCGCCTTGAGCGGATATTTGGCCCGCAGCCGGTAGCTGAAAGTGAAAGGCTGTCCTTCCACCAGGTTGGTCAGGTAGACGATCACCTGCCGGCCGGTCAGGCCGTAACGCTGGAAAATGGCCTGTGAACTGCCCTCAATTTGCACGCCATTGTATTCTTCCACCAGAGCGCTCAGGTCTTCTGAAAGCACTTCAAAACCAGGCGGCACCCCCAGGTCCACCATCGCCGATTGGGCAAAGCTGCCTTTTTCAGTGAGCGCCACTTTCACCTTCACGGTCACCGTGTCATCCACGGCCAGCTCGGTGCGGTCGTAGGTCACTTCCACGCTCATTTGCGGGTCAACGGTGAACTGCGGGTAGTTGGCCAGTTTCTCCCAGGGCAGATAGAAGCTGCCGGTAATTTGATACATCAGGCTGCCCTCGCCGTCCATGTTGATCTCCACCTGGTTTTCAACCCCCAGGCTGATATCATCGAAAGACACAAACTGCACGATATCGCCGTTGCTGGCATCAACCTTAATTTCACGTGTCTGCCCGCCGTTGAGGGAAATCTTCAAAGTGGCATCTGCTGCATCGCGGCCTGCTTTCAGGCTTTCCAGCAGCGCCGTCAGCGAGAGGACCGTTGCCTGGGTGTTGTACCAGGTGCCGAATTCATCCTTTTGCTGCACCAGGTAAGCCAGAGCCGCATTGCTCAAATCAAGGTGGCTTCCGCTGCGCATGAAGGCAATCGCCGCCAGCGCTGTGGTTTCAATGGACCCGGTCTGGCCCTGGCTGCCCATAAAGGTGGCCACATCGCTGCGCCAGTAGGCTGATTGCCCCTCCATCTTCACCAGCCCTGCCAGGTTATCCAGAATCTTTTGGGTGCTGCCGTCGATCCGCCCGCTGGTTTTGTTGTCATAAGCCACCAGGGCATTGGCGGCCAGCGCCAGCGCATAGGGGTCCTTGAGACCGGCGGCGTGTTCGCGCACATATGCCACACCCAGCTGGGTGCCGGTTTCTAGCCCATACCCCGCCTGCACCAGGCCCCAAACGATGTAAGCTGTCACGGGGGTTTTATCATTGAGGCTGCTCAGGCTCTGTTCATGCACCAGGCCGCGGTCATTTTCCCAGCTTCCATCCGGCTGCTGCTGCGCAAGCAGCCAGTAGGCCGCCCGTTCAATCACCGCCCGGTCCACGTCATGCACCCGGCTCATATCGCTGAATTCCAGCAACCCGTAGGCCGTCAGCATGCGGTCAGCCGGGGCGTCGCCAAACAGAGAGAAACCGCCGCCCGGTACTTCGAAGGTCAGAAGGCGCTGGTAACCGGTGTTAATGTAGCTTTCAGCCTTCATCTGGACTTCCGGCGACACGTTTCCGGTGGTCTTCAGGTAATCGAGCACCAGCAGGTTGGGATAATTGCTGGATGAGGTCTGTTCGAAACAGCCGTTGGGCATGCGCAAAATCGAATCGAGGCCTTCCACAATCTGGCTGATCACGCCCGGGTAAATTTTCACCATCACCTTCGGCGTCCCCGCGATGGCTTCCTTTGGGAAGGTCAGCTTCTGCTGGACAGGTTCGCCGGCGTTCAACCGGTCTGATTGGCTGAATGAAAGCGGCTTGCCATTCGGCACCACCTGCACCATCTTCTGAATGGCATCCGAAGCCTCGCCAATAGCGGTCACCTTGAAGGGCTGGTAGCCCCATTCCAGCACACGGATGCGGAAGGAATCCGCGCTGACATCGTTGGCCTGCAGGGTGAGCGTTTTCACCGGCTCATCCAGCAGTTCAAACCAGGGCTGCGGTTCCACGGTCAGTTCGATCGTTTGCGATTCGTCCAGATAATTGAAGATCCCGATCGGAATGGCAATTTCATCGCCCACAGTCAGCGCCAGCGGCAGGTCAATATCCACAAAGAAAGGCTGGAACACCTTCAGCGGTGCGTTGACGCTGCCCAGCCGGCCGTCTTTCGATGAAGCCAGGGCGGTCATGCGCCAGGTGGTGATGCTGTCGGCCACCGGAATTTCCACCTGCAGGAAACCCTGTTCATTCGTGACCAGGTCAGGCAGCCAGAGCATGGTCTCAGGGAAATACTGGCGCAGCCGCGGGGCGGCCGAAGCCTGCTGCTCCACACCTTTTGTTTCCGATCCATCTTCCAGGGATGCGGCCGCCATCGTTGGTTGAGGGGCCATCACGGCCTTTTCCACCAACACTTCCTCAACCACAACCGGCCCATTTGCCATATCCAGCCGGTTCATGCCGCTCATCGGCGCCGATGCCCCCCACTGGTCATCATCAACATGGGAAGGAAACCCACCGTCATGAACAGAGTCACCGGCAGGCAGGCCAGCACCGCCGCTGTGCGCTTCTGGAAAACAAAACCCATCGTCCGCACCCAGAACACCAGCGGGGTCAGCAGAAAGGCAACCAGAACGGCAATGATCACCCAATCGGGCGGCGTGGGCAAACTGCTGGCCGAAATGCTGTACACCAGCAGGCCACCCGTCAGGATATAGGCGCCCAACAGCCCCATTGACCAGCCCAGCAGGATCTCTTTGCGCGCTACAGCGATCACCACCAGGGCAATGAAACCAGCCAGGGTCAGCAGAAGAAAACCGAGCAAAACAGGCTCATCCTGCCGGGATATGGCGTCCATCAAATCCCCCAGAAAATTGAGCGGCGAATCGAAGGGCCTGCCACTGGACAGGATGCTCAGCACCCAGCCCACCAGGAAGAAACAGGCCAGGGCTGCCAGAGCCGTGCCCAGCGAGCGGCCAAAAACTTTCTGCTGCCAGAGCTCAACCACCGCCAGCGCCGCAATTCCAATCGGGATCAACAGAAAACCGATGAGCAGGATGCCGCTGGCCCGGCTGAAGAAATCGCGCTGCTGCTGGTAAACCTTCTGGCTTGTTTCCGCCCATGAATTGGCCACCAGGCTGTGAATTTGACCGCTGCGCATCAGCAAATCGCCTGCCGCCGAAGCCAGCGAAGCTTCAGCAGCCAGGTTGGCAGCTTTTTCCAGCTGCGGGTTGGCAGGCCGCTCGGCGACCAGGTCCTGGAAGGAATAATCGTGCAGATCGATCTTCGGGGTCATCAATTCTTCTTCCAGCATGAAGTACAGGCGGGCAAAGCCCGGATCCTGTTGGGCCAGCGCGAATACTGCTTCATCCACCACCGCCAGCCCCAGGGCCGATTGCAGGCCGCTGCCCTGATCGTCATTCACCTGCACATCCACCTGGGCGGTATCGCCCGGCCGGTAGCTGTCGTTTTTGGGCATGAGGGTCACCGACAGTTCATTGGCCTGATCCACCACTACCAGCCGCGTGTCGCGATAAATGCTGCCGTATTTATCGAGGAAATAGGCATGCAGTTCCAGCGTTCCCCACAGGTCTGGAGTCAGGTCAATGGCATCATCCGCCTTGCCCTGCGCCGGGGTCATCGCCCGCGTGCTTACCGTCTGGCCGTTGCGAATGATATCCAGATAAACCGACTGGCTGTTGCCTGAATAGATGGTGACCTTCATCGTCTCACCAACGCGGTAAATGGGTTTGTCTGTGCGCAAAACCACTCCCCCGCTGTTGTAATTGGCTGAGAAAACAAAGGTCTGCGCGGCCTGGTTGCCCCGGTCATCCTCGGCCGTGATGGTGACGCTTTCCCTGCCTTGCGGGTCGGCCAGCACGGCAATGCCGTAAGGCCCTGTCTGAACCGGCTCATCGCTGTCAGCGAGTTTGATGGAAGCGCTGGCCGGCGTGCCGTCAGGATAGCTGGTCATAACATAGATGCTGGTGGCCTGTCCGGGCCGCACCACGCCGCCCTCAGGGACGGCCTGAATCACCAGCGGCTGCTGCGACACCGGCAAAGAATATTGCCCCGTCTCGCTGTGATTGGCCTGGTCGGTGATCATGGCTTCCAAATAAACCCGTCCGCGTCCCTGATCCCACTCGCTGCCGGTCAGGTAACCGGGCAGGTCAAAGGAAAAGGTAAACCGTCCCATTTCATCGGTTGTCCCTTGCAGTGAGGCCACCACATTCTTCTGCACATCATAGGAGAACACCTCCAGCCTCACCTCGCTGCCACTGACCGGTTTACCGAAGAAATAGGCCGCATCCAGCGAACCCTTTACGGTTTCGCCGGGCAGGTAGAAGGTTTTATCGGCTGCAAAGGCGAACCTGAACTTGGGCAGAACATAAGGCTCCACCGTGACCGTTTTTTCAGATGAGGTGTTGTTGAGGGTGGCTGTGATTTTGTAATTGCCGCTGTTGACTTCACTGGCGAGTTGAAAATCCAGCGAGGCCACCCCATACTCGGATGTTTTCACCTTCTGGCGCATCACCCGGTTGCCCTTGCCGTCCGCAATGGTCAGTTCCAGTTCCTGGGCGTTGGCGGGCGCCAGGTCCATCAGGCTGAGGGCCAGCAGGCGCAAGTGGATGATCTGCCCGGGCTGGTAAATGGGTTTGTCAGTGGATAGCAGCAGGCGGTAATCCCGTTTAAGGGTGACCGGCCGTTCAACCTGGCTGGTATTGGCCGCTGAATGGCTCTCCACGCGCAAAATCTGGTTGGGATCGGCACTTTCAGGAACCTTGAAGTTGATGTTGGCGCTGCCGTCAGGTCCGGTTTTGCCTGTAAAGAGGACCACCGCCTCTCCGCCGGCAGCGGGGCGCATGGAAACAGTGAAATCCACATCCGCCAGTGAGGCACGGGTGTAGGCGTTTTGCGCCACCAGGCGCAAACCAGCCTGGGTGCCGGGCGTCAGGCTGCTTTGCCCGAAAATCATCAAGTTGTGATCCGTCTGATATTCAGGCAGACGGGTGTAGTGCACCGTCAGCCCGATGGCGCTGCCCAGGGCGGCGATGAGCAGCAAGGCCAGAACCATATTCACCAGCGTTTTTCGTGACATTTCTTCCTCCTCCAAGTCGTTTCGCCGTGCCGGCGATTTTTTAACCTGATCTTAGGACGGTCATATAAGCATTAATGTTCCCCGTAATTCTGCAAACAAGATGGAATGTGAATGCGAATTCTGACCGGTTATTTATTGCCGTCAACCGCATCATTCCATATCTCAAGCCAGCTTTCCCAGCAAACAGGATGTTGATTGAATATATTATGGCACAACCACGCTACTTTTAGCCGGTTTTCCTGTGAATTTTCTCAGAAAATATCCTCAAAATCTGCATTCGATCTGAACAACTTCTTCACATCTTTTCGGTATCCTATAAATAATCTCAGACAGAAAACTGGCTGAGCCACATAGCAGAAACAGGAGTTTTACCATGAACGCGAAAAATGCAATCACCAACTGGATCATCGATGCCCTCCTCTTTGGTATTTTTATCATTCTTTTCTTCCTTGACCTGACCGGTCTGGACCTTCACCAGTGGCTGGGCATCGGCGCTGGGGCTCTGGCTCTCATTCACCTCCTGCGCCACCGCAAATGGGTTGGCAGCGTCACCACCCGCCTCTTTGGCGGCACATCCAATGTTTGTCGTGCCTATTACCTGCTGGATCTCATCATCTTCGGCGGTTTTGGCGTCATGATCGGCACCGGCCTGGTCATCTCCACCTGGCTCAACCTGGCGCTGGATAACTACGAAATCTGGAAAGGCACGCATGTGCTTTCCTCGGTCATCACCCTGCTGGTGGTCCTGATGAAGGTTGCCCTGCACTGGAAATGGATTGCCAACGTAGCCGGCCGCTTTTTCAAGCAGCCTGCCCAGCCCACCGCAGTCCCTGCCCCTGTATGCCAGCCCGCGGCCGTGAAAAACCCTGGCCGCCGCGAATTTCTCAAAGTGATGGGCGTCACCGGCGCAGCGGCTGCGTTTGGCCTGGCTGGCGGCTTGCGCAGCCTCAGCCAGCTTAATCTTGGCAATAACAGCCTGGAGCAAAATGGTTCAGGCCAGTTCCAGATCGTCACCAACACGCCATCGGGCGCCGCGGTTACCTCAACGCAACCCACCGCCGCATCACAGACGACTGTGATGCAGTCCACGGCCGCCCCTTCTGCCGCCACCGCAGCCACCGCCACCGCTGAGCCAGCTGCCGTCCCCACTGCCACCGCCGTGCCTCAGCCTGTCACCGCCTGCACCGTGCGCTGCAACCGCGGCTGCTCCTTCCCGGGTCGCTGCCGCCGCTATACCGACAGCAACAGCAACAATCGCTGTGATCTGGGCGAATGCATGTAAGTCCAATCCCTGAGCAGCAAAGTGCGGGGTCATGCTCATCCCTGAGCCAATCAACCAGAGGCGGGCAATAGGTTAACAGCTTGCGGAGCAAAAAGGATGATCACAATGGGCAGGCGATTTCTCGCCTGCCCATCACTTTTTCTTGCTGGCATTGCCTTTCAAGCTTCACCCTCACCAATACTCAGTTTCCCCATATCATCCTATAGGTACACATAGAAAAAGACAGGTGAGTTTCTCACCTGTCTTTTTTCAATCAAGTCAAAGCCTAGTATTCAGGCGGGGGCATGGGGGCCGGTTTTTCTTTTTCCGGCACATCGGTGACCAGTGCTTCGGTGGTCAGGATCATGGCAGCGATGGAAGCTGCATTTTCCAGAGCGCCGCGGGTCACTTTGGCAGGATCAATGACGCCGCCCTTGACCATGTCGCCGTATTCTTCAGAGAGCACATCGTAGCCGAGGCGGTGGCTCTTCTTGCTCTTCTGCAGTTCGCGCACTTTTTCGACCACAACCGAGCCGTCCTTGCCCGCATTTTCAACGATGCGGCGCATGGGGACTTCGAGGGCCTTGCGCACAATGTTGACGCCGATTTGTTCGTCTTCGTTGGCCATCTTGAGACCATCGAGAGCAGAAATGGCATTGATGAGGGCCACGCCGCCGCCAGGGACAATACCTTCTTCAACGGCCGCGCGGGTCGCAGAGAGGGCATCTTCCACACGATGCTTCTTTTCTTTCAGTTCGGTTTCGGTCGCAGCGCCAACGCGGATGATGGCCACGCCGCCAGACAGTTTGGCCAGGCGTTCCTGCAGTTTTTCGCGGTCGTAATCGCTGGTGGTGTTTTCGATTTCAACACGGATCTGATCGATGCGGCCTTTGATGGCAGACGCATCACCCTTGCCGCCGACGATGGTGGTGTTATCCTTGTCAGATTCCACTTTTTCGGCGCGGCCGAGGTCGGCCAGGGTCACGGTTTCCAGCTTGCGGCCGGTCTCTTCAGAGATCACGGTGCCGCCGGTCAGGATGGCAATATCCTGCATCATGGCCTTGCGGCGATCACCAAAACCGGGGGCTTTGATGGCCAGAACATTCAGCATGCCGCGCAGTTTGTTCAGCACCAGGGTGGCCAGGGCTTCGCCGTCCACGTCTTCGGCAATGATCAGCAGTTCGCGCTTGCCAATCTGGACCAGCTTTTCGAGGATCGGGACGATATCGGCAGCGGCAGAAATTTTCTTGTCGTAGATGAGAATGTAGGGTTCGGTGATGACGGCGCGCATGTGTTCGGTATCGGTCACAAAGTAAGCAGAGATGTAACCGCGGTCGAACTGCATACCTTCGACATATTCGGTTTCGAATTCGAGACCCTTGGATTCTTCGACGGTGATGACGCCGTCTTTACCAACTTTGTCCATCACTTCAGCGATCAGGGCGCCGATCTTGGTATCCTGGGCGGAAATGGTGGCCACAGAGGAAATTTCTTCCTTGGTGGTGATTTCAATGGCCTGTTTCTTGATGGCTTCAGCCACGGCGCGGGCAGCGGCTTCAATGCCGCGCTTAAGTAGCATGGGGTTGGCGCCGGCGGCCAGGGTCTTCAGACCTTCGGTCACAATGGCGTGCGCCAGAACGGTGGAGGTGGTGGTGCCATCGCCAGCGATGTCATTGGTCTTGGTGGCAGCTTCCTTCAGAAGCTGAGCACCCATATTCTCAAAGGGATCTTCCAGTTCGATTTCCTTGGCCACGGTCACGCCGTCATGGGTGATGGTGGGTGAACCGAACTTGCGATCGATCGCCACATTGCGGCCCTTGGGGCCCAAAGTGGTGGCCACGGCATTGGCCACAACATCAATACCGCCCTTCAAACGGCGGCGAGCTTCTTCACCGAAAACGAGTTGCTTGGCTCCCATTTTAGTCTTCCTTTTTTTTCAATGATTATTTTTCAACAATTGCAAGAATGTCGCTTTCGCGCAAAATCAGAACCTTCTTGCCATCGATTTTGATTTCAGTGCCGGAATACTTGGCAAAGAGGACAACATTGCCCACTTCCACATCCATGGCAATGCGTTCGCCCTTGTCATTGCGATCGCCAGGGCCAATTGCCAGAACAGTACCCTTCTGGGGTTTTTCTTTGGCGGTTTCGGGGAGAACGATACCACCAGCAGTCACTTCTTCCTGCTCGATGGGTTCAACAACCAGACGGCTGCCGAGGGGTTTTAATGAAATGCTCATACTCATCTCCTTTATCGAATATGGTATCTTTGGGCTTGTTTTAGCACTCCGCAGTTCTGAGTGCTAACACTGGCCAAATCATACCCGCCTTCAAAAGAAAAGTCAAGAGTGGATTAACGATTCTAACAAAACTCTGATATACCCGTCATGTGTTTCCGCAAATATCCATGCCCACATTCACAATGCGCATGATCGCTTCATCATCCCCATATTTGGCGCGTATTTCATCAAACACCTGCACCGCCTGCACGCAGTAATTATCCCCCTGTTTATGCAGGCCCGAAAGCACCGAGCCGTAAGTGTAATAATACACCACTGTGTTATCTGAAAGCGGCAGGCCGGGCAGCGTGATGGCCGGATTGTTGGCGTCATCGCACATACGCACTTCGCAGCTCTTCACCGCGTCGCAGCCGCGCAGAGCGCATTCAAACGCTGGAATGGCGCCTTCATAGTTCCTTGCCCGTTGATAGACTATGCCAAGCTGGGCATAAACATCCGGATTGCCGGGGTCGAGGCTCAATGCCTTTTGCATATTCATGGAAGCCTCACGAAAGAAGCCCTGCTGGGTGTAGGTGTTGGCCAGCGCCAGATAGGGAATAGGGTCATTCACCCCAATCTGTTGATTGATGGAGGCGGCCTTGGCAAAATAGTCCATCGCCTGCGGCCAAAGCTGCAGGTGGCGGTAAATCTTGCCGATGGAAATATAAATAAAGGTCATGTTCGGCATGATATCCACCGCCAGCTTGTATTCCTGAATAGCCAGAGAATACTGGCGCAGGGTTTCCCAAACATACCCCTGAATTCGGTGCACGTCCATCTGCTCCGGCGCTGCTTCCATCGCCATGGCAATATATCGCTGCGCCTGGTCCATCTTCAACTGATCGGTGGATATTTCGGCATAAAAAGCCATTGCCAGACCGTTCGCCGGGTCAATTTGCAGGGCTGCCAGAGCCTCCTGTTCAGCCCGGGTCAACATTTTCTGCGCTTCTTCTGCCCCCACCAAAGAAGGATTCGCATTCCAATCCAGAACGAAGGCCCTGAAGGCATGCGCATTGGAACTGCCTGGCGCCACCTCCACAGCCTTATCCGCCGAAGCCAGGCCGGCCTGCAGCGCCGCCAGTTTTTCTGCATCCGTGCTCTTCATGGCCGATGAGTATACCTGAATCCGTGCCAGCTCCGCCCACAAATCAGCATTGTTCGGGTCAAGTGTGGTGGCCATCTGGTATGATTCGATGGCTTTTTTCAGATTGCCCACTTTAAAGTGCACTTCACCCTCCTGGGCATACGAATTGAAAGTGCGGGTGGGCGTGGGGGTGGCCAGAAACAGGGGTTTAATATCGCCCTGCTCAAAACCGCGCAGGACAACCAAGCCGAACACGATCAGCACCACCAAGACCATGATCCGGTATGGGTTAGAATGTTTTCTTACAGGTCGGAACTGTATCTGTTTTCCGTCTAGATTCATGATATTTACATGGAGCCGGCGCGGCTGCAGTGGTCTCTTAAGGCGCCGTGGTAGACCTACCGCCAGCGTTCTGCTGGCAGATGTTGATCATTTCACCCGCGTTGTAAAGTGCGGTTTCATCATCCGGCAGGTTCTGGGTGATGGATTGGGATATTTGGGCAGCCTCATCACACTGGTTATCCTTGGCCAGGGCCAGTCCGTAGCGAGAGAAAAATTCGATCACGCGGTTGGTATTGTCCAGGGGAATCCCCTTCACCACCACCCCTTCCGAAGTGGTTCCGCCGCGCACCGCCAGCCTTAATTCGGTGATGGCTTTCTTCAGTTCACCTGTTTTATAATACATGGAACCCAGGTTGCCGTGCAAAAACGGGTCTGAGGGGTCATCCGCCACCGCCTGTTCAGCATACTGCGCTGCCTTGGGAAATTCCCCCGCTTTGGCGTATGTGCGCGAAATCATATAATCAGGCATCGGATCCTGCGGGTTCAGTGAATTGGCGGTGATATACTCGTTGATCGCCTCGGTATAGCGTTCCAGCACATAGTACGCATCGCCCAGCGAAAGGTGCAGTTCAGCGATATTGTTGTTAAGCTTCACCGCTGCCTCAAATTCAACCACAGCCTCTTCTTTGTTATCGGTGGCCTGCAAAACAATGCCGCGCGCCCGGCGGGTTTCCAGCAGGTTGGGGTCAATCTGCACAGCCTTGCGCGATTCCTCTGCTGCTTTATCCATCACATTCAAGCCGCCGGCATTGTTCTCTGCCATCAAGGTCAGCACCTCGGCATAGTAGGCATGGGTCAGCGCATTGTTGGGATCCAGCTCCAATGCCCGCGTGAAAGCGCCTTCTGATTGCAGGTAATCGCCCTGCAGCCCCAAAACCCAGCCCAATACGGCCTGGGCCAAGGCGTTATCCCGGTTGAGCAGAATGGCGTTCTGAATGTTAGTGGTGGCCGCTTCGAGCTGGCCGTTAAACACCTGCAAACGTGCCAGAGCAATATAATTGGTTTGATCTTTGGGGTTGGTGCGAATGGCTTCTTCGTAAGCCTGCATGGCCTGGGTGATCTTGCCCTTGCTGAACAGGTCCGCGGCTTCCACCGCAATCATACCCGGGTCGCGGGTGGGGGTGGCCGTGGGGACAAAAAGAGGCGGCGTTTCTGGAATCACCACCAGGTTAACGTAAACCATGGCTGCAATGCCCATAAGCACTGCCACGATTAACAATGGGTTGGAGCGCCGCCGCCGGCGGTTCATGCTCCAGTTGCTGCCTTTCAAATACATGCTTTGATCTTATCACGCTGGAGTGAAACACGTCAAGGTGCCCCCTGCCGATTCAGACCAATTTTCCACAAATTTTGTCAAACCGGTTGACAAATGGTTTTCAACGTGCTATAAACATACCATGTTACAAAACTGTCCCTTGCTCGAACTCGATCCTAAGCGCGGCGCCAAGCATATCCGTCTTCCATTGGAAGGTACGGGCATTTCTGCTTAACCCAAATTCGTTTTCGGGCATAAAGTAAATGCAAACAGGCCTTCCAGCATATGGAAGGCTTTTTTTGTTGTTCTGACCTGAAAGTCAGAGGAGGTGTATCAAGAAAGCCCCGTTCTTCTCCAGGGCCTGAAATAGTCCGCCGCCGCCGCTCAAGCCAGGTGGGCCTATTTCGCCCAATTGTATCCTACATGACCACTGTTCTGGCTGTCTGAGCGGAAACAATTCTATGATTGTTCCGGATCTATTTCTGCTGCTTAAAACTGGAGTAAAACAACATGTCTCGCCGGCTTTTCATCTCTCTTCTGATCGCTGCTGTCCTTCTGGCAGCCTGCACTTCCCCCTCAACCGCCCCATCCAACGCCGCTTCCACGGCGGCTCCCGCCGCCGCTGAACCGCAGGGCTGCCTGGGCAGCGCCAGCACCGCCCTCGTGGACCTGCAGTGCCGCGAGGTGACCATTGCGGTAGAAAACGCCTACCTGCCCTTCAACTACATCCTCGTCAGCACCGGACAGGCTGGCGGCTGGGATTATGACGCCTGGACGGAAATTTGCACCCGCCTGCACTGCACGCCTAAATTCGTCGAGGTGGCCTGGGACGGTATGATCCAGGCCGTGTCTGACGGGCAGTATGACGTGGCAGCCGATGGCATCACCATCACCGCCGAACGCGCCCAAAAGGCCGATTTCTCCACTGGATACATCAAAATTCAGCAGCGCCTGCTGGTGCGCAAAGGCGAAACCCGCTTCAACTCGCTCGAAACCTTTGCCGCCAACGAAAGCTGGGTGCTGGGAACCCAGGCCAACACCGCCAATTACGAGGCCGCCCGCAAAATCCTGCCCGAAACGCGCATTAAAGCCTTTGAACAATTCCCCTTTGCCATCCAGGCTCTCATCACCGGCGACGTCGATGCGGTGATCATTGACGAGGTGGCTGGCATGGGCTATCTTGGCGAAAATGGCGAAGCCCTTGAACTGATGGGCCCGGCCATCGCCGGCGAGGAACTGGGCTTTGTCTTCCCCAAAGGCAGCGCCCTGGTGGCGCCGGTCAACCAGGCGCTGGCCGCCATGCAAAAAGACGGCACGCTCGAAAAGCTCAGCACCCGTTATTTCAGCCCCACTTTCAAAATATCCAACGCGGACATCAAAACCACCAACTGATTTTTTAACTCTGGGCTGGCCTGTGTGAATCATACGGGCCAGCCCAGAGCCTTTATATTTGAAAGGCATAATCATGTATAAAGCAACCTCTCCCGTCACTCACCCCCTCCGCCCTCCCCTGGCCCTGCGCAGACCCGCGATTCTCTGGCCTGCCTGGGTGCGCACTTTCCCCTGGTGGCTGGCTGCCATTTTGCTGCTGGCCGGGGCGGTGGGGCTTTCGGTGGCCACCCAGCCCTCCTTCCAGCAGGCCTTCCGCTTCATCTCTGCCGGCCTGGCCATGACCGCCCTCATCAGCGTGTGTGCCTTTGCCCTTTCGCTGATCTTTGGTCTCCTCACCGGCATTGGCCGTCTCTCCAAAAATGTGGCCGCCCAAAACGCCGCCACTTTCTACGTGGAAGTGGTGCGCGGCGTGCCCATGCTGGTGTTGATTTTCTTTATCGCTTTCGTGGGTGTCAGCGGCTTTGTCAGCGTGCTGAATGCCGTGGGCAGCGCCGCCGGCATCGCATGGCTCTCAGCCCTGAACAGCAAGGATATCCCCATGGAAGTGCGCGCGGTGGCTGCCCTTTCCATCACCTACGGCGCCTTTCTGGCCGAGGTGTTTCGCGCTGGCATCCAGTCCATTCCGCGCGGCCAGATGGAAGCCGCCCGCGCCCTCGGTCTCAGCTACCCCCAGGCCATGCGCTATGTCATTCTCCCCCAGGCCATCCGCAATGTGCTGCCGGCCCTGGGCAACGATTTTATTTCCATGCTCAAAGATTCTTCGCTGGTTTCTGTGCTGGCCATTCGCGACCTGACCCAGACCGCCCGCCTGTTCGCCGGTCAGACCTTTCAGTTCAACGAAGCCTATACCACCCTGGCTGTCATGTACCTGCTGCTCACCCTGATGCTGTCGTTGCTGGTGAAATGGCTCGAAAAGCGCATGCAGCGCGCCTGATCAGAACCGGTCATCTTCCTCAATGCGCGGCAGTGAAAAACACACCCGCGCTCCTTCACCCGGCCGCGGATCCACCCAGATGCGGCCGCCGTGCGCTTCAATGATGGCGCGCGCCAGGTAAAGCCCCAGGCCGGTGCCTTTGGTGCGCCGGCTGGCTTCGGGCGCCCGGTAGAAGCGGTCGAAAATATGCGGAATATCCCCCGGAGCAATGCCCGGTCCCTGGTCGCTGACGCAAATGATCACCTGGTCGGGCAGCGCCTGCCCGCTGATGCGCACCTCGCCGCCCCTGGAATACTTGACCGCGTTGGCCACCAGGTTGATGAGCACCTGCCTCAGCCGGGTGTCATCCGCCAGAATCACCGGCATGTTCTCCGGCATGTCCAGCACAATGGTGTGTGCGCTGGTCTGGGTTTGCTGGCGTTCAACCACCGAGCGCGCCAGTTCCACCAGGTTGACGTCGCATTTCTTGATCGCAAAGCCGCCCGCCTGCAGGCGCGACGCATCCAGCAGATTTTCAATCAGCTCCGCCAAGTGATCGGCCTCTTCTTCAATAACCTCCAGGCTGTCGGCTACAATGGCGCGGTCCCATTCTGCATCTTCGCGCCTCAGGGTTGAGACATAGCCCTTGATCAACGCCACCGGGGTTTTCAGTTCATGTGAAACAATGGAAATGAAGGTGCTCTTGATCTCTTCAGCCTGCCTGAAACGCGTGATGTCGCGCACAGTGGCAATAATGTTCAGCAGCCCGCCTTCTGCTGAGAGCAGCGGAGCATAGGTGATGCCCACCGGCAGGGCGGTTTGCCCATTGCGTTTCAGATCCCCTTCCACATAAAGGTGGGCATTGGCCGTCAGCGGCCAGCCGCCGGCTTCAGCTGCTTCCAGGGTCAGGCCCTGCGGTCGGCTGTTCCAGACGATGATTTCATCGTGCAGTTTCTCATTAATTTTGTCCGCCGGCAGGCCCATCAACCGGCAGAAAGCCGGGTTGGCTCGCTGAATGTGATGGTCGGCCCGCAAAATGAGAATGCCGTCGGCCGCCGAATCGAGCAGGGCATTCAGCCGTTGGCGCTCCTGGTTGGCCTGGGTGAACAGGCGCGCATTGCGCACGGCAATGGCTGCCTGGTTGGCAAAGCTGCTCAGCAGGGCCCGGTCGTTGCCCGAGAACATATCCGGGTAACCGCGGAAGATGTAAATGGCGCCAATCACCCGTTTTCCTTCCACCAGCGGCAAACCCACGCTGTTGAGCAGGCCCAGGCTGGCGGCATAGGTCAGTTCGTTCAGCCGCCAGTTGATATCCGTGATCTGCTGCACGGCGCTCTCTTCTTCATCTGGAATCTGCGCCATCCAGGTTTCAATAGCCCTCAAAAAGGGCTGCGGAATGTTCTGCGATACTGCCGCACGCCAGACCCCGCGCTCTTCGCGCAGAGCAATCAGGCCGGCCTGCCCGGCCAGCATTTCAATGGATACGGTCAGAATACGCCCCAAAAGCTGGTCAAGGTCCAGCTCCTGGGTAATGGCGCGGGATATTTCAAGCAGATAATCACGTTGGCGGACACGAAAATCAGGTAACATGAGGTAATTATAACCCAACCCGGCAGATTGTTCCAATTCCGGCAAAAAGGGTCCGGATGAGCCCGTTGAATCAAACAGCCGGAAGAGCGACTCTTCCGGCTGCTGTGAGGTACAGAAAGCTTATTTCAAATGCTTTTCTTCAGCCACTGTGATGGCCTCATCGAAGATGGCCAGGCCTTCTTCCATTTCAGATTGGGACATGCACAGGGGCGGTGAAATGCGGATGGTGCTCTTGCTGCAGCCCAGGGTCAGCAGGCCGCGTTCAAACGCCGCGTCCACCACATCATCGCGCAGAGCAGGCGCAGGCTCGTGAGTCTGCTGGTTCTTGACGAATTCCACGCCCAGCATCAGGCCGATGCCGCGCACCTGGCCAATGGAAGGATGGCGGGCGGCCATTTCTTCCAGTTTCTTCTTGGCAAAGGCGCCCACCTTTTCCGCATTGGCCATGAAGCCGGTTTCCAGCAGGTGGATGGTGGCCAGGGCCGCCACACAGGAAACAGGGTTGCCGCCGTAGGTATTGCCATGCGAACCCTTGGGCCATTTGACGATATCCTTGCGTGCCACCATGGCGCCCAGCGGCATGCCTGAGGCAATGCCTTTGGCCGTGGTGATGATATCGGGCTCAACGCCAAAATTCTCAATCGCCCACCATTTACCGGTGCGGCCCATGCCCGACTGCACTTCATCAGCAATGAGAAGAATGCCGTATTTATCGCACAGTTTGCGCAGCGCCGGGAAGAAGCTGGCTTCAGGCATCACATAACCGCCCTCACCCTGGATGGGTTCCACCAGAATGCCCGCAACTTGATCGGTCGGGATGATGCGTTCAAGCACCTGATGTTCAATGTAATGCACCACAGTCTCGCCATAAGGTTCGCCGGCATAATTCGGCGCCAGGATCGGGTGATAGGTGTCGGGGAAGGGCACATGGGCCACGCCGCTCAACAAGGGGAAGAAGCCGCGGTGATAGGCCGCGCGGCTGGCAGTGAGCGAAACCGCTCCCATGGTGCGCCCGTGAAATGCGCCAAAGAAGCCGATGAATTCAGAGCGGCCGGTGTAGTGGCGCGCCAGTTTCAGCGCCGCTTCCACGCTTTCCGTGCCAGAATTGGTCATAAACGCGATCGCCGGATCCTTGAAAGGCGCAATCTCGTCCAGCTTTTCACCCAGTTCCACCCATTTTTCGTGATAGAAATCAGAAGAGATGTGAATGAACTTGGCGGCCTGTTCCTGGATGGCCTTCACCACTTCAGGGTTGCAGTAGCCGGTAGAAGCAACCGCGATTCCAGCCATGAAATCGAGGAACCGGTTGCCGTCCACATCCCACACCTCGCAGCCAAGCCCGTGATCCATCACAAACGGGTAACCACGCGGGTAAGAGGGCGAAATCACCTTGTGATCGCGTTCAATAATGGCCTTTGCCTTTGGACCGGGAACGTTTAAGATTTTCATAGGGCTCCTTCATGGGTTTAAAGTATTGAATTTGGCTGTTGACCGCTGTTGCGCTGGTTTTGCTCCATCACGCATCCTTCACCGCAGGAAAACCTTCCTCCCCCCTGCCGCTTCTTTCAAGGCCGTGCTAAAAACCTGAACAGCTATAACATTTTAATGATAGCATACCCATCCCTTTATAAGCTAGTGATGGAAATCCGCTGTCGGTCATGACAGGCGGCCAGGGTTCTTTCCTTCAGCAGGAGAAAAGCCGCTTTTTTCTTTGCGTCTGGACCAATTGGCGATACAATTAAGCTGTTGTCATAATTCTGCCTCAGGCAGTTAATCCATCTTATGAAAGGCAATGAACCATGTATAAAGTTGTTTTACTCCGCCATGGCGAAAGCATCTGGAACAAAGAAAACCGTTTCACCGGTTGGACCGATGTGGATCTTTCAGAAAAAGGCATCGAAGAAGCCAAAAAAGCCGGCGTGATGATGAAAGAAGCCGGTTTTGTTTTCGACATCGCCTACACCTCCGTCCTCAAGCGCGCCATCCGCACCCTGTGGCTGGCCCTCGATGAAATGGACCTGATGTGGATTCCCCAGTCACGCTCATGGCGCCTCAACGAACGCCATTACGGCGCCCTCCAGGGGCTGAACAAGGCCGAAACCGCCGCCAAGTTCGGCAATGAGCAGGTTCACATCTGGCGCCGCAGCTACGATGTGCAGCCCCCGGCCCTCGAAACCGAAGACCCCCGCTACCCAGGTCATGATCCCCGCTACAAGGGCCTGACCAAAGAAGAACTGCCCCTCACCGAATGCCTCAAGGACACGGTTGCCCGCTTCCTGCCCTTCTGGAACGACACCGTCATCCCGGCCCTCAAGGAAGGCCAGCGCATTTTGATCGTGGCCCACGGCAACAGCCTGCGCTCTCTGGTCAAACACCTCGACAACATTTCGGATGAAGACATCATTGAACTCAACATCCCCACCGGTGTGCCGCTGGTGTACGAACTGGACGACAACTTCATGCCCATCCGCCACTATTATCTCGGCGATGCCGATGAAATTGCCAGAGCCCAGGAAGCCGTCAAGAACCAGGGCAAGGCCAAGTAATTTTTCTGTTCAGAATCCCCTTCCAGTTAACGGAAGGGGATTTTCTTTTCATAAGGATTTTCCCATGACAGAAAACGCGAAACGCCGCATCACGCTTGAAGATCTTTACCGCTTTGAGATCATCACCTCTGCGCAAATTTCCCCCGATGGCCAGAAAGTCATCTATGCTGTGCAGCAGGTGAACGCCGATAACGAGAAAAAATTTTCCAACCTTTGGCTGGCGCCAGCCGCTGGCGGCAAACCCCGCCGCTTCACCTCCGGTAAAAACAAAGACGGCAGCCCCAAATGGTCACCCGACGGCAGCCAAATTGCCTTCATTTCAAAGCGCAGCTCCGATGAAACCGAATCGCCGCAGATTTTCCTCATTCCCGCAGATGGCGGCGAAGCCCAGCCGCTCACCCGTTTGCAAGGTGAAATCCGCGATTTTGCCTGGTCACCCGATGGCAGCCAGATTTTGCTGCAGTTCCGTAAAAAAGACGAAGAAGTGCTGGAACGCGAGCGTGACCCCAAGAAAAAAGAACTGGGCATTGTAGCGCGCCATATTGACCGCGTTTACTTTAAACTGGATGGCGAAGGCTACCTTCCCAAAGAACGCTTTCATATTTGGGTGGTGGATGCCCACGATGGTTCAGCCCGCCAGCTCACCGATTCCGCCGTTTACGATGAATCCGACCTGAGCTGGTCGCCGGACGGCAAACAGGTGGCTTTTGTGTCCAACCGCACGCCCGATCCCGATTTCGACAGCGACCGCCAGGATCTGTTTGTGCTGGATGTGGAAACCGGCGAACAGCGCCTCATCCCCACCCCGGCCGGCCCTAAGGGATTTACAGCCTTCTCGCCGGATGGCAAATGGATCGCTTATATCGGCAAGGAAGGGCTGGATCAGAGCTGGAAGAACGACCGCCTCTGGTTGGTCCCGGCTGATGGCAGCGCGGCGGCTCACTGTCTCACCGCCGATGTGGATATCAACCTCTGCGGTTACACCATCAACGACATCGGCGGCGCGCCCGGTCAGGCACCTATCTGGGCTCCCGACAGCCAATCCCTCATCTTCCAGGTGACCCGCCTCGGCGCCAACACCCTCTACACCATCTGCGTGGACGGTTCGGGACTGCGGGCTGTTTTTGGCGACCAGGCTGCCGTCGGGCATATCTCACAGGATGCCGCCGGCCGGTTCGCCGCCTGCCTGAAAGGTACCATGACCGACCCCGGCCAGATCTGGCTGGTCGATCTGAGCGGTCAGCAGGCGCCGCGCTGCCTCACCCGCCTCAACGCCTGGCTGGATGAGGTCAATCTCTCGAAGGTGGAAGAAGTCTGGTTCAAGGGCAGCTCCGGCAACGATCTGCAGGGCTGGATCATGACCCCGCCCGATTTTGATCCTGCCAAAAAATATCCTTCCATTCTTGAAATTCACGGCGGCCCTCTCACCCAATACGGCTGGTTCTTCATGCACGAGTTTTACTTCCTGGCCTCACTGGACTATGTGGTGTATTTCTCCAACCCGCGCGGCGGCCAGGGCTACGGCGAGGAACACGCCCGCGCCATTTATGATGGCAAATGGGGCACGGTGGACTACGAAGACCTGATGTGTTTTGCCGATCTGATGGCCGGAAAACCCTATATCGATACCGAAAACATGGGCGTCACCGGCGGATCTTACGGTGGCTATATGACCAACTGGATCATCGGGCACACCTCGCGCTTCAAAGCGGCTGTCACCCAGCGCAGCGTCAGCAATCTCATCAGCATGTGGGGTTCCAGCGATTTTAACTGGTCCTTCCAGAAAATTTTTGGCAATAAAGCGCCCTACGAAGACCTTGAAATTCTCTGGCGCTGTTCGCCGATGAAATACATCGCCAATGCCAAAACCCCCACCCTGGTGATTCACAACCTCAATGATCAGCGCTGCGATCCTGAGCAGGGCATTCAGGTGTTTGTGGCCCTCAAAAAACTGGGGGTTGAAACCGGGCTGGTGCTCTTCCCCGATGAACCCCACGGCCTCTCGCGCATGGGCCGCACCGACCGGCGCATCACCCGCCTGAAGGCCATCTCTGGCTGGTTTGAAAAATACCTCAAATGATGAATCCGGCGTCCCTGTCCGCGTATCTCCGGACAGGGACGCCAATCCGGATATGATATGCTGACACCCCACCGCCGCCTTTGGCTGGCCCGCCTGCTGATTGGCCTGGTCTTCTTCATAAACGTGCAGTGCGCTGTGCTCTTTCTCATCTGGCCAGAAATTTATGCGCCTGGTTTTGAAGTGGCCGGCATTCCCGGCCGGGCTGCTGTGCAGGGCATGGGCATCCTGTTTCTGATGTGGAATGTGCCCTATGCTTTTGCCCTCTGGCACCCGCGGCGTTTTAACCTTTCGCTCTGGCAGGCGGTCATCATGCAGGCTGTCGGCGCCGCCGGCGAAACCCTGCTCTGGCTGAATCTGCCGGCGGACTATCCCCTGCTCAGCCAATCCATCTTGCGTTTTATCCTGTTTGACAGCGCCGGCCTGCTGCTGCTGCTGTTGAGCGCCGCCCTTGTTCACAACCATCAAAAATAACCGGAGGTTCCATGTTTTCTACCATTATATCCACCGCTGACCTGGCAGAACATCTTGATGATCCAAACTGGGCGGTCATTGACGCCCGCTACGACCTGGCCAGGCCCAACTGGGGGCATGAAGCCTACCTTGAGGCGCATATTCCCGGCGCCATCTATGCCAGCCTGGGGCATGACCTGGCTGCTCCCGTGCGGCCGGAAACCGGCCGCCATCCCCTTCCGGATGATGCCGCCTGGCAAAAAACCGTGTCAGGCTGGGGCATCACCCCCGAAACCCAGGTGGTGGTCTATGATGCCAATGGGGGCGCCTTTGCCGACCGCACATGGTGGATGCTGCGCCACAGCGGGCATGCAGCTGTGGCTGTGCTGGATGGCGGCTTCCCAAAATGGACTCGCGAAGGCCGCCAGACCGCCAGCGGGGCTGAAACCCGCCCGCCTTACCCTTTTCACGGCGTGATCGATGCCAGCGCAGTGGTCAGCGCTGCCGAAGTGGACCGCCTGCGCCTGGACCCGGCCTGGAGGCTGGTGGATGCCCGCTCTCCTGAACGCTACCGCGGCGAAAGCGAGCCCATTGACGCCATCGCCGGGCATATTCCCGGCGCCGTCAACCGCTTTCACGGCTTAAACCTGACCCCAGAGGGCGTCCTCAAGGCCCCGGATGTGCTGCGCGCTGAATTTGACGCTTTGCTCGGCGGCACCCCGCCCGATCATGTGGCAGTTTACTGCGGTTCTGGCGTCACCTCCATTTTTCACCTGCTGGCCATGGAAATGGCCGGTTTGCCCGGCGGCAAGCTCTATGTGGGCTCATGGAGTGAATGGATTCGCGACCCCAACCGCCCGATAGGTAAAGCATAAGCCCAGCCATTTTCCCCCATTCCTGCCGGCCGGATTTTCCTCCGGCCTTTTTTTTTATTGCAATTGCCGTCCCGAGCGTCTATAATTTTAATATCGTGATTGATTCTGCGGGGATCCTCATCTGGTAGTGCACAATAGGGAGTCATATGCGATCACATGGTTTACGTTTTCTCAATATCGGCCTGATCTTCATCATTCTTCTTTCCGCTCGCATCCAGCCCGCCGCGGCGCAAAACAGCCTGCCAGCCGGCCGTTCAGCAGACCCCATTCCCCCTCGGCAGGCGGCAGCGGAGGGTGCTCCGCAGCAGCCTCAGGCCGCTGGCGGGCCGGACGAATTCGGTTACACCTGGGATGACACGGCCGCCTTCAATTGGATCGACGCCGCCACTGGCACCGATCGCTACCTGGTGGGCAATGATCTCTACAGCCAGATCGAGATTGGCTTCCCTTTCAAATTCTACGAAAACACCTACACCGATCTCTATATCAACACCAATGGGCTGATCACTTTTGGCGGCACCCACCCGGCCTACGCCAACCGTCTCATCCCGCAGCAGGCCGCTCCCAACAATCTCATTGCCGCCTTCTGGGACGACCTGGCCATCAACCAATCTTACAATTCAGGCAAAGTCTATACCCTGCTGGGCGGCGCGGCCCCTGACCGCTTCCTGGTCATTGAATATGCCGGTATCTCGCGCTGCTGCGCGGCCAGTTCCGCTGAAACCCTCACCTTCGAGATCATCCTCCATGAAAACGGCGATATCATCCTGCAGTATCTCAGCCTGGCGGGGAACCTGGAAAGCGCCACCGTGGGCATTGAAGATGCCTCCGGGATCTCCGGCCTGACCTATCTGCACAACAGCGCCGGGCTGGCAGATGGAAAGGCTGTGCGCTTCACCCGCCCGCCCGCCGCGGCCCGCCTGCAGGTCAATCCGCCTGTGCAGGGAGCCTTCGTCCGCGCTGGCGAAACCCGCGATTTTTTCCTCACCATCCGCAACACCGGCGATACGGGCGCTGATGTGTTTGACCTGGCCACCTCATCCGTCTGGCCGTTCAACCTGTATTATGCTGACGGCGTCACCCCGCTTTCCGATACCGACAGCGACACGGTCCTGGATACCGGCTGGCTTTCTCCCGGCAGCGCCCTCACCATCGTCGCCCGCGTGCAAACACCGCCTGGCGCCGCCGCCGGTGACGCCAATGCCGCTGCCGTCCTGGCCCAATCTTCGCTGAACCCGGCAAAAAATAAAACCATCACCCTGCAAACCGCCGTTCCGGCTCCGTTTGCCCTCGCCTTCAGCGACGAAGCCGACGGCGTGATGAAGCTCTTCCTCTCCCAGCCCGCCGGACAGGCGGTCAGGCCGGTGAATGACCTGTGGACGTGGGGCTATGAACCGGCCGTTACCCAAACACCCGATGGCAGCTTCCTCTACCTGTGGGACCGGTGGCGCTGTGTAAATGTAGATTGCAGCCTGTCCACATCAGAAATCGAATACGCCCTTCTGGATAAGGTGGGCCGGCCCCTGCGCCCGGCGGGCAGGCTCACCGATCACAGCACTGCGGGTCTGTCCACCTATGATTACAGCGCGGTGGCGGCCGTCACCCCTGATGGACATATCGGCGTTTTATGGTATCGCGAAGTGGTCCAATCCATCAACGGCGAAATGCAGTCCAATTTCAATGTCTATTTTGCCGTGCTGGATGCCGCCGGCGACCTGGTTGCCGGTCCGGTCAACCTGACCTATAACACCTATTGGGGCACAGCGGCCACCCCCAATGTGCCTCAATATTACTCCACCCGCCTGGCAGCCACCACGGATAACCGGTTTGTGCTGGCCTGGCAGCGCTATCACCGCGCCCCAAACTGCGCTTTCAACGATTGCAAAATCAATGATATCTATGTTGCGGTGGTGGATGCCAGCGGAGCTGCGGTCAGCGGTCCCGTCCAGTTCACCCACGATACCATTGGCGACAACTGGGAAGGATACGACCTTTCAGGTGTAAATACCCTGAGCGGTGGGAAGGCCCTCCTCACCTGGCAGCGCGCCAGCGACGGAGATCTGTATTATGCGGTCATGGACAGCGCCGGAAACCTGATTAAAAACCCGGCCCGCCTCACCGAGGACGGGTGGACCTATGATGATAATTACGCCGATGCGGCTGAGCTTTCAGACGGGAAAATTGTCGTTGCCTGGACCGGCAGCGGCATCACCCGCTTTGCTGTGCTCGATTCCAGCTTCACCCGCACCGTGGCCCCCACCCTGCTGCCGGCTCCCGCTGTGAGCGCCGGAACCAGGCATGTATCTGTCACCGCCGATGCCGCCGGGCATGCCGTCCTCACCTGGATGGACGCGGACTACAGCCAGCGCTACCATCTTTACTACGCCCTGGTCAACGGCGGCGGGGGAATTCTCACCCCGGCGATGATTTTCCGCTCCGGTCAGGCCCAATCGGCCAGCCTGCAAACCAGCGCCACTGGTTTTGGCAGCACCACCTACAGCGCCATCAGCCCTGGTGTGGATATGGCCATCTGGCCGTCTGAAGCATTGGCCCTGGGAACCCCCGGCGGGGCCGCACCGGTTGAAATAAACTATGCGAATTACGGCCTGACCACCCCCGCCAGCATCACCATCGCCGCCACTCTCGGCGCTGACCTGACCTATGCCGGCGACACGTCCGGGGTCAGTCCAGCCGTCAGCGGCAGCGTGCTCACCTGGGAACTGCCCGGCAGCGCCTTCCTCGATTCTCAGTCCTTCCTCCTGCTTGCGGCGCCTTCCCCTGCGGCCCCTTACGGCGCGCATTATCCCGTCACCCTCACCATCACCACCGCCGAAACCGATGCCGATCCGGCTAATAATGCCGTCCTGCTTGAGGTGATGGCCGCCATGCTGCTTTACCTGCCGGAAATATTCAACTGACCGGCTTTGCCCCAAACCGTTTTTCAACAAAAAACCGCCTTTGCAGGCGGTTTTCTATTTCAAATTTTCAGTTTCTCCACCTCAAATGCCGCGCCGTGCGCCGGGTGGAACACCCTGGCCCCGGCCTGTTTGAGCTTAACCCAGCTTTCCTTCACCTGTTCAGGGTTCTCCAGCACAAAAGGCCGGTAAGCTGTGCCCAGCACATGCAGGGAATTCGAAGCCGCATCGCCCACAAAGGCATGTCCATCAGCCAGCAGCACGGAAATCGAATCGCGGGTGTGGCCGGGGGTATGCAAAATGCGCCCTTCAATACCGATGGAGGCCAGCAGGTGGTCGTCATCGCCCTCAATCACCACATCCTCCGCCCGACCGCCCAGCGCCGGCAGGCGCTCGCGGCCGCCAGCGCTGATCATCGCTGAAAGCAGGCGCATGCGCCGGTTGACCGGCCTGTGCGGCGCCATGACGCCGCTTTTCAACTGCTCAACGCCAGCGCGGTGAATGATCAGGCGGGCGCCGCTTTCCTTCAGGATCTCTTCGGCAAACCCCACATGATCGAGGTGGTGGTGCGTGATCAGCAGCCAGCGAATTTGCGGCACCGTCACGTTCAACCCCTGCAGGGCTTTCAAAAAGGCTGCCTTGCTGGCAGCCATGGACGTATCAATCAACAAATAACCATCCTGGCAGGGCAGCAAAAAACAGCGGCTCAACCCCAGGTTGATCTCAAGAAAAGTCATTTGGAGTCCTCTCAGCGGATCTGTTTGAAATTCACCAGAATCAGGTTCTTTTCGCAGTCATCGAAGGTATCGAAGTAAATGCGGGTGGAAATTTGCATCCCAGCCTGGTCCATCAACTGCACCCAGAGGGTCTTCTTGGAAGCTATCGGCCGGTCCGTGATGGTGAATTCATAGCCGCCCGAGCCGTACTGCAGGGCTGTGCCGGTCAGGCTGAGCATATCCACCGGGGTGGAAGCCAGCGTGCCGCCAAGCTGGATGGTGTAGCCCACAATCGGCGCTCCCTGCATATCAAACACCTGTCCGCCCACGCCCATCCAGTTGCAGCCGGAATCGGGGCGGGTGACGTTGCTGGAAATGGCCACAATGCTGCCGCGCAGGGCGAAGGGCAGGTTGGAAGCCTGGGTGGGGGTGGCGCTGGGCTCAGCCGTCGGCGGGATCGCCGTGGGCGGGCCCTGGATCACAAAAATGGTCGGGGTGATGGTCGGGGGTTTGGGTGTGTTGGTGATGGTCGGCGCCGTGGTGTTGGTGGGCGTCCAGGTGGGCGGCAGCGCCACCGGCACGCTGGTGTTGGTCGGCCAGACCTGAATTTGCGGGATTTCCGCCGCCGGGTTGATCTGCGGGGGGAACGGGTTGAACATCTGGCTCGGATCCAGGAAGATAAGCGCAAACCAGCCAATCATGCCGCAAATGCTGAATAGTACCAGCAGGGTCAGGAAATTCCAGATGATATCAAAATTGAACGGGCGTGATTTCCGGCGTGGGGTAGAAGATAGGTTTTGCGGCTGTCCTGATAGCATGATATTCTCCCGTAATTTTTTGGTTTATGGCACGGTGATGGTGATGCTGCTTTGGGCGCGGCGGTGGTCAATCCAGGCTTTCAGGGCATTTTTCTGCAGCACCTGCCGGGCGTCCGGCGAGAGAGGGTGCAGCCCTCGTTCCAGAACCTTGACCATATGATAACCTGCCGGGCTTTTGACAATCTCTGTCATCTGTTCCGGCTGCAGGGCAAACACGGCTGCTTCAACTTCTTTCGAGAGCAGGTATCCCTGTGGAAACCAGCCCAACTCGCCCAGTGAAACCGGATCGTACCTCTGCGCTAAGGTTGCAAAATCTGCGCCAGCTTTTAACTGAGCATAAATTATTTTAGCATCATCTTCATTATAGATCAAAATCTGACGGGCATGAATTTGTTCCATTTCCGCTGGAATGGATGCGGAAATCTGATCGCGCTGCCAGGCAGCCGCCATTTGCCGCGCCAGGGCCGCCCTGAACGTCTCAGGGGTGTAAAAATTGGCCGCCAGCCAGGTGTTGAAGGCTTCCTGCCCGCCTCGATCGGCGATCACCTGATCCACCCGCGCCTGCAGGTCGGCTTCATTCAACACAAAACCCCCTTCAGCCGCGGCCTGCGCCAGCAGTTCCTGATTGATCAGGTCGTCCAGCACTGCCGTCTTTGCATCCGCTTCAGCAGCCGGGGTGCGCTGCAAAAGGATTTCAGCGGCGCGGTAGCGCTGCAGTTCAGATTGATATTCCGCCAGGGTAACGCCGCCCTGGTTCACCTGGGCCGCCAGCGGCACCGGGGTGGCCGTGGGGGTGGGTTCCACCGTGGGGGTCAGGGTCAGGGCCGGCGCCGCCGTTTCAGTCAATGCCAGCGGCGCCTGGCTGGGGTTCACCACCGGGCCTGCCGTGGGGGCGGGCGAAGGAGGCGTGCAGGCTGCCAGCAGAACAGCCAGAGTCAATAAGCCAAAAATCATCCACCCGCTGTGTGCGGCGCGGCGGAAACGAGTATGCAGTGAATGTGAATTCAAATTTGAAAACCTTCCCATGTGAGCGTCAACCTGCCTTGCGGCAGTCTATGCCGTTCATTATACCCCATCCACAAATATAAAAAAACCCTTCTCTGTGGTAAAGAAGGGTTTGATGGTCAAAAAAGGGATCAATCAGGCGGCCTGGGCTTCCGGATTGGAGCGCCGCACCAGGTTGTTCAGGTGGGCAATCAGCACCCCGCTCGGCACCGGCTTGATCAGGTAATCATCGGCCCCTGAATCCAGGGCGCGTGCCACCATCCCCGGTTTATCCAGCGCCGAAAGCACCAGAATGGGCAAACGGCTCACCTTGCGGATGCGCTCGCACACTTCCCAGCCATCCATTTCGGGCATCATCAGGTCCAGAATCATCACATCTGGGGGGGCTTCTGTCACCAATTCAATGGCCTGCATGCCTGAGTTGGCTGTCACCACCTCGGCTGATGCCTGCTGCAGCAGCAGCTTAAGCAGTTCTGTCATGGCTGGGTCGTCATCCACCACCAATACTTTCATAGGGCCTCCGATGTTTAGATTATATCATGAATCGTTTTGGGGATGACAAGCGGGAAAGCCATCCAGTTCTTAATTATGCCCGTCTTTTGCCCAAAAACACCTTGCAAACACCTAACAAATCACAGCCGTTCCCCTTGGGGGTTTTCCATTTTCGATCAGAAGCTTAACCACATGGGGTGTTTATGTCTCTCTTTGCGGGACATAAACACCCCAAAATTAACTTTCACCCCCGCAGTAGCGCGGGCAGGTCCTTCGCCTGGGCAAAGCCGGGGGGAGCCTTAATGTGACCTTGTTGAATTAATCAACCAGTTGAGCAAATACTGCAGCCTGAATCCGTGGCCTAACCTGCTGGCGGGGTAAAGAAGGTGTAATGATAGGAAATCTGATCGCCCATCAAACCAAGGGTATCCGAGCCGTTGGTCACCGGGCCGCGGTCGCTTGTCGCCTGCCAGGTGAAATGGCGCGAATTGCCCGTGCCGCGAATGCCGGTGATGGTGAAGGTGGCATTGGGCAGCACCGTCCCCAGCAGGTTGGTGTAATAGGCGCGCACCGCATCCAGTCCCTGCACCGTGCGGCTGGCGCTGACATGCACCGGGTTTGTCCCATAAAGAGCCGCCACCTGGTCTACATTGTGGCTGTTCAGGGCGGCTGCCAGGCGGTTGGGCATCTCCTCTGGCGGCGGCACCGCATCCCAGCTGTAATCGCGGATCGTATCCCAAAGCCCGGGCAGATCGCGCCGGCATTCATCCCAGCTGAAAAAGCTGGCTGAGGCCAGGTGCAGGGTGTTGCGGGCAGTGTTCAAAAAACGGGTGATTTCATCAGACGAAGGCGCCCACCCCCCATTTTTATAGGTCGGCCCCACCGGATAAACCGGCCGGGAGGGCGTCAGGTTGAGATATTCATTGGTACTGCGCGTGAGCTGATATTCCGGATTATCCGCCCCCTCCCAATACACCTGGGGCATCGAAAAATCGCACTTTTCAAGAAAAGCCGTCCAGGGAAACTGGGTGTCCCAGGTGGGGAAACGGTAGGCCGAAAGCCCGACCGGCAGAGTTGGCAGCGCCCCGCGCAGCAGGTTCATAAAAACCCGCGCCTGGGCTGCCTTGTTGCGGTATTCCACCTCGGCGTCAATCACATAGCCGTCCAGGTTCAGCCCCTGCAGACGCTGAATGGCCGTTTGTGCCTCCAGTTCCGGGGTATCCACATCATCGGCGTACACGTAATGCCAGCCGTAAACCAGAATGCCGCGTGCGCGCAGCGCAGTCACCAGCGGCGGCACCAAGTCCGTCCCCGTGGTGGTGACGTTCATATAGCGTTTGCCGTCAGCAATCTTCACCAGCACATGGCTGAGATGCGCGGCCTGCGCCAGGTTGGCAATGCTTTCCACATTGCTCGACTCGCAGTTTGGAATTTTCCAGATCCAGAAACCCTTACCCGTTAAACCCATGCAGCACCTTCACATTCTCTGGACAAGGCTGCCGCGGCCGGTTTTTATGCCGGGGTAAGGCTGCCTTCCAATCCAAGTTGGGGAGCAATCTGGCGCATGGCCAGAATGACATTATCCGTGTGTTCCCACAAATCCACACCGAATTCGGCCACGGCCTGAGCCATTTCTTCGCGGTTGGTCCCGGCGGCGAAGGCTTTATCCTTCCACTTCTTCTTCACGGATGAAGCCTCAAGATCATAGAGAGATCGCGAAGGCCGCACCAGCGCCACCGCCGTCACCAGGCCGGTGATTTCATCGCAGGCAAACAGCGCCTTACGCATCAGGGTGTCGCGGGGCACGCCGGTGTTCTGCCCGTGGCTCACAATTGCCAGCACCACTTCCTCGGGCACGCCGTGCTCCCGCAAAATCGGCGCGCCAGCCACGGGATGTTCCTCAAGGGAGGGATGAATCTCCCAGTCAAAGTCGTGCAATAATCCTGCCAACCCCCAGCTTTCCACGTCTTCTCCCAGTTTTTGCGCGTAAAAACGCATGCAGGCTTCCACGCAAAGCATGTGGTTGACCAAACCGGGCGCTTTTACATACTCTGTCACAAGGGCATAAGCCTGGCTGCGATCCATAAGCCTCCTTCAGATCAATCGTAAAAAATGGGTTCCTTGTCACCCAGCACCGGTTCCGGGTGGGTGATATACGCTTCGATAAAGGCCACCAGGGTGGCCGGCAGTTCGCGGATCTGCCATACCAGCTCCGTGCTGCGGGTGTAATCGCTGATATCTGAAGCCACGCCGGTGGCCTTCAGGCCCATCGCATTGCACAGGATCAGCGCGCGCGGCAGGTGAAAATTCTGTGTCACCAGAATGGCCTCCGTGACACCGAAAATGTAGCCCGCCCGGTAGCAGGTATCGTACGTGCGCCGCCCGGCGTAATCGAGCACAATGGCTTCCTCCGGCACCCCCAGGCCAATGGCATACTGGCGCATGGCCTCCGGCTCATTGTAATAAACAAAACGGTTGTCACCACTCATCAGCAGGCGTTCCACCTTGCCGTCAAAATAGAGCTGCGCTGCAGCCGCCACCCGGTCGCGCAGCACCAGGCTCGGCCCTCCGTCGCGCGTCAATCCGGCTCCAAAGACAATGGCCACCCGGGCTTTGGGTGCAGCCTCAGACGTGGTAATCTGCCCGCCGGTCATCAAAATGGCAGCCAGGCGGGAGATGCCCAGCACCACCGCCGCCGCAATGGAGAGATACAGGCACAGGTTAAACAGCATCTTGCCAAATTTCGAGAAAAATATGCGAATACGTTTGATCATATCTGGGTTTCATTGTCCGATGAAAGGCTCCAAACTCAGCCCCGATTCAAGCCAGAGATCCCGCAGAGGATCATAAAGCGCGTCCTCAGCTTCCTGGAACCCTTCAATATTATAATCATTGGCTGTGCTCAACAGCGCCTTGCCTTCGTTCGTTCCGGCAATGGCAATCAGAGCCGCCGTCAGGCGTGACCGCAGCCCCACCGCTGCCGGGTTGGCATTGTCAAACAGGCTGGGTGTGTAGGACACGTTCAGGTTAGGAATGATAGCTTCTGTGCGCCACAAGATCATCACTTTTGAAAGCACATCTGGAAACTGTTCCAAAATAGACGAAGCGGTGCGCGGATCGCCGGAAATGGCATAGGTGGCGCCAAAATCGCAAATGTCTTTGGCATACACCGCGCGCACCACCCCGCCCGATGACTGGGCAAACACCGGCTCGCGGGTCGGCGCCGAAGCCTTGCGCATCAGTCCGGCCGGCACCAGGTACCCCGAAACCGAGGTTTCGCTCACAAAGCACGGCCGCAGTCCGGCCAGCTGCTGCATGGCCGCATCGCCTGGGGCCGTCACCTTGTCAGCCTTGGGGTCATAGTAAGTGGACATGCCCGAATCCACCCGCGCCATAAATTGCGTCCCATAAGCATACACCCCGTAATGATTCGTCACCAGAGCCACCGTGGCCAGGCCGCGTTGGTGAGCATAAACATAGGTGGCAGGCGGCATCCAGGCCATATGCACGCTGCCCATTTCCAGCTTTTCCAGCAGTTCCTCATAAGAGGCCAGGGTCAAAACCTGCACCGCCGCTCCGGTCTGGTCGCCCAGGCGCGCGGCAATTTCGATATAATTGGATTCGCGCAGGGCGTCCATCTCCGGCAAAACAATCCCCATGACCAAAGGATTGGCTGTGCTGCCAAGAGGTTCTGGCGTGGGGGTGATCGTCGGGGTGGGAGTCGGCGTGATGGTGGGGGTGGCTGTCACCGTGGGCGTCAGCGCTGCCGGCGATGCCGGTGAGGCCGTCAGGGTCAGCGATGGCGCAGGCGTGAAACTGGCCGTCGGGGTGGCCGTCGGCGCTGGCGCGGGCCGGCCGCAGGCCGCCAAAAGACTAACCAGCAGCCCCGTCAGACCCAATAACAATACCAATCCAAAACGCTTCATGGGTTTTATCATAATCCACAGCAGGCCAAACAGGCAAGAGATTTCGGCCTGTTTCTCAGCCAGATCTCATTTTGTCCCTTCTGGCAGCATGCGCCGGGCACTGTGCCAGACATAATGCTGGCTCAAATCCGCCATGGGGTGCAGGGTCAGGCCCAGTTCCGGTTCCGCATCCATCACCTGGCCATCGCCCCAATACATCACCACATGGGTCACCGGCCCGTTTACCACATCGCTGTAAAAGAACAGATCCCCCATGCGCCAGGCGCCCGCCGGCACAGCCTGGCCTTGCAGCGCCTGGTCATTGGCATCGCGGGCCAGCGCAATGCCGTAAGCGTGAAACAGACGGTAGGTAAAACCGGAACAATCAAGCGAATAGCCGCTTGCACCGCCCCACAGGTAGGGCCGCCCCTGCAGGGTCAGCGCCGTATCCCAGATGCCGTCCAGTGGCGCCGCAGCATCCGGGTCGGCTGCCAGGCGCAAGCCTGCCCGCGCCGCCCAGCCCGAGCGCCCGCCCGGCAGGCGCAGCTGCACCCATTGCTCATCCGCGCTCATCACTGGCAGGCGCACATCCAGGTGCAGGCGCAGGATGATTTTCGCAGCTTCATCCGCCTCTGCATACAGGGGAACCGTCTGCATCATCACCACCGCCCACTGCGGTCCATCGCTCCACCCGGCCGAAAGCGCCTCGCGCCGCACCCAGCCCGGATAACCCTGCTGGTCTTTGGAGGAAGGCTGCTGCACCGCCACAATTTGCGCCCAATCGCCGGCTTCAGCCACCACGCGCACCCGCTCCCCCAAAAGCAGCTGCGTCTGCCGGTTCCAATAGCTCTTTTCTTTGGCCGGGTCATCCCAAACATCCGCCCATTCCACCTGCACTTCGGCCGGCCAGGTTTTCAATTCAAGGTCCAGGGTGGGTTTGGGTGCGGCCGTTGGAACCGCCGTGGGTTCCACCTTCATTTCAGGCGGGGTGGCCTGAATCTCCCGCGTTGGGGCAGCCGTTATGGTGACCCGCACCTGTGCCTCAGTGGGCTGCGGGACAGCCGTCTCAGGGGTGGCCGCAGGGGTTGTCACGCCGCAGCCAGCCGCCAGCACAGTCAGCACTGTAAAAATGATCAGGAAACGCCACTTGGAAAACATGGCTTGATTTTAACCCATATTTTCAAAAAAGCCGCCTCTGAAGGTTGAATCTGCAGGCCGCTTCAGTCTATAATTACTTCATCTGTGTTTGACAGCGGCTGCTGAATGTTTTTTGCAAATGGCCGCCCACTCTTATTGATAAGGAGGTTTCATGCTTTTACAGGTAGGACAAAAAGCCCCAAATTTTACCCTGCCCGGCCACCTCGACAAATCTGTCACCTTGAAAGATTTGCGAGGAAAAAACGTGGTGCTGGCATTCTTCCCCCTGGCCTTCACCCCCATATGAACCAGCCAGATCCCGTCCTATCAGGCCAATCTGGCCCGGTTCGCGGGATTAAATACCCAGGTTCTGGGTATCTCTGTGGATCACATTCCCTGTCTCAAAGCCTGGGCAGCCAGCCTGGGCGGCATCACCTACCCGCTGCTGAGCGATTTTTGGCCTCACGGCAGGGTGGCAAAAAAATACGGCGTGCTGCGGCCGGATGGCTTTACGGAACGCGCCATCTTCGTGCTCGATAAAAAGGGCGTCATCCAATATATCGATATCCACGAAATTTCTGACCAGCCCGATAACGAAGTGCTGTTTGCCGTCCTGAAACAGGTGGACCCCTCGGCCGCCAAAGTCTATGCTGCCATTGAAAAAGCAGATGCTGAATTTGAACTGCCGCACGGCGGCGTGGTGATGTATTGCACGCCCTGGTGCTCCGACTGCCGGAATGCCCGCGCCTGGTTGAAGGAACACCGCATTTCCTACACCGAAGTGGATATCTCAATCAACCCAAAAGCTGCCCGCCAGGTGCGCGAATGGGCCAACGGCAATGAGACCACACCCACTTTTGATATTGATGGGACGATCCTGGTGGATTTTGACGCCAAAAAACTGGCAGACCTCTTGATAATTTGATTTCCGGCTCTCCGCCCGCTCGCCTGACCAACAGACCAATATCAATCTGGCACGGCGCCGAGTTTCTTACAGTTCCCGCCAGAAACCTTTTTGAAAAAATGAGAAACCCCATGGAACAAGAAGAAAACCAGCCCTTTTGAAATCGCCGTTGCCATTCTCATTGCCGTGGTAGTGGTGATTGGCGCCGTTGTTGTCTGGCGCGCCTCCGTCGTTGAAGACGGCTCAGGCGATGCCGAAGAAACGCGGGCCCTGAATGCGGTTAACGCCTACGAGTCGTGTGAAAATGATGTCAATTACTGGCGCAACAAACGGCTTGCCCAATGTTAGCGCGGAATAGGAAGCTGCCCTGACAGAACAGATGAAAATCGCCAATGACATGGCAGTTACAGCGTGGAACTCTATGTGAATTACACGCTGGTGCAGCGCGGTTATTTCTCTGTCGAAGAGTAGCGTATGTAGAGTATAATGTGATGGATGGCAGATTTTTTTACCCTGCCATCCATTCTGGCATCATTATCTTTATAGGATTAGTCATGGAAAAAATCACCTACGGCAACTGGCCCAATTGTTACCGCCTTTCCAACGGCCTTATCGACCTGATTGTCACCGGGGATGTCGGCCCGCGCATCATCCATTTTGGTTACACCGGCAAGGAAAACGAATTTGTCACCTTTCCCGAACAGCTCGGTCTGACCGGCGGCAACCAATGGCACAGCTACGGTGGGCATCGTTTCTGGGCTGCCCCTGAAGCCCTCCCCCGCACCTACCACCCCGATAATGATCCAGTGGACTGCCGCGAAGTGGATGGTTTTTTCCGCGCCACCGCGCCGGTGGAAAGCACCACCCTGCTGCAAAAAGAAATCGATATCTGGGTGGAGCCTCATGCGGCCCATGTTTGCGTCACCCACCGCCTGAAAAATGCCAGCCTCTGGCCGATCACCCTGGCCCCCTGGGCGCTTTCAGTCATGGCAGCCGGCGGCACGGGCATCCTGCCGCTGCCGGAATACGGCCGCCACGGTGTTCCCAATCTGCTCCCCAAAACAGCCCTGGCCATGTGGGCCTACACCGATCTCAGCGATCCGCGCTTTAAAATTGGCGCGCGTTATCTGTTGCTGAGTCAGAGCGACCACACGGTTGAACCGCAAAAAATTGGCGCCTCCGTCCCGGCCGGCTGGACCGGATATGTGCGCCAGGGTCACTTCTTCCTCGTCAAAACCGCCTTCCAGCCCCAGGCCGTATACCCCGACGCCAACTCATCGGTGGAATTCTTCACCAACGAGGCCATTTTTGAGGTTGAAACCCTTGGCCCCACCGTGGAACTGCAGCCCGGCGCCAGCGTGGAGCATGTGGAAGACTGGTATCTTTTCGATCAGGTGCCTTCCCCAACCTGTGACGACGATGTGAAACAGCACATCCTCCCCCTGGTCCGCAGCGTCTGACGCCCTTTTTTACACCTCAAAAAACGTTTTGCCTGCATACAACGGCAAAACGTTTTTTCTTTTCCACCGTCTAACAAACCATCATCGCCCCGCAGGTGCAGGTCAGGATATTTCCATTTTCCCTCTTCTCCACCTGCATGTCTTTGCCACAATCACTGCATACACTCACCGGATTCTGTTCAAAGCCCCCGATAAACCCGTCAAAATCCGGGATATCCGCGAGGCGTTGATTGAATGAGCCCAGGTCGATGGTATGGGTGTATCCCCATGGCCCCTCTTCGCTGTTATAAGGCAGCCAGCGGACCAGTTCCGGCATGGCCCGGCACATCCGTTCAAATTGCGCCGCGGTTTCCACCCGCGAATGCAGCAGCCGGAACAAATCGGGCAGGGTCCACACGGTGGCTTCATAATGAGCGCTGTAACCAAAGGACCCGCGCTCCAGGCAGGCCCGCCACATGCTTTCAACAGCCCGCTCAAAGCGACCTTGTTCCTCTGAATTTTCAATCCGGTCGGCATAAATACTCAAAAGCATTGATTTCAACTGGGCATCCATTTATTCCGGTCCTCCTGTCATCATTATAGGCATTTTCCCGTTTTCTTGCTTTGAGAATGGCCAAAAAGGTCTATAATCATTTTACAGGCGAATGATTCATGATCTCTGTCTTCATTCCGTTCGATGGTCCAGTTACGATAGGAGAGAAGATGGCTAAAAAAGAAAAAGAACACAAAAAAGAAAAGCGGGGTGGAAAAAAACAGGCGGCGGCTGCCGTCCCTGAAAAACCCGTTGAAATCACCCCCATCCTTACCGGTCCCGACCAGGTGCCGGTCAACCCGGCCGCACTGCATGTCAACCCGGCTGCCCCTGCCGATATCTTTCACGTCACCAAGCGGAACTACATGAAAGAATTGCGCCGCCTCCAGGTGGAACTGGTCAAGCTGCAGGAATGGGTGCGCTTCAAAGGGCTGAAAGTGGTGGTCATTTTTGAAGGACGCGATGCCGCCGGCAAGGGCGGCGCCATCAAACGCATCACCGAAAGCCTTAACCCGCGCATCTGCCGGGTGGTGGCCCTGCCTGCCCCCACCGAGCGCGAGAAAAGCCAGTGGTATTTCCAGCGCTATGTGGCCCACCTGCCGGCCGCTGGCGAAATGGTGCTTTTTGACCGCAGCTGGTACAACCGCGCCGGAGTGGAACGGGTGATGGGGTTTTGCACTGAGGAAGAATACCGCGAGTTTCTGCGCTCTGTGCCTGAATTTGAACGCATGCTGGTGCGCTCCGGCATCATCCTGATCAAATACTGGTTCTCGGTCAGCGACAAGGAGCAGGAACTGCGCTTCCAGGCGCGCATTTCAGACCCCACCAAGCGCTGGAAGCTGAGCCCCATGGATTTGCAGTCGCGGGCGCGCTGGGTGGAATATTCCCGCGCCAAGGATGAAAATTTTGCCCACACCGATATCAAACAGGCGCCCTGGTATGTGGTCAACGCCGATAACAAGCTCTGCGCCCGCCTCAACTGCATCCGCCACCTGCTCAGCCTCATCCCCTATGAAGACCTCACGCCCGAACCCCTTGTTCTCCCGCCCCGCCAGCCCGATCAGGGCTATGTGCGCCCGCCGATGAGCGATCAGAATTTCGTTCCCGAAATCTATGTTCCCAAAAGCCCCGAAGAGGACGAACCGGATTAGCCCGCCCGGAATCAAAACAGGCCCCGGCCTGATCCGCGCCGGAGCCTGGTGCAAAGATATTCTATAATCTTAACTGCTCAGGGGTATTATTTAAGACATCATATGATGTCCCCCCCTCGCAATTCCCGTTTGCCCTCACCGCGTGAGGGCAAAAAAGTTGCACAAAGACAGCCGTTTCTTCGCGTGCTTTGCGGTTCAAAAAACGACACGGCTGAGCAGTTATCGTAATTCTAACCCTGAGCCGCCCGTTCAAAAAGCGGGTGGTTTTCATTTAATTGCAGCAAATCCCAAAGGTTGCCGTATAGATCTTCAAAAACAGCCACCGTCCCGTAAGATTCCTCTTTGGGAGGGCGGATAAACTTGATTCCTTTGGCAACCATCTCGTTATAATCACGCCAAAAATCGTCGCTGTTGAGGAACAGGAACACCCGGCCGCCAGCCTGGTTGCCGATGAAGGCTTCCTGTTCCGGTTTGGAAGCCCGCGCCAGCAGCAGGGTTGTGCCATTTGAATTGGACGGCGCCACCACCACCCAGCGTTTATCCTGCGCCGGCTGGTAGGTGTCTTCCACCAGGGTAAAATGCAGTGTCTGTGTGTAAAAAGCGATGGCCTCATCATAATCACGAACCACCAGCGCAATGTGAACAATGGATTGTTTCATGCAAGCCTCTTTTAGGATGGATAGGGTATTTCCGGGTGTATTTTACATCCTGCCGGGGGATTCGGGGTGAATTTCACCCCTGGCGGCGGCGTTTCTGGCACATTCCTTGCTCGCCTTTCGTTGATAAGGCGGGCGTTTTTCCGCGCCTTTGGGTTATGTTATAATTCAACCGGAGATACCCATGACCACTCGCAAAAAGCCAGAAGCCCCTCCCGCCCCCGCCAGCCGCGGCAGCAAGCCTGAGAGCAAGTCTGCTTCCAGCCGCTCCAGCAGCGCCAAGCCCGATCCCAAACCCGCTTCTTCCCGCGGCAGCGCGCAGTCCAAGCCCGCTGCCGCTCCCACCTCGCGCAGCCACAGCAGCGCGCCCTCATCTCACAAATCTTCCCAGCAAAAACCCCTTTTTCAGGTGTCTCCTGAACGCAAGGTGGATCTGATTGGCGTGGGTCTCGGCCTGTTGGGCCTGCTCACCCTGCTGGGTCTCATTTCACCCTCCCGCGGCAACCTCATCGGCATCTGGCTTGAAGCCATCAGCGGCCTGTTCGGTTGGGGCGTCTATGTGCTGCCCCTGGCTCTGCTGGCCGTGGGCATCTGGCTCATTTTGCGCCACACCGACCGCCTGCCCCCCATGTCGCTGGAACGCATGGTGGGTCTGGGCCTGGTCTTTTTCAACCTGCTCGCCTGGGCCGAGCTCTTTGGCGTGCAATTTAAAGGCAAGCTGTGGGGCGGCTATGCCGGTCAGTTGATCTATAACCTGCTTGCCGGCACCCTTGGTGTTGGCGGCGCAGCCGTGGTGCTGGCAGCCTGGCTCATCATGTCTCTGGCCTTTTTCTTCGACCTTTCCATAGCCGAACTCTTCCGCTGGCTCGGGCCCATCTGGGACCGCCTGCGGCGGCGCCGGCCGGTTGAACAGCCTTACCCCTACCATCCCATTTCGGCCGGGCTCACCGATGCGCCCAATGACCTGCCTTCTCCCGACCCTGTGCGCATTGCCCTCACCCAGGCGGCTGCCGCTTCCAGCGCCCAGGCAGGCACGCCAGCTTCCTCCGCCGCCGCTGCGGCCGGACAGGCGGCTCCTGCTGCCGCAGGTTTGCCCGCTTCCGCAGGCCTTCCCGGTGCAGCCCAATCTGCTTTGCAGCCGCCGGTTCCGGCAGTTCCAGAACCGCCCGCGCCGGTGTGGGTGCTTCCCAACCTGGATGATATTCTCGACCCCTCCCTGCCCGGCTCCAGCTCCGATAACAAGGAGCAGGAACGCGCGCGCATCATTGAAGAAACGCTTAAATCCTTCGGCGCGCCTTCTCATGTGGTCGAAATTCAACGCGGCCCGGCCATCACCCGCTACGGCGTGGAACCCGATTTCGTTGAAACCCGCAACGGCAAAACCCGCGTGCGCGTCAGTAAAATTGTCTCGCTGGCTGATGACCTGACCCTGGCTCTTGCCTGCCCCCGCGTGCGCATCCAGGCCCCCGTGCCTGGCCGCTCCTATGTTGGCATTGAAGTGCCAAACCTTGAAACCAGCCGTGTCACTCTGCGCGATGCCATTCTCAGCGAATCCTTCAAAAAGCAGAAAAACAGCCTGCGCTTTGCCCTCGGCCAGGATGTGGCCGGCACGCCCATTTCCACCAGCCTGCCCTCCATGCCCCACCTGCTGGTGGCCGGTACCACCGGTTCCGGTAAATCTGTATGCGTCAACGCCATTCTCAGCTGCCTGCTGCTCAATAATACCCCCGATGACCTGCGCCTGATCCTGGTGGACCCCAAGCGCGTGGAATTGACCGGTTACAACGGCATTCCCCATTTGCTGGCCCCGGTGGTGGTGGAAGCTGAAAAAGTGATCGGCGCCCTGCAGTGGATGACCCGCGAAATGGACAGCCGTTACCAGAAATTTGCTGAAACCGGCGTGCGCAATCTCAACGAGTTCAACGACCGCATGCGCAGCCGCAACCAGAAAACCCTGCCCTACATTGTGGTGGTGATTGACGAACTGGCTGACCTGATGATGCTGGCCCCGGATGAAACCGAAAGCACCATCAGCCGCCTGGCCCAGCTGGCCCGCGCCACCGGCATCCACCTGGTCATCGCCACCCAGCGCCCCTCAGTCAATGTCATCACCGGTCTCATCAAAGCCAACTTCCCCGCGCGCATCGCCTTTGCCGTGGCCTCCAACACCGACAGCCGCGTCATCCTCGATCAGCCCGGCGCCGAGCGACTTCTGGGCCGCGGCGACATGCTTTTCCAGGCGCCTGATGCCCCGGCGCCGGTGCGCCTGCAGGGCGTCTATGTGGCTGACGGCGAAATCCAACGCCTGGTGGAATACTGGCGCGCTGCTGCCGCCGAAGTGGCTGCCGCGGCCCTTGGGCAGGTACCTGCCCAGCAGCCCACCCGCACCGCAGTGCCCTCAGCCCAGAATTTGCCCGTCGGCGCGGCGCTCAAGCAGGTGCCCCTCTGGGAAGAAGAGATGGCCCCTCAGCAATCAGATGACCCCCTTTACAAGGACGCGGTTGAACTGGCTCGCCGCGAGGGCCGCGCCTCCATTTCCATGCTGCAGCGCCGCATGCGCATTGGCTACACCCGCGCCGCCCGCCTGATTGACAAGATGGAAGAAAAAGGCATCATCGGCCCGCTGCAGCCCAACAGCCAGGTGCGCGAAATTCTCGATTACGGCCAGACCAGCCCTCCGGCTGAATAAACCGGAACCTTTGCAGACCGCTCAACGTCCATAAACCATGAAAACTTTTTAGAAGGAAAATCCAGTATGACAAAACGGTTCTTCATCGCCATCCTGCTTATCGCAGTCTTGCTCACCGCCTGCAACAGCACCCCCACTCAAACCCAGGTTGCCCCGCCCGCGCCCACCCAGGCGCCCGTCAGCCCGGCTCCCACCCAGGCTCCCGCCGGCAATACCTCTCCCACTGCCTACCCGCCGGCCCAGCCTGACCTGCCAGCGCCGACCACCGCGCCGATGGCCTACCCGGCCCCCGATCCCAGCCTGCCCTATGTCATTGCCGGCCGCGATGCCCTCGCCAAAGCCCTCAGCCTCAATCCTGATACCGTGAAAGCCATCGCTTTTGAAGCTGTCAATTGGAATGACGCCTGCCTCGGCGTGGCCAATGCCGGTGAAGTTTGCGCTGCCGTCATCACTCCGGGCTTCCGCCTGACCTTTGAAGCTTCGGGCATGCGTTACGAAGTCCGCACCAACGATACCGGTGAAATCGTCCGCGTCATCAAATAAGGTTGCCTGCAGCCGGCCGGACAGCGCTGTCCGGCCGGTTGTTTTTAAGCGCCCCGCACCGATTTTTGTTATAATGGATTTAATGCTATAATCTTTACAATTATGTGGTCTGGCTTAAAGCGGGCCTGGCGGCCGTATCTTTTGCTGATCCTCATTACCGGTTGGATCGCCGCCTGTACAGGCAGCACTCCCCCGGCATTGACGGCTTCCCTGCCTTCTCTCACCCCCACGCCGCCGCCGTCGCAATCCACCCTGCTCCCAACGCCCAGTGAAACACCCCCGCCCACCCGCACCGCCACGCTGACGCCAACCCGCACGCCCACGCGCACCTTTCCAGCTCCCAGCCTGCCGCTCATCACTGCGCAGCCCCCGGCTCTCACCGGCCTTGAGCTGCCCGATGAAGTGCAGACCTACCTGCTGCTCGGCGCCGACCGCGAACCGCCTTTTGTTGGCCGCACCAACGCCGTTCACCTCGCCATTGTGCATCCGCGCCTGGCCAAGGCCAGCCTGATCGCCATTCCGCCTGAGCTGCTCGTCTATATTCCCGGTTACACCATGCAGCGCATCAATACGGCTTACGCCGCCGGGGATATTGAAGGGGTGCTGGAAACCTTCCGCTACAATTTCGGCCTGCGCCCCGACCACTGGGTGGTGGTGCCGCAGCAGAACTTTGAAAGACTGATCTTTGACCTCGATGGGCTGGATGTGCCGGTAACGGTTCCTTTCTCTGATGAACGCTGCGGAGAATTCAAAGAAGGCCTTCGGCACATGGATGGTTTTGAAGCCCTGTGCTTTGTCTCGGTGCGCAATAGCCGCGATGAAATGTCGCTGGCGTTGCGCCAGCAGCAAATGCTGCGCCTGGTTTTCCTGCGCATGGTGGAAGGCGGAAACCTGGCGCGGCTGGAGGAACTTTATGTGGCTTATCAGTCCACAGTGAAAAGCGACTTGACCTTGGTTGATTTGTTGAATGCCATTCCCCTCGCTCTCCGGCTGGGAGACCCCCAGCGCATGGCCTATTTCCAGGTCACCTGGAATGACGTCACCCGCTGGCAGCTCCCTGGCCAGGCCGAGGCAGCGGTGTTTATCCCCAAACCAGGAGCTTTGCGCGCCATCATGGAACAGGCCATCGCTTTCGTCAGCCAACCTGCACCCATGTCGGAACGCTACGCCACCCTGGTGTATGAATTGACCGTCTCGCCCACGCCCAGCATCACCCCCACCCAAACCCTCACCCCCGTGCCCACCGCCACCCTGGCGCCCACCCTCACGCGCACACCCACCATCACCCTCACGCCGACCATCTCGCTGACGCCCACCATCAGCCTCACCCCCACCATCACCGAAACCCCCACCGTGACCCCTACAGAAACGGAAACCCCTGAACCATGAGCCTCCGCCGCGCCCGCACCCTTCTGATTGCCCTCAGCCTGATCGCCGTCATGCTGCTGCAGGCTGCGGCATCCTTTAAGCCGGTGCGGGCGGCTGAAGAACCCGGCAAACGCACTACCACCATCCAGATGGCTTACACCACCTACGAATGGTGGCTGCTCACCTGGGCGCACAGCCAGGTGGTCTGCCAGATCTATGCCGAACACGAAGGTTATCCCGCCCCGGCAGAAGTGCTCTACTTCTGCGGTGAAGATATCCTAAACCAGTGGAAGGCCACCCCCACCTGCACCGCGGCCGAAAACGGCCAGAGCTCCGAAGGGTGCACCGGCCTTTATTTGCATCTGGCTCATGTCACCCCCGGCGAGCGCGAAATCACCGTCAACCTGGCCCCGCCCACCGTATGGCTTTCGCTGGAAGGCTGCACGTCAGGTCAGCAGGCCGATCAATGTGAAAACCTGCCCAACCTGATCCTCACCGGCGAAGAACCCTTGCCCAGCGAATCCATCATCCGCATTCAGGGTTATGTGGACGACCTGCCCTTCTCCTGCGCAGGCGCCACCTGCACCGTGGCACTGCCGGTCACCGGCCAGGGCGGCGCGCGGGTTGATTTCTGGGCTGAGTCGTCCTTTGGCGACAGCTCCGAACACTACACCGCCCAGGTGCGCGTGGTCAGTTGGGGCAATTTTTCTGCCCCCGACGGCGAAGCCTCTGACCGACCGCTCTACTACGCGGATGTGCTCAGCACCCAGTGGCGCGGAGAGGGCCAATCCACCTGCGCCCAAAGCTGGGAGGCTTTCCCCGAGGTCGGCGGTCCGGCCCCCTGGCTGCAGACTCCCGACACCGTAGAAGGGTTGAAATCATCCGCCTCATATTACCTGCTGGCGGGCAATATGATCGAACAGGGACTGGTCAATGCGGCCGATTGCCCCAACAAGGGACTGGAATCGGCCGGCGTGGCCAATGCCTGCGGCGTTGAAAAAGCCCGGCCTGCCGTCGTTGAATGGCAGAACAGCTTCGATGCAGAGATCATCCGCGTCGCCCAGGATACCGGTGTTCCGGCCCAGTTGATGAAGAACGTCTTTTCCCGCGAAAGCCAGTTCTGGCCCGGCATGTTCACCAATTACAAGGAAGCCGGGCTCGGCCAGCTGACGGAAAATGGCGCCGACACCGTGCTGCTGTGGAATCCCGATTTCTTCCGCCAGTTCTGCCCGCTGGTCTTTGATGGCGAGGTCTGCCAGGCTGGCTTTGGCAACCTTTCTGAAGAGGAACAGGCCATGCTGCGCGGCGCCCTGGTCACCAAGGTCAATGCAGCCTGCCCCGATTGCCCGAACGGCATCGATCTTTCCAAAGCCAATTTCAGCATCAGCGTGTTTGCCCGCAGCCTGCTGGCCAACTGCGAACAGACAGGACATATCATCGCCAGCGCCTCCGGGAAAAATGCCGGCGACGCAGCCACCTATGCCGACCTGTGGCGTTTCACCCTCGTCAATTACAATGCCGGCCCCGGCTGCCTGACTGAAGCCGTTCAGGAAACCCTGCGCGAAGGACTGCCCCTCAACTGGGATACGGTTGCCACGCGCCTGGAACCTGCTTGCCAGAATGCGATTAATTATGTTAATGATATCAGCACGGTGGCCGGTCTGCCCACACCTACTCCCGCCGCGCCCATTCCCACCCCGGTGGTGATTGCCACAGAACCCACCCCGCAGATAACTCTGCCAGTTAATGAAACGCCCACCCCCGGCCCCACCGCCACCCCCGGCCCCACGCCCACCGGTCAGGCTTACCCTGCCCCGGTCAACTCGCCCACGCCCTTCCCCACCGCCACCCCGGTTGCCTACCCTTAGCCCCGCCGCCCTATCCCATTCTGGCACAAAAATTGCATGCTTTCTTCTGATTCCGGTATAATGGATTTACCGGTGGTTTGGCGTTGCCGGGCAGTTCATCGCTCTGCGCCCGTCCACCCCAATCCCACCGGTTCAACGGCTGATTGGTATGCCGCACCTCTTATAAAGGTTGGTTCTTTATGAAAAAAGCTCTTCTGGCCATGCTACTCTTTATCCTCCTCATGGTAGCCGGCGCCCTGACCCTTCCGGCTGTGCTGCAACCGGCAGCTGCCGCTGCGCCGTCGCCCACGCCAGCGCCGAACCCCGAAGTGGAAGCGGCGCTGACCGAAGCCGCGCAGGAACTGGCTGCCCAGCGCATGGATGTGATGCGCTTTGCCATTTACGGCACCCGCGTCAACCATATCACCTATTCGGATGACGGGAAATCGGCCCTGGTCTGGCTTGAGTCGGTTGACCTGCAAAACGGCAAAGTGATGGGCAGCGAACCCATCCTGGTCATTGCCACCCTGGATGCCAGTGCCAAAGGTCTGGCTCCGGCGGAATGGAAGCTCACCCTACAAACAGACCCGGGTTTCATGCAGGCCATGGAAAACCTGCCCGAAGAACTGCACACCGAACCCATGGTGGACCGCTTCGAAAGTGCCTCCCAACTCGATCAGATCAAGGCGCCCAACATCACCCTCGGGGGTTATTACCTGCCCTGGGCAGCAGGCCTGGCCAAAGACCTGGAATGGAGTGTGGCCCACGCATCCTGCTACAACAATGAATGCAAATATGCCTTCGATTTTTGCGACGGCACCATGTTCCCCCTGCTGGCCGCCAAAGGCGGTACGGTTTTCTGGTATAACGACGAATGCCCCAACGGTTCTGAAAGCTGCACCAACCGGCTTGTGCTTGAAGACCGCTCCACCACCCCCATCTCCTATCAGGTATATTACCACCTGGCTCAAAACAGCATCCCCGCCGAATTAAAAACCATCGGCGCGCCGGTGCGCCAGGGCCAGTTCATTGGCAATGTGGATGACACCGGCTATTCGACCAACCATCACCTGCATTTCATGGTCCACACCACCTACGGCCTGCGCTGGGGCCCTTCGGTGGACATCACCTTCAAAGATGTGTTCATCAATTGGGATGAAGCCACCCAGGGCGGCCGCCCGCGCATGAAAAGCGAGGCTGCCTGGTATGGCGGCGAAGGCCAGGATGTTTATGTTTCTGGCAATGTGGGCACCAACCCGCCCACCGGCGAACTGCTGCTCCCAGCCCCCAATCAAACCATCACGGCCCCCTTCATCACCGGCGGATGGGCTTCAGATGACCGCGGCATCGCCCGCATTCAACTCATCGCCAACTACGACGGCGCCTGGCGTGAAATTGGCCCGGCTGCGGCTGGCACGCCTTTCGCCTACGAAGTGGATCTCTGCTCAACCACCGTCCCCGACGGCCCCTTCACCCTGGCCTTGAAGGTCTGGGATGTGGAAGGTAACATGACCTTTCCCATCGGCGCCCGCCAGATGGTCAAAGATACCCCCTGCAAAAACACCCCGCCCCCCACCTGCAATCCCACCTCCAACCAGGTGGCCATTTATTCAGAACCCAACTACGGCGGTGTTTGCAAGCTGCTGGAAATCGGTTCTTACCCGCTCTCTAACCTGCTCTCGCCGCTGGGCGACAATACCATTTCTTCCATCAAGGTGGGCAGTAATGTTCAGGCTGTGGTTTATGATGAGGTCAATTACGGCGGACGGACTGAAACCATCGCTGCCCTAGAGCGCAGCCTCGATGACAACCGCATCGGCAGCGACACTATTTCGTCCATCAAAGTTAAGAAGCGTTCAGATACACCTTCCAACCCTGAACTCACCCTGGCCACCGGATCAGGCGGCGGTTCCCCCTCCAGCCTCGATTCGCTTGTGCTGGGCTGGAATGGCGGCGGCGCCACCAAATACCAGGCTGAACTCTACCAGGGCAGTATCAGCGGTTCACCCTATATGACCCGCACCTTTGGGGTGGATACCTTCTGGTCCATTGGCAGCCTGCCGGCTGGCAGCTATGCCTGGCGCGTGCAGGGCCGCATTGTGGATGCCAGCAGCACCCAACATTTCAGCGAGTGGCAGACACAATCCTTCACCGTCACTGCCAACACCCTGCCCCCTTCCGGCGCGCTCAACCTGCCCATTTATGAAACGGCCGAAAGCGGCGCCAATGGCTGGGTTGCCAGCGGTTTCTGGCAGCAGGCCGCGGATCCGGCTAACAGCGCCAACCATGTCTGGGAATTTGGCGGCGCAGGCGGTTATGGCACCGGCCTGGTGGCCCGCGGCGACCTCACCTCTCCGCCTGTGACCATTCCGGCAACCTCCACGGCCTACCTGCGCTTTAAGTACCGCAGCGAGACCGAAACCACCTATACCCACTGGGACCAGCGCTGGGTGCAAATTTCCCGCAACGGCGGCCCCTTCACCAACCTGGTGCAGCTCACCTACGATCCCCAAAATGAATGGATCAGCAGCCCGCCCATCAACCTCTCGGCTTACGCCGGCAGCACCATTCGCATCCGCTTCCATTTTGACACCGTGGATGACAATTACAATGCCTTCTACGGCTGGCTGGTGGATGATATCGCTATCGATACCAATGCACCCGAAACCTGCACGGCTGAAAGCCCCTCCAACAACACCTTCAACAGCGCAACCGTCACCGCCATCGGCAAAACCGTCATCGGCGCCATCTGCCCGGCAGGCGACCTGGATTACTATACCTTCAGCGCCACAGCCGGAGACAAACTCAGCATTGATGTGGACGCCCAGACCCTCGACCCAGTTTCCCTGCTCAACAGCCGCGTCTATCTCTACCAGGGCTCCGATAACCTCAGCGTCATCGCTGAAAATGATGATGAAATGCCCGGTCTGCTGGTGGATCCTTTCCTGGGCTTCACCATCCCCACCACCGGCACCTACACCCTGCGCCTGCAGGCCCACAATCCAGGCGATGGCGGCGCAGATTATTTCTACAAGATGACCCTGCGGAAAGATACTGGTTCCTCTTCAGATCTGACCGATCCCACAGTATCCTTTATCTCGCCGGTTCAAGGCAGCGCAACCAATGCCTCTAACCTGACTCTCAATGTGGCTGCGGCTGATTCAGGCAGCGGTATGAGCCGGGTGGAATTCTGGATGCACAACGCTGATTGGACCAACGGCAAATGGACCCTGATTGATACCGATTGGAACGGCAGCAACGGCTGGCAAACTTCCGTGGATATCAGCGGCGTTGCTGAAGGTCAGAAGCTGGCTTTCATGGCCCGCGCCTATGACCGCTCTGAAAATACGGCTGTGGCCGTCAACTGGTCGGTTGTCATTGACCGCACCTCGCCGGTGGTTTCCTTTGTGAACCCGCCTGCCAGCTTCGATAGTACCGCCATCCGCCTCGATTGGCATGCCCAGGAAGCCAGCTCGGGTATTGCTCATTTCACCCTGCAGGTGAATGTGGACGGCGGCGGCTGGCAAGCCCTGCCCCAACCCTACAACGGCGGCACCCGCCGCACCTTCTTCATCGGCGAATGGAACCGCACCTATGCCTTCCGCCTGCAGGCCATGGATAATGCCGGCAACCTCAGCAATGTGGCTGAAACCAGCACCGCCATCTCCGGCGGGTGCCAGGGCGATGCTTATGAGGCCAACCTGGATGATGAACAGGCCAATGCCACCCCGCTGGAAAACGGCGTCAGCCAGGCGCACAACTTCTGCGGCAGCGGCGACCGCGATTGGGTCACCTTCACCGGCCAAGCCGGTGTGCCGGTGCTCATCAGCGCCCTTCCCGATGATCTCAGTGCCGCCGCTGCCATCATCCGCGTCTATGCGCATGGCGACAGCACCGTGCTGGCTGAAGCCGCAGCCCCCGGTCTGACCTTGCCCGCCACCCTTATGTTCATCCCGCCGGCCGACGGCGCCTACGATGTCAGCTTCAAATCCATTGATCCTAACACGGCTGGCACTGATGTCACTTACCGCCTGCGCGTGGGTCCGGGTTACTGGATCTACTTCCCGGTGATTTTCAAATAACCCTTCAAGCATAACCTCTGCTGCCCCGGCGTGAAATCAACCCCGTCGGGGCATTTTTTCGGCGCGGTGATTATCGCAACTGCGTACGGCAGGATTCAAAAAGCCTTCTTCCGCATTTTTAATGGCATTCCCAATTTTCTTTCAGGTGCAGCCCCATTTTTGCCAAATATTGTGGTAAAATCCTTCCGCTGAAAGAAGCCCCGTCCCGTTTCATCACAAAATCGGGCATCTTAAAGAATTGACTCTCTGACCTGTCAGGAGTATAATATCCATTCGCGCCTGAAGAAGGCGCCATTATCAACCCCAAACTTCCCCGCCAACCCGCGACCGGGGGGCGCTGGCCAACGGTGAAGTGAAGATTGGAAGGAAAAAATATGAAGTACGCTATTATTGAAAGCGGCGGCAAGCAGTACAAAGTCGTCGAAGGCGGTACAGTAGAAGTGGACCGCCTGCCCCTTGAAGCGGGTCAGCCCGTCGAAATCGACGCAGTGCTCCTGGTTGTGGATGGCGACAAAGTCGTCGTTGGCAGCCCGAACGTCGCCGGTGCGCGCGTCAGCACCAAGGTCGTGGACCACACCAAAGGTCCGAAAATTGTTGTGTTCCGCTACAAACCCAAGAAGCGGATCCGTGTGAAAACTGGTCACCGCCAGCAGTACACCCTGCTGCAGGTTGAATCCATTCGGATGGAGGCGTAAGCAATGGCTCACAAAAAAGGCGGCGGTTCATCCCGCAACGGTCGCGATTCGAATGCACAGCGCCTGGGCGTGAAAAAATTCTCCGGCGAATTTGTGCTCTCTGGTAATATTCTCGTGCGCCAACGTGGCACCCGCATTCATCCCGGCGCCAATGTCGATATCGGCAAAGATGACACCCTCTTCGCCGTGGCGGATGGCATTGTGGTTTTCGAAACCCTGCCCACCGGCCGCAAGCGCGTCAATGTCATGCCGATTGAACTGATCGAAGAAGAGCTCGCCGACGCATCGGCCTAACCTTCTTTCCCTCAGATACCGAGCCAGGCAGCCCCGCTGCGGTTCGGATTATCGAAAAAGGACACTATGAAAGAAAAAATTCACCCCACTTATTATCCCGATGCAGTTGTCACCTGCTCCTGCGGCGCCACCTGGACCACCGGTTCAACCCGCAAGACCATCCGCACCGAAATTTGCTCCAACTGCCATCCCTTCTTCACCGGTCAGCAGCAGCGCCTGATCGACATTGAAGGCCAGGTTGACCGCTTCTACAAGAAGCTGCAGGCCCGCCAGAGCTTTGTCGAACAGCAGAAGGCTCGCGAAACTTCTCGCACCTCTCCTGAACGCCCTGTGTCTGAACTCAACATCGGCGGCAAGGCCACCGAAGCCCTCGCCAAGGCTGGCATCACCACCGTTGGTCAGGTTCTGGAAAAACTGGCCGCTGGCGAAGCTGCCATGCTCGAGATTGAAGGCTTTGGCCGCAAATCGCTCATTGATATGAAGAAGCATCTGCGCCAGCTTGGTTACGATCTGCCTGCCGCCGCTGAAGAAGTCAGCGCCTAAGCAGAACGCACCGCCTTCTCGCATCGTATAGATTGACCAACCGGCAGATGCACCCCGCGTCTGCCGGTTTTGATTTAATCGCTCTTTTTTATTATAATTGCTCATGATGAGGTCTTTTTCCACCTTTCTTGCGCCTGGCTTTTTTTCAGACGCTCATTGCCTGAGCGCATGAAGGTTATCATCTGACCCTGTCAAATGGCCTTACATTCCAACCTTTGAGGTAAGCATGAAGCACCATTCTGGTATTATTGAAGTTGTTTGCGGTTCCATGTTCAGCGGCAAAACCGACGAAATGATTCGCCGCCTGCGCCGCGCCACCATTGCCCGGCAATGCGTTCAGGTGTTCAAACCCATCATTGATAATCGTTACGCGGTGGAAAAAGTCACCTCTCATGCCGGTTCTGCTTTTGATGCCATCCCCATACAGAAGGCTGCTGAAATTTGGGAGCACCTCAACCCCCACACCACAGTGATTGCCATTGATGAAGCCCAGTTTTTCGATGACGAAATTGTACCCATTGTGCAAAAACTGGCAGACCAGGGCAAGCGCGTGATTGTGGCCGGCCTCGATACCGATTTCCGCGGCGAACCGTTTGGCTGCATGCCCGTCCTCATGGCCCAGGCTGAACGCGTGGATAAACTTCAGGCCATTTGCATGGTCTGCGGCGAGCCCGCCTGCCGCACCCAGCGACTGGTCAATGGGCAGCCTGCCCATTACCATGATCCCATTGTCATCGTCGGCGCCGCCGAAATGTATGAAGCTCGCTGCCGCACTCACCACCAGGTTCCCCGCGATTAAGAGTAGAGAGGAAAAAATGCAAAAACTTCAGGAAATTCTTAAGAAAGTGCTCATCTCTGAGGCCGATCTTCAGAGCCGCATCGCCGAACTCGGCGCTCAGATCACCCGCGATTATGCCGGCGAGCCGGTGCTGATGATCTGCATCCTGCGCGGCGGAGTCATGTTCCTCACCGACCTCATCCGCCACATTGACCTGCCCGTCTCCATCGATTTCATGGCGGTGTCTTCCTACGGTGCCGGGCGGTATGAGTCCAGCGGCAATGTCAAAATCACCCTCGACCTCAATTCCAACCTGGCCGGTCAGCATGTGATGATTGTGGAAGATATCATCGACAGCGGCCACACCCTCTCATCTGTGGTGGCCATGCTCGAAACCCGCCGCCCCAAGAGCCTGAAAATTTGCACTCTGCTCGATAAAGCTGAACGCCGCGAGGTAGATGTGAAGGTGGATTACGCCGGCTTCGTCATCCCCAACGAATTTGTCTTTGGCTACGGCCTGGACCTGGATGAATACTACCGCAACCTGCCTTATATCGGCGTGGTGGACCTGGAGAAATATCATCCTGAAAGCTGACCCCTCCACTCCCCCGGAAGCCTTTCCGCCCGTCTTTGAAACCATCCGCGAGGTGCTTCGCGCCTTCCCCGAAACCTATCTGGTGGGCGGCGCTGTGCGCGATCTGCTGACCGGACGCCCCGTTCACGATTTTGATTTTGTCCTCAAGCAGGATACGGTCAAAGCCGGGCGGGCTGTGGCGCGCGCCCTGGATGCCCCGCACTTTATTTTGGATGACGAGCGGCAGACCGTGCGCGTCATTCTGCAGCAGGCCAATTCTCTGCCCTTTTATATTGATTTTGCCGTCTTTCAGGGCCAGACCCTGGAAGACGATTTGCGCCTGCGCGATTATGCGGTCAATGCCATGGCCCTGCCGGTAGCCGACCTGACTGCCCTGCGCGATCCCTGCGGGGGGTTGGCTGACCTGCGCAGCCGTGTGCTGCGCGCCTGTTCAACCGCCTCTCTCACCGCAGACCCCATCCGCACGCTGCGTGGGGTGCGCATGGCGCTGAGCTATAACCTGGCCATTTTACCCGAAACCGCCGCTCTCATCCGCCAGGCCGCCCCCCTGCTGCCTGCCGCCAGCCCCGAGCGCCGCCGCGATGAGCTGTTCAAGATCTTCAACCTGCCGCGCGTCACCACAGCCGTGCGCCTGATGGATCATCTGGGCCTGATTCCGCAGGTTTTTCCCGAACTGGAAACCCTCAAACACATTCCCCAGTCGTCGCCGCATGTTTTCGATGTATGGGAGCACACTCTGCACACCCTGGAAAGCCTCGAAGACCTGCTGAGCGTGCTGGCCGCCCCGCCCGATCAGGAAAACGGCGGCAGCCTCATCCTTGGCCTGGCCTCGCTGCGCCTGGGCCGCTTCAGGCAGCCGCTGGTTGAACACCTGTCCCAAGAAATTTGCCCCGGCCGTCCGGCCCGCTGGCTGCTGCTGCTTTCGGCGCTGTATCATGATGCCGGCAAGCCCGCCACCCGCAGCCAGGGCGCTGACGGCCGCCATCACGCCTATGGGCACGAAATGCATTCCGCCAAAGCCGCCTTCTCGCTTGGCGAAGGTCTGGCCCTGGCCAATGCCGAAACCGCGCGCATTGAACTGACCACCCGCAACCATATGCGCCTGCACCATCTGGCCTGGCGCGGTGAGCATGCCTCGCGGCGCGCCATTTACCGCTACTTCCGCGATAACGGCGAAGCCGGGCTGGATATCGGGCTGCTCAGCCTGGCCGATACCCTGGCCACCTACCACACCACCCTGCCTGTTCCCACCTGGGAACACGAACTGGAGTTGGTGCGCAGCATGTTTGAAGCCTGGTGGGAACGGCCTGAAGAATGCGTGCGCCCGCAGCCCCTGCTGAACGGCAATGATGTGATCAAGGCCTTCTCCCTCACCCCCGGTCCCCTGGTTGGCCGCGTGCTTGAATCGCTGCGTGAGGCCCAGGCCACCGGGCATGTCACCAACCGCGAGCAGGCCCTTGAACACGCCCGCCACACCATCCGCGAACTGGAAAAGAAAGACCGCCCGGAGGAGAAATGAAAATTCAGGTCAACGGCCTCCACATGAACGTGGAAGAAAGCGGCAGCGGACAGCCTCTGGTGCTGGTGCACGGCTTCCCCCTGGATCACACCATCTGGAAAAAAACCGCCCAACATCTCAGCCCTTATTTCCGCGTCATCACCCCCGACCTGCGCGGGCACGGCGCTTCAGATGCCCCGGAAGGGATCTATCACATGGATTTGCTGGCTCAAGATCTGCTCGGCCTGTTCGATGCCCTGCATCTTGAAAAGGCCATCCTGGCCGGGCAATCCATGGGCGGTTATGTCAGCCTGGCTTTTGCCTGTGCTCACCCAGAGCGCCTTTCTGGGCTGGGATTGATAGTTACCCAGGCGGCAGCCGATGCCCCGGAACGCCGCGCCGGCCGCTACGCCCAGGCGCAGCAGGTACTGACAGAGGGCGTCGCCAGCCTGGTGGAAAGCATGACCCCCAAAATGGCCGTTTCGTCAACCGCCCGCCTGGCCACCCGCCGTGTGATGCTTAAGACCAGCCCGGCTGGCGTGGCTGGCGCCCTGCAAGGCATGGCGGAACGCCCCGACCGGACAGCCAGCCTGGCGGAGCTGCGCATGCCCGCCCTGGTCATTGCCGGCGGCGCTGACCCCATTATCCCATTGGAACGCGCTCAGGAAATGGCAGCGCTCCTGCCGGATGCCGTCTTAAAAGTGATTCCCGGGGTGGGCCATATGCCCATGCTGGAAGCGCCGGCTGCCCTGGCCAGAGCCTTCATCGCCCGCTTTGCAAAATAAAACGAAAAATCCCCGCCGGAAGAAAATGGCGGGGATTTTAATTTCAGATGAGGTTCAGGCGTGAATTTTCACCACCTGCCCGCCGGTCATAACGGGCAGATCGGCCGGCTTGAGGCAAAACACGGCATGCGGCGTGCCGGCTGCCGCCCAGACCTCCGGATACTGCAGCAGGTCTTCATCTATAAACGTCACCATTGGTGAAGCATGTCCCAACGGCGGCACCCCGCCGATGACATAACCGCTGCGCTCGCGTACAAAGTCTGCATCAGCCTTGCCAATTCCTTCGCCCAGCAGGGCGCTGATCAGCGCTTCATCCACCCGGTTTGGACCGCTGGCCACCACCAGCACCGCCCGGCTGCTTTCCAGCGTGCGAAATACCAGCGATTTGACAATTTGGCCCAGCTCGCAGCCCACTGCCTGGGCAGCTTCCTTTGCGCTGCGTGTGGAATCCGCCAGTTCCACCACTTCGCAGGGAAATCCCCGGTCTCTTAAAATATTTTGGACTTTCTGTGCAGATGCGTTCAATGTCATTTTTCCTCCGCCTATGGGTTAATCATTTTCCAAAATCCAAATCCGGCCGCCGCAAGCACACCAGCCCAGATCAGGCCAATCACCAGGGCAGCAGTCCAATTTTTCGGTTTCTTGTCCATTTCTGCCGCTGCAATCCGGCACTCGGCCATCACTTCCGGCGGGATCATCTTCAAAGCCAGCGCCACCCCTGCTGGAATCAGGATCAGGTCATCCAGATATCCCAGCAGTGGGATGAAATCAGGGATCAAATCGATTGGGCTGAAGGCATAACCCACCACCAGCGCGGCAAAAACGCGCGCCTGCCACCCCACCCGCGGGTCGCGGTAGGCCAGGTAAAGCGCCAGGGTATCCGTTTTTAGCTGCCGCGCCTTTGTTTTCCAGTTCTCCAACAAAGAAACCTCCCACGAAAATGCGTTAAAAATCTTGCGCCAATCAGCGCCTCGTGATAAAATACTGCTTCGATATGGTGGCTGTAGCTCAATGGCAGAGCACTTGACTGTGGATCAAGGGGTTGTGGGTTCGACCCCCATCAGCCACCCCAGAATAAAAGACCTCGCTTGCGCGAGGTCTTTTATTATCTTCCCGTCTCTAAAACCAGTCGCGCCGGACAAAAATAATCGTCACCAGCAAGCTGAGCAGGGTGAAAATGCCAATCACAATGAGATAGGCTTGCGGATGTTCCGAAAACGGCAGGTTAACATTCATGCCAAAAAAGCTGGTGACAATGGTGGGCAGGCTGAGGACAATGGTCATCGAGGCCAGGAATTTCATCACCACGTTCATGTTATTGGAAATGATTGAGCCAAAGGCATCCATCATGGAGGTGAGAATGTTGTTGGAGATGTTCACCATTTCCATCGCCTGGGCGTTTTCGGTGATGACATCTTCCAGCAAATCTTCATCATCTGGATAGGTGTGGAAAAACTGGCTGCGCTGCAGGCGCTCAAGCATCAATCCGTTCGATTTCAGCGCTGTGGTGAAATAAACCAGGCTTTTTTGATACTTGAGCAGATCAAATACCTCTTTATTCCGCATTGAGGCCTGCAGCTTGTCTTCCAGATTATCCACTGTTTTGTTGATTTCGCGCAGGTAGGTCAGATATTTATTGGCCGTGCTGAGCAGCAGGCGCAGCAAAAAGCGGTTGCGTTTACCCGTGGAAAAATTCCGCATCCGCCCTGAGGCAAATTCCTGCAAAATATCGGTTGGCCGGCGGCAGACGCTGACAAAATACTGCCCGGTCAAAATGACGCCCAGTGGAATGGTGGCATAAGGCACATCCACGGTCAATCCCTGAAAATAAGGGATGCGCAGAATGACCAGCATGGTGCCGTCATCCTCTTTTTCCATGCGCGGCCGTTCATCCACATCCAGGGCATAGGTCAGAAAATCAAGCGGAATCCCCCAGGCAGTCACCCGGTCCACTTCATCGCTGGTGGGGTTAATAATATTAATCCAGCAGCCATTTACCGGGTTATCCAATTCTTCAAGGCCGAGTTCGGTATTTTTGTAGATGCTGATCATAAAGTGCCTCCTTAAGGATATGGGATGTTTGGCACAGGGCCATATCAAGAAGAACCGCGTGGCGGACTTTGATTGCAATTAATTATTGAGGAAGCGCAGCCAGGTTCCATAGAAAAGCCCTTCAGGCTGGCGCCGCATACTGACGTGCGTGGTTACGGCAATATTGCTGATTCCGATGCAATCAAAGTGATCTGAGGCAAGCAAGGCAAGCGAAACACCGGCAAAGGCTATTTTATACCCAAACAGCAGAATCGCGTTAAAATTGGCGGGTGTTTTTGAAAATTGGTCCTGTCATCAGAAGGATTAGATGAACAGCCTGCTGCTCGCCTCATTTGCCGTGATTTTATGGAGCACCCTGGCCCTGCTGGGTTCACAGGTGGCCAGCCTGCCGCCTTTCCTGATGCTGGGGGTGGTTTTCACGCTCACCGGTCTCACCAGCCTCTTTCAACCCCGCGCCTGGCGGGTGCCTTTTCGTACCCTGCTGGTGGGGGTTGGCGGTATTTTTGGCTACCATTTTCTTTATTTTCGCGCTTTTGCCCTGGCTCCGGCAGTTGAAGCCAACCTGATCAATTATCTCTGGCCGCTGCTGATTGTGGTGCTTTCTCCCCTCTTCATCAAAGGCATCCACCTGCGGCTTCAACATATTTTAGGCGGTTTGCTGGGGTTGGCTGGCGCCGCTCTCATCGTCACCCAGGGACAGATCACCTTCGATACCCGCTACCTGCCCGGCTACCTCCTTGCAGGCGGGGCTGCTGTCACCTGGGCAGTCTATTCGCTGCTCACCAAACGCCTGCCGCCCTTCCCTACCGGCTCCATCAGTGTTTTCTGCCTGATTTCCGGCCTGCTCTCCTTTACCGTTCACCTCGCTCTGGGCGGGTCGCTGGATTTTCTGGTTTCACCGGGCTGGCACAAGGTTCTTCTGCTGGTTCTCATCGCCGCCGGCCCCATGGGGGCTGCATTTTTCTTCTGGGATGCCGCCCTCAAGCGCGGTGATCCGCGCGCCATCGGGTCGCTATCTTATCTCACCCCCCTCCTTTCCACCCTCAACCTGATGCTGTTCAGCGGCTAGCGCCTGACCTGGCTGACCGGCCTGGCCATGGGGCTGATCATTGGCGGGGCCATCCTCAGCAATTGGAAGGCCAAGCCCTGAACCTGGTCTTCACAAGCAATGGACCGCCAGAGCAGGCTGCCCTGGCGATGGATACTGTTATGATGATGCAAAAAGGGGACAAGCCCATCATCTCGTAATGGTATTAAAAAAAGTACCATTAATCAGTTGCATTATATGATCTTTATACTATAGTTAACCCGATAAATCGCACCTTTCTTCTTAATCCGGATGAAAATCTGGTTTGATTACCGGACACTTTTCGGCTCCAGGGTAAAAGAGACTGGAATATCCAGCTCCTCGTTAAGGAGATAATCCAACCAAGCTAGACCTAACCGGAAAAGGCTCCAGTCACACCGATCTGCACGATG
>Ga0209097_10000032_pt1 | contig 165451 bp, 165 predicted proteins | sample AD_UKC052_MetaG_FD_184419 | JGI IMG/M metagenome (GOLD analysis project Ga0209097, IMG submission 184419) | Active sludge microbial communities of municipal wastewater-treating anaerobic digesters from USA - AD_UKC052_MetaG (SPAdes) (version 2) | ecosystem: Engineered > Bioreactor > Anaerobic...
GCCTGTTTGATGGTACGATAAACGCGACGATTGTCACTCATGGTTCACTCCTGTTCTTCCTTGGACGGAATAAACATAAGTGTACCTCATGTGCCAGTCGTCATTTGTTAAAGTGTCCGGTATTCAAATTTTTTTCTCTGCTGAAAACTCTCACTTTATCAGGTTGTCGTTCTAATTCTTCGACAATATAAATTTTGTCTGCACTGGTTTTAATGCCCTGAAATATTCGGCTTGTTACATCTATCAACTTATTTGGCATTTGAGAAAGTCTCTCAAACAATCCAGCATCATTTCCAATAGATATATTCCATTCCGCTGCAGTAAAAGCAATATCCGCCATCGCGCCGATCACACCTGGCTCACCATTGCGCCAGCCTGCCAGATCGGTCACTTTTTCCACTTCAACACTCCGGCTGGCTGTTTTATCCAAAAACATCAGGCAGGTGTAGGTGGTGGCATTTTCAAATACCTGCTGGTCGCCAAAATGCACCACTTTGGCAAGGTGTTTGCCCGCCGAAATCAATCCCCGCAGGGGTTCGCCATATTGAGCATTGAAGAATTTATGCGGCAAAATAAAACCCAGCCGTCCGGTGGCCTTCAGCAAATCAAGCCCTTTTTCCACAAACACCACATAAATATCATAATTGCCCTTGCTGGCAGCTTTGTAACGCTGTTTATAGTAATCCACCTCGGTCGGCGCCCATTCTTTGAGCGCCTGGATGCGGATATACGGCGGGTTGCCGATCACGGCGTCGAAGCCGCCGGCGGCAAAAACCTGGGGGAAGGCCCGCTGCCAGTCAAAGGCGTTCACGCGGTACTGCTCGGCGTCATCCACCAGCCCCAGGCCCAACTGGCGGTTGGCGTAATAATCGGGGCCAATCAGCGAATTGCCGCACTGAATGTTGCTGCCCAGGTCGGGCAGCATGCGCTCCAGGCCCAGGCCAAGCTGCGTTTCGGCGGCGGGCAGGTCGCCCTCCAGCACCTTCAGCAGCAGCGAAAGCTTGGTCACCTCCACCGCCTGGGGGTCAATATCCACTCCGTGGATGGAATTGAGCAAAATCTCTTTTTTCCTGCCGGTGGTCAGCGCCCAGCCCTGGCGGGTTTCAAACACGGCCGGGCACGCGCCGCGGGCGTGCGATTGGGGGTCGTGGCTGGTGTACCAGTTCAAGTGCCAGTTCAGCAGATGCTGGTAGGCTCCCAGCAAAAACGAGCCCGATCCGCAGGCCGGGTCCACAATTTTCAGGCGCGCGGCTTCGGCAGGGGTGCGGCCTTCCAGAAGCTGGCCCACCGTCTGCTGGACAATGTAATCCACAATATAGCCGGGGGTGTAATAGACCCCGCCGGCCTTGCGCACTTCGGGCTTTTCCTCCACTTTGGCCTGGTGGCCGGGCGTCAGGCGGATGACGCGGCCCAAAAACTGCTCATACACCTGGCCCAAAATTTCAGCCGGCAGCACATACCAGGCATAGGGGCAAACCGGGTAATACAGCCCGCGGATGATCTCTTTGAGCACGCGGTCATCCACCTTGAGGGCGGGGGTCAGCGTGTCGGCGTGGGTGCCGCGGCCCTTTTCGGCGCTGAAATGAAACAGCCCTGAGTTATAGCGCTGGTCGGCCAGCCTGAAAAGCTGCACCAGTCCGGGGTAAATTTCTGCTTCACCGGCAATATCCTTGAGCTGGTCAGCGCGTTCAATGCCGCGTTCTTCGGCAATGCGCAGGAAAAGAATGCGGTCAATGGTCATCTGCACGGCGTAATTCAGGTCGCGCTCGTTCAGGCCGGGGTTGCGCAGAGCCAGGTTCAGGGCCAGCGCCTTGCGCCAGCCCTCAATGGTGGCCAGAAAATCGTCATCCACATCCGCGGCGCCTTTTTTGCCGCGGCTGGTTTCAGCGTAGGCGTCAAAATCGCCGCGCAGCACTGCCTCTTTGGAGAAGCGGGCATACAGCTCATCCCAATGGGAGATATAATCGCGGTAATTCAGCAGCATCAGGCGGCCGGTGGTGGGCTTGTCGGTCTGGGCAGGCTTGATGCGGCAGTCATAGACAGCCAGCTCTTCAAAATCGGTCAAAATGGAGATTGGCAGTTTGGCGGTCCAGGCGTAGCGGCGCAGTTGGAAAGCGGGCGCCTGTTCCTCGCTGAGGTTGACCGAAGGTTTTTTGGCTTCCACAAAGAACACCCGGCGCCCGCCCACGCGGAAGGCGTAATCGGGGGCGCGGCTGCGGCCTTCCACGGCCAGGGCGTCCTCGTGGATCACGTCCTTATAGGTTTCGGAATATCCGGCGCGGTTCGATACATCCCAGCCCAGGGCCTCGAAGAAGGGGTCAATAAATTCGCGGCGGGTCTGGGTTTCGTTAAAGCGCGGCTGCCGCGCATCAGCACTCAGGGCGGCAAAATGGTCAACCAGTTTTTTGATGGAATCAGGTGTGGGCATGGGGGTTGGATTCCTGTTCTAAAATGGATGGATGAGGGATGTTAAGATTCAGGTGGGGGAAGATTGGGCTGGCTTGCAGCAGGGTCAAAAACGCAGAAATAGCAAAAGGGGCGGCTGTTTTGACAATGTCACTCTATGAAACCCACCCCCCGGCCCCCGCCCACCGGCGGGGGAGAAGATGTTATGTGGTTTTTTCTCCGCCCTGAAGGGCGGAGAAAAAACCACGTGCGGTTAATTTCTCTGTTAAATAACTCAACCCGCCAGTTATCCAGGTCAAAAAGAAAAAAGGGGAGTGGCGGGCCGGGTGGTTAAAAAAAGACTGGCTGAACAATGATTAAAAAATGCCAGAAAGATATTTTCTGGCATCCAGCGATATGCAGATAAATCACCTTTTTGCATCATTCTTTTTGAGATGGCGGGAAAAACGGCGGGCATGGTTTGCATTTTTGTATCCCCGGTTTCCAGAAAGGTGCTTGTTAAATCCGCCGGGTTCGCAATCCCCCTTGAGGGGAGAACCCTCGAACATAAGAAGAAAAACAAGTCGGGGCGGAGGGATTTTGCAGTCCCCCCTGTGGGGAGAACTCTCGAACGGATTATTTTAGAAAGTCGGGGCGGAGGGATTTCGCAATCCCCCCTGTGGGGAGAACCCTCGAACAGATTATTTTAGAAAGTCGGGGCGGAGGGATTTGAACCCTCGACCTCACGGTCCCGAACCGTGTGCTCTAGCCGGACTGAGCCACACCCCGAATGTGCATACATTATACCCACCCCTGCCCTTTTTGGCAAGACTGCGCGAAAGTTGGAGGAAAACAGCCCCGGTCAACGGGCCTTGCTAAATATTTTACGTTGTAGGATAATAAGTCAGCTGTTTTCGCATTCATCCCTGTTGAAAAATTTCACCAGGTTTCTTTTCTGTCAATTATGAGTTGGACATGGATCTGTCAATTCTCATTGTTAACCATCATACAAAATCATTATTAAGAGATTGCCTGACTTCTTTGATTGAAACCATGCCCGCAGTCAAATATGAAATTATTGTGGTGAACAATACACCGGAAGATGGCTGCTCTGAAATGCTGGCTGAAATATTCCCGGCTGTGCGGGTATGGAATAATGCCGAAACCCGGGGCTTCGCCTGGAATAATAACCAGGCGCTGCTGCTGTCCAGCGGCAAGCTGATCTGGATGTTGAATCCCGATACCATCATTAAACCGGGCGCCTGTCAGAAGATGTTGGATTTTCTGGAAAGCCGCCCGCAGGCCGGATTGGTGGGTCCGCGTTCTTTAAATGCGGAAGGGGGTGTGGATATTTATGCGTGCAGCCGCTTTCCAGGGTTGTGGGTTGATTTCATCAGCATTTTTGCACTTTCCAGGTTCTGCCTGCGTTTTCCTGCCATCAAGGGGCCATTATACCCCCAGGTGCTGCAGGATCAGCCCTTTCAGAGCGATAAAATCATTGGCGCATCCATCCTTTTCCGCCGCGAAGTGATCGAACAGGCGGGCTTTTTGGATGAGCAATTTTTTATGTATTTTGAAGAAACGGATTGGTGTTTTCGCGTCAGAAAGGCGGGTTGGGAAATCTGGCAGGTTCCCGAGGCCGTCATTGTGCACATTTATGGCGGTTCAGCGGGGGGAGAAAATGCCAGGTTGATGCTGCATTATGTCAAAAGCCAGCAGCAATATTACCGGAAAAATTTGGGGGCTTTTCAGGCGGTTTTGGTGCGTTTAATTATGATTGCCGGGTTGAGCCTGCGCCTGGTTAAATGGAACCTGGTTAAAATCATCGCGCCGGGCCGTAAGACCCGGGCGAATGAAGAAATTTCAAAATGGACGCCGCCATTGAGATGGCTGCTGACCCAGAAAGCCTGACAGCCAGCTCTGATTATTGAATAGTCCAGCCGCCGTCAATCATCAGTGTGGCGCCAGTGATCAGCGAAGCTGCCTCAGAGGCCAGGAAAACCACCGGGCCGGCCACTTCTTCGGGAGTGCCCACCCTTCCCAGGGGAATGCGTTTTTCAACCGAGGCTTTGAAATCAGGGTTGCCCAGCCATTTCACTGTGCCGGGGGTTTCGATAAAGGTCGGCGCCACCGCGTTGACGTTGATGTGGTGAGGCGCCCATTCCAGGGCCAGGCATTTGGTGAGGTGCGCAATGGCCGCCTTGCTCATGCAGTAGACCGCCTCGGTGGGCAGGGCCACAAACCCGGCCTGAGAGCCGATGTTGACGATGCGCCCGCCCCCCTGGGCCATCATCACCCGCCCCACCGCCTGGCAGGTGAAGAAGGTGCCTTTCAGGTTGACCGCCAGGGTGTCATCGAAATCTTTCTCAGTCACCGCCTCGGCCGGGTTAGGCGCGCCGATGCCGGCATTGTTGACCAGGATATCGATGCGGCCAAAAAACTGCGCCGCCTCGGCCACCGCGCTCTGAATCTGCGCCATGTGGCGCACATCCATCTGCAGGGGCAGCACCCTGCGCCCCAGGGCGGCAATTTCAGCCGCCAGGTCGCCGTCGGCATCTTTCTCGCGCAGGCCCAGCGCCACATCCGCGCCGGCCTGGGCCAGGGCCAGGGCGCAGGCCCGGCCAATGCCGCGGGCCGCCGCCGTCACCAGGGCCACTTTTCCGTTCAAATTATAAGCAAGGGGGTTGGTTTCCATCCAGAATCAGCCTTTCTCAGCGCTGCGGTGGAAACACCTCCAGCGCTGTAAAATCCACCCAGTAGAGCGCCTGCAGGTTGGGAACCTCCTTGCGCAGAGCGTCGCCAATGATTTTGGGCGGGTCGCTCAGTTCCTTCCACCAGGCCGCATCTGCCGGATAGCCAAACTGGAAAGCCACGGGCGCAGGCGCAAAAGCCTCGCCCCAGGCTTTGAACTCTTTAACCATCTGGTCCAGCGAATCAAACATCTGGCTGTCATCCACAAACAGCAGGCCGTCGCGTTCGGTGGGCGGCATTTTGCCCTGTTCCCAATGCTTGAGGAACACCCGGTAGGCCGGGTTGTGCGAGCGCGCCGCCGCCACCCATTTGCGCGCCAGCTCATCCGTCACCGCTTCGCCTTCAGGTTCGCTGGTTGAATTATACCATTCCACGTCCACGCCGACCCCCACCACGCTGGGGTGGTGGCCGTACTTGTTCAGGGCAATGTGAATCAGCTCTTCCACCGGCGCATTGCCCGATTCCACCTGCAGCCACACGCGGTAACCCTTCTGGTCAAACAGGGTCAGGGCTTCCTCGTTGTTGTCTTTCATCGAAAAGTGAATATTCAGGTCTTTGCTGCTGCCCGGAAAGGTGAAAATGGTGCCGGGGCTGGCCAGGTTGGCCACAATCCACACGGTTTCAGGCACGGCGCCATCAAAACGCCCGGCCATCTGTTCGCCCACCCCGGCCCAATAAGCCGGACCCGGGTCGTAGCCGGGGCCGTAGGTGGAATAGCGAAACCCCGCGCCCAAAGGCAGGGGCGTGGGGGTGGGCGTGGGCGGCGGTACGGTCGGCGTGGGAGCCGGGGTGGGGGTGGCGGTTGAGCAGGCTGCCAGGAACAGGGCAGAGGCCAGAATGAAGACAGCAACGCGGCGCATGAAAAGTCACTCCTTGATTATGTTGAACAGCCGCACGAGCGACGCAGGATGAGTTCGGTCGGCAGCAGAGTCAGGCTCTGCGCCTCTCCGGTGTTGATCAGGTTAATCAGGAGCTGGGTGGCCGTGCGCCCAACCTGCTCGGTGGGGGCGCGCACCGTGGTCAGCGGCGGGTTGATGTATTCGGAAATGCGCTGATCATCGAAGCCGACCATGGCCACATCGTCGGGAACCTTCAACCCGGCTTCCTGGATGGCCAGGATGGCGCCCAGGGCGGCTTCATCATCGCCGGCAAAAACGCCGTCAACGGGCAGGCCTTCGCTGAGAATTTCCTTCATGCTGCGGTAGGCCATTTCGCGTTCGAAATTGCCCGGGCGCACCAGCCGCGGGTCAAAGGGCAGCCCGTGCACATCCAGCGCCTGGCGGTAGCCGGTTTCGCGCCAGTGCGAGTCTTCCTGGTCATCCGGGCCGCGCAGCAGAACAATGTGCCGCCGCTGGTGCTTTTCGATCAGATGGCTGACAATTTTAAAGGTAGCGGCCTTGTTTTCCACCGTCACGCAGGGAATGCGCAGGTCGGGCGGCGGAGATTGGTGGATGAGCACCACAGGAAAATGGCTTTCGCTCAGGCGCCGCAGGGCAGGTTCGGCGACCGCGTTGGAGAAAACCAGCAGGCCGTCGGTGTTGCGCGGCCCCAGGGGAGAGCTGCGGCCGGGGCCGATGCTGGCCGAAGAGCTGATCAGCAGGTGGTAGCCGGCCTGGGTGGCTTCGTTTTCAATGCCCTCGAGCAAGGGGGTGAAGAAATCGCCTTCAATTTTGTTGAGCATGAGGCCGATGGCATTGGTTTTAAGGGTGGCCAGGCTGCGCGCCATGGCGTGGGGCTCATAGTTGAGTTCCGTCATGGCCTGCTGCACGCGGGTTTCGGCGTCCGGCGAGAGGGGGGCATTCTTGTTAAGGTAACGGCTGACCGTTGCCACAGAGACCCCCGCCAGGCGGGCGACATCGCGAATGGTGGCTGCTTCTGTCTTTGCTTTTGTCACAATCTTGCTCCTGTTTTATGTAACCGGTTACATTATACGTCATCCACCCTGCTTTTGTCAACAGGCAGTTCCGCCAGGCGTTCCAGCCAGGCCGGCAGGGCCTCCAGCAGGGTCTGCATCACCAGGGCCGTGTTGCGGTGATATGTTTCCAGCCAGCCGTAAGCCTCGCCGCCCTGCGGTCCCACCAGGTCGGTCACGCCGCGCAGAATCAGGCAGCGCAGCCCGTGGCGCGCCGCCACCCAGGCAATGGCTCCTGATTCCCAATCGCCCACCACGGCGCCGTAACGCCGGTGCAGTTCTTCCACCTCGCCGGCAATCAGGTCGCGGTCAGCCGAAACCATCACCCCGCGCCGCACCGGGGTGGGCAGTGGATCTTTCAGCCAGGAAAGGTCGAGGGTGGTGGTGTAACGGGCAATGGCGGCGTCGGCATCGCTCATCTGCTCGATGATGTCATAAACCACGGTTTTTTCAACCAGGGTCACTTCCAGGCGGTTGACCCGCCCGGCGAAACCGCCGCAGGTGCCCAGGTTGATCAGCGCCTGGGGCTGCCAGCGGTCAATGGCGTGCTGGGTGGTGGCGGCAGCGGAAATTTTGCCCACCCCGCCGCGAAAGAAAATCAGCGGGCGGCCGGCGATGGTGGTTTCAAACCATTCGCCCAGCGGCGAAGATTGCTGCTCCGCCGGGTTGAGGATGCGGCAGGTTTCGCGCCATTCGCTGCCGGCTGAGATCAAAACGACAATGGGTTTCATGAAGTAAATCTCCTTGGGATAATTCTATCATCATTGGCGCTCCGGGCTGGAGCCAGCAGCCAGTATTTTTGTGGCAGCTCAGCCAATCAGGCATAACCCTCCACCGTTTCTCCTCCAGTCTGAGTAAAAATCAGACTGGGGTCTGATGGCAGGAGCGGGGCGGGTGGTTATACTGGAGAACATACCCAACCAAGCAAAAGAGGTAAACATGCAAAAAGTTCTGCTGTCTGTTGAAAATGTGCAGCGCTCGCTGCCCCTGGGGGGAAACCAGGTCCACATCCTGCGCGGCGTGTCGTTTGAAGCGCGCTCCGGCGAATGGATCGCCCTGACTGGCCCTTCGGGCTCGGGAAAATCAACCCTGCTGGGCATTCTGGGCGGCATTGACCGCCCGAATGAGGGGCGGGTGTTTCTGGATGACGTGGACCTGCACCGCCTTTCAGAAGCCAAACTGGCCCAGATCCGCAACAGCAAAATCGGGGTGGTGTTCCAGTCCTTCCACCTGCTGCCCGGCCTCACCGCCCAGCAAAACGTGGAAGTGCCGCTGTATATTGGCCCGCACAGTCACCGCGCCGCAGAGCTGGCCCTGAAAATGCTGCGCCTGGTGGGGCTGGAAGACCGCGCCCACCACATGCCGCGCCAGCTTTCAGGCGGCGAGCAGCAGCGCGTGGCCATCGCCCGCGCCCTCATCACCCAGCCGCACCTGCTGCTGGCCGACGAGCCCACCGGCAACCTTGACCGCGCCAGCGGCAAGCAGATCCTTTCGCTCTTTGCCGAGCTGCGCAGCGCCCTCAACCTCACCATCATCATGGTCACCCACGACCCGGCTGTGGCAGCCTGCGCTGACCGCCGCCTGCACCTGGTGGACGGCATGTTCGCGCCGGCGGCGCAGGGCGAGGCGGCGCTATGAAGCTCTGGCTGTTCATGGGCATGGCCCTGCGCAATTTACGCCAGGGCGGGCAGCGCATCTGGATTGCCCTGCTGTGCATCATCTTTGGCGTCATGTCGCTGACCGCGATGAACATGCTTTCTGATTCGATCATGGGCGCCATTCTGGTTGACGGGAAATCCATTCTGGGCGGCGACGTGCTGGCTTCCTATTCCGGCGCGCCCACCCTGCCGGCTGAAGAACAGGCGCGGCTTGCTGCTTTGCAGCAGCAGGGGGTGATCAGCGCCTGGACGATTGAAGAAAAGAGTTACGATATCGCCTTCCGTCAGCCCGGCTCGGTTTCCCTCAAGGTAGTCATGGCTGGCATCGGCATTGACCCGCAGGTCTACCCGCTGGCAGGGCGCCTGGAGATGCTGGCTCCGCAAAACGCCGCCCCGGCTGATCTGCTGCGCGGAAAGACCGACCTGCTGATCACCCGCGACCTGGCCGAAGATAAAGGCATTGTCCTCGGCGACACCCTGCTGGTTTCGGACCTGAACCACGGCGAACCCCTCAGCATGACGGTGCGCGGCATCATTGATGACAACCCTGACCACGAAGGCAGCCGCCTTTACTACACCCATGAGGCCGCCATGGCTCTTTCAGGCCTGAACGGCCTGACTGCCAGCCGCGTGCAGGTTCTGGCGCCCGATCCGGGCGCGGTGCAGGCGGCCCTGGGCAATGACTGGTGGGTGATGCTGGCCTCCGATTGGAACACCCAGCGCGGCGATTCGCAAAATTACATCGAAATCTGCCTGCGCGGCGCGGGCATCATGGGGCTGCTGGTGGGCGGCATTGGCGTGGCCAACACCATGCTGGTGCTGCTGCGCCGCCGCATGGGCGAAATGGCCATTCTCAAGACGGTGGGCTACAGCCAGGCGGACCTGAACCAGGTTTTTCTGCTTGAAGCCACCCTGTTGGGACTGCTGGGCAGCGGCATCGGCCTGCTGCTGGCCGTGCTGATCTCCTCATCCCTGGGCAGCCTGTTTGATCATATCACCCAGCTGCTGCTCGAACCGCCGCTGTTCCCGCCCCTGCTCATCACCGGCGGCCTGATTGGCCTGGCCACCACCCTCATTTTTGCTGAACTGGCGGTGGTGCTGGCAGGCGAAGCCCAACCTTCGGCCCTGCTGCGCGGTGACGTGGTTTCAGTGAAGCGCACCCCCTGGGTGAAGGTGCTGCTGACGGCTGCCGCCCTGGGCGCGGTCTTCACCCTGCTGGCCAGCCTGGCCATGGGCTCGCTGGGCAGCGGCCTGCTCATCATGGCGGTGGCCCTGGGCGGCCTGCTGATTCTGGGCGGCTGTCTCAACGCGGCTGTGTGGGTGATGGTGCACCTGCTGCCAACCTGGGGCCTGCCTGCCCTGCGCCTGGTGAAGCAGCATTTGCGCCAGCGCGGCGTTTCGCTCACCTTCTCGATGATCGCCATGTTTGCCGGCATGGTGCCGCTGGCATTGGGCCTGGTGGTCCTCAACGACGGCCAGCGCGAGCTGTCCATCCGGGTGAAGAACCCCACCGGCGCCAACATGGCCATTCTGGCGGGCATGGATGATGAAGCCAGCCTGCGCCAGACCCTGGAAAAGGCCGGCCTGAACCAGCCGGTGGTGGAAACCCGCGCCGTCCTCCAGCAGGCCATCTGGCCGGATGCCCCGTATCAGAATGGCGATGAAGCGCGGCAGCTGTCGGGTGAACTGATCAGCATGGATTCACCCCTGGGGTTGAAGCTGACCGGCGCGCCGTGGGGCAGCGTGGCCAATGGGGTTTATCTGCCCGCCTATGAGGCCATTCCGGTCGGCAGCCAGTTGATCATCACTACCTCGACGGGCGCCACCCACGCCGTGACGGTGGTGGGCAGCTACGAACAGGAGGAATACAACGGCTTCCGCTATTACAGCGGTTTGTTGACCGGCACGGCCGCCGGTCGCGAGCTGGCGCCGGTGAAAGACTTCACCGCTTATATCAGCGTGCCTCAAAACCAGATGGCGCGCAGCATGGAGCAGATCAGCGCCGCTTTGCCGCAGGTGACCATTGTGGATATCTATGCGTATCTGATGCGCGAAACCAGCATGTACCGCGACCTGTTCCTCTTTGCCGCAGCCATGGCCGGCCTGGCCCTGCTGGCGGGCGGCCTGCTGCTGGCCAACACCCTCAGCCTGGCCATGCTCGACCGGCGTTATGAAATCGGCGTGCTGAAAGCGGTGGGTTACACCCGCCGGCACATCCTGGTTTCAATGATCATCGAGTATGCGCTGGTGGGCCTGCTGGTGAGCAGCCTGAGCCTGCTGGCTGTGAAAATTTTCCTGCTCACCTTTGCCTCAGTGAATGCCACCGCCGAAAAACTCTTCACCCTGGAACTGCCCATTGCCCTGGTGGCGCTGTGGGTCAGCCTGGCCGTCACCCTGGCCACGGTGCTGCTGGTGACCTGGGGCGCGGTGCAAACGCCTGCTCTTGTTGTTTTGAATGATCAGCGGTAAGATAATCACCATGCTTGAACGATTAGCCCGGTTTATCCTGTCGTTCCGCGGACTGCGCGGCCGCCTGGTGCTCACCTACACCCTGGTGACGGTGCTGGCTCTGCTGGCCCTGGAAGTGCTGGCAGGCGCCGGGCTGTTTGTTCTGGCGTTCTGGCGCACCTCCGATACCTACATCTATATCATCCAGAACGACCTGCGGGTTTCGGCCGCCGATTACCTTAAGCCCGGCAGCGAAGACCTGGAAGGGCTGCAAAACTGGGTGACCTATGTCAGACAGAGCGAAACGCCCCGCCCCTCCTCCTTCATCCCCTTCTACACCCCGCCTTCGCGCTATGCCGCCGGCGAAGCGCTGCTGGTGCTGGATCCGGAAGGGAAAATTCTGGCCTGCGCGCCCGAATGTGCCGGCCGGATCGGGCGGGTTTTCACCACCGCCGATGAGGCCTTCAAAAACGGCCCGCTGGCCTTGGCCACCAACCGCACCTATGCCGAAAAGAATCCGGTGGATTTTAACGCCTATTATGTGGCCGAAAATGGGCTTTACCGCATGGCCTTTCCAGTGACGGTGGCGGTGCCGCCGGCTGAACAGCCGGTGGGCGGCGCTGACCGGATGGAAGACAAGCTGGTGGGGGTGGTGGTGGTCACCATCACCCCGCCCCCGCCGCTTGGCGACCTGATCCCGGCGGCCATCCTCGGCCTCGTCATCCTGACCGTGACCGGGGTGATGCTGCTGTGCGCGGTGATTCCCTTTGGGCTGCTGTTCGGCTTCATCATGTCGCGCGGGCTCACCCGCCGCCTGAGCAACCTCACCGCCGCCGCAGATGCCTGGAGTGAGGGCAATTTTGAGGTCAAGCCGCGCGACCACGGCAAGGATGAAATTGGCGTGCTGAGCAACCGCATGCGCAATATGGCCGAGCGCGTTCAGAATCTGCTGGAAACCCAGCAGGAGCTGGCCTTGATGGAAGAACGCAACCGCCTGGCGCGCGACCTGCACGACACGGTGAAACAGCAGACCTTTGCCACCCTGATGCAGCTTCGCGCCGCCAAAAACACCCTCGATTCAGATCCCGCGGCGGCGCGCGCCAGCCTGCAGGAGGCTGAAACCCTGGTCAAAGCCACCCAGCAGGACCTGGGGCTGATCATTGCCGAGCTGCGCCCGGCCGCCCTCGAAGGACAGGGCCTGGCCGAAGCCTTGAAAAAATATCTGGCCACCTGGAACCAGCACACGCGCATTCTTTACAGTTACCACGTTTCAGGCCAGCGCAGCCTGCCTCTGGCCGCCGAACAGGCCCTTTACCGCATTGCCCAGGAGGCGCTTTCCAATGTGGCGCGCCACAGCTCGGCCTCGCAGGTGGATTTGACCCTGGCTTATGACGCCGAAAAGGTGGTCCTGAGCGTTCAGGATAACGGCCGCGGCTTCGACCCGGCCCTGCAAAGCGACCGCGCCTTTGGCCTGCAGAGCATGAAGCAGCGCGCCGAAGCCCTGCAGGGCGATTTCACCATCCAGAGCGGGAACGAAGGCGGGGTATGGTTGACGGTATCCATCCCGATCCAGAAGGGAGAAATTGCATGAACGAACCCATCACGGTGCTGCTGGTGGATGACCACGGCATGGTGCGCCTGGGCCTCAAAAGCTACTTTAAAACCCTCAGCGACATCCAGGTGATTGGCGAGGCCGCCAACGGGCAGGAGGCCCTGGACCTGGTGGCGCAGCACGCCCCCGATGTGGTGCTGATGGACCTGCTGATGCCCGGCATGGACGGAGTGGAAGCCACCCGCCTGGTGAAAAAGCTCAGCCCGCGCACCCAGGTGATTGTGCTCACCAGTTATCACGATGACGAACATATCTTCCCGGCTATCCGCGCCGGGGCGCTTTCTTATGTGCTTAAGGATATTGATCCCGACGAACTGGCCGACGCTATCCGTAAGGCGCACTGCGGCGAAGCGGTGCTGAATTCGCGGGTGGCGGCCCGTTTGGTGAAGGAAATGCACGGCGCGCGCCACGAGGCGGCCAACCCCTTCACCGAGCTGACCGGGCGTGAACTGGATGTGCTGAAATTGATTGCTGCGGGAAAAAACAACCAGGAAATTGCCGAAAGCCTGGTGATCAGCGAAAAAACGGTCAAGAGCCACATCACCAACATTCTCAACAAGCTGCACCTGGCTGACCGCACCCAGGCGGCGGTATTTGCCTGGCAGGAAGGCATTGTAAGAAGGGGATAGAGAAATGGCTGGTGTCCCGGCGGCGGCAAGCCCTCGTTTCGCTGCGCTCACGAGGGCAGGCCGCACCCAGGCGGCCGTGTTTGCCTGGCAGTAAGGGATCGTGCGCCGGGGGTAGAGAGAAACCGCAGCCGCCTAATATTTCAGCGATTCAATGACCTGGTAAAAGATTTTCAGCGTCTGTTCATCCACGCTGACCGCCACCGTACTGTGAACGGGCGAGATCATGAAATACTTGCCCTTTACCGGGATGATAATCGTGATCTCTGTATTCGCGTCTCGCATTGTCACGCTGAAGCCTTTCATGCCGTTGATTTCAATTTTTTTATAGGACTCTTTCACTTCTTCCGGCGTGGTCTTGTTTTTTTTCTGATACAACCCATCTATGATTTCCATTCCTTGCAAATTCTTTGGATTGGGAATAAGACGGATACTCATTCCCTGATATCCCCCCACAGGAAGACGAAATTGCATTTCTACAAATTTCGTTGAATCAGTCTTCCTTGTTCCAGCTTGAAGAAATGTGTCTTTGGGATATTCAAACGAAAACTCCCCATCTGGATCGTGGTAAAGATACCAGCCATTTTCAAGCAGTTCCGGGGTGGCGGTGGGCCGCGGTGTCGGGGTGACCACTTTGACCGTGGGCGTCGTGGTTTTGGGCGTGGCGGTTATTTTTCTGGGTGTCGCCGTCGGGATGATGGGCGTCGCGGTGGCAGTCTTTTCAAGAAGCGCTTCCGCGGTGACCGAACGCGGCTGTTTGATCAGGGCCGTGAAGGTGAAAGCCACAATCAACACCCCCACCGCGGCGATGACCGCCACAATGATCCATTGTCTTGTGATTTTCATAGTCCCTCTAAGGCAATCTGGTCATCATAAATTGTAGAATAACGTCTGTCTGGCTATTGCCCATTTCTCCAGGAATCACCCTGCCAGCGCTTCGTAGAAAGCCAGCACCTGCTGGCGCACGGCGCTGACCTCGGCGCGTTCAGCGATCAATCGGGCATTGTAGGCGGCAGCGCGGGAGCGCAGGGCGGGCTGTTCCAGCGCCTGCTGGATGGCCCCCGCCAGCACATCCGGGCTGGTGGGCGGCACCAGCAGCCCGTTGACCCCCGGCACCACCCATTCGCGCAGGCTTTCAATATCCCCGCAGATGGGGAAACAGCCGCAGGCAATGGCCTCAAGGAAGGTGTTGGGGGTGCCGTCGTGGGCGCTCGGCGAGACAAACACCTGGGCGTTGTGGAACAGGTCCCAGAGCTGGGTTTGGGGCAGGGTGGGCATCAGGCGCACATGGCGTTTGAGGCCAAAGCGCTCCACCCAGGTGAGGGCTTCGGGTTGGCCGGCCATGGCCGGGCAGAGGAAAAGCACCTCGGGCATGCTGCGCAGCACAAAAGAAGCCGCCTCGAAAAAGGTTTCGTGATACACACTGCCCGGACGCAGTCCGCGCGGGTTAATCACCAGCGGCACGCCGGCCGGCAGGCCCATATCAAAGGCGTCGCCGGTTTTATGCAGCACTTTCAGGTCCAGCCCGCCCGAACCGGGCACGGCCAGGGTCGGACATTCCGGGCGCAGGCCCCACAGCCGCCCCAGGCGCAAATCACGGCTGGCGTCGGCCATCAGGCCGTCGGCGCGGCGCAGGCAGCGCTGGCTGAGGGCGCGCATGAAGGGCGAGCCCTGGGCATGCAGGGTCAGGTCGTTGCCCCAAATGGACACCACCAGGCGGGCTTTGGGCGGCGCATAGGAGGCCAGCATGCCCTCAAAAGGAATGCGCAGGGCGTGGATGATATCGGGTGCCAGTTCGGCGGCGCGGGCGCGGAAAGCGCCGGCCGCGCGCAGCACCGAAAGCGGTCCGGCCAGGTGGCGCAGGCCCAGAAAAGCCGGGCGGAAACGCTTCACCTGTTCGCGCAGCCAGCCGCCGCCGGGCACCGGGGTGGCCTGGGTGCCGCCGAGGGCGCCAAAAGCCACCGGCATCACGTCAAACGAGCGCAGGCCGTCGGGCTGCTGGCAGGGAAAGGTGGAAATAAGGCTGACTTCCAGGCCGCCTTCCAGCAGGCTGGCCAGCCAGCGGCGGGTGGTGGGGCTGCGGCCATCGGCCAAGAGAAGGATGTGCATGCGGGTTATCCTATGAATGTGAACGGACGGCCTGCAGGGCCTTGATGAAGGCGGCCGTCATGCTTTCAAGGTTGATTTCTTCAGCCACAATGCGGTACGAGGCGGCGCCCATCTGGCGCAGGCGGGCGGCATCGCCCAGGGCATCGGACAGGGCTGCGGTCAGCGAGTCCAGGCTGCTGGGCTGCACCTGCCAGCCGTTTTCCGCGCGCACCAGGTCGGCCTGGGTGCCGTCGGCTTCAGCGGCAATCACCGGCAGGCCCCAGCTCATGGCCTGCTGCACGGCCAGCCCGCCCGTCCCCGGCAGGACGAACAGGTCCGCCTGCCTGAAATACGGTTCCAGGGCGGGGCCGTGCTGCGCCCCGGCCAGTTCGGCTGAAGGATAGAAGCTTTGGACGGCGCTCTCCACTTCAGGGCGCGCCGGGCCGTCGCCAACGATGACCAGGCGCGGCTGCAGGGCTTCGGGCAGGGCGGCGCAGGCCTGCAGCAGCAGGTCCAGGCGCTTGCGGGTTTGCAGGCGGCCCACAAACAGCACCACCGGCCGGCCGCTGAAGCCAGGCGCGCGCTGCGGCAGGGCCTGGCGCGGGCGTCCGGCGGCGGCATTGGGGGCCACAAAAATACGCGCCGGGTTGAAGCCTGCCGCGGCATAACCGGCGGCGCCGGTTTGACTGTAGGTCAGCAGAGCGTCAAACTGCATCAGGAAAGAGCGGCGCAAAAACGCCAGCGCGCCGCCGCCCGCGCCCAATCCCCAGCCAATCACCGGGCGGTTCTGGCGCTTCATCCAGCGCAGGGCGGGCGGGGTGCTCAAATAGCGCGGGTTGGCTTCCACAATCAGGGCATCGGGGTTTGCCTGCCGCAGGGCGGCTTCGAGCCCGCGCTGAATGCACAGGTAAGCCGGACCTTTGAAAAGGTGGCGGTTTTGCAGCCGGATCAGGTTCACGCCGCGAATGGCATCAACCGCATCAATGGCCTCATCAGGGCGCGGCTGCCCGGCCAGCAGGGTCAGCCCGCCGCTGCAGGCGCCCGCCAGCATTTCAAAAAAGGGGGCGCGGTACGAGGGCAGCACCCGCTGAATGACCGCCAGGCGTCCGTCAAAAAGCGCTTCGCTCATCCCAGCAAAGCCTCCAGGTAGCCTTCCAGCATGGTTTCGAGGCCAAAAACTGCCTCGGCGCGGGCGCGGGCTGCCGCGCGGTAAGCCGGCTGGTTTTGCAGCACCCCGGCGGCGGCTTCGGCCAACGGCGCCACCTGGGGCGGCTCCAGCTTCCAGAAATCGGCGCCGTAGGGGGCCACGCAGCCCGCCCCGCCCTGCACCATTTCAGCCAGGGCGCCGGTATCATAGGCGGCCACCGGCAGGCCGCAGGCCAGGGCTTCGATCACGCTGTTGGGGCAGGCGGCGTTCAGGTCGCCCGAAAAAAGCAAATGAGAGGAACGATCGAGGGTGAGAATCTCATCCCGCTTGAGCACCCCCGCCCAGGTCACCGGCAGGTCTGCCGGGCAGGCGGCGCGGATGCTCTCCGGCACATCGCCCGCCACGGTCAGTTCCACGGGCAGGCGGTGGTTTTCGCGCAGGGCGCGCGTCAGCGCCAGGGCGTTATCCAGCCCCTGGCGGTTATCTGCCGAAAGATGCCCCTCCACCAGCAGCAGGCGCAGCCGGTCTGCCGGTCGCTCGCCGGGGCCTGCGGGGGTGGCGCGGCTCAAATCAATGCCGTTGTAGGTGACCTGCTGGGGTTTGTGGATGGTCCCGAAAACGCGGTTCCACCAATCGCGCGAAAAGCCGCTCTGGTAAACAATGCGGTGGGCCAGGTTGCGGCGGATGAAGGCCAGCAGACGGTTGTTGCCCTCGGCGCGCAGAAAGCCCTTCAGGCTGGTTTTCTGGCGGCGGTGCAGCCAGTTCATGCCGTTCAGGCGCTGCACCAGGCGCACGCCGCGCCGCCGCGCCTGCCACAGCGCGCCCACATGGCGGGTGCCGCCGATGATCAGGATGGCTGCAAGGCGCGGATCGGCCAGGTCAAAGGTGGTGGCCACACCGCGCGCTTCAAGGCCGGCCATCAGGCGGGCCTGAAACGACACCATGCCCCCCAGCCCGCCCAGGCGCGGCACCAGGCCGATGGTTTCGCCGCTCATGCGGCCTCCGGGCGCGGGCGCTGGCCCACGCATTTGGCGGGCATGCCTGCCCAAATTTCATATTCACCGGTGGATTGGGTCAGCACGGCATTGGCCCCCACCACGCTGCCGCGCCGCAGGCGCAGCACGCCCTCGCTGCACAGCACCTTGGCGCCCGTGCCCACGATGACGTCATCTTCCACCACAATGCCTTCAAAACGCGATTGCTCTGCCGGCAGATAAACATCGCCGCGGCCCAGGGTCACGCCGGGATAAATGCGCACGTTGGCGCCGATCTGCGCCTTGCTGTGGATCACCACGCCAAACCCGCCGTGGGCCAGAATGAAACCCGGTCCCACCGGCACGCGGCGCGGAATTTCGGCCCCCAGCAGCTTCAGCAGCAGGTAGGCCAGGCGGCCCAGCACAGGCCAGCGCCGCGCATAAACCAGGGAAGTGTAGGCGTCGCTTGCCACGGGCGGTCCTTTCAGGCGCCTTCGGCCAGCAGGGCGGCCACAATGCGTTCAGCGGCGTGACCGTCGCCAAAGGGGTTGGCGGCATGGGCCATGCTGGCATGCGCTTCGGGGTCGTCCAGCAAGCGGCTGGCCTCGGCCACAATGCGCGCCGTGTCGGAACCCACCAGGCGCAGCGTTCCGGCGGTCACACCCTCCGGTCGCTCGGTGGTTTCGCGCATCACCAGGGTGGGCACGCCCAGCGCAGGGGCTTCTTCCTGCAGGCCGCCCGAATCGGTCAGCACCAGCGCCGCGCTCTTTTGCAGGTGCACCATCGGCAGGTAATCCGCCGGCGGCAGCAGGGTGATGTTGGAAATGCCATCCAGGGCGGCATGCGCCGGACCCTGCACGTTGGGGTTAAGATGCACCGGATACACCAGTTCAACCTGCCCGCGGTAGCGGCCGGCAATCTGGCGCAGGGCCGCCAGGATATCTTCCAGCGGCTGGCCAAAATTCTCGCGGCGGTGGGCGGTAATCAGCACCAGGCGCTTGCCGCCGGGTCCCACCCCCAGCCGCGCCAGCAGATCCGTCACCTCGGCGGGCGCGGGGCGGCTGGCAATGGCCTGCAGAGCGTCAATGGCGGGGTTGCCGGTGATGCGAATGCGCTCATCGGCAATGCCTTCGGCCAGCAGGTTCTGGCGGTTCAACTCGGTGGGACAAAAATGCAGGTCAGCCAGCAGGCTGGCCATGCGGCGGTTGATCTCTTCGGGGAAGGGGTGCCATTTGTTGTTGGTGCGCAGCCCGGCCTCCACATGCCCAAACTTGATCTTGCGGTAAAAGGCGGCCATGGCGGTGCTGATGACGGTGGTGGTGTCGCCCAAAGCCAGCACCCAATCGGGCTGCTCGGCGGCCAGCACCTCATCGATGCTGGTGAGAATGGAGGCGGTCAGCCCGGCCAGCTTCTGGTCGGGGCGCATCAGATTCAGGTCCGTTTCAGGGACAATATTGAACAGGTTCAGCACCTGGTCCAGCATCTGGCGGTGCTGGCCGGTGACGCACACCCGCGATTCAATGCCGGGGGTCTGCGCCAGGCGCTGCACCACCGGCGCCATTTTCACGGCCTCGGGGCGCGTGCCAAAAACAGAAAGCACCTTCATTTGCTGCCCACTCCCAGGGTAAACAAGGTGAAGCCGGCAGCCTGCCAGCGGGCCTTATCCCAGCCGTGCACGGCGTCAAAAGCCAGGCGGGCCGGGGTTTGCGCGGCCAGGGCCGCCGGGTTCAGCTCGCTGAACTGGCTGTGCGCCACCAGCAGCAGCACCAGGTCGGCGTCTTTAAGGGCGTCTTCGAGGGTGGGCACGGTTTCAAAGCCGGGGAAGGTGGCCTGAGGTTTGAAGGGTTCAAAAGCGCGCACATGGGCGCCGGATTGCTGCAGCAGGGTGCAGATATCCACCGCCGGACTCTCGCGCAAATCATCCACATCGGGTTTGAAGGCCAGGCCCAGGGCTGCCACGCGTTTGCCTTCCAGGCCGCCCGCCGCCTCCCTGATCAGGTCCAGGGTGTGGTGCGGCTGGCCGTCGTTGACCTTGCGCGCGGTGAGGATCAGCGGGGTGATATCGGGCGCGGTTTCCACCAGGAACCAGGGATCCACGCTGATGCAGTGCCCGCCCACGCCCGGTCCCGGGCGCAGAATTTTCACCCGCGGGTGCAGGTTGGCAATGCTGATGGCTTCCCAGACGTCGATATGGACGCGTTCAGCCAGGCGGGCAAATTCATTGGCGATGGCAATGTTCACATCGCGGTAGGTGTTTTCCATCAGCTTCACCATTTCAGCGGTGGTGGCGTTGGTGAGGATGATCTGGCCTTTGACAAAGGCGCTGTACAGATCAGCGCCGGCCTGCGAAGATGCCGGGGTGATGCCGCCAATGACGCGCGCGTTTTCAATCAGCTCGCGCACAATCTGTCCGGGCAGCACGCGCTCGGGAGAATAAGCCAGATAAAAGTCTTCGCCGGGGCGCAGCCCTGAGCGTGCCAGAATGGGGGCCACCAGTTCCACGGTGGTGAGAGGCGGCGAGGTCGATTCGATCATCACCAGGTTGCCGGGGCGCAAATGGGGCACAATCGATTCAGCCGCCGAAGTGACGGCGCGCATATCGGCGCGTTTGTCATCATAAAAGGGAGTGGGCACGGCAATAATGAAGGCATCGGCCGGCACCACATGGTCACTCACCGCCAGGTTGCCGCTGGCCAGGGCTTCGTCAAGCAGGGTTTTCAGCCCGGGTTCGTGAATATGCAGCCCGCCCTGCTGCAGGGTTTTGATGATGGAGGTGTTAATATCCATCCCCGTGACGCGCATGCCGTGGGTGGCAAAAGTGGCGGCGGTGGGCAGGCCAATATAACCCAGTCCCAGCACACAGACGTGTTCAAATGACATAAGGAAAGTCTCCTTTGTTAGCATGATCCATGCAGGTGTAGCCTGTGCCAGCGGCACAGGTTCAGGATCGTGGCATCCACATCCCGATAAGGCGGACAGGGTAATTATACCACCTGATGAAAGGCGCCGCTGCCGGCTGAAGAGGGGGTGCCGTTTGAGGGTGAGCTTGTCTGATATCAGGACACGTCATTGGGCCAGCCCCAATGGCCGCGCAGAGGCACAAACATCACCGGCAGGGTATACACACATTCAAACCCATCCGGGGTGTGCTGCCAGACCTGCAAATGCTGATTATGGCGTGGTCCCACCGGCAGCACCAGCCGGCCCAGCGGGGTGAGCTGATGGCGCAGGGGCGGGGGCACTTCGGGGGCCGCCGCCGAAACCAGAATGCCGTCAAAAGGCGCATGCCCGGGCATGCCCGCCGAGCCATCCCCTTCGTGCACCTGCACATTGGGCAGGTCAAAATGGGCCAGGTTGGCGCGGGCTGCTGCCGCCAGCTCAGGACGCAGTTCAATGGTATGCACCTCGCCCGCCAGCAGTCCCAGCAGAGCCGCCTGGTATCCCGACCCGCAGCCGATCTCCAGCACGCGCTCATGCCCCTGCAGCTTCAGCAGGCTGATCATCAGGGCCACAATGTAAGGCTGCGAAATGGTCTGCCCCAGGCCGATTGGCGCGGGGTGATCCTCATAGGCCATGTAACGCGATTCTTCCGGGATGAACCAGTGGCGGGGAACGGCGCGCAGCGCCTCCAGCAGGCGCTCCTGATGAATGCCGCGGCTCTCGATCTGGTATTTCACCATTTCGAGGCGGGCTTTTTGCTGGGCAGGGGTATCTTCAGGCATGGCTCAGCGCTCTTTCAGCTGCGCCAGCAGGTTTTCGGCGATCTGGCGGTCAATTTTGCCCATCGCAAAATCGCGCAGCTCGGCTGGCTGCACCCAGCGCAGCTGCGCTGCATCCAGGGGCTGGGGCTCGCCCTGCATCAGGGTGCAGAAGAAGGCGTGCAGGGTCACTTTGAAATGGGTGTAGGCGTGGCGGTACACGCCAAACGGCGCGCCGATGGCGGCTTCCACGCCCAGTTCTTCCTGCAGTTCGCGCGCCAGGCAGTCGGCCAGGGTTTCATCGGGCTGCTGCTTGCCGCCGGGAAATTCCCACATGCCGCCCAGCAGGCCGTCGGGCTTGCGCTGGGCCAGCAGAATCAGCCCGTCGCGCTGTAAAATGGCCGCCGTGACAATGTAATGGGGCACGGTTTTGCGCGGCGGCAGCACCGGGCGGGCTTCTTCCACGCCCAGGGCATGGGCGGCGCAGTGTTCCGCCAGGGGGCAGCGCCCGCAGGCGGGCTGGCGCGGCGTGCACAGGGTGGCGCCCAGGTCCATCAGCGCCTGGTTGAAATCGCCAGCTTTTCCGCCGGGTAAATGCTGGCGGCCAAAGGCCGTCAGGGCGGCTTTGCCCTCTTTGGAACGGGCCGGCAGAGCCATATCCGCCAGGCGCGACAGCACCCGCCGGATGTTGCCATCCAGGGCCAGTTCGTCCGCGCCAAAGGCGATGGAAGCCACGGCGCGGGCGGTGTAGGGACCGATGCCCGGCAGGCTTTCAAGCTGGCTCACCTCGGCAGGCACCTGGCCGCCAAAACGCGCGCAAATTTGCCCGGCGGCGGCGTGCAGGTTGCGCGCGCGGGAATAATAGCCCAACCCCTCCCACTGGCGCAGCACATCGCCCACCGGCGCGGCTGCCAGGCTGGCGGCATCGGGAAATCGCTCCATCCAGGCGTTGAAATAGGGGATCACCGTATCCACCTGCGTTTGCTGGAGCATGAATTCCGAGACCAGCACCGCATAGGGATCAGGATGCCCGCGCCAGGGCAGGCTGCGGGCATTTTCAGCGTACCATTGCAGCAGGCGTGCTGCCAGTTCCGATGTCATGGGCGCTCAGAACTGGAAGCCGCCGCGCGCGGGGATCAGTTTGGTGGAAAAGTTGGTGACATAATCGAGGAGTTGGTTGTTGAGCTCTTTCCATTCATCAGAGGTCATCATCAACTGCGCCTTTGAACGGTTTGGAAAGACGGCCGAAACCATAATCTGGGGGTAATCGCCGTACACCGTGGCCCAGGCGTCGCTGAGTTCAATGCCCAGGCGCTGCACGCCGGGGATGAATTCGCGCACCACAAATTCAAAATATTCCTGTTCGCGTCCGTTGGCAATATCCCAGGTCATGATTAATTTTAGCATCAGCAGCTCCTATCCGCGCTGGTATTCGAGGGCCACCACGCGCGTTTCATCAGGCAGGGAACTGAGGGAAGTGACCTTCAGGGAAGGCAGGGTTTCCACCTCTTTCAGTCCCATTTCTTTGAGAAATTTTGAAAGCGGCTCCAGCTGGACGCTGGAATGAGCCGTGGCATAGTGCATTGGAATGACGATGTTGGGTTCCAGCAGGTTGATCACCTCCGCCGCCCGGGCCGCATTCAGGCTGCACCCGCCGCCCACCGGCACCATCACCACATGCACCGCGCCCAGGGCTTCCACCTCGGTCTGGGTGGGCACACGGTTCATATCGCCCAGGTGCAGCACGTTCAGACCGTTGAACTCAATCATATAAAGGGTGTTGCGCAGTTCATCATCCTTTTTGGTCTGGTTGGTTTGAATGCCGGTGATGAACACGCCGCCAATTTCATACTCGCCCGGGCCGCTGATGACATGCGGGTCGCCTTTGACGGCTGCAAGGTGATTGTGCGAAGGAGAGGCATGGCTGACCGTGACAATATCTGCCTTAAGTTTAAGCAGTTCATAGCCGGTGACGGTGTGGTCATAGGGATCCATCACCACCTGAGCCATGCCGCGCTCAACAATGCGAAAACAGGAATGTCCGTACCAGGTAATTTCCATGCGTCTCCAGATCAATCCGAATTATACAATAGAATGACCTGTTCAAGGGCTTTGGGTGAAGGCGTTTTTTTCACCACTTTCAAGCTGTTCTTTAAAATAATCAGCAAACACCTCCACCATCTTGGGGTCGAAGTGAGTGCCGCTCTGCTGGCGCAGGTGAGCCAGCACTTCGGGCATGGGCATGGCTTTGCGGTAAGGCCGATCTGAAGTCAGGGCATCCCACACATCCACCAGGGCAAAAATGCGCGCCGCCAGGGGAATCTCTTCGCCGCGCAGGCCGCGGGGGTAGCCTGAGCCATCCCATTTTTCGTGGTGGCAGAAGGGAATATCCAGGGCGGGGCGCAGAAATTCAATCGGCCAGAGCATATCCACGGCATACTGCGGGTGGCGGCGCATGATCACCCATTCCTCGTCATCCAGTTTGCCCGGTTTAAGCAGAATGTGATCTGGAATGCCCATCTTGCCGATATCGTGCAGCATGGCGCCGCGGCGGATGTGCGTGAGGGTATCGCCTAAAATGCCCAGATGCACCGCCAGGCGCACCGTCATCTCCGTCACGCGGTGGGTGTGGCCGCCGGTGCCCGAATCGCGCAGTTCAAGGGCCTTGGCCCAGCCTTCCAGGGTCAGGTCATAGGCGTGAACAAGATCCTGGTTGGCGCGCGTCAGGTCGCGGATGGTGGCGTTGTCGTTTTCGCGCAGGCGCAGGCTGAGGTTGCGGGTGATTTCCAGCGCCAGGGCGGGATGCGTATCGAGCAGGGTGCCGAAATCTGCGTAATGCATTTCATAAATCACCGAGGTCATTGAGGCGCGCGCGCTGGCCGCCCGCAGGCCGTCAGGGTTCAGCAGGCTCATCTCGCCAAAATAGCCGCCGGGGTTGATCACGGTCAGCAGACGTTCGGCGGTGGTGTTGAGGGCTTTGATGATCTGCACCTGACCCTCGCGCACCATATAGAAACGGTCGCCGGGTTCATTTTCTTGAATCAGCACGGTTCCCGCTGGCACATCCAGGCGGTGAAGAATGCGGTAAATGGTAGCCAGATCGTGGTCATCGAGGGAACAAAACAGATGAATTTGTTTGAGAAACTCGCGATCCACCATGGATCTACCCTGACCTTTATATTTAGAATTTGAACTGCCCGGCAGCCTTCTGGAGAGCGCGGGCCAGTTCCACCAAAGAAGCAGCGGAAGCGGCCACCTCCTCAACCTGGGCGCTCATCTCCTCGGTGGAGGCGCTGATTTGCTCAACCGCGGCGCTGTTCTCTTCGCTGATGGAGGCGATGGTTTCAACCGAGCGGGTGACATCGGACGCATGAGCGGCCATCTCGCCGGTGGCGGCTGAATTTTCTTCGATGACGGCGGTGACAGATTCAAGGCGGTCCGCGGTCAGATTGTTAAGCTGGGCCATTTCCTCGGTGGTTTTCTGGTATTCCTGGGTGATGGTGTTGACATGGGCCATGTTTTCCGAGGCTTCGCGCCCGAGGGCGGCGATGGCTTCGGTGGAAACGCGGTTGTTTTCAGCAATCTTGCGCGCGCCGCGCACGGATTCTTCCAGGGCGGCGCGGGCCTGCTGCATGCTATTCACCGCCTCTTGAATGCCGTCCACACGGTTGGCCGATTCAGCGGTCTCATGAACAATGGTTTCAAAAGCGGCGCGCGCCTGCTGGGTGGTTTCGGCGGCGCTGCCCACATCTTTGCCGGTCTTCTGCATGGCATCCACGGCTTCTTTGGCGCCGCGCTGCACATTGCGGATGATTTCGGTGATTTCCTTGGTGGCCAGAGCGCTCTTTTCGGCCAGCTTGCGCACCTCATCTGCCACCACGGCAAAGCCGCGCCCGTGTTCTCCGGCGCGGGCCGCTTCGATGGCCGCATTCAGGGCCAGCAGGTTGGTCTGGCTGGCAATGTCTTCAATGGTCTGCACAATAGCGCCAATTTGCCCGGAACGCACCCCCAGCTCATCCACTTTTTCAGCCAGGGTGCCGGTGGCGGTGCGCACGGCGTCCATATCGCGCATGATCTGGCTGATGACGCCTGTGCCGCTGGCGGCAGCCTCGGCTGCGCGGCGAGTTTCAACCGAAACCTGCCCGGTGGCCTGGATGACGTTGCTGATGGCATCGGAAAGCCCCTGGGCGGCCGCTTCGGCTTTTCCCAGCCCTTCCGCCTGCAGGGTGGCTCCCTGCCGGACGCTGTCCGCCGTCTGCGATAGGCGCTGGATGATATCGGCGCTCTGGGTGATCACTTCAGATTGGCGGGCAGTGCCCTGGCGGATGCCCATGACGGCCTGCGAGAGCTTGCTCATGGCTTCCGAGGTTTCGGTGATGGAGCGGGCCTGGTCTGCGGCGCCTTCGGATACGCCGTTGATGGAGCGCTGCATCAGCTTGACCGATTCAAAGGTGCTGTCCACGCTTTCGGTCTGGTGGGCCACCCCTTTGGCCACTTCCTGAATGGATTGGGCGATTTGCGTGGTGGTCTGGCCCGATTGGCCGGCGGCATGGCCAAGCTGCTCAGAGGCCAGCGAAACGCCGTTGGCGTTATACTGCACATCCTTGATCAGCGCCACCAGGTTATCCATCGAGGTGTTGAGGGCGGTGCTGGCTGAAACCAGGCTTTCCACCATCTGGTTGAAGGAGTGAGCCATGCGCGCCGCCTCGTCAGAGCCGCTGACGGGCATGGTGTGGGCGGTGATGTGCATTTTTTGGCTCAGGTCGCCGGCAGCCAGGGCCTCCAGCACCTTTTGCAGGCTTTTCAGGTCCTGCTCGGCCACCTGCACGGCCATTTTTTCCACTGTTTGCAATGGCTTGAAGGAACGGCGCGCCACCCAGACCACGGCAACAAAGATTGCCAGCGAAATGACGGCCGCGATGATCAGGAAGGTTTGCAGGCTGGCCAGCCGCTGCTGGCTGAAGCCCTGGTAGTAGGCGGCGGCTTCCTGGTTGGCGGCGGCCAGCAGGCCGGTGCTGTTGGATAGATTTTGCGCTGATTGACGCAGCGCGCCGTAGGCATCAGCGTTTTTGACAAAGCGCTGCACGTCGGTGTAGAAAGGTTTCCACGAGCGGTCCAGCACCGTGAGAGCTTCATAGGCTTCTGCGCCAATGGAGGTGGCGCCGCCCTTGCGGAAGCGCTCCAGGTTGGTTTCGATGGAGGCGCCCTGCTCGCCCAGGCGGTTGATGTATTCCACATGGCCGTTGGCGCTGAGCAGCACGCGCTGCGCCATCAGCACCATGGTCTGGAAATGGGTGGCAGCCAGGGCGGAATCCGTTTTACCGATGATTTTGGGGGCCATTTTATCGTTCAGTTCGGCCAGGGCGGTGGCGCGCTGACTCACCGAAAGGGAAAAGTTCTTGACAAACAGAGCCATTTCAATGTTTTCAAGCACCACTTTCACATCTGGTTTGACGATCTGCCACTGCGCCTCCACGCCTTTCAGCTTTTCGGCAAAAGCCGCATCTGCAGGGGCCAGCCCCAAATCGGCGCTGCCATTTTTCAGGCCATCGAGCACGCGTTCAAATTCATTGACGCTGTCCTTTAGTTCGCGGGCTGAAAGCCAGTCGCCTTCAGCGGCGCGCAGCGCCAGCGTGCCAATGTGCTGACTCAATTCCTGCTGTTGGGCGGCCAGTTTCACCACCACGGCATCCTGTTTCTGGGCGTTTGAAATGAACATGACGCCGCCGGTGATGCCCAGGATAATCAGGATCATCAGCACCAGGCTGGCATTGATTTTGACCAATAAACTGCGCTGAAAAAAGGAGATGATGTTTTTCATGAGCCTGCCCTCGCTTCTTTTAGATAAGACCCTTCAATTTCCAGCGGTTGAAGATGATCTGAATTTCGCGCTCCGCCCAGGCGGCGGCATCTTCAGCCTTCATGTCGCCCAAAGCAGCCAGGGCAAACATGCGGGGAATGATGTAGGCGTCGGTCACATCATTGATGGCGGCGTTGGCCGGGCCCGGGTAACCCAAGTTGGTGCACCACTGCGCCGCCTCGGCCAGAAAGGCATATTTGCCGGGCGGGGTGGATTTCGGGTCGCCCTGCATGGCCTGGGCCAGGTCGGGCACCAGGCCCGGAAAACTGGGCATGTTATACAGTTCGCTTTTCTGGAAGGCGGTTTTATAGTCGAGGATCAGATCATGTAAAAACTGTTTGGCCAGGTCGATTTGCGGCGAGAAATTCGGCACAATATAAGAATTGACCAGGTTGGCCGGAGCAAGCTGGCGCGCCGGGCCGGCCGGAATCTTGGAGAGGTAAAGGTTGACGGCCATCTCCGGGTCATTTTTCTCGGCGGTGCGCAGCACCGAAACCGCATTCAACACCAGGCTGCATTTTCCCGCCAGCATGAACTGGTTGTTGGAGGAGGCGCTCCAGCCCAGCACCTCTGAGGGACAGGCCTTGTTGAACAGGTCGGTGGCCATCTTGATGGCCTGCACGGTTTGCGGCGAGTTAATGGTCACCTTGCCGCTTTCATCCTGAATGGACCCGCCGTAGCACATCAGCAGAGCGTTCAGGTAAATGGTGCTGTCCAGCTCAGAGGAAAGCCCCAATCCCAGGGGGGCGCCGGCGCTTTTCAGCTTGATGCCGGTTTTCAGCAGATCTTCCCAGGTGTTGGGGGCTGACCCCGCGGTGGCCTTTTCCCACAGATCCTTGCGCCAGTGGGTCACCAGAACCACCCAGTGATCGGAAATGGCAAAATATTTCTTGGTTTTGGGGTTATAGATGCAGTTTTTGACAAAGGGGGTGATCGCCCCGGCTTTGGCTTCCAGTTCCTGGGCCAGGTCGCTCAAATCGGCCACATCAGCTTCAAGGGCAGCCGGCGGGGTGGCCAGGCCAATCAGGTCGTGGCCGACCTGGTTGACCACCTCGGAGACAGTGCGCGGGAAGAGATCGGCAAAGGGCATGTGGTCCACCGTGACGGTGGCGTTGTTGGCCTGCGCCCAGCGCGGCACAAAATCCTTGTCAAACCATTCATCATACGCCGGGACGAAGTGAACCTGCTGCAGAATTTTCAATTCCCGTGCGCCGCTGGCAGCCCCGGCTTTGATGGAGCTGGCCCTGGCTCCACAGGCGCTCAAACCCAGACCCAGCAGCCCTGCGCCAGTCAGTTTCAGAAATTCCCGCCTGGTCATTCTGGTAAATGATGATGTCATAGGTTTTCCTCCGGATCTTAATAGTTAACGGAATTTAAACAATAATATATTATTATGATATAAAATATCCGAATTACAGGTTTACTAAATTCACCACTGTATTTATTGTATATCAAATTGCAGGTGAGTTGTTCACTCATTTTATATGCAATTTTCCACCTGTGATTGCGGCATTTTGTTGACCAAAAACATGTAGAATGATGGTGTGAGAAGGAGAGCGAAAAATGAAATCTGAAAATTTGCCTGCCCCGGCTGAAGAAAAGCTGGATTTTAAAAAAGTGCTGCCCATCTTTGTGGTGGTGCTGGTGAGCATGCTGGGCCTCACCGTGATTATTCCGCTGATGCCGCTGTATGCTGCCTCGTTTGGCGCCAGCGCCAGCGCCATTGGCCTGCTGGGGGCGGTTTATCCGGCTGCCCAATTTTTTGGCGCGCCCTTTCTGGGCCGCCTTTCAGACCGCTTTGGGCGCAAACCGGTGCTGCTGGTCAGCCAGTTGGGCTCGCTGACCGGTTTCTTGCTGCTGGGCGCGGCCAACGGACTGACCATGCTCTTTATTGCCCGCCTGATCGAAGGCTTGAGCGGCGCCAACATTTCCACAGCCCAGGCGGCCATCAGCGACAGCACCACGCCCAAAACCCGCACCCAGGGCCTTGGGCTGATTGGCGCGGCTTTTGGCATCGGTTTTGTGTTTGGCCCGGTGATTGCCTTCATTTCATTGGCCTTGAGCCGTGATAATTTTCATGTGCCGGCTTTTGTGGCCGCCAGCTTTGTGCTCATCTCCATCCTGCTCACCTGGCTGTGGCTGCCCGAAACCCATCCGGCCGAAAAACGCAGCCAGGCTGCCGGCCAGGCGCGCAGCCCGTTCACCTTTAAAGCCCTCAAGGCGGCCTTCAGCCGTCCATTGGTGGGCCTGCTGCTGGCGAGCATGTTCTTTCAGCAGCTGGCTTTTGGCAGCTTCCAGCAAATTCTCTCGCTGTTCACCCTCAACCGCCTGGGGCTGGATGCCAGCGGCAATGCCATCATTTTTGTCTTTGTCGGCGTGCTGGTGGTGGCCGTGCAGGGTTACTTCATCGGCCGTTGGAGCCGGAAGTACGGCGAAGCCTGGCTGCTGCGCGCCGGGCTGGCCCTGCTGACCCTGGGCCTGATTCTGGTGGCGCTCACGCCCCAGCAGGCGGTTCCCTGGTATTCCCAGGCGGCGGTGGAAGCCAAGCTGAGCGCCAGCCATTCCCTGCCGGGCGAAACGCCCCCCACGCAGAACGTGCAAATTCCTCTGCCCGCTGAAGCCAACCGCGGCGTGCTTGGACTGGGCTGGCTGCTGCTGGCCATGGTGCCGGTGGCCTTTGGCGGCGGGGTGCTGCAGCCTTCGGTGAACAGCCTGCTCACCCGCCAGGTGGAGGCGCATGAAATGGGCGGCACATTGGGCCTTTCGGCGGCCATGCTCAGCGCGGCCAACGCCTTTGCCCCGCTGCTGGGCGGCATCCTGTTCCAGTACCTGGGCGCTCCTGCCCCTTACTTCACATCTGCCCTGATTACTGCTATACTATGGGTACTTATTCAGAAACCACTGAAACAGGCAGGTTGACGCATGGCGATATCAGGCTGGGAACCCCCCAAGAATTTTATTCCTGTCCCCTCCGCCGTGGAGGGGATTACTGTTTTTGCTCCCCCGCCGGTAGAAGAGAAAATTCCCGAAGCGGTGACTTTCAAATGCCCGCAGTGCGGTGCCACCACCCGTTTCGACGTGGCCGCCGGCGGCGTGGCCTGCGAGCACTGCGGGTTCACTGCCGAGGTGAAGGCCCGCAAAGTGGGCACCCAGGCCAAAGCGTCAGAATTCACCCTCGACACCCTGCGTGAGGCCGAAAACGGCTGGGGCGTGGAGCGGCGCGTGCTGCACTGTGACAGCTGCGGCGCGGAGCTTTCGCTGGCGGCCAACGCCCTCACCTCCACCTGCGCTTTCTGCGCCTCCAACCGCGTGCAGGTGCGCACGGATACCTCCAGCAGCCTGCGCCCGCGCTTCCTCATCCCCTTCAAAATTCGCCCTGAAGAGACCCGCAAACTGGCGGCCACCTGGCTGGGCCAGGGCTGGTTCCACCCCGATCAGCTGGCGGCCAACGCCATTGTGGATCATTTCACCGGCCTTTACATGCCCTTCTGGACCTTCTCAGCGCGCATTGAATCCACCTGGAAGGCCGAGGTGGGCTACGAACGCGAAGAACGCTACTACGATTCAAGCGACAAAGAATGGAAAACCCGCACCGTGATTGACTGGCGTTGGGAAAGCGGCCACCGCACCACGGAAGTGGCCAATATGCTGAAATGCGGCAGCACCCACGCCAGCCATCTGATTCTGGACCGCCTGCAGCCCTTCGACCTGAACGCGCTGACCGATTACAAGCCCGATTTTCTGGCCGGCTGGCAGGCCCACAGCTACAACATTTCGCTGCCCGACGCCTGGGAAAAGGCCAAAACCGCCATGCGTGAGGAAGCCAAGGACGACTGCACCAACAGCATTGCCTCATCGCATGTGCGTAATTTCAGCATGAACGCCGATTTTGCCGACGAGGTGTGGCGCTATGTGCTGCTGCCGGTGTATCTGGCGGCCTACCGCTTTGAGGAAAAGACCTACCAGGTGATGGTCAACGGGCAGACCGGCGAGGTGGCCGGGCAGAAACCTGTGGCCTGGTGGAAGATCTGGGCGGTGGTTGCCGCCCTGGTGGCTCCGGGCCTGTGCCTGGGCCTGATTGGCCTGCCCATGCTGGCAGCCGGCGGCGCCGGCGTGATTCCCATTGGTCTGGGGGTGCTGCTGCTGATCGCCGGGCTGATCATCGCCTTTGTTTTATATAACAAAGCTGTCGAATCGGAGGCATCATGACCAACGCCGAACAAACCCCTGATCTGCCGGTGGTGGAAGATGTGCGCAGCCTGTGGGGGCTGGATCTGCGCCCGGCCGGCTGCCCAAAATGCAAGCAGGTGCACCTGGTGCGCGAAAACCAGGCTGAACAGCTTTGCCCGCACTGCGGCGGCGCCAACCTCAAGCCGCAGCCGGCCCTGCTGCGCCGCGACCCGCCTGAAATGGTGCTGCCTTTCATGCGCAAGCCGGCCGACCTGACGGCCATCCTGACCGGCTTCACCAAAGATGTCTGGCTGCACACCGACAGCTTCACCCCAGAGGCCATGCTGCGCCGGGCCGTGCCGGTGTTCTGGCCAATGTGGCTGGTGGATGGCGATGTGACCGGCACCTGGAAGGCCGAAGTGGGCTTCAATTACGAGGTGAAAAGCTCGCAGGAAGCCTACGGCAGCGCCGGCTGGCAGACCCAGGAGCGCATTGAAACCCGCATCCGCTGGGAGCCGCGCGCCGGGCAGATTCAGCGCCACTACGATAATATTCCCATTTACGCCATCAGCAATTTCAATTCCATGTCGGCGCTGGTCGGCGACTTCAACCTGCAGGCGGCGGTTCCCTACACCCCCGCGGCGGTGGGCAGCGCCATGATCCGCCTGCCCGACAAGAAAAAGGACGACGCCAGCCTGACGGTTGAAAATGCCTTCATCAAGCGTTCTGAAGCCGATTGCTACCGCGCCGCCGCCGCCCAGCACGCCCGCAATTTCCGCCTCAACGCCCAATATCCCAACCAAAACTGGACCCAGCTGCTGATGCCGCTCTATGTCACCTTTTACCTGGATGACGAGGGCGTCCCGCAAATGGTCCTCATCAACGGGCAAAGCGGGCAAATTGGCGGACCGCGCCTGGCCTCGCAGAAAAAGGGCTGGGAGATGGCCGGCATGGTGGCGGCGGCGGGCGGCATTTTGCTGATTCTGGCCTTCATTTGCATGATGTTGAGCGTGGTGTTCCCGCCGGCAGCCGTCATTTGCATTCTGCTGGGCCTGCTGGGGTTCGCCGTGCTGCTGGGGGCCATCGTTCCGGCGGCCTGGCCTTCGCAGTGGAACCGCTCGCAGCGCGAGCTGAAAGTGTATAAAGCGTGACCCCCTTTGAAATCATCTTCTGGATGGCCCTGCTGGCCGAAATCATCATCCGCGCGCCGGTGAACCTGCGCCGCAAGCATGAAAAATTCACCCGCCCCAACAAGGCCATCCTCGATTCCATTCTTTTTGGTCTGCTTTCGCTGGGCATGTTCATCCTGCCGCTCATCTACTGCCTGACCCCCTGGCTCGATTTTGCCAATTACAGCCTGCCCGCCTTCACCGGCTGGGCCGGTGCGCTGATCATCGCGGGAGCGGTGGCGGTGTTCTGGCGCGCTCATGTGGACCTGGGGGCCAACTGGTCGCCCACCCTGGAAACCCGCGAAAAACACGAGCTGATCACCCTCGGCATCTATGCCTTCATCCGCCATCCCATGTACACCTCGCAGTGGCTGTGGTCGGTGGCGCAGGCGCTGCTGCTGCCCAACTGGCTGGCCGGCGCGCTGAACCTGCTGATCTGGACGGTGTTTTATACCCTGCGGGTGGGCGCCGAAGAAAAGATGATGCTGGCGGCCTTCGGCCCGGCCTATGAAGTTTATATGAAAAGGACCGGGCGGGTGTTTCTGCGCATTTCGTGAAGGCAGGCGAAGGCAAGCGGGGTTTGCCTTCGAAAATGGGGCAAAAAAATGGTACGCGCTTTCCAAAATATAAAAACACCCCTGCGCCTTTGAACCGGCCAGGGGTGCTGATTTTATCCGCCGCCAAATCACAGCCTAAAACGGCTCGTCCTTGCGGTGCGACACTTTCTCAAATTTGTGGTCGCCCAGGTTGGCCTTCACCTCGTGTTTGGCCTGCCCTTGCGCAGCGGGGGCCTGTCCTCGCGCAGCGGGGGCCTGCCCTCGCGCAGCGGGGGCAGGGGTTTCCGCAGCGGCCGCAGGCTCGGCCGGGACCGCGGGCTGACCGCCTGGCGGCGCAATTTGCGGGATGACGCTGCGCACTTCCTGGCGGATTCCACGAATCTCCTGCGTGATTTCGGGCACGCCGGTATCATTGATGGCCGTCTGGATCACCTGATCCACCTGTTCCGACACCTGGCGGGCGTCCTGCCAGAACTCGGAACGCCTGAGCTGGCCGATGAAACGCCCCAGCCCGCGCCCGGCATCCACGGCTTTTTCAGGCCCCAGCACAATAAACACCACCAGGGCCAGCACCAGAATTTCCCCAATTCCCAGGTTTAAGAATTCCATAACCTGAACCTCAAAAGAGTTTTACTCTTTCTTTTCCTCTTCTTTTTTGGCTTCTTCGTTGCCTTCTTTGAAACCGCTGATGAAACCGCGCAGACCTGAGCCCAGGTCTTTACCAGCCTTGGTGAGCCGGCCCACGCCGAACAGCAGAACCAGCACCACGGCAATCAGGCCCAATTCAAGGGGTGAAAGTCCGAATAACATAACCTTATCCTCCTTTGGGGCGCGCCAGCGCCGCAAATAAAATACTGATTAAATAAAGCCCGGTCAGCGGCAGCATCAGCAGGCCCATGTTGAGCGGGTCGCCGGTGGGGGTGATGACGGCCGCCAGCACGGCGATGGCCACCAGGGCAATGCGCCACTGCTTTGCCAGCATTCCGGCGCTCACCAGGCGCAGCCGCGCCAGCACCAGCACCAGCAGCGGTGTTTCAAACACCAGGCCCACGCCGGCCAGCAGGGTGAGCACAAACTCAAAATAAGGCCCTGGCCGCGGCTGCGTGCGGATGCCCAGAAGGCCCATCAGGAAGGGCAGGGCTGCGGGCAGCATGACGAAATAGGCGAAAAGCACGCCGCCGATAAAAAAGAGGGTGAGCAGTGGAATGGACGCCAGCAGCCATTTTTGCTCGTGCGGCATCAGCCCCGGCAGCAGAAAACTGACCAGTTGAAACAGGATCACCGGCAGAGCCAGGGTGAAACCGCTCAACAGGGCGATGTTCATCATCACTGAGATGTTCTCGGTGACTTCGATGGCCACCAGGACTGAGGTGCCGCCAATGGGCTGCGCCAGAATCTCGGCCAGGGTGGGTGAAAAATAGAGGCTCAGCAGGGCAGCGGCAATGAGCGCAGCCAGGCTGATCAGCAGCCGGCGGCGCAGCTCGCCCAGGTGGATCCAGATATCTTTCGCCTCATCCCGTGGTCTCATGCCCCATAGTATACCACAGCCCCGCACGAGGCAGCGGGAAAGATGAAGGCTGCATGAAGCGGATATACCAGAATTAAACTTGTAGAGCCAGGCTGGTTTCCCCGCGGCTGAAAAAATGCCAGCGTGTCCTCATTCATGCGGCAAGCAGGGTCGCCAGCAGGGGAATCAGCGCCAGCAAAATGTTTCGTCTGGATATCAGTGATAATAATGCCAAACAAGATGGAAAATCGAAGCTCTTTTTCTTAATCAACATCTCTCCCCAAAGCCGTGCCCAGGCAAGTTAAATCTCTGGAATTCCTGTTTATGATGGTCCATAAACAGGGACGCCTTTTGCCGCGTTTTTGTTCCCTTACGCGGCAGCCCGTTTATCCAGCCGGTTTGCGAAATGCTGCCAGCTTCTCATGCCCGATCACCCCCCCCCCGGCAGGACTGCGATTCACTGGCGCGGGACAAAATTGATCAGCACCACGTTTGCCGAGCATTCCGCCGCGGTGTTGAAGGGAATCAGGTCCGAAACCGCCTGTCCCTGCAGGTCAAACACCTGAATGGCCAGGGTGCCGTTGGAGGCAATGGGCAGGTTGGCCAGGGGAATTTCGTAGCCATTGGGGCCAAAATGCTGGGCGGTGCCGGTCATGCCCATCAGGTCAATGTTCACCCCGCTCAGCGTGCCGGTCACCTGGACGACATAAGTTTCGGGATCGCCCTGGTTGAACACCTGGCCGCCCACCGAAAGCCAGTTGCAGCCGGCATAATCATGGGCAAAATCAGGCATATAGGCCGGGGTGCCGCTCTGCAGCTCGTAGGCCCGGCTGAAATGGGAGAAGATGAAGGGGAAGTAGATGGTAGCGGTGGCCTGGGGATCCGGCGGGGCGGGGATGGGCCGGGCGTCCAGGGCTGGCGCAGGCACAACGGCGGCCTGCACCGCCGGGGCCGGGCAGGTGGGGCAAACCACCTGCTGGCAAATCTGCGCAGCGCTCCGCGCCGTGGGGCTGGCGCCGCCTGAAACCGGCTGGTTCTCTGCTGGTTGAAGATTAAACAGCACAACCAGGATGCATCCCACCATCACCATGATCAAAAAGAAGGCCAGAAATTTCCGGAACGACATGCGCTCTCCTCTATCAGGGTTTGCGGCTGCCTACAATTTTCTCCCGCCTGAACACCGTCACCAGCAGGGTCAGCAGCAGTTTTGCCAGCATCATCAGGTAATATAAACCATTAAACATGAAGAAGTAATCTGAGGCAAGGTTTTTCCTGTAATAAATAAAGTATGAGCGGTGCCACTGGAAAATGGCGCGGTAGGGCTGGTTGCGCGAGCCGCCCTCGCCGCCGTAATGGATGATCTGCGCCTGGGGGTTGTAAATCACATCCCAGCCGGCCTTGCGCGCCCTGAAGCAAAAATCGGCATCTTCCTGGTAGGCAAAATAAACCTCATCGAGGTAGCCAATTTGCGCCGTCACCTCGCGCCGGATGAACATGCACGAGCCTGAAACCGCCTCCACCGGGTTGATCTCATCTTCGGGCAAAAAGGTCTGCAAATAGCCGCCAAAGCGCCGGTCGTGGGGATAGCGCGCCGCCAGGCCGCTGAAATAGGTCAGCACATCCCAGGGGCGGGCGGCGCTGCGTCGGCACTGCCTTTGCAGGGTGCCGTCGCGGTTAAGTACCTTGGGGGTGCAAATGCCCACTTTGGGGTGGCTGTCCATATAGGCGGTCAGCACGTCAAAGGCCCCCGGCAGCACCTTGGTATCAGGGTTCAACTGCACCAGGTAGCGGCCCTCGCCCAGCCTGAGGGCCTGGTTCATCGGCGCCGTATAGCCCATGTTGCAATCATTCTTCACCAGGCGCACCTGCGGGAATTCGGCCGCCAGCATTTCCTGGGTGCCGTCCTGCGAGGCGTTATCCACCACAATCACCTCAAAGCTGGCCTGCATGGGCTGCCCGTAAATGGAAGCCAGGGCGTCGCGCAGCAGGTCGCGGGTTTGATACGAAACAATACAAATGGAGATATCCAGCATGTCCCGCCTACCGGAAAGGAAAAATCGGCGCGGCAAGGCGCCGGAAAAAGACCCAGCCCAGCCCCAGCAGGGTCAGCGGGCCGCGGCGGCGCAGGGTGTAAAGCGCGCGTTCGGCCCCGGTTGGATGCGCCTCCCAGGCGGCATCCAGCGCTGCTTCCGGCGGGGCGGCCGGCCGCAGCTCAGCTTCAGGCCACAGGGGGCGCCCGGCGGCCTGCTCAATCAGCGCGGCCAGCTGCCGTCCCATGCGCTGCGGGGCGTAGGCCGCCAGCACATCCTGGCGGGCCTGGCGGGCCATGTTGGCGCGCAGTTCCGGCTGGCTGATGAGCGCCTCCAGCGCGGCGGCCCAATCGCCGCTGCTGCGCGCCAGAAAGCCGTTTTCGCCGCTGCGAATGGCATGGCAAAAGGCCGGGGTGGCGCTGGCAATGGTCGGTGTCTGCACCAGGGCGGCCTCCATGAACTTGATTTCACTCTTCGACTGGCAGAACGGGTTATCCATGGCCAGGGGCGCCAGGTTGATATCGAACTGCGCCAGGGTTTGCGGCAGGCTGCGCCAGGGCACAAAGCTGCAGCGCTTCACGCGCGGCAGCAGGGCGTTCCAGCTCTCATCCAGCTGCAGCGGCCCCACCAGCCACAGTTCCAGCTCCGGGTGGCGCGCCAGGGCGGCCTGCAGGGCCGGGGTGGCCAGGGCAAAATCGTGGTCGTGGGTGGGGGTGCCGCTGGCATAGCCCGCCACCAGGCGGCCCGGGTGCGCCGGGCGCGCTTTGAGCGCCGCCTCGGCGCAGGCCAGCATTTCGAGGCTGAAGGCGTTGCGGTGCACCGGCGCGGTTTTGCCGAGCTGGGCCTGCACCTGCCCTGAAAGGTACTCTGTGGAGGTGATCACCGTGCCGCAGGCTTCCAGGGTCTGGCGGTGGCGCAGCATTTCGGCCCGGTACAGCCGGGCGCGAATGGGGTCTTTAAAATCGGGGGAATCAATCCATTTGAAGGCGGCGGCGTCAAACACCAGGTCGTCGGTGTCACCCAGCACCAGGGCGCCGCGCTGCTGCGCCCGCCGCACCAGGCTTTCCAGGCGGCTGTCCCAGGCGGCGCGGTGCAAAATGATCACGGCGGCGGCCTCGAAAGCCTTCTCCAGGTTGGGACTGGTGAGGTGCGCCGAAGCGCAGGGCACACCGGCCAGCCTGAGCTGCTGCACCGGGTGCAGGGCGCGGTAGCGGCGCGTGTCGCCGCTGACCCCGCTGAGAATGAGCACCTGCGGCAGCGCGGTCATGGTTTGTGCTGCTGGGCCTCGCGCACCATTTCCATGATTTCCCGCGCCGAATGCAGGGTGCCCGCGCTGATGCCGCCCAGCATTTGGGCCAGCTCCTGCTCGCGCACTTCGCCGCTGAGGTTTTCCACCACGGTGGAGGTGCGCCCGCCGCTCACCTGCTTGGTGACGCGGTAATGGGCGTCGCCGTAGGCGGCCAGCTGCGGCAGGTGGGTGATGCACAGCACCTGGTGGGCCAGCGAAAGCTGCCACAGCTTGTGCCCCACCACCAGGCCCACGCGCCCGCCAATGCCCTGGTCAATCTCATCGAAAATGAGGGTTGGAATTGTATCGGCGCGCGCCAGCACGTTTTTCAAGGCCAGCATCAGGCGCGCGGTTTCGCCGCCCGAGGCAATTTTCACCAGCGGCTTCAGGCCTTCGCCAGGGTTGGGGGCAATCAGGAACTGCACCCGGTCAAAGCCGCTGGCATCGAAGGCGGCCGTCATGCCGTCCAGCGGCAGGCCGTTGGGGTCGGGCTGAACCTGGAAATCCACGCTGAAGCGCGCCCCGGCCATCTTCAAATCGGCCAGTTCGTTCTCAATGCCGGTCTGCATCACCTGGGCAGCCTGTTTGCGCTGCGCCGAAAGGCGCTGCCCCAGCACGGCCAGCTCTTTCAGCAGGTGCTTCTCGGCGGTCTCCAGTTCGGCAATGCGTTCAGAGGCGTGAATGATCATATCCAGCTGGGCGCGGGCCTTCTCAGCCGAAGCCAGCACCGCCTCAAGGCTGCCGCCGTATTTGCGTTTAAGGTTGTAAATCAGTTCAAGGCGGTCTTCCACCTGTTCAAGGCGGCGCGGGTTGAACTCAATGCTTTCAAGGTAATCGGCCAGGTCGCGGCCCAGGTCGCTGGCAACCGCCAGCAGGGTTTCGGCCTGCTCGCTGAACACCGCCCGGCTGGGATCAATGCGCGTCAGGCCGTTGATGGCGTGCGAAAGCTGCCCCAGCAGGTCGCTGATGGCCGGCGACTCGGGGTCGCCCTCGTCGAGCAGCTGCACGCTCTGGCGGGCCAGGCTGGCCAGGCCCTCGGCGTTGGCCAGGCGGTTGCGTTCCTGGCGCAGTTCTTCTTCCTCATCGGGCTGCAGGCGGGCGGCCTCAATTTCCTGCACCTGGTAGCTGAGGTAATCGGCGCGGCGGGCGGCATCCTGCTCGGCCTGGCGCACTTCGGCCAGGTCGCGGCGCACCGTCTGCAGGCGGCGGTAAAGGCCGCGGTAATCTTCCAGCACGCGGCTGGTGCTGGAAAAGCGGTCCAGCAGGTCGAGATGCTGGTTGACATTCAACAATGAAAGATGCTCCGACTGCCCGTGGATATCCACCAGCAGGCCCCCCACCTCGCGCAGCAGCCCCGTGCTGACGCTGCGCCCGTTAATGCGGGCGGTGGTGCGGCCTTCGCGGCGCATTTCGCGCGCCAGGGTGACAAAAGCCGGGTTGTCATCCACCAGGTCTTCCCGTTCCAGAATTTCGCGCACGGCTGCGCCGGCCGCGCCTTCGAGCCGGAACACGGCCTCGATGCTGGCGCGCTCGGCCCCGGCGCGAATCAGCGAAGGATCCACCTTCCAGCCCAGAATGGCTTCAATGGCATCAAGGATGATGGATTTACCCGCGCCGGTTTCACCGGTGAAAATGGTCAGCCCCTTCTCAAAGCTCAATTCAAGGTGCTGGATGATGGCAAATTGGTCAATACGCAGTTCACTCAGCATAGGCTTTTAGCGAATTTGAATTCCTGTCAGACGGTAATACACGGTGGAGGTGACCAGAAAAACATAGACCATTGGCCAGATCAGGCCAACCAGGGCGATCGGCGAGAAGCCGGTCAGGCCTTCGCCGCTGGCAATGATATAAAGCAGCAGCATGCCCAGCGTAAAAAACGGCTGCAGGGTCGCGCCCAGGGCGGTGGCCCCCGCCACAATGATGAACAGGTTGCGGCTGCGGCGCCTGCCCACACCAAAACGCACCGCCTCGGCGATGGCAAAGCCAGCCAGCGGGGCAATGATGAACACAAAAAAGCCCATCACATTGGCAATCAGGGCGCCGATGGCTGAAAGGATCACGGCGATCAGCGGGCCAATCACGTAATCGCGCGGCAGGGCGGTTTCAAAGACCTTCTGCTGGCCGCGAATGCACTCCTTGCAGCGGTAGCCGGTGGGGGTCAGCACGGCGCACTTCGGGCAGATGGGCCGCTCGCAGCGGTTGCAGAACAGGCTGGTTTCCACCTTGGGGTGGTTCACGCAGGTAAAAACTTCGGGTTGGGTCGGTTCGGTTGCGGTTTCGTTCATTTGCTGGCACCAAAGAGAGGATTTTGTTCCATGTGCGAGGTCAGATTGCGGTAAAAATAGCCCGGATCCTGAAAGCGCACCAGGGGCAGGCTGTGGGCGCTGGAAGTCACTTCCACGCGGTCGCCGTTATCGAGCACAATGGGCGGCTGGCCGTCCACGCTCAGCACCGCCTGGTTGGCCGAGACCACCTCGATGGTCACCGCTGCGCCCTCGGCCAGTACCACCGCCCGGTCCACCGAAAGATGGGGGGCCACCGGCACCATGAGGATGTTGCGCAGGTCAGGGGGCAGAATGGGGCCGCCGGCCGCCAGGGCATAGGCGGTGGAGCCGGTGGCCGTAGAGGCGATCAGGCCGTCGGCTACATAGGAGGCAAAGAGGCCGCCGTTGACAAAGGCGCGCAGCTGCACCGGGCGCACATACTGCCCGCGGCAGACCACCACATCGTTGAGCACCTCCCACTGGCCCAGGGTGCTGGCGCCGCGGCAGAAAGCCGCGCGCATCATCATGCGCCGCTCGAGCCAGTAATCGCCCTGCAGCAGCAGGGGCAGCGAATTCATCCAATCGGCGCGCTGCAGTTCATACAAAAAGCCGAAATGCCCCATGTTGATGCCCAACACGGGAATATCCAGCGGGGCACAGAGATGTCCGGCGCGCAGCATGGTGCCGTCGCCGCCCATCACCACCACCATATCGAATTCGCGGGCACGCACGCGGGCGCGCATGGCCTCGTCATCGAAGGTGCCGCTGACCACGTGCAGGCCGCCGTCCTGCAGCATCTGCACCACATCGCGCGCTTCAACAGCGGCCTGGTGCACAAAGGGATGCACGGCGATAAAAACACTGCGGGGAACGGGCTGGTTGACCATGATCTGATTATAGCCTATTTCAGCTCAGCCGCTGGTCACAGACCTGGCGGTAGCCGCAGCGGGCGCAGCGCGCCGGGTCGTCATGCGAGCGCTCAATTTCATCGCGCCGCTCCTGAATGCGCATTTCGGCCAGCAGGTCCATCAGGGCGGCCTCCAGCTCGGCGGTGTAATCCACGGCAAAGGTGCGGTTGGGGTAGCTGAGCACGCCCATTTTGGGCCGGATGCGCAGGGTGCGGTCCACCAGCAGGCAGTAGGCGGCCAGCTGAAAGATATGCGAATCGTAAGGCTCTGAAGGGGTGCGCCCGGTTTTCACCTCCACCGGGGTGATCTGGCGGCCTTCCTGCACAATGTAGTCGGGCTTGCCGGTCAGGTCGAGGGCGGCATCGTAGAGCGGCTTGCTCACCTCTTCCCAGGCACGGGTGTCGGTGTAGATGATGCGCCCGCCGGGCAGTCCGGCGGCGCGGCGCTGCCGCCCCGACTGCCAGAAGAACAGCAGCGAGAGGATGAGAACGGGAATGGCGCAAAGCAGCAGGCTCATTGCAGCAGCAGAGAGGTGATGCCGGCGGCGGCCAGGGCCAGGGTGATGAGCAGCAGGGCTACGCCGGCCACGCGCAGCAAGCCGGCGACAAACACCTGCCGGCCGTGCTGTGCGTGCATTTCGCTGCCCATGCTCAATTCGGCCTGGTTCGACGATTCAATGCCCTGGCGCTGGTACCACCAGGCGCGCTGGCAATAAATGAAGGAGCCGATTTCAGAGGCCCGGATGGTGCGCATGGCTAAGGTCCTAAGCCTGGTTGTCTGAAAGCTGCTGGCTGAGCTGCTCCAGGCGGTTTTCCAGGTGCTGCTCGCGCAGGCTGATGGTCAGGTCGCCGCGGGTGCGTTCCACAATGCCGCGCGCCAGGTCGGTCTGGCGGCGCAGGCCGTTGGTGATGGCATCGGGGTAATCGAGGGTGACCATCAGCAGGTAAATCTCATCCATCCAGCCCAGCAGGCGCTCGGCCTCCTGCGAATAGCCCTGGCGCAGGATATCCATGCAGCGGCGGCGCAGTTCGCCGCCGACTTCGGCCAGGCCGTTCATATAGGTGGCGTATTCCATGCGCAGCTCTTCAGGGGTGGGCAGGGGCTGGTTTTCGATGATGGCGCAGGTGATGCTGGCCTCGCAAAATTCCTTGAGGGCATCTTGCGTGTAACCGGCGTAGTAAAGGTCCGGGTAGGCGGCCAGGCCGCTGCGCAGGGCTTCGGCCAGGGCGCGCGCCTCGTCCAGATGGGTGTGGGCGGTGTTGCTCTCCGAGCGGTGAATGGCGCGAATGGCCAGGGCCGAGTTGCGCGTCAGCAGACGGGCCTGGGCCAGGGCCTGGTCGCGCACTTTGGTGCGGGTTTCGAAATTCTGGCGAATGCGCTCGCCAATGGTTTCAAGGGTATCCGTCATGGTTATGCCTTTGGGGGTTCAGGAGGCTGGATGGTGCGAAACAGGTCGGTGGCCAGCGAGGTGTCGCCGGGGAGCTGAATCGGCCCGTAGGTTGCTTCATACCGCGCCAGGTTTTCACCCAGCGCGGCATAAAACAGCTTGGCGCCCACCGGAGACATGATCAGGCGCGCCTGCACCTGCCCGGCCCGGCTGCCCGGCAGGATCTGGGCAAAATCAAAGACCAGTTCGGCCGGGGTGTGGGCAATGCGCGCCATGTTCGTGTATTGTGCCTTGAGGTCAGGCGGCAGTTCAATCAGCGGGGGCTGCATGCTCATAACGGCTTACCAGGGGATGGGGCTCTCTTCTTCGCCACCGCCGACCACCACATCTTCGGGGCCGCCGCCGGGGCCGCCTTCGCCGCGCGATGAGAGGAAGCGCACCATGCTGGCGCTCACATCGTAGGAAGCGCCGGCGCCGCCGTCTTTCTTGGTGTAGGTTTTGGGCCCGCCGGTGACGGGATCGGGGGTCAGGCGACCTTCGATCAGCACCTTGCTGCCCTTGTGCAGATATTGGCTGCAGGTTTCGGCCTGCTTGCCCCACACGGAAACGCGGAACCAGATGGTTTCTTTGACCAGCTGGCCGTTGTTGGCGGTGTACTGGCGGTTGGAAGCGACGTTGAAGCTGGTGACAGCCTGGCCGTTGGGGGTGTAGCGCATTTCAGGCTCTTTGCCCAGATTGCCGACAATGATAAGGGTGTGATACATGGGGGGGTCCTTTCTGAATTACGGGTGGATTTGGATTAAAATAAAACCGAACCGCTTTGAGCGGGGGGCTGGAAAACAGGTTGAACCAATACAATGCGTCAAAATCATGCTCAACATACCTCCTGGGTTTGAATGAACCTGGATGGAACAATCTCTGTTACACCTGACAAGTATGTGCTGCCGGGTGTGGATGCTGGAGAGCATCCAGGTTTGCAATAATATTATACAACGATTCTGACCAGATGTGCTAACTATTTTGAGATGTTTTTGGGCAAATGTTCAGCCAGCGGTATTAGCCCGGCTGGCTGAGCGTTTGTCAGTGTCATACAGCTGTTCCTGATCTCACATTGTCAAACCGCGCAGAGAGCAGGTTAGCTGATCTTCTTAAGCCATTTTTTCGGCACTGCCAGTTTAATTGACTGTTTGAATGGCTGCAAAAAATCATAACCACCTGTTGACTTTCATTACGCATCAGCGCATAATGAAAATATCTTCCAGTAAAAAACTAAATCTAATCCAGCTTCTTTGAAAATGGTTTATTTAGAAGGAGGCTGTCATGTATAAGATTGAAAAAGCAAGTTACGGTTTTCATCTCATCTTTTCAGGCATGATCAATGCAGAAGAGATGCAGGCCTGGGTCAGGGATGCAAAAAAGGCGCTTTCCGGACCGCTGCCTAAACAATTTGGCGTATTTGTGGACATGCGCGACTTAAAACCCCTCGACGACGCCACCACACAGCATATGGTGGAAGGGCAAAAGGAATTTAAAATCAAAGGCATGGTCCGGTCGGTGGTGATTTTGCATAATGCCGTGGTCACCATGCAGTTCAAGCGACTGGCTAAAGCTTCCGGCATTTATGAATGGGAAAGATACCTGGACGCCTCAACCACGCCGGATTTTGAGAAAGTGGGCATAGCCTGGCTGGTTCAGGGCATTGATCCGGATAAGTGAACCTGGTCAGAACGCCCTCCAGCATTTTGAACTGCCAGGGAGGCGCAATTTCCGGCGCTCCCTGCTTGTTTATATTGAGCATACCGGCCCTCATGAAATGATAGGGAAAATGGATCAGCCGGACCGAGAAGTGCATTTGTCACCTGGCGAGGTGCTTTTCAATACTAAAATGCAGGGCGGGGGCCGATTGTATAATAAATGTGCTGTTATTATCCCAAAATGCCAAGAGGTTTAAATGTCCCATAAACTCCAATGGATTGAAGAGGAAATTCAAGGCCTGAAGACAGCCGGTTTGTACAACACCATCCGCACCCTCAGCTCGCCCCAGGGCGCCTGGCTGCGCGTGGACGGCAAGCGCGTGCTGAATTTCTGCTCCAACAACTATCTCGGCCTGGCCAACCATCCGCGGGTTACCGCCGCGGCCCAGGAGGCCATCAAAACCTACGGCGTGGGTCCTGGCGCGGTGCGCACCATTGCCGGGACAATGGAACTGCACCTGGAACTGGAAAAACGCCTGGCGGCCTTCAAAGGCGTCGAATCGGCCATCACCTTCCAGTCGGGCTTCACGGCCAACCTGGCCACCCTGCCGGCCCTGGTCGGCAAGGAAGATGTCATTTTCTCCGATGAATTGAACCATGCCTCCATTATCGACAGCTCCCGCCTTTCAGGCGCGCGCATTGTGCGCTATGCTCACTGCGACATGGCCGACCTGGAACGCGTGATCAAAGAGAATGCCGGCAACTACCGCCGCGCGGTGGTGGTGACCGACGGCGTGTTCAGCATGGACGGCGACATGGCCCCCCTGGATAAGATCTATGAAATCACCCAGGCCCACGACCTGATTCTGATGGTGGATGACGCGCACGGCGAAGGCGTGGTGGGCAAGGGCGGACGCGGCATTGTGGATCACTTTGGCCTGCACGGCAAGGTGGATGTGGAAGTTGGCACGCTCTCCAAGGCTTTTGGCGTGGTGGGCGGCGTGGTGGCGGGCAACCCCACCATTGTGGAATGGCTGCGCCTGCGCGGCCGGCCCTTCCTCTTCTCTTCGGCCATGACCGTGCCGGATGTGGCTGCCTGCATCGCCTCCATCGACGTCCTGGAAGAATCCACCGAACTGGTGGACCAGCTCTGGGATAACGCCGATTACTTCAAATCAGAAATGAAGACTCTCGGTTTCGACACCGGCATGAGCGTCACGCCCATCACCCCCATCATGCTCGGCGAAGCTCCCCTGGCGCAGCAGTTCAGCCGCGAACTGTTCCAGGAAGGCGTGTTTGCCATGGCCCTGGGCTTCCCCACCGTGCCCCGCGGCAAAGCGCGCATCCGCGTGATGATTTCCGCCGCCCACACCAAGGGCGACCTGGATGAAGGCCTCGAGCGCTTCGCCACCGTGGGCCGCCGCCTCGGCATCATCCGCTAACCACCTGCCTCATAAGAACCCCACTGCCCCCGCTCAAACGGGGGCAGTTTTTTGCCGCCAGGAACAGCCCTCCAGCTTACAATTATCATCGTTGAGAAGTAAAAAATCATAATTGTTCAGTCATCCAGGCAAACGCCGCCGGCTGAGCCCTTGCTTGCTCCGTCGTTTTCATTGCTGCACTGATGTTGATTTGTAACTGCTACCGTGATAAAAGTCCGTTACGTTGATTTTTCAAATTCACCCCTGGCCCGGGCCGCGGGGATACATCTTTAAACCGCGCTGATGATAAAATGAGGTATCTTCTCTTATTTTGTGAAAGGCGGTTCCATGACTCTATCTGAAGGTCCCATCTGGTATGGTCAAATGCCCACCAGCCACCCCATGGGGGTGATCAGGGTGGTCTTTTCACGCATCGGCATGGCTGAACTGCACACCGCCGTCCAGCCGGACGACGGCTTTGAAGCCTGGGCGGCGCCCCTGGCCGGGCCGCAAAGCGCGCCCCAGGCCCGCCAGGTGAATCAGGCTTTGCGCCAGATCGATGAATATCTGGCGGGAAAACGCCGCATGTTTGAAATTCCCATCGACTGGTCGGTCATGACGCCCTTCCAGGAACAGGTGCTGCGCGCCACCTATGCCATTCCCTACGGCGAGGTGCGCACCTACGGCGAAGTGGCCCTGGCCATTGGCAAACCCAATGCTTCGCGGGCAGTGGGCGGGGCGCTGGGGCGCAACCCCATGGGCATTGTCATCCCCTGCCACCGCGTGGTCAACCACAACCGCGACCTGCACGGCTTCAGCGCGCCGGGAGGGCTCGATTCAAAGGCCTGGCTGCTCAGGCTGGAAGGCCACACCGTTGTCGGGCAAAGACTGGCTTAAATTCACCCTGCTCGGTCTCATCTGGGGCTCCTCTTTCCTCTGGATCAAGATCGCTGTCAGCGAGGTCAGCCCGTTTATGCTGGTGAGCCTGCGGGTGCTGTTTGCTCTGCTGGGGCTGCTGGCGCTTGCCGGAATCACCCGCGCCTTCAAAGGTCTGGTCATTCCGCCGCGCCAGTGGGGCTGGTTTGTTCTGCTGGGCTTCACCAACGTGGTGATTCCCTTCATGCTGATTTCGTGGGCCGAAACGCGCATCACCTCCGGGGTGGCCAGCATCCTCAACTGCACCGTGCCGCTGTTCACCATTCTCATCGCCCCCTTCTTTGTTCCTGAAGACCGCCTGAGCCTGCCGCGCCTGCTGGGGCTGGGGTTGGGCTTCGCCGGGGTGGTGCTGCTGATGTCGCAGAACCTGGGCGGCGCAGGCGGCAGCCTGGAAGGCGAACTGGCCATGCTGGGCGGGGCCCTGCTTTACGGCATCTCCAACGTCATTGCGCGCCTGAAAACCCGCGGCTATTCCCCTGCCATCCAGTCGCTGCTGCAGGTGGGCCCGGCGGGGGCGGCCATGTGGCTCATCACCCCGCTGGCTGACCGGCCCCTGGTCTTTCCGGCCCAACCCCTCACCTGGGTGGCGCTGGTGTGGCTGGGGGTGATGGGCTCGTGCATTGCCAACTGGCTCTATTTCAGCCTGATTCACTCCGTCGGCCCCACCCGCACCGGCCTGGTGACCTATGTCTTCCCGCTGGTGGGGGTGATTCTGGGGGCGGTTTTCCTCGGGGAACGTCCCGGCTGGCAGGCGCTTTTGGGCGGCCTGCTCATCATCAGCGGCATTGCCGCGGTCAATTTGCGCTGGTCAGGAACGAAAGGAAAAGCAAGCACATGAACGCAAAAGTCACCTGGAAAAATGGATTGGCCTTCACTGGAACAGTCAACTCGGGGCTCACCCTGCCGATGGACGGCGCGCTGCCGGCCGAAGGCGAGGAAGCGGCCGGCTTCAAGCCAATGGAGCTGCTGGCCGTGGGCCTGGCCGGCTGCACCGGCATGGATGTGATCAGCATTCTGGAGAAAAAACGCCAGGCAGTGAGCGCCTTTGAGGTGCAGGTGCATGCCGAGCGCGCCAGCGAGCACCCGCGTGTGTTCACCCGCATCGTGATTGAATACATCGTCTCCGGCGAAAACATCGACCCGGCGGCGGTGGAACGCGCGGTGGAACTCTCAGAGACCAAATACTGCCCCTCCATCGCCATGCTGCGCCAGGCTGTGCCCATCGAGCACAAGATCACCATCCACGGGTAATTGCTGCTGAAAATGCACCGTGCTCTCTGAAATACCCTTTCAGAGAGCACGGTGCTCATCACGCGGAAGAACTGCATAATTATTAATGTGGTCGCTTGTCTCACCGCTTTCCACCGTTTGCGCTGCGCTTGACACCTTCTTTGCATGTGTGTTATGATCAAAAGTGGAGATGTCCAAACTTATGCAAGATAACCTTTCCCCTTCTGATCAACCTGTCGAAGAGCCTGCCTTAGAAGAAGCGCTCCTGACTGAAGAAACTGCTTCCACTGCCAAAAAAGCCTCACATATATGGGAAAACATCATCCGCATGGGCATGGGTGAAACCGTGCTGCGGGTGGCGGCCATTGTGGTGTCTCTGTCCCTCTTTGTGGTTGTGGTGTGGGTGATGGGCAGCTTTTACCTGAACCTGCCCGACCAACCCCAGGCTGCGGCCAGCAGCAACCTGCTGCCCACCGCACCGGCCCAGACCCCCACCCCGGTGTTTGATATTCCTCCCTATTTTGACACCCTGGGTGCCAGTTCCATGGGCGTGCTGCGGAGCGCCATGCTGCACACCATTTTGCCGGAAAAGCCGCGCAGCGATGTGGTCACTTACACCGTGGTACAGGGCGACACCCTGTTTGGCATTGCTGAGAAATACAATTTGAAGCCCGAAACCATTTTGGGCGGCAACCGTTACACTCTGGGCGACGACCCGCACACCATTCGCCCCGGGCAAATTTTGAACATTCTGCCCATCGATGGGGTTTATCACCGCTGGAGCAGCGGCGAAGGTCTTAACGGCGTGGCCAAGTTCTACGGCGTGACCGCGGAAGCCATCGTCAATTTTGCGGGCAACAATCTCGACCCGGCCACCCTGGGCGACTTCACCAAGCCCAACATTGAACCCGGCACCTGGCTGATTGTGCCGGGCGGCAAGGTGGCCTTCAGCGATTGGAAAACCCCGCGCATCACCCGCTCCAACCCGGCCAAGGCCAAGGAAGTGGGTCCCGGCGCCTGCTCGGGCACGCTGGATGGCTGGTACGGCACGGGTTCCTTCATCTGGCCGTCCACCGAACGCTTCCTTTCCGGTTGGGACTACAGCCCCAACATCAACCACTACGGCATTGATATTGCCGGCGCGGAGGGCAACGCCATTTTCGCCGCGGATACGGGCGTGGTGGTGTATGCCGGCTGGAATGATTATGGTTACGGCAACATGGTCGTGCTCGATCACGGCAACGGATGGCAAACCCTCTATGCTCACCTGAGCGTGGTGGGGGTTTCCTGCGGCCAGAGCATTTTGCAGGGCACCGTCATCGGTTCGATGGGCAGCACGGGCAATTCAACCGGCCCGCACCTGCATTTCGAACTGCGCAGCGACGCCTACGGCCGGGTGAACCCCTGGGATTTCTTGCGCTAACCAACTTTTATTCAGGCCTGATTGGGAGGAAGTATGGACACAATTACCGATATCCGCCCATCGCCGATCGCAGGCCGCTGGTACGAAGGGGATCCAGCGCGCCTGAAAGCTGCCGTCAATCAGTACATCAATGCCGCCGCCGTGACCGCCCTGGAAGGCCCGGTCATGGGTCTGGTCAGCCCGCATGCCGGACATATGTATTCCGGCCCTGTGGCTGGCTATGCCTTCAAGACTGTGCAGGGCATGGCGGTGGATCTGCTGGTGGTGGTTTCGCCCCTGCACCATTTTGCCCCTCAGCCTCTGCTCACCACCGCGCATCAGGCTTACGGCACCCCGCTGGGAACCATTCCTGTGGACCGCGCTGCCGTGGAGCAGGTGGATGCCATCCTTAAGGATACCGCCAGCCTGCGCCTGACGCCGGTGCCGCGCGACGGCGAACACGCCCTTGAAATTGAACTGCCGTTTGCCCAGTGCGCCCTGCAGCCGGGCTTCACCCTGCTGCCGGTGATGGTGCGCGATCAGAGCAGCAACACGGCCAGGGCGCTGGGACATGCCCTGGCGCGGGTGGTGCGCGGCAAGACATTCCTGCTGGTGGCCAGCACCGATCTTTCGCATTTCTTCCCGCAGGAACGTGCCGAATGGCTCGATTCAGCCGTGCTGCAGCAAATTGGGGCCTTCTCGCCTGAGGGCCTGTATGAGTTGGAAAGCAAGGGCAAAGGCCATGCCTGCGGCCTGGCGGCCGTGGCCGCCGTGCTGTGGGCGGCGCGCGAACTGGGCGCCAACCATGTGCGCATTTTGCGCCATGCCACCTCGGGCGCGGTGACGGGAGATGAATCTTCGGTGGTGGGTTACGGCGCCGCCGCCATTATGCAAATACCCTGACCAGCCCGCGCTTAAAGATTGAGCCTTGGTGATGAAATTCAGAGTGCATCGCAGCCTTATCACTGTTTTTGTCTGCCTGCTGCTGGCGGCCTGCGCTGCCAGCCAGACCCATTGGCGCATTCCCATTCCAAAACTGCCGCCCACCCGCACCCCCACCCTCACCCTGACCCCCACGCAAACCCATACCCCCACGCTTACGCCGACGGTCACCCTGACCCTGACGCCCACCCCGACGATCACCCGCACCTACATTGCCACGGTGACGCCGCGCCCTACCGCGACGCCCGTCCCTTCAGCCACCCCGCTGCCCAGCGCCACGCCCCTGCCCACTGAAACGCCGGCTCCCAGCCGCCCTGCGGTGCTTTTTCCGCTGACGGATGACATTGGCCGCACCGTGGATTGGGGCTACACCGGCATCAGCCTGCTGACGGAGGGCGTCACCAGCGGCGAACCGCGCGCCCTGTGGGCCTGCATGGCCTTTCAACTGCTCGACCGCGGCATTCACCGCGAAACCATTGCCTTTGGCACGCGCCGCATCACCCGCTATTACCTGAACGCGGCTCACACTTTTGACCAGACCCCCCAGCCGCTCAAGCTGATCATCGGCGCGGTGGAGGGGGAGGATGTGCGGCTTGCGGATATCCCCGCCGGCGGAGCGGCTTACCTGAAATACCGCATCTGGCCGGCCTGGGAAACTTTCAGCCCCTATGTGGTGCACCGCGACGCCGCCCGCCCGCTGGAAGAACGCAGCAAGAAATACCCAGACCGTTTGCTGACCGAACTGGAAGCCGTTTTGCCCACCCTGCCCGAGCGCCTGATTGTCATTGCCGACCACGCGGTGATTGTGGACCCGGATGATTACCTGCGCCTGACCACGGATATGCGCGGCATCGCTTACATGGCGGCGCGCTATCAGCCTTTTCTCGATCTGGCGGGTGATATGGAGATTGCCGGACCGAGCGACTTTGCCCTGGCTTTGCAGGCTTACCTGATGCACGGCCAGGCCGTGGCGGTTCCCGTGGAAGCCTATGCCAGCGATGTGCTGATTTTTGTGGGGGCGCCGTGATGGACGCCGAAACCCGTTTTGTGCAGGTGGCGGTCAATATCCCCGGCATCAGTGCGGTGTTCGATTACCATGTGCCGCCTGAACTGGCCGGCCAGGTGCTGCCGGGCTGCCTGGTGGTGGCACCTTTTGGCACCCAGATGGTGCAGGGGGTGGTGCTGCGCAGCCTCGAGGAGCCCTCGGTGCCGCAAACCCGCCCCATACTGGATTTGGTGGATCCGCTGCCGGTGCTGAACGCCCGCCAGCTTGCCCTGGCGCACTGGATGGCCGCAGAAACCCTTTCACCGCTGGCGGCCTGCCTCGATGTGATGATCCCCCCTGGCCTCAGCCAGCATGCCGATTTGCAGGCGCAAAAAGTGGCCGAACCTGCCAGCCCGCCTGGTCCCCTTGAGGGCCGCCTGCTGGATTTGCTGACGGAACGCGGCACGCTGCGCGGCCGCCAGCTTGAGGCAGCCTTTTCGCACCAGAACTGGCGGGCTGCCCTGCGCGCGCTGCAGAAAAGCGGCTGCGTGCTGGTGCGCTCCACTCTGCCCCCGCCGCGCGTGCAGCCAAAAATGATCCGCACGGTGCAGGCCGCCGGCGCCCTGAGCGAGGCCGACCTGGCCCTGGAACGGCTCAGCGCGCACAAAGAGGTGGCCGCCCGCCGCCGGCGCATTCTGGATGTGCTGCTCAAAGAACCGCTGCCCATTGCGCCGGCCTGGCTCTATGCCCGCAGCGGCGGCAGCCTGGCTGACCTGAACCGCCTGGCTGAAATGGGCCTGGTGACCTTTAATGAAACCGAAATCTGGCGCGACCCGCTGCGCGAAATTCCGGCTGCGCCCTCGGAACCCCTGCCGCTGACCCCCGACCAGGCGGCCGCTTTTGAAGTCATTGCGGCTGAAATTCGCGCCGCTGCTGCCGGAAAACCCGGCCGCCCCTGCCTGCTGCAGGGCGTCACTGGCTCTGGCAAGACGGAGCTTTATTTGCAGGCTGCCGCCCTGGCCCTTGAGCTGGGCCGCCAGGCGGTGATTCTGGTGCCCGAAATTGCCCTCACCCCCCAGACCGTGCGGCGCTTCCTCAGCCGCTTTGGCAGCCGGGTGGGGCTGGTCCATTCGCGGCTTTCGCCTGGCGAGCGCTACGACACCTGGCGGCGCATCCGCGCCGGGCTGCTGCCGGTGGTGGTGGGGGCGCGCAGCGCCCTGTTCGCTCCGCTGGCCAACCCCGGCCTGATCATCATTGACGAATGCCACGAAGAATCCTACTACCAGGACGATATGCCGCCGGTGTATCACGCGGTGGAGACGGCCCTGGCGTACGCCCGCCAGAACGGCGCCGCCGTGGTGCTGGGGTCGGCAACGCCTGAGCTCACCCAGGCCTACCGCGCCCGGCAGGGGGTTTTCCATGATTTGCGCCTGCCGCTGCGTGTTCAGAGCCACACCCAGGGCGGAGGCTCAGGCCTGCCGCCGGTGCAGGTGGTGGACATGCGCGCGGAATTGAAGGCGGGCAACCGCAGCTTTTTCAGCGAGAGCCTGCAAAAAGCCCTGGGCCGGGTGCTGGAGGCCAATGAACAGGCCATCCTATTCCTTAACCGGCGCGGCACGGCCACCTATGTGTTCTGCCGCGACTGCGGCCAGGCGCTGCGCTGCCCGCGCTGCGAAAAACCGCTCACGTTTCATAACCCGCAAAGCGCGTTGATTTGCCACACCTGCAATTACCGCCGCCAGATGCCCAAAACGTGCCCCAACTGCCGCAGCACGCAGATCAGGCAGTTTGGCACCGGCACCGAAAAGGTGGAGGCCGAGGTGCAGGGCCTCTTTCCACAGGCGCGCACCCTGCGCTGGGATGCTGAAACCACGCGCCAGAAAGGCGCCCACGAGGTGATTCTCTCGCATTTTGCCGCCCACCGCGCCGATATCCTCATCGGCACGCAGATGCTGGCCAAGGGGCTGGATTTGCCCCTGGTGACCCTGGTGGGGGTGGTGCTGGCTGAAGTGAGCCTGAACCTGCCCGATTACCGCGCTCCCGAGCGCACTTTTCAGGTGCTGGCGCAGGTGGCCGGGCGCGCCGGGCGGGCTGACCGCGGCGGCCAGGTGATATTGCAGACCTTCCAGCCCCAGCACTATGCCATTCAGGCGGCCGCCGGGCACAATTTTGAGGCTTTTTATGCCCGCGAACTGGCCTACCGCCAGGAGATGAATTATCCGCCGTTCTGCCGCCTGCTGCGCCTGGAATTTCAGCACGCCGATTGGGATACGGCCCAGCGCGCTGCCGAACACATGGCCGACAGCCTGCAGCAGCGCATTGAAGCGGGTGAGCGGCGCGCCACCGAATTGATCGGCCCGGCGCCCTGCTTCTTCTCGCGGGTCAATGGGCAGTACCGCTGGCAGGTGGTGGTGCGCAGCCCCAACCCGGTGACCCTGCTGCGCGGCGTGGATTTGCAGGGCTGGCGCATTGGAATTGATCCGCTCAGTTTGCTTTGATTGGCCGCAAATGATTTGACTTTAAAGGGGGTCTGCATACAATGTTAAGCAGGAAAACAAAATGTCTTTTCCAATTCAGGCTCTGGTCATCGGCGTCACCTGGGCGATTTTGCTGGCGGTTTATGGGTTTTACCGCCTTTCGGGGGCCCATCGCCTGCTGGAACAAAGCCCGGTGATTGAATTTGATGCCGCCAGCCCGGAAAACCGCAGCCCGGGATCCTGGCTGAGCAAAGCAGGCGTTCTGTGGGTTTTTGCCGCCAATATCTGCCCGTTGATGCTGGTTTTGGCCGCGCCCTTCTTTCCGGAATTGGAAACCACCCTGAATGGGCTGAGAATGACTCTTCCGGCGGCGGTCAACCTGGCCGGAAGCATCGGGTTTGTGGCTTATTCGATCTGGGGTTTGCTGGTGCTGATCTATAACCCCAACTACACGCCGCTCTTTCAAAAGACCAACCGCCAGTATCACCTGGCCGTGCAGGGACCTTACCGGCTGGTGCGCCACCCACGCTATGCAGCTGAGGCCCTGTGCAATCTGCTCCTTTTTTTGATGACGGGTTTATGGCTTCCTCTGCTGGGCGTTCTCGCCTGGCCGGCAGTGGTCCGGCAGGCGCAGGCTGAGGAAGCGGCGCTGCTGGACAGCGCGGGCAACCTGTATCAGGAATACCGGAATCACACGGGAATGTTTTTTCCCCGGTTCTAAAAAGGCCTGTTTGCAGAAAATTTTTGAAAGGAGAACTGTCTGATGGTGAATGTCTATCTTTTCGTGTCCGCGGCCGCAGCCCCGATCCTTGCTGAAGGGCAGGAAGGTTATCCCTGGTGGGCCTGGGTGCTGGCATTGTTGATGATTGCCCTGTTTTTCCTGATGCTGTGGTTTTGCGCCGGTCCGGGAAAGAAAAAGGAAGAGCCCCCGGCTGAACCTATCAAGAAATCTGTGGAAACCCCGGTTCTCGACGCACAGGCCCCGGTTGAACCCGAGGTGAAGGCCGAAACCCCGACTGTGACCGAGGCGGCGGTGGAAGTTCCGGCCGTGCCTGAGGTGGCGGTGGAGGCCCCAAGCATGCCTGATGTGAAACTGGAAGCCCCGGCCGTGCCTGAGGTGGCGGTGGAGGCCCCAAGCATGCCTGATGTGAAACTGGAAGCCCCGGCTGTGCCCGAAGTGACAGCGGCAGCCCCAACCACGGTTGAAGTGAAAACCGAAGCGACAGCCGAGGTGGATGTGCCGCCGGCAGCCCCGGTTAAACGCTCCAGCAAGCCGGATGACCTGGAAATTGTGGAAGGCATTGGCCCGAAAATTGCCCGCATTCTGCGTGAAGCCGGCATCACCAGCTTCAAGGAACTTTCTCAGACCGAAGTCAGCCGCCTGGAAGAGATCCTCAAAGCTGCCAGCATCCGCCTGGCCGACCCCGGCACGTGGCCCGAGCAGGCGCGTCTGGCCGCCGAAGGGCAGTGGGACGCCCTGCAAACCTACCAGGATTCGTTGAAGGGCGGCCGCAAAGCCTGAATAAAGCCCGTCCCTTAAATCATGATATCAACAGCGTCTTTTACGAGCAATTGTGAAAGACGCTGTTTTTTTGTTACTGCTCAGCTGTGTCATTTTTCTTTAACCACAAAGTGCGCAAAGCACGCGAAGAAACAGCCGTCATTGTGCGGCCTTCTTGTCTCACGAAGTGAATGGCGAAGCGGGAAATTGTGAGGTGGGAAAGCCTCCTTTGACGTTTGGGGTTATACCCCTAAGCCGTCACCTTTTTTGAATTTTCCCCCGCAGCCTGCCGGAATCTTTTGGCGCTTTTATCAGAATCATCTATACTAAACATACTCAACATCACTGGAGGACAAAGATGATAACCTTTCCGGATCGTTTTTACTGGGGCACATCCACCTCAGCCTATCAGATTGAGGGTGCGGTGAATGAAGATGGACGGGGTGTCTCCATCTGGGATACGTTCTGCCGCACATCGGGAAAAATTTACCACAACGAAAACGGGGACGTGGCGGCTGATCACTACCACCATTGGGCCGAGGATGTGGACATCATGGCCAGCCTGGGGATCAACGCCTACCGCTTTTCGGTATCCTGGCCGCGCATTCTGCCCGAAGGCCGCGGCAAGGTGAACACGGCCGGGCTGGATTTTTACGACCGCCTGGTGGACGCCCTGCTGGCCAACCACATCACGCCTTTTCCCACCCTTTACCACTGGGACCTGCCCCAACCCCTGCAGGACGCCGGCGGCTGGCCTGAACGCGCCACCGCCGAGGCCTTCGCGGAATATGCCGCGGTGCTGGGCCGGCGCCTGGGCGACCGGGTGCCATGCTGGATCACCCACAACGAGCCGATGGTGGCGGCCTATGCCGGGCATTTGCTGGGCGAGAACGCCCCCGGCGTGCAGGATATTTTTGCCACCTTCAGCACGGTGGTGCATTTGCTGCTGTCGCACGGGCTGGCGGTGCAGGCGCTGCGCAGTGTGGTGCGGCCGGATGCCAAAATTGGTATTGCCCTGAACCTGAGCCCCATTCACCCGGCTTCAGACAGTCCCGAAGACCGCCAGGCAGCCGATATCTATGACCTGGGCGCCAACCGCATTTTCCTTGAGCCCGTGTTGTACGGACGTCTCCCGGCCGGCATGGAAGCCCTGCCCCTGCCGCTGGATATGATTTCCGCGGCCGATTTGCAGACCATGGGCGAGCGCATTGACTTCCTGGGGGTCAATTATTACACCCGTGCCGTGGTGCAGCACGACCCGGAGGCCTTCCCGCTGAACGCAAAGCAGATCCAGCCGGAGGGCAGCGAGTATTCGCAAATGTGGGAGATTTACCCGCCGGGCATTGGCGAACTGCTGGAGCGGATTTGGAACGAGGCCAAAACAGCGCGCCCTGATCTGCGCCTGATGGTGACTGAAAACGGCGTGTGCGTGGCCGACGCGGTGGATTTTGACGGCCGGGTGCGCGATACGCGGCGCATCGCCTACCTGCGCGACCACATTGGCGAGGTGTGGAAGGCCATGCAGAAGGGCGTGCCGGTGGACGGCTATTTTGTCTGGTCGCTGCTGGATAATTTTGAATGGAACCTGGGCTACCAGATGCGCTTTGGCCTGGTGCACATCAATTTTGACACCCTCAAACGCACCATCAAAGACAGCGGCCGCTGGTTTGGCGGGGTGGCGCGCCGCAACGGTCTGGAAGATTAAGGAGCCGCGATGAAGACTTTTTTCAAACGCAGCTTCCTTTGCGTTGTGCTGATGTCTGTTTTGCTGCTGGCGCTGCCGCTTCCGGCCCAGGCCGGCACGGAAGCCCTTGCGGTGGCCTATTTCGGCCCGGCAGGGCGCGTGCAAACCGCCCTGGAACTGGCGCGTTTTAACCTGACCGCTTCGCTGAAGGAAGCGCAGGTGATTGTGATCAACGGCGCCATCAGCGACCCGCAAACCCTGCAGGAGCGCGTGCGCCAGGGCGCCGGGCTGGTGATTTTTCTCAACAAGGACGTGAAAAGCGCCGATCTGAGCGCCCTGCTGGGCGCGGAGATTTCCCTCAAGCCGGAAGACAGCGCTGCCAGCATCGCCCCGGTGGACGGGCTGAAGGACCCCCTGCTGGAACAGATCATCTGGACCAGTTCGCCGCAGGTGCGCGAGCGCATGAGCGTGAGCGGCGGCGCCTTCACCCCGCTGGTGGTCAACTTTGACAACCAGCAGCCGGTGCTGCTGCGCCAGAAGCTGGGCGCGGGCACGGTTTTCGTGCTGACGCCTTTCCTCGAAGACACCAACGCCCAGTTTCAGGATTGGGCCTACTTCAACTACCTGGTCTATGCCCTGACCACGCTTTCGGCCGGCCAGGAAGCCCTCTCTTTTGCCGATTACCCGGCTTCGCCGGTGCCGCACACCACCGACCAGATTGTGCTGGGGGTGATGCTGCTGGTGACCATTGGCACCTCCATTTATATTTTCCTGCGCGTGCGCCGCTACAGCCGCGCCCACCCCGAGCTGCTGGATACCCTGGTGGCGAACCAGACCGAGTTCAAGGAGCGCGAGGCGCAGACCGATTGGGAAACGGTGGGCTTCCACCGCCCGCTGGGCGGCTTCATGCTCTCGCTGATGATCGGCCTGGTGCTGTTCATCCCCCTGATCATTTACCAGAACCTGGTGCTGCCGTCGTACATTCTGCCCTCGGCGCAGGCGCTGGGCATTTGGGGGCGCGTGACCCAGTTCTTTAACACCCTGTGGCTCTTCTTTGACATGGGCACCAGCGCGGCTTTCATTAAATTCTTCTCGCAGTACCGCGTCAAGGACCCGCGCCGCGCCGTTCTCTACGGACAGGTCTTTGTCTGGTGGCAGGCCATCACCGGCGTGATCCAGATCGGCCTGGTGATCATGGCGGCCAGCACCATGCTGCCGGATACCGCTTACGCCATTTACACCTGGAGCGTCATCGCCCATGTGCTGATTCAAATTCCGGGCTTTTTCCAGGTGATGCGCCACCAGCTCACGGCTCTGCAGCGCGCTGATTATGCCCAGATCCTCGACATGGGCCTCTACCTGCTCTTCCCGATCATCGCCCAGCCCATTTTCGTCAGCCTGATGGTGTGGTGGGGGCGCAGCAACCCGGCTTACGGCATGGCCACGGGCGGCCTGTTTGGCATGGGCCTGGCGGCCTACGCCACCGAGCTGATGGCTTTTGGGGTGGGGGTGTGGCTTTTCCGCCGCCTGGGCTACAATGCGCGGCTGGTTTTTCTGGCGCATTTCGATTTTGCCACCCTCAAGGAATCGCTGCGCTTTGGCGTCTTTGAAATGCTCGGCTCGCTGGCCTGGGGCATTGGACAGTCGATGGAGGTGCTGGTGACCCAGACCCGCCTGGTGAATTACGGTGAAATTTGGGGCAACTGGGTGGTGGCGCAGAACTTCATCTTTGCCTTCAATGTGGCCTCCAACCTGTACAACAACCTGATGCCTTCCATCTCAGAGGCCATCTCGCATGCCAAGCGCAGGCTCAGCCAGTATTACTCGGTGATGGCTTACAAATACGGCGGCATGATCAGCGCCTTCATCGGCGCGGTGCTGCTGGCGGTGGCAGACCGCTTCATCCTGGGGGCCACCGGCCCTGACTTTGTGCGCGCGGCCGCCTATGTGATCCCGCTGGTGATCTGGGGGGCGGTGCAGTATCCCTCGTGGGTGGGCGATAACGTGCAGCTGGCCAGCAACCGCCCTTATTTGAAATCCATTCTGGTGCTCATGGAGCAGATCATCCGCGTGGGGCTGGTGCTGCTGCTGGTGGAAACCATGCAGATCAACGCCCTGATTGTGGGCTATTTTGTCGGCCTGATTACCAAGGATGTGGTGTCGTACCTGATCAACGATCGGGTGTGCTTCAAGCAGCGCTTCTATTTCTGGCAGTCGCTGGGGGCGCCGCTGCTGGCGGGCGCGGCCCACTGGCTGGTGCTGCGCTGGCTCACCGGCTATATCTGGCAGGGCGACCAGGTGACCAGCGTGCTGATTTTCCTCATCGGCATCCTGTTCTCTTACCCGCTGTTTGCCTTCTTCTACGGGCTGGCGGGCGGCTGGGATGACGACACCCTGGGCGAATTAAAGCACGGTTCGTCCATGGCGGGGTTTGTCAAACCGCTGGCCATGCTGTTCTACTATGCCACAACGGCCGGGGCGCGCATCAGCCCGCTGCACAACCGCTTCCCCATCGACATCCGCGGCGAGGCCCTGGATGAGGCTTTGCAGCTGACCCAGGAGAGGGTCAAGCTGGTGTAGAACGGGTTTTGACCGCTTAATCCATCCCCCCCATCCGGCCGCTGGATGGGGGGGATTTTTTAACTTGATTTGTTACTGCTCTCTCATCACCCCAAATGAATTGCTAAACCTCTCCCTGAACTTATCGAAGGGCTGAGGGCAGGCCCCCGTCCTTTACCATCCCATTATTTCCCCATATACCTGTCATTCATTCCCTTCATAAACAAATCAAACTCCATTTCTAGCGGGGCAATCGGCGCGCTCATTTCCCTGACCCTTTTCTGATAATCCAGATATTCCCCATAATGATTAATCTTGCTCCATGCCACTTTCCATGGATTTTTAATCAGGTAAGGCGGCTTTTCCAATTCCTCCAAAATGATTGAATCCAATGGGATATGGCAAAAAGAATAAAAACCTTCAAACCCCGGAATCCGTTCCTCCCCCATGGTGAAAATATACTTGAAGGTCATATTAATCCATTTTTGCGCCTGTCCAATGGTAAGTCGATAGCCGCTGTTGTAATGATCCACAAGCATTTGGCAGCTCTCTTCATGCCAGATATCAAATGCGGCTTGATCGCTGGTCATTTCAGGCTTTTCTTGAATCTCCCAAAAACGGCCAACCAGTTTAAGCACCGCTTCCTCTTTCATGCTTTCCTCTGATTTCCCTTCCCCCTCCAGAGTCCGGCAAAAATCGCGATACGCCCTCTCAACGCACCGGGTCAAATAATCCCCCGGCCCGAAATAAAGCATCACCAAATAATTTTCTCGTTTTTGCTGGTATCTGTTGTCCATCTTTGCCATCCCTTCTATTTTATAACCTTTGTTTTTGGGTCTTTCCCTCACCCTGTCTCCTCATCCCACTGCCCTTAATCATACCCCCATCCCCTCTTTTTCGCAGCCCGATGTTTAAAACAAAAACCGCCGGAAAATCTCTCCAGCGATCAGGTTGGGCCTGGACCATCCATCCCAACGAATCGATACCCCGCTAAGCCTGGCCAATCAACCCCAAAACAACCGCCGCGGCCTGCTCTGCGCCGGGGATCTCGTCGCGCTGGCGGCGCGGCAGCGCCAGCAGCTCGTCCACGCGCGCGGCCCAGGCGCCGCTTTCAAATTCTTCTGGGGCCAGTTCAATGCCCCCCATTTCATTCTGAATAAAATCGGCCATCACGGCGGCCTCGCGGAAGCGCGGGCGGGCCACATGGCCAAAGGGGATGCCGGCGGCATACGCCTCGGCCAGGGTGCTGTAGCCGGCCTTGCCCACCACCGCGTCGGCGGCAAAAACCAGGTCCGGATGGTAAAACTCGGAATGGTGCGGCATCAGCACCAGGCGGCCACGCCGCTCAAAGCGCTCGCCGGCCCCCGGCAGGATGAACCAGGCCGGGCTGGCCGCGCTGAGATGGTCGAGGGTGGAAAACGTGGGCGGAATGCCCCCCATGGTCACCAGCACGGCTTTTGCCTCCAGGGGAATGCCCAGGCGCTGGCGGGTTTCGGCGCGCGTCTGGCGCGGGCTGCGGAAAACCGGGTTAAGACTGGTGAAGCGCGCATCCGGCAGGCAGGCCGGGCGGGTTTGCAGGTGCACCGCGGCGGCGGCGCAGGCGGCCTGAATTTGCGGGATGAAGGCGGCAAAGCGCGGCTCCAGCTCAAGGTAACCGGCGTAAATCCAATCCCAGGTGAAGTTTTCGATCAGAATGGATGGAATGCCCGCCTGCTGCGCGGTAGCGATGCCCAGCGGGGCGATATCGCATAAAACCAGGCGGCAGCCCAGGGCCTGAAGCTGCGCGGCCAGCGGGGTGGTTTTCTCCCCGCTCAGCGGCCAGTAGGCCGCCAGGCGGGCGATGGTGGCGGGCAGGTCTTCAGCGGTGGGGGTGCGCTGCACCAGGCCGATATCGCTGGCCAGGGGATGATATTGAAAGGGACCGTCGAGGGAATCGCTGAAAAACCATTCCGGCACGCCGGTGAAAAGATGAAACACCAGGTCCGGGCGCTGGCGGTGCAGGGCGTTCATCACCGCGCAGGCGCGCGCGGCGTGGCCGAACCCGTGCGGGGTGATGAAGTAGGCGAGGGCTGCGGGGGGCGTCATGCGGCGGGCTGCTGGAGCTGTTCCCACTCTTCCATCAGCTTTTCCAGCCTGTCCTGCAGGGCCAGGTAATCCTGCCCCAGCTTTTGCACGCGCCCGGGGTCAGCGGGCGGGTTTTCGAGCTGGCGCGAGGTGGCATTCACCTGGTTTTCCACCGCGGTGATCTCGGCTTCCAGCTCTTCGAGGCGGCGCTGGCGCTTGCGCTCGGCGTTGGTGATGGAGGGGCGGGCGGGCTGTTTGGGGCGCGGCGGCGCGCTGATGGGCGGAGCGGCCACGGCGGCCGCCATGCGCGTGGCGCGCAGGGTCATTTCAACCTCGCGCGCGGCGTGATATTGGCTGTAAGTGCCCTCAAAGATGCGCAGCACCCCTTCCTGCGGGTCCACTTCCCAGATCTGGGTGGCCAGGGCGTCGATGAGGTAGCGGTCGTGCGAAACCAGCAGAATGGTGCCCCTGTAATCGCCCAGCACCGACTGCATCACCTCCTGGGTGTGCAGGTCCAGGTGGTTGGTGGGCTCGTCGAGCAGCAGCAGGTTGGCGCTGCTGAGGGCCAGCTTGGCCAGGGCCAGGCGGCCGCGCTCGCCGCCCGAAAGCATATCCACCTTTTTGAACACATCGTCGCCGGTGAAAAGGAAGCGCGCCAGGTAGCTGCGAATGTCAGCGGGCAGCATCTGCGGCGCCGCAGCGGCAATTTCTTCCATCAGGTCGTGTTCGGCCTTCAGGCCTTCGTGGGCCTGGGCAAAATAGCCCACTTCGAGGCTGGCGCCCAGCTCGGTTTCGCCCTCATAGGCCGGAATTTGCTCCAGAATGGTTTTGAGGAAGGTGGTTTTGCCGGCGCCGTTGGGGCCGATGATGGCGGCGCATTCGCCTCGGCGCAGCACCAGGTCGTCCACGCGGAAGAGCGGGCGGCCTTCGTCGTGATAGCCCACGCTCAGGTTGTGGGTGCGCATCACCAGGTCGCCAGAGCGGGCCACCGGCTGAAAATGCAGGGTCATGCTGCGCGATTCGGTGGGCGGGGTGAGGCGGGCTTCTTCCAGCAGGCGTTCCAGGCGGCGGCGGCGGCCCTGGGCCTGGCGCGTGTTTTGCCCGGCAATGTTGCGCCGGATGTAATCTTCTTCTTTTTCAATGAAAGCAGCCTGGGCCTGGTATTCCTCCAGGCGGCGCTGGTAGCGTTCGGTGCGCTGTTTGAGGTAGGCGCTGTAATTGCCGCGGTAAACCTCCAGCGCGGGGGTCATTTCCCAGATATGGTCCGCCACCTGGTCGAGGAAATAGCGGTCGTGCGAGACGATCAGCACGGCCCCGTCCCATTCCTTCAGGTAGGCTTCCAGCCATTCCACCGCCTGGATGTCGAGGTGGTTGGTGGGCTCATCCAGCAGCAGCAGGTCCGGGTCGGTGAGCAGCAGGCGGGCCAGAAAGGCGCGGGTGTGCTGCCCGCCCGAAAGCTGGTCAATGGGGCGGTGAATATCCTGGGGGCCGAAGCCCAGGCCGGTGAGGGTCATGCGGATGCGGTTTTCGTAGGTGTAGCCGCCGCGGCGTTCAAAGGCCATCTGCACCTTGCCGTAACGTTCGAGGGCCGCGTCGGCCTCATCGGGGTTGCTCATGGCGGCTTCGAGGCCGTGCAGTTCGGTCTGCATATCCAGCAAATCGTTGAAGGCGGCCAGGCATTCCTCCCACAGGGTGCGCTCCGATTCAAAGCGCGCCTCCTGGGGCAGGTAGCCAATTTTGAGGCTGCGGGCGCGCTGGATCTCGCCAGAGGAAGGCTCTTCGAGGCCGATGAGGATGCGCAGCAGGGTGGTTTTGCCGATGCCGTTGGCGCCGACAAGCGCAATGCGCGCCCGGTGGGGCACGCTTAACGAAATATGGCTGAAAATATCTTCAGCGCCGAAAGATTTGCTGATATTTGTGGCAGAAAGTACAGGCATAGACCCTAGTATACCATGATAAAATAGCACTTATGAAAAAATGGATTTTTTGGATTGGCGTACTGATCAGTGTTGTGCTCCTTTACGTGGCCGTTCAGGGTTTGAAACTGTCGGATGTTTGGGAGGCTTTGCAAACCGCGCAGTACCTGTGGCTGCTGCCGGGCATTGCGGTCTATTTTTGCGCCGTGTGGGCGCGCGCCTGGCGCTGGCATTACATGCTGCGCCCGCTCAAGAAGATCCCCACCCGCAACATGTTCCCCATTGTGACCATCGGTTACATGGGCAACAACATCTGGCCGGCGCGCGCCGGCGAGGTGCTGCGGGCGGTGGTGCTCAAACGCCGCGAGGGCGTGCCGGTTTCGGCCACCCTGGCCACGGTGATTGTGGAGCGCATTTTTGACGCGGTGGTGATGCTGGGCTTTGTGTTCTTCAACCTGCCCGAGCTGGCCCGCCTGACCGGCGATTCCGGCTTCATTGGCGGCATGGATATCCGCGGGCTGGCCCTGGGCGGCGCGCTGGTTTTCGGCGGCGCCATGGCGGTGTTCCTGGCCATGGCCATGATGCCCAAATTGACGGCGTCCATCGTCAACTGGTGCATTGACCACCTGGTGCCCAAAGCCTTCCGCGAAAAGACCAGCGGCCTGGCGCACCGTTTTCTGACCGGCCTGGAATCGCTGCGCTCGCCGCGCGAAGTGCTGATGATCTTTGTCACCTCGGTGGTCATCTGGCTGCTGGAAACGGTGAAATACTGGTTTGTGATGCACGCCTTCAATTTTGAGGTGAGCTTCTTTGCGCTGATGCTGATGAACGGCATTGTGAACATCGCCACCACCCTGCCTTCCGCCCCGGGTTACATCGGCACCTTCGACACCCCCGGCATCGCGGTCCTGAAAGCTTACGGCGTGGTTCCGGCCATTGCGGCGGGGTACACGCTGGTGCTGCATGCGGCGCTCTGGCTGCCGATCACCCTTTTGGGCATATATTACTTCCGGGCTGAGGGCATTGCCTGGGGTAAAATTCCGGTTGAAGAGGCAAAAGAATAATATGACCAAGCAAATTGCCATTGTTGGCGCGGGCATGGGGGGCATGTCTGCGGCCTGGGACCTGGTGAAAGCCGGGCACAAAGTGACCCTTTACGAAAACGCCGATATCCCCGGCGGCCTGGCCACCGGCTTCAAGGAGCCGAACTGGGACTGGTCGGTGGAGCGGTTTTACCACCACTGGTTTGCTTCCGATAAAGACATGCTCGGCCTGATCAACGAGCTGGGCTGGTCGGAAGATGTGCTGTTCCCGCGCCCCTACACGGTGATGTATGATAACGGCAAGTTTTATCCGTTCGATTCCATTCCGGCGGCCATCATGTATCCCGGCCTGGGCTGGGGCATCAACAAGGTCCGCTTTGGCCTGGTGGGACTGTACCTGCGCCTGACCGGCAACTGGCAGGCGCTGGAGAAGGTGACCGCCGATGCGTGGATGCGCAAATGGGCGGGCGAGCGCGTTTATGAAAAGATGTGGAAGCCCATGCTGGTGGGCAAATTTGGCGAAGATTATTACGACAAGGTGAACATGGCCTGGCTGTGGGCGCGCCTGCACGGACGCACCACCCGCCTGGGCACCTTCCGCGGCGGCTTCCAGGCGTTCAATGACCGCTTTGCCGCGCGCCTGCGCGAGCTGGGCGTGACCATTCATTTCTCCACCAGCGTGGACAGCATCACCCCGCTGGAGGGCGGCCGCCTGCGCCTGACGCTGAAAGGCGGCGCCACCGCCGATTATGACCAGTGCCTGGTGACCACCTCGCCCGGACAGATGGCGCGCATGGCCCCGGCTTTGCCGGCTTCTTATCTGGAAGGCCTGCTGGCGCTCAAGCACATGGGCGCGGTGGTGATGGTGCTGGCGCTCAAGCAGCCCATTTCGCGCGAGAAGTATTACTGGTACAACATTCCCAAGAGCGCCGGTTTCCCCTTCCTCTCGCTGGTGGAACACACCAACTTCCTGCCGGCCGAGCATTTTGGCGGCGAAACCATCATCTACATCGGCGATTACCTCAACACCGATCACGAATTTTTCTCGATGGATCAGGAAGCCGTGCTGCAGCGCTTTTTGCCGGTGCTGCCGCGCTTCAACGCCGATTTCAAGCCCGAATGGATTCGCAAAACCTGGCTGTTCCGCACCACATATGCGCAGCCCATTCCCTTTGTCAACCATTCGCAGAACATTCCCGCCACGCAAACACCCCTGCCTGGCCTCTACTTTGCCAGCATGAGTCAGGTGTACCCTTACGACCGTGGGACCAACTTCGCGGTGGAAATTGCCCGCCGCACCGCCCGCCAGATGATGGCCGGGTGAGGTCAACGCCAATCCATAAAACATCCGCCTCCGGGATCAAAGCCGGAGGCGGGTGTTTTTTATTTCTGGATAAAGGCGATCTGCCCCCTAGGGGACGATGTGCAGGATGCCGCCGCCGTCCATGTTGGACCCGCCGCCGCCGATCCAGGCTGTGCCGTACTGATCCACATGCAAGGCGGAGATGTAATTGGTCAGCAGGCGGTCAGCGGTGGTCAGGTGCGTCCAGCTGCTGCTGTCATCCGAATAGAAGATGCCGCGCGCAGTGCCCACCCAGATGCGCCCATCCGGAGCCGCCGCCAGCGTGGTCAGCCAGTCGGCATCCTTTTGCTTGCTGAGATTCAGCAGGGTTTCGGCTTTTGCGCCGTCATAGCGCACCACCGCCAGGTTGGCGCCGATGAGCAGGTTCCCGTCAGGGTCCAGAACCAGCTCACGGATGTAGGCAAAGGGCAGGGCAGGATCGTTTTTCGCCAGCACCACGCTCACTTTGCCGTTCGCAAAGCGCGCCAGGCCGCTGTCGGTGCCGATCCAGACCACGTCATCCTGCGCCAGCAGCGCCATCACATTATCTGAGGGCAAACCGTCAGCAGTGGTCAGATTGAAGGCCGGGCTGCCGTCGGCATTCAGCACGGCAATGCCTTTGCCGCTGTCGCCAAACCAGGCGCGGTTCTCATCATCCACCGTGACGGTGTCGTATGACCGCAAGGGTTCATAAGAAGACCATGTGCCGTCCTTGTAGCGGCTGGCATTTCCATTGGTGATGGCAAACCAGGTTGTGCCGTCATCGGCCACGGCAATATCATTGGCCCAGTTGCCGCCCAGACCGGGGTTGTCATCACTGCGGAAAGTTTCCCATCTCGTTTCAGGCGCGGCGGGATCCATCAGCTGGATGCCGTAATCGGTGCCCACCCACAGCCTGCCGTCGGCAGCCGCAGCAAAGGCATCCACAAAGTTGGAAGCCAGCAGAACACTGTCATCCTTGAAGGCCTGAATCTGGCCGTCCTTAAGTTGAAAGACGCCCTGCTCCGTCACATACACCGGGCTGCCATCCTCAGTCAAATCCAGACCAAAGATGGCCTCTCCATCGGGATCGCGCAGATCCACCGGACATGTTTTGCTGGCCGGGTCGAACTGGCAGAGCCTGCCGGCGCCCCAGGGCGCGGTGGTGACCCAGATTTTGCCATCGGCGGCCAGTTCAATTTCAGAGACCTCGGCCAGGGCGGCGGGGGTGCCGCTGCCAAAGAGGGTCCATTTTCCGCCCTTGAACTGCATCAAACCGCTGCTGGCGCCCGCCCACACACTGCCGTCGGCAGCCGCCGCCACAGCGTAAACGCGCTCGTCGGGCAGGCCGGAAGCCTTGTTATGGACGGTGACGGCTCCGCCCTTGATCTGGGCGACGCCGTTGTAGCCGCTGGCAACCCATACCTCTTCGCCATTGGCGCTCACGGCAATATCTGACACGCCGTTCCACGAAAGGCCGTTATCGCTGGTGTACTGCTGCCATTCGCCGGTGACCAGATCCAGAATGCCCAGCCCGTTGTAGCCAATATACAGCCGCTGGTGCTGCGTGTCGCACACCAGGCGGGAAATCTTGCTGAGGTTCACGCGGCTTTCAGCAGGGGCCAGGTCTCTCTCTTCCCACAGGCCGGTGGCCGGGTCGTAGATGCTGATGCCCGCCAGCGTGCCGACCAGGATGCGCGGCTCGGGAATATTGCATAAGGCGGCTGCATAGGCGCTGACATGGCCCATGCCCTGCAGGGGAGTGTAGCGCATGACATAACCGCTGTCGAGGTTCCAGGCAGCCAGTCCGCCCAGGGTGGCCGCATAGGCCGTGTTTTCATGGATCAGCACATCACGAGCGGCGTTAATATCAGTGTAGGCATACCAGCCAGGCTCCAGGTCGCTGGTGGGCGCCGGCGCAGCCAGCTCAAAGAATTCAATGGAAGCCAGAACGGCGTCGAAATAGGGCGCCAGAGCTTCCCATTCTTCCTGCGGAGAGCCCGCCAGAAGCATGAACTGCTGATTGCTGTTCACCATCACCAGGGCCACCCGTCCCAGCATGGCGGCGCCATCTTCTTCGCCGCTGATATTGGCGGCCAGGCCGGGAATCCCGCCCACTGTGATGGGTTCTGCCGGGCTGACTTCAAGGGAGGCCTGCGATTTGAGCTGATTGTAAAGGCCTTCAGCAGTGCCTTCGTCTTCTTCCCAATAACCGATGAGTTGAACCACCGGTCCGGTGTCGGGATCAGCTTTTGGCCCCAGCATCATGGCCATGCCGCCGTTCACTTCCAGCGAAAAACCGGGGATGGTGCGAAAACTGAAACCGCCGTCTTCCACCTGCTGGATATCGCCCAGTTTCACCGGAACGGGGGTGGGGGTCAATGGAATGGAGGTGGGCTGAGGTTTTTCTGTGGCAACCGCCGCGGTCGGGCTGGCTGCTTTGGCTGTGGCGGTGGGTTCGGGTTTTGGCGTGCTGCTGCTGCAGGCCAGGCTGGTGAAAATCAAAACGAAAATCAGAAAAAAAGGCACGAGTTTTTTCATCAGATGTACTCCTTGCGTACAAAACCGGAAAGGGCTTGAAAATTTGGCGAATTGAAACACGCTGGAACTATCTTGACTATACATAAGCAGCGTCAAAGAACCGTCAAAAACCGGAATCAATTTAATAACAGCATCCCCGGCCAGATGGATAGGCCGCCAGAGTTAAAAAAATTGCGCACACAGAATTACCCTGTGTGCGCATGGGTGTTCTTCAGGGCGGTGGATTACTTGCTTTCTTCGTCCTTCAGCGGGGCGGGCGTCTCAAGCGGGGTGAGGGGCTCGGCAGGCCGGGCAGGTTGGCCAGATGACTCGCCGTGGGTGAGGATGTGAACGAGGACCAGTGCAAGCCCGAAGAAGAGAGGGATGAAGCCGAACAGCATCCAGGGTCCCAGCCCCAGGGGGAAGGCATCGCCGCGAAAGGTGAGGCCCAGCGGCCAGAGGCCGATGGTGATGGCCAGGCCCAGGCCGGCGATGATGATGCCCCAGCGCAGCAAGGCGTAGCTGGGTTTGCCGTTTCCGTTGCTTTCGCTTGGACCACCGTTTTTGCTTTTCAGCAGACCTTTTTCGGCCAGGTAGATGGTTTCGCGGTAGCTGATGTAACGCATGGCAACGATGAAGGCAAAGAGCAGAAAAAAGAAGAGGGATACGCCTAATACAATTTCCATGATGATCTCCTAGGGTTGGGTTTCCAATTTCAAACTGCCGTCCTTGCTGTAAGCTTTGAGGGTTTCACCACCGCCATTGATGCTGCCGATGATGTGTTCCTTATCCAGGTCGCTGCCGCTGGCCAGGGTGACCTGAAAATCGGTTTTGATGCTGCCAAAGTCGGTTTTCAGGTCAATATTCAGCGCGCTTTCTGCCGGCAGGCTCAGGGTGATGTTGCCAAAATCACTGGTGACGGTATGCGGGCCGTTGGCCAGGCTGCCGGCGTAAGTGATGCCGCCGTTTCTGGAGATGGCGGTGAGGCTGACATCTTTGCCGCCGTTGATGTGAATGTCGCCAAAGTCGCTCTGCGCGTTGACCACGCCGGTCACTTCTTCAATGGTGATGGAACCATTCTTGGAATGGACGGTCAGCAAAAGGGTGCCGACGCGGGTGAGGTTGACATCGCCAAAATCGGAGGTGGCAGTTAAATCTTTTTGCAGCTTAACATTGATGAAAGTCAGCGAGCCATTGCGGGATGTGGCGCTGAGAGCTTCACCTTTGCCATTCTCCCAGCGGAGACTGCCGAAGTTGCTGTCCATCAGAACCTTGCCGCCGGCTTCCACATCCTTCATCACCACGTCGCCATTATCGCTTTTGGTCTCCAATTCCTGACAGGTGACCTTCTCAAGGCTGATTTTACCAAAGCGGCTGGTGGCACTGATGTTTTTATCGCCAGCCTTGATATCCGTGAGATACACGTCGCCGTTATCGCTGTGAGCGGTCACGGCGCCGGTGATGCCGCTGGCGGTAACATTACCAAAATTGGAGTCCAGGCTGGCTTCGCCGGTGGTACCGGTCAGGTTCACATTACCGTGATTGGAGACGGCTGTCACCAGGGTATCCTGGGGCACGGTGACGATAAAATCCACCGACCAGGGATTGTTGGAACTGGTTCCCTTGGCCCGTTCGGCACGGATGGTGAAGCGCCCGTTGCTTTCAACGGCCGAGATGGTGATTATCTTGAGTTCTTCCTCGGCTTCTGCCTGGGTCAGGCCGTAGGCGATTTTGTGGGCTTCAAAGCTGATTTCACTGGCCGGGCCGGTGCGCACGGTGACATCGCCCATGCTTGAGAGCACATCCAGGCTGATGGGTTCTTTAAGCTGGACGGTTTGCGTTTCGGTGGCTTCGGCGCGGGCGGAAAAATGGCTGATGCTTGAAAATCCAAACCGGAAGGCCGTAAAGGCTACGACGGCCATGCCAACGCAAAGCAGCAGCATAACCAGGATGATTCCGCCTGCGATGATCCATTTTTTCATATCTATTTCTCCTTGTTGATTCTCATCCCGGCAGCATGCTGCGGGAAGGTGATTTCAGGGTTGCGAGTCAATGTGCATTCCGCGGTGTTTTTGACTTCAGTAAATTAGACAGGGCAGGTTGCAAAAAGTTTCAGGCAATGTGAGGATATAATTCATGAAGTTTTGGCGACGGTTTTTGAAACTTTTTTGCCCGCAGGCTGTCTAATGGAATAAGATGATAACAGAACAGGAAACGAAACTGGTGCAGCGCGCGCGGCTGGGAGATGCGCAGGCCTTTGGCGAACTGGTGCTGATGCATCAGACTTTCGTGTACAACCTGGCGCTGCGCGGCTGCGGTGATCCGCAGGAAGCGCAGGACCTGGCGCAGGAGGCTTTTCTGAAGGCCTGGCAGGCCCTGCCGGGATTCCGCCAGGAGGCGCGCTTCAGCACCTGGCTGTACAAGATTGTCATCAACCAGTGCTACAACCGCCGCCCGCGTCTGAAACGTGAAATGGAAGCTCTGCCGGTGGATGAGGCCGCCGAAAGCCTGCCGCTGCCGGGCGAGGGCGCCAACCCGGCCCACCTTTTTGAAAAAAACGAACTGCGCGCTTTGCTGCAGCAAAAAATCCAGCAGCTCACCCCGGCCCAGCGGCTGCTGGTGCAGCTGCGCTACCAGCAGGAACTTTCATACGAGGAGATCGCTGAAATTACGGCCATGCCGCTGGGCAGCGTCAAGACCGGCCTGTTTCGCACCCATGCTGCTTTGCGGGCTGCCCTGGTTATGGCTGGACGATTGCAAGAGGAGGTGTACGCATGACCCCGAACTTCTTTTTTGCATCTGATCACGATGAGACTCGCGACGGGCTGGACGCCGCATTGAGCCAGCAGCCCCTGGAGGCGCCCCCGCCGGCTTTGTTTTTGAATGTGATGGCGGCGGTGAATGAAACCTCGCAAATCACTCCTGAAAGCGACTGGGAGATGACGGAGGAAGCCCTGCGTACTCTGCCGCTGGAAACGCCTCTGCCGGCTTTGTTTTCGAATGTGATGACGGCAGTGAATCAAACGCAGCAAACCGCCCCCGGCTTTGAATGGCGCCTGCTGCTGGCCGAGCTGCGCCAGCTGGTGACCTGGAAGGATGTGGTTCTGTGCCTGCTGGGCGCCCTGTCGTTGGTGCTGCCCATTTACCTGGTTCAATCTGAAGAAGCACAGGCGCTGCTCGGCGCTGTGTTGGAATTTGCTGGACCGCTGCTGGATTGGCTTGGGCGGGCATTGGGCACGCCCGATGTGTGCTGGCCTTTGATTCTGTCAGGCGGCCTGTGTTTTGGCCTTCTGCTGGCAGCAGTGCCGTTGTTGGGCCAGCCTGAACGCCGGCGGTTTAGGTTGTGAGCGGCAGGACACATATTGAGCGCATACCCGCACCATGAGCCTGCCTTTTTAACACCCCCATCTTCGTTTTTAAGCTATACTGATAACAGATCCATTGAATTAAAACTGTGATGGAGGTTCCTCATGACTGAACTTATTAACCTGAACCAGGCAGCGGCTGAAGAACTGCTGTCTTTGCCGGGCATGAACCCGGAGCGCGTCGAATTGATCATAGCCGGGCGGCCTTACCAGACGGTGGAAGACCTGCGCGAGGTGAAGGGCCTGGGCAAGGGGGCTTACAAGAAAATTCGCGATCTGGTGATGGTGGAAAATGAAAGCATGCTGGCGGCGGCGCTGGCTGAGCCGGAGCCGTTGGAGCAAACCGGCGAAGCCGATGATGAAGCTGCCGTTGAGCCCCTGCCAGAAGCAGAAGCCCTGCCTGCTGCACTTGAAGCGGCGCCAGCCCCGGAGCCAGAGGGTTTACCGGAACCTCTTGTGCAGATGACACCGCTGCCCGAGGCTTTTGCGAGCGAAGGGGATAATGATGAACGCCCCTCAGATGAGAGCTTTGAAGAAAGCCTTCATCTGAGTAGAATTGCGCAGGTGGAAAGCTCTGCCGCAGAGCTTTCCCTGATGGCAGAGGAACTTCCGCCAGCCCCAGAGGGTCCGTTGATGTCGCATTTGCCCCCCGAAATGCTGCCCGCGGCGGTTGAGGCATCCCCGGCGTCAGCTGTTGAAGCCGCGCCTGCCCCACAGCCTTCAGCGATGATGGTTGTGCCTGCCCCGCAGCCGGCTCCAGCGCCGTCTGTTCCGGCCGCCGCCCCAAAACCCAAAACCGGCATTGGCCGCCTGGAACTGGCTGCCTGGCTGCTCGGCACCATGTTCTTTTCTGTGCTGCTGGGGGTGGGCCTCACCCTGGGCACACTGGCGTTGATCAACCGCGGACTGGTCTATGCCCCGGCCACTCAGGGCAATGCCCTGGTGGAGACGGTGAACGCGTTGAATGATCAATCGGCCGCCATTCGCCAGGATGTGGAGAGCCTTAAAACCCAGGTGGGCGCTCTGCAGGCGGTGAACACCCGCCTCGACAGCCTCAGTCAAGACCTGACAACCCTGCGCTCCGATTTGGATGCGGTGGGCGCGCGCACCAAGACGGTGGAAGCGCATCTCACCGAGGTGGATGACCAGGTGCTCGACCTTCAGGACCAGGCCCGCACTGCCACCCGTTTCTTCAACGGCCTGCGCACCCTGCTGGATGAGATAAAATAATAAAACACCGGCGCTGACCGGCGGGAACGGCATGATTTCAGGCGCACCCTGTCGCCCATCGGGATGACAGGGTGCGTTTCAAGTTATCAAACAGAAGGAAGCTGCATGGATATCGAAATTCGCAAAGCCACGCCAGATGATTATGCGGATGTGTGTGAACTTCTCCATGAAATTGACACCTACCATTGCGAAAATGAGCCGCAAATTTTTCAGCCCAACAGCGGCCCGGTTCGCGAACGCGAGTATTATCTGAGCCGCCTGGCCGATGAGTCGGTGGGCTTTTTCCTGGCCGCGGCAGATGGACAGGCCGCTGGCCTGGTGCATCTTTTCGTCCGCGAGACGCCGCCCCTGCCCATTCTGGTGCCGCGTTTTTTTGCTGTGGTGGAATGCCTGGTGGTCAAAAAAACCTTTCAACGGCGCGGCATTGGCCGCATGTTGATGGAATATGGTCAGGCCTGGGCCAAGACCAAAGGGGCCGCCGCCATTGAACTGAATGTGTGTGCCTTCAACAGCACCGCCATTGAACTCTACGAGGCCCTGGGCTACCGGACCCTCAGCCAAAAGATGAGCCACGACCTCGATTAAGATGCCTTTATGGAACCGGCAGACCAGGTTGCCCGTGCGACTGAGATGGAGGTCGATCTGCCGAAAGGCAGCGGGGCTGCCGGCGAATTCTGGCTGCCCATTTGCTCTGAAGACGGATATGGATCCCTTGCGGATAAAAAAACGGCATCCAGAAACCCTGGATGCCGTTTTGCAGTTAACCTGGATATTAATAGCGCAGCATGGCGCCGATATCGCCGGCCTTATGCAAAGCGGGCGAAACATGCACGATTTGAATGTCAGCACCGTTGAGCATGGCTTGGTGAACGGCGGGGGTGACCACGTCATCCACATACTTTATTTCGCCGCCGCAGGCCGGGCAGGCCTGGGTTTGCAGAGCGGTCATCAGACCGCAGGCCTGGCAGCGGTAGCCGGGGGCCTTGAAGCCTTCCAGCACCAGCAGCAGTTCCACGCGGTTTTCATGCACGGCCTGCAGCACGCCGCGCAGGCCAACTTCGGCGCTGCCGCGCGCGGCTCCTGAGAAGAGCTGGTCCACCAGGCGGCTTTCGCGCCGCGCTTCGGCTTCCATACCAATTTGCAGGGCTTTTTCAAGCACATCCACATGGCTGGCGGTCATGCTGATGGGGAAGCTGCCCACCACCAGGCTCTGCCACGATTTTGGCAGCTGGCTGCGGAAGAGGGCCACATTGTCATCTGTGCCGCCGATCAACACACGCCGCACCTTGCGCCCTTCAAAGAAGTGCACTGCAAATTCGGCGTTCTCCTTCATATTGCGATCCACCACTTCTTCTTCGTAATGGGTCTGGCCGGCGGTGCCGCCGCGCATGCCAGGCTTGGCTGAGGCGCCGCCCAGCTTGGTATGCTTGACCGTTTCACCCATCACGCCTTCCTGTTCAAGCAGTTCGCCGAGGTGATAGTAGAAGGCTCGCGCGCCCTGGCGATCTACCAGGACCACGCCGTAACCGCCGTAATCATCCAGCAGATCAGCCAGCGGTTTGACGACAGCTTTGGGAGTGACATAAACCTGATCGCGTACCGGAATGCCCAGAGGGAAGACGCGCAGGAAATTGGTGGCTGCATTTGAGAAAACCGCCACCCCCCTGCCGTTCCAATCATATTCAAGGTTGAAATGCCTTTCGATCAGGTTGGCATCTTGCGGTAAACCAGCTTCCTTGAGCATGTTTTTCAGGCGCAGTTTATAGGTCTCTGTGGTGCCTGCCGAAGGAGCCGTGTTCAGGTACAGGCTGAGTACCGGGCCGGACGCAGGATGATCCAGCAGTTCCCGCAAGTCTTGTTCGATGATCATATAAGCCTCCTTTATTGATTGGTTTTCTGGCCGGCGGCAGAAAGACTCTGATCCGCCAGCCTGACAAAACAGGATAGCTCCACCCATGCGCCGCAGCAGCACATCTCTTGCGATCGGCCTAAAGGCGCATGGGCTGGGATGAGATGTGCTGAAAGGGGTGAGTTTTTAAAGAACAGGGTTGGTGAGGCCGCCGTGCGGCGGCTGATAATTTGGGAAGGGGTTCCTGCGCCTGTTCTCCCAGGACAGGTCAGCCGGGACGCCTTCAACAGGCCGTTGAATCAGGGGCGTTCGCCCAGGGTGACTTCAAGATCGAGCTGTTGATCACCGCGCAGAATAGTGACGGTGATCACATCACCCGGGCCTTTGTTGTTGATCATGTAACTGAGCATGTCGCCAAAGACCATCACCGGGCGGCCGTCCACGGCGATGATCAAATCGCCGCCGGCCTTCAGGTCGGTCTGGTCAAGGGGGCGGGTGCCGGCACGCAGTCCGGCTTTATCAGCCGGACTGCCCTTCACCACGTCTGTAATGTAAGCGCCAGTGGAGCGGGGCAGGCCCAGAATTTCCTGGCTGGCCAGGGTCAGTTCAGGCAGGCTGCTCACCCCCAGGTAGGGGTATTTATATTCACCGTTGGCAATGATGGCCGGCGCGACGCGGGCGACGATGTTGATGGATACGGCAAAGCCAATGCCCGAATTGAGCGGCTCGCCATCGGCGGTGACGCCGGTGGTGCGGATGGCGCGGTTGACCCCCACCACCTCGCCGTCGAGGTTCAGCAGGGGGCCGCCAGAATTGCCGGGGTTGATGGCGGTATCGGTCTGGATCAGGTCGCCAGCGGTGAAGTAATTGCCGCCCGAGGTCTGGCGCATGGAATCGAGGGTGCGGCCTTTGGCCGAAACGATGCCCATGGTCATGGTGCCGTTCAGGCCGAAGGGGTTGCCAATGGCCACCACGGTCTGTCCGATTTGCAATTCGTCAGAATTGCCCAGCCTGAGAGGGTGAAGCTCTTCGGGCGGGGCCTTCACTTTAATGATGGCCAGGTCCGAATCGAGATCGGTGCCCACCAGGGTGGCGTAGGCCTTGAAGCCGGAGGGGAAATCCACCTCCAGGGTATCGGCGCCTTCCACCACATGGTAGTTGGTGATGATATGGCCTTCCATATCATACACAAAACCCGAACCGGTGCCTGAGCCTAACTGGTTGGTGACCAGAATGGATACCACGCCGGGGCTGACTTCCTGGTAAAGGTCGGTCAGGGAACTCTGAATAAGGGAATACAGGTCGGAATCGGGTGAAATATCCATATTCGGTGAGGTGACTTGCGGAATGGGGGCGGCCGTTGGGACGGATTGGACAGGCGCCGGAGTGAGCGCGCCGCTGCCGGGCAGGCGGCAGGCCAGCATGGCTGCCACCAGAGCCAGAACAGCAAACCAGTAAAATGGTTTCTTTGCAGTTAACATGTTAAAACCTCAATGATGTGATGTCAGGCTGCGAAGCTGCTCAAAAAGCGCGCGCTGTTGATCGTTGAGCTGTTTGGGCAGCGTGACTTTAATGCGGGCAAAAAGATCGCCAGCATGCTGCGGGTCTTTCAGGTGCGGCATGCCGCGCCCGCTCAGACGGAAAGTGGCGCCTGGCTGGGTGCCCGCAGGGATGGTCAGCAGCACGTTGCCGGCCGGGGTGGTCACGCTGGCCTGGCCGCCGAGGACGGCGGTGAACAGGTCTATTGTGGTTTCGGTGTACAGGTTGTCGCCCTGGCGTTCAAAGCGCGGATCTTCGCTGACTTCAACAATCAGGTGCAGATCGCTTTCAGAGGGGCCGCCGCGGGGCACGCGCACGCGGGTGCCGGTGTGGGCGCCGGCGGGAATTTTTACCTCCAGGCGGCGGCTGCCCACCTGCAGGGTGCGCTCGGTGCCTTTGAAGGCCTCGGCAAAGCTGATCACCACCGGCTGGTCATAGACCGCCGGGCGGCGGGTGCGGCGCGCACCGCCGGCGCTGGTTTGAGCTGCGCCGCCAAAAATGGCACTGAAGAAATCAGAAAAACCACCCGCGCCGCCAAAGGCTTCATTCAGATCTTCGGCCGTGACGGTGGTGCGGCCCTGGCCCTGGGGCTGGCGGGTGAACCAGTCGCCCCAGTTGAAGCCGCCGGCGCCGCCGGTCTGCTGCCAGCTGGAGTAAGATTCGCCAAGCTGGTCGTAGCGTGAACGCCGCTCAGCATCGCCAAGCACCTGGTAGGCCTCGTTGATCTCCTTGAATTTTTCTTCCGCGGCCCTGTCTCCCGGGTTGCGGTCCGGGTGGTAAGTCATGGCAAGTTTGCGATAGGCGCGTTTGATCTCAGCATCGCTGGCGTTTTGGGGCACGCCCAGAATTTTGTAGTAATCTTTATATTCCATACTATCATTGTATAATGACCCGGCGCAGAGTCAAGCCTGTGACTTCATATCTTATGAAACTCTTATCTACAGCGGACTCCTTTGGTGATTTGCAGCCGATGTGCATTGCCCGAAGCCCTTGAATCTGCGGCGACAGTGAAGGCGGGCTGGCAGCATTATATTGGAATTTGCCTGGCCCAGTCAGGATAAATTGGCTGATATGCATCCGCCTTTTTTTGCGGAAGGCCCTTTTTTGATACCCTTTTTTCGTGTATTCGTGCTATATTAGAGTTTATGGCAAACGAGAAAGACCGAATTCTGGTTGTTGAAAGTGACCCGATCATCAGCGATCTGATTGCCCGGCAGGCTTTGCAGGCCATGGGCTATCAGGTGCAGGTTGTGGGCGACGCCACCGCGGCCATCCCACAGACCCTGCAGTTCGCGCCGGATGTGATCATTGTGGATATCAACCTGCCCGGCCTGAGCGGCAAGGATATGATGGTGGCGCTCAGTTCACAGGGCCTCAACACGCCAGTGGTGATTGTGGCCCGCAAGGGCCTGGAAGCGGATGTGATTCAGGCTTTCAGGCTGGGGGCCACCGATTACCTGCTCTGGCCGATGCGTGAAGCTGAGGTGATTTCGGCGGTTGAGCGGGTGCTGCGCCAGGTGCGCGAGCGGCGCGAAAAAGACCGCCTGGCCCAGCAGCTCCAATCCACCAACCTGGAATTGCAAAACCGTGTGCGCGAGCTGACCACCATTTTTGCCATTGGCAAGGCGGTGACCTCGGTGACGGATCAGCGTTCGCTGTTTGATAAGATTGTGGAGGGGGCCCTCAAGGTCACCCTTTCAGATATGGGCTGGTTCATGCTGCTGGATGAGACCCAGAAGACTTTCATCCTGGTTTCGCAGCGCAACCTGCCCAGTTCGGTGGCCAGTCACATGGATCAACCCTGGGATGACGGCATCAGCTCGCTGGTGGCCATGTCGGGCGAACCTCTGTTGATTGACGGTGAACCCCTCAAACGCTTCAAAATTGCCGTGATGGGCCAATCGGCGGTGATTGTGCCGGTGAAGGTGCAGAAAAAGGTGGTGGCGCTGATTTCGATGATGCGCAAGACGGCGCGCCCCTACGGCCCCAGCGAGCAGCACCTGTTGGAAGCCATCAGCGATTATGTCGGCATCAGCCTGGTCAACAGCCGCCTGTTCCGCGCCCTCGAAGAACGGGCGCGCTCGCTGCAGCAGTCGGCCGATGCGGCCAACACCCTGCAGCGCATCAAGAACGAACTGCTGCGCCAGGCCAGTGAAGAAATGCGTCAGCCGCTGACTTATGCCAGCGCCGCCATTGACCGCGCCCTGCAGGTGCGCCTGACGGGCTTTGACCCGGATGAACGCCAGAGCTTTGTGGCGGTGCAAACGCAATTTGATTCGATTATGCGCATCGCCGATGCCATGAGCGGCCTGAGCCAGATGCCCCAGTTCAAGAAACCCGGCCTGGCCGACCTCAACGAGGTGGCCGGCTTTACCGTGCGCCAGATGCAGCCGTTTGCCCAGAAAAACGGGGTGGCGCTGGTAACCGAGCTGTCTTCTGACCCGGTGCTGGCCCTGGCGGATGGGGTGCAGATGGTGCATGTGGCTGACGGCCTGGTGTCCAACGCCATCAAATACAGCCCCAGCGGCCGCCAGGTGACGGTGAGGGTGGACTACCTGGAAAACCAGCCCCACCTGATGGTGAAGGATAACGGCACTGGCATTGAGGCGCGCCATATTCCCAAGCTGTTTGAAAAAGGCTACATGGTTGAAAAACCCCCCATCTACCGCTTTGGCGGCCTGGGGATTAATTTAAACCTGCTGCGCGATATTGTCACAGCCAATAAGGGTCGGGTATGGGTTGAGAGTCAATACGGACGCGGAACCACTTTCCACGTCCTTCTGCCACCAGCACGTTAGTGATAAGCGACGGAAAAGGGTATGAACGAGTCCATTCTAATTGCTGCCCCCGATACCCAGATGATTTACCTGCTGGAGCGTATTTTAAGCTCGGCGCAGTACCGCACGGCCAGCGCCACTTCGGTTGGCGCGGCTGTGGCTGCCCTCACCCGCCAGCCGGTGCAGATGGTGCTGGTGCACCAGAACCTGCCGGATGCCAACGGGATGGAACTGGCGCGCTGGGTGCGTGAAAAATACCCCATGACCGTGGTGCTGATGATCGCCCAGCGGGATGATCCCGATTTGTTGAAAACGGCCATGCGCCTGGGAGTGGCCGATTTTCTCTCTCCGCCCATCACACCTGATCTCATTATCAACGCCGTCAGGCAGGGCATGGAGCATTACCAGCGGCTGGCGGCTGTCTGTGCTGCTGGGGCCGGGCCGAAAAAAGACGAATCGCAGGAATTGGATACGGTGCTCAACCTGGGGCGGGATATCATCGCCTCGCTGGATCTGGACAGCGTGCTGCGCACGGTGGTGAACGCCTGTGTTTCGCTGACCAAGGCTGAAGAAGGCAGTTTGCTGCTTCTGGATGAATCGACCGGCGAACTGTATATGCACGCAGCTCGCAATTTTAATGAAGATTTTGTCAACACCTTCCGCCTGCCTGTGCAGGACAGCCTGGCCGGGTCGGTGGTGCGCACGGGCCAGCCCATTTTGCTGGACGAAGAAGCGCCGAAAAAGATCAAAACCTCGTATCTGGTGCACTCCCTCATTTATGTTCCGCTGCGCCAGAATGACCGCGTGATGGGGGTGCTGGGGGTGGATAACCGCATCAAACGCGAGTCTTTCACCGAACATGATCTGAAGCTGGTATCCATTCTGGCCAGCTACGCGGTTCTGGCCATTGAAAATGCCCGCGTGTTTGCTCTCACCTCCATTGAACGCAACCGCATGGAAGCCATTTTTACCAGCGTTCAGGATGGGGTGATTGTGATTGATGATGAGAAGAAGGTGCTTTTGCTCAACCCCACAGCGTATGATGCATTCATGTTTGAAATGGAAGGCATCAAACCGGTGGGCAAAACGGTTGGGGAAATTTTCAAACAGACCGAGCTGCTGGATTTGATTGCCAATCCCGAAATGCAGAACCGGGCCGAAGTGGCGCTGGATAACGGCTGCATCTATTCCGTACAGGCAGCACCGGTGCCTTCCATTGGCATGGTGATCACCATGCACGACATCACCCATATTAAACGCCTGGACCGCATCAAGAGCGAATTTGTTGGCACCGTTTCGCATGATCTGCGCTCGCCGCTGACAGCCATTCTGGGCTATGTGGAACTGATTGACCGGGTGGGCCCGGTGAATGAAATCCAGCGTGATTTTATCCGCCGCGTGCAGGCCAGCGTCCACAATATCACTGCCCTGATTGACGATCTGCTGAACCTGGGACGGATCGAATCGGGTTTTGATATTCGCAAGGAAGCAGTGGAATTGAGCGGCATTGTGCGCTATGTGCTCGAGGAAATTGAAGGGCGCATTCTTAACAAAAGCCTGAAAATGGAGTGCGAACTGCCGCCGGCTTTTCCCCAATTTTTTGGCCACCCGGGGCAAATACGCCAGATGGTGGAAAACCTGGTGGACAATGCGGTCAAATACACGCCCGATGGCGGGCGGGTGCAGGTGAAGGGCCGGCTGGAAGGCAACCAGATCATTTTCCAGGTCAGCGATACCGGCCTGGGCATTCCAACACTGGATTTGCCGCATATTTTTGATAAGTTTTACCGGGCCAGCAATGTGCCGCCCACCTCCACCGGCACAGGCCTGGGGCTGGCAATTGTCAAATCGATTGTTGAAAGCCACCAGGGGCGCATTTGGGTCGATTCGGTTCCCGGTCAGGGCACCACCTTCACCGTGGTGCTGCCGGTGACCGTCAGCCTTGAATAGGACGGCTGGCACGCAAGTTGCACCGATTGGATTCTAAACCGCTTGACGGTTTTTAGGGCTTATGCTACTATTTTGATAGCCATCAAAAAGAATTAATCTCGAAAACAAGGCATTTAGAAGGAGAAAAACTCATGAAGCGTTATGGATACATCTTGCTGCTGATGGTGGTTTTGCTGATGGGCGTTTCGGCCTGCGAACGCGCTGCGGCAACCGCCCCGGTGGTTCCCACGGCGGATAACGTCCCTTTCCCCACTCCGGTGAGCAATGACACCATGAAAAACATCCAGGCCCTGACGGCCACCGCGGCTGCCCTGCCCTCCGGCGTTCAGCCGACAGCGGCAGTGGTGGAACCTCAGGCCACTCCCGTTGTGGAAGTGCAGCCCACCGCAGCGCCTCAGCCTGAACCCACCGCCGTTCCTCAGCCGGAACCCACCCAGGCTCCGGTGGTGGTGGTCACCACGGCTCCGGTGCGCCCAACCACCTATTCCCTGCAGAAGGGCGAGCACCCCTACTGCATTGCCCGGCGCTACAACATTGATGTGGACGCACTGCTGAACCTGAACGGCATTTCACGCACCCAGTCCAATTTTGCCGAAGGCTTCACCCTCAAGATCCCTGGCACGGGCAATTACGTGGGCGAACGCCGCCTGAAAGCCCACCCGGTTTCTTACACCGTGGTGGCTGGCGATACCGTGAACAAGATTGCCTGCGCCTTTGGCGATGTGATGCCGGAAGATATCATCGCTGCCAACAGCCTGCAGAGCCCCTACACCCTGACCGCCGGTCAGACGCTGAACATTCCCTGAATCCATTGACGCAAAAAAGCGGGGGCCCTAACACCCCCGCTTTTTGTATTTATAAAGGTATATCGGATGAGCGATCATTTTCAAAGTCAAAAATTGTATTCCGGCCGCGCTTTTGATGTGTTGAGCGTGCCGGTGCGTTTGCCGGACGGCAAAACCAAGGCCTATGACCTGGTCAAGCATGCTGCTGCGGTGACGGTGGTGGCGGTGAATGAAGCCGGCATGGTCTATTTTGTGCGCCAGCACCGCGTGGGCGCCGGCCGCCAGCTGCTGGAACTGCCAGCTGGCGTGATGGAAGAAGGCGAAGAACCCGAAACCTGCGCCCGGCGCGAACTGCGCGAAGAGACCGGCATGGCCGCGCACAATATGGAACGCCTGGGCGGGCTTTACCCGGTGGCGGGCTATTCGAGCGAGTATCTCTATTTTTACCTGGCCACGGACCTGTATGAAGCGCCTCTGCCGCCAGATGCCGATGAATATCTGAAAGTGGAGATGATGCCTTTTGCGCAGGCCTATGAATTGGCTGAACATGGGGAAATGGAAGATGCCAAATCGGTGGTGGGCCTGTTTTGGGCGCGCCCCCATCTCAACCTGGAATGAATGATGAAATGATGAGCAAAAGCCCCCGAAAGCTTTTTCGCGGCTTTCGGGGGCTTTTGTGTTTGTTTATGCTCGTTGTTGAGATACTGGTGCCGCTCTATGCGGTAAAAAAAACGGGGCGGGCTAATCGGGCACGGCTGCCGGGTTGATGCTGCCATCCTGCAGCCCCTGCAGCACCTGTTCCACCAGGCGCAGGCGGGCCGGGTTCAGCAGGCCAGACTCCAGGTCGTCCAGGATCAACCCCGGGCGGTATTCTCCGCCGCCGCGTCCGGCAGCGGCCTCAGCCCAGGCCTGGCGCAGGGCCGCCCCCGCATCCACGCGCAGGGTGGCCACCCAATACGGGCGCAGCTCGTCAGAGGGAGCCTGCCCGCCGATGAGATTCACCCCGGCTTTGGCCAGAGCGGCCAGGGTTTCGGGGCTGCTCTGCGCCGGCGGGATAAAGGCAGTGCTCACGGCCTTTGCAATCAGGTCATCGGCAGCCTGGGCTCCGCTCAGCCCCTCGGTGGAGACCTGGGGGTAATTGAAAAAAGGCGGGTAGGCGGGTTTGCACAGGCCGCAGAAATAGCGCGCGCCGTTCAAAAAGGCTGTGCGGGCAGCCGGGTCCGTATCCAGGGTACCGGCGCGCCAGTCGGGGGTGATGACGGCGGCAATGTAACCGGCCAGAAAGGCCTGGTTTTCCAGATAACTCCCGCGAATCAGCGTGAGGTTGGCTGCGGGGTTCAGGTCATCCATGCCGGCAGCGATAAACTGCACCTCAGGGGCGGCGGCGGCCAGGGCAGGCAGGTCGGGCAGGGGTGCCAGGGCCACCACCAGGCGCGGCTTAACCTGCAGGTCGGCCTGGGTGAGGGCCGGCAGCACGCGAAGCTCCAGCCCATCGGCAGCGGCCAGGTCGCGGGCTTCCACTTCGAGGATGGAGACCAGGGCCGGATCGGCGCCAGCGGGAATGACCAGCAACGCCACGGCAGGGCGCGGGGTGGCGGTGGGTTGCGGGGCAGTGGGGGTGGCCGGCGGCAGGGTGGGTTCAACGGCCTGGGTGGGCGGCCGGGTGCCGGCAGGCGCAGTGGGGTTGGCTGCGGTGGGATTGGGGTTTGCACAGGCGCTCAGCAGGAAAACCAGCAGAACAGCCAGGTAAATCAGGGTTCGTTTCATGTCTTTTTCTCTCCAGGACGGTGCTTTTTGTCTGACCTGTATTATAATTGGAAACATGCCCAATCAAGGTACGAAAACCCTCTGGCTGAGATGATAACTGCGTTATGAGTTTGCCCACCAGCGAATCCATTCCTGATGACCCTCAAAACCTGCCCCCGGCCCGCCGCCGCCGCGACCGGCGGCTGATTGTGCCGCGTGAACTGGATGACCGCACGGCTTTCCTCAACGAGCTGGCGCACAGCCTTTCCCCCTCTTTCGACTTCTTTGTCCTGTCGCTGATGGGCGGGCTCCTTCTGGGCGTGGCCATTCTGATGGACCTGCCGGTGGGCTTCCTGCTGGCGGCCCTGGTGGCGCCTTTTTTGGCACCGGTGATCGGCCTTTCGCTGGCCACCCTCATTGGCTCGGCGCGCTTCTTCGGCCAGGTGCTGGGGGGCACATTGATTGGCGGAGCGCTCTTTTTCTTTGGCGGCATGGTTGCCGGATGGGCGCAGCCCTTCTGGCCGCTGGGCCTCCAGCCGATGACGGAAGCCGTTCGCCATGTGCAGATGAGCTGGCCGGATGTGCTCGTGCTGACCATTGCCACCGTGTGGACCACGGCTGCGCTGGTGAAGGCGCCCAGCAACCGCCCTCCGCTGGCAGCGGCCGCCCTGGCTTACGAGCTTTTCCTGCCGTTGGGCTGCGCCGGTTTTGGCCTGGCCAGCGCTTCGCCGCACCTGTGGCCCGACGGGCTGTTGATGTTCGTGGTTTATCTCACCTGGGTGGTGCTGGCGGGCACCATCACCCTGGCCCTGATGGGCCTCAAACCCCTTTCTGTGTTTGGCTACACCCTGGGCAGCAGCATTCTGCTGGCCAGCCTGGTGCTTCTGATCGGCATTACCAGCTTCAGCACGGCCATTGAACAGCAGCTGGCCCTGCCCACGCGCACGCCCACCTTGACCCCCACGCTCACCCCCACCATCACGCTGACCCCGCCGCCGCCCACCCACACCCCTCTGCCGCCCACCCACACCCCGCTGCCCAGCGCCACCCCCACGCTCACGCCGGTGCCCAGCGCCACCCCCACCCTCACCCCCACGCCAGTGCCAACGCCGGTCTGGGTGGTGGTCAGTTCGGAAAACGGCGCGGTGATTCGGGCAGAACCGAAAGCCACCGGCCGGCCGCTGGCCTGGCCCTGGGCCGGCACCATGCTGCAGCTTTTACCTGAAACCGCGCAGGAAGGCGAGGTCACCTGGGCATTGGTGATGACCAGCGACGGTATCAAAGGCTGGGTGGTGCAGTCGCTTATTTCGAAAGCCATCGCAACTTCCACTCCGGCTCGTTAGGGCCTATTCCCTCCTCAAGGAGATTTTTACAGTTTATGACCATTCACTTTGGCACCGACGGCTGGCGCGCCGTCATATCTGATACCTTTACCTTCCATAACTTGCGCATGGTCACCCAGGCCATTGCCGATGCCATGGCTTCGGCCAAGTGGAACAACGGCTATGCCACCGACCAGCCGGCTGATCCGCGCAAAATTGTGGTCGGCTTCGACACCCGCTTCCTTTCGGACCGCTATGCCCAGGATGTGGCGCGGGTGATGGCCGCCAACGGCTACTCGGTCTATTTGAGCCAGGCCGACGCTCCCACGCCGTCCATTTCTTACAACGTGAAGGCATTAAATGCCATTGGCGGCGTGATGATCACCGCTTCGCACAATGCTCCGCGTTACAACGGCGTCAAATTGAAGGCGGCTTACGGCGGTTCGGCTTTGCCCGAGCAGTGCCATGATGTGGAAGTGTATCTGAACGATAACGAGAACAAGAGCCGCGGCCCCAATTTAATGGATTACGACAAGGCGCGTGAAATTGGCATGATCCAGCGCTTCAACCCGCAGCTGGCTTACGGCGAGGGCCTGCGCAAGGTGATCAACTTTGACATTATTGCCGACAACCCCCAGCGCGTGGTGGTGGATTCAATGTACGGCTCGGGCCGCGGCGTGATCCGCACCATGCTGCAGGGCACCGGCTGCGAGGTGGCGGAAATTCGCGGTGAATTGAACCCCGGCTTTGGCGGGGTGCACCCCGAACCCATTGGCCGCTACCTGGGCGCCCTGGCCGGCGCCATCAGCATGGGCATGGGCCATTTTGGCCTGGCCACCGATGGCGACGCCGACCGCATTGGCGCGATGGACGAACGCGGCAATTTTGTGGATCCGCACAAGATCATGGCGCTGGCCCTGAAATACCTCTATGAAAAGCGCAAGTGGACCGGTTCGGTGGTGCGCACGGTTTCGACCACCCGCATGATTGACCGCCTGGCCAGGCGCTACGGCCTGACCGTTTATGAAACGCCGGTCGGGTTTAACCATATTGCCGATCATATGCTCAAAGAAGATGTGCTCATCGGCGGCGAAGAATCGGGCGGCATCTCCTTCAAAGGGCACATTCCTGAAGGCGACGGCATTCTGATGGCTTTGCTAATCATCGAAATGGTGGCGGCCTACAAAACCAGCCTGTACGAAATGGTGGAAGCCCTGCAGAAGGACGTTGGCCCGGTCTTTTATGAACGCAAGGATATGCGCCTGAACCGCCCGGTGGCCAAGAGCCAGATGACCCAGAAACTGGTGGACGACGCCCCGGCCAGCATTGGCGGTGAAACCATCAGCGAGGTTTACACGGTGGATGGCGTCAAGTACATCATGGCCGATGACTCCTGGCTGCTGATTCGCCCGTCGGGCACCGAGCCGGTGCTGCGGGTGTATGCCGAGGGGCGCTCCCAGGAGATGGTCAACGCCTTGCTGGGGTACGGCGAGGAAGTTGCCCACAGCGTGGTATAAAACATGTCATCAACAGGGCCGGACCAAAATTCGGCCCTGTGGTGGTTTTAATGGCAAAACAGCGCGTTAAAAAAACAGGCCTCGCGGGGTTTTTTGAACACCCGGAGGCCTGCCGTTATCCCCCTTTCAGTCTCTTATGCTTCGCGGAATTCACCATCCACCACATCACCCTGCGGGCCGCTGGAGGAAGGCGGTTCCGGCATCGGACCGCTGCCGGCAGGGGCGCCGTATTGCGGCTGGCCCTGCGGCTGTCCGTACATCTGCTGGCCAATCTTGCTCATTTCTTGCTGCAAAGCCTGGGTGAGGCTGCGCAGTTTGGCCGGATCGTCGCTGTTCATGGCGTTGCGCAGGTCGCTGATCTTGCTTTCCACGCTGCTGCGCACATCTGCGGGCACCTTGTCGCCCAGGTCGCGCAGTGATTTTTCTGCCTGATAAAGGGTGCCGTCGGCCTGGTTGTGGGCTTCGGCCAGGTCCTTGCGGCGGGCATCGGCGGCCTGGTTGCTTTGAGCTTCGGCGACCATGCGGTCAATTTCGCTCTTGTTCAGGTTGGTTGAGGCAGTGATGACCACTTTTTGTTCGCGGTTGGTGGCTTTATCGCGCGCGGTGACATTCAAAATGCCGTTGGCGTCGATATCGAAGGTCACCTCGATTTGCGGCAGGCCGCGCGGCGCCGGGGGAATGCCATCCAGGCGGAAGCGGCCCAGGTGCATGTTATCGGCGGCCATGGGGCGCTCACCCTGCAGCACATGGATATCCACGGCGGTCTGGTTGTCATCAGCCGTCGAGAAGGTCTCGGTTTTGCGCACCGGGATGGTGGTGTTGCGCTGGATGAGGGGGGTCATCACGCCGCCCATGGTTTCCACGCCCAGCGAAAGGGGCGTCACATCGAGGAGCAGCAGGTCTTTGACATCGCCAGAGAGCACGCCGCCCTGAATGGCCGCGCCGACGGCGACCACTTCATCGGGGTTCACGCCCTTGCAGGGCTCTTTGCCCACCAGGCTGCGCACCAGTTCCTGAACCATGGGCATGCGGGTGGAGCCGCCCACCAGCACCACTTCGTCAATTTTGGAGGCACTCACGCCGCCGTCGCGCAGAGCCGCCTCAAAGGGGGTGCGGCAGCGCTGCAGCAGGTGCGCGGTCATCTGTTCAAAGCGGGCGCGGTTCAGCTTGATCACCAGGTGCTTGGGGCCGTTGGCATCAGCGGTGATATAGGGCAGGTTGATTTCGGTTTCCATCAGCGATGAAAGCTCAATTTTGGCTTTTTCAGCGGCTTCGCGCAGGCGCTGCAGGGCCTGGCGGTCCTTGCGCAGGTCAATGCCGTTGTCGCGCTGGAATTCATCGGCCGCCCAGTTGACAATCACTTCATCCCAGTCGTCGCCGCCCAGGTGGGTATCGCCGTTGGTGGATTTCACTTCCACCACGCCTTCGCCCACTTCAAGCAGCGAGACATCGAAGGTGCCGCCGCCCAGGTCGAAAACGAGGATGATTTCGTTTTTCTTCTTGTCAAGGCCGTAGGCCAGAGCTGAAGCGGTGGGTTCGTTGATGATGCGCAGCACTTCCAGGCCAGCAATCTTGCCGGCATCTTTGGTGGCCTGGCGCTGGCTGTCATTGAAATAGGCCGGCACGGTGATGACCGCCTGGGTGACCGTTTCGCCCAGGTAGGCTTCGGCATCGGCTTTCAGCTTGGCCAAAATCATGGCCGAAATTTCCTGCGGGGTGTATTCGCGGCCGGTGGCGGGAATTTTCACCCGGGCATCGCCGGCGGAGCCGCGCACCACGCTGTAAGGCACCATCTTGCGTTCCTGTTCCACGTCGTCGTAGCGGCGGCCCATGAAACGCTTGATGGAGAAAATGGTGTTTTCGGGGTTGACCACGGCCTGGCGCTTGGCAGTGACGCCCACCAGCCGTTCATTGTTTTTGCTAAAACCAACCACAGAAGGGAGCAGGCGAGAGCCTTCAGCTGTGGTGATCACCACAGGATCTCCACCTTCCATAATTGATACCACGCTGTTGGTGGTTCCGAGGTCAATTCCAATAATTTTGCTCATAGCACACTCCTTCACAATCGTTCAAAGTTTCTATGGTCCATCTTACTGCCCGTGTGCAAGAAGGGTGTTAAAGAACTGTTAGAAAAATATAAGAATCAGAGAGCAGCATTTCAACAATAAAAAATCCCCGCCAGCACCTGGCGGGGTCGAAATGAAATTTATAACCGGTTACCCGTAGCGCTCTTCTTTCCAGACATCGGCATCGTTGTGATAACCGGCGCGCTCCCAGAAGCCCGGACGGTCGCTGGCGGCGAACTCCAGGCTGCGCAGCCATTTGGCGCCCTTCCAGAAATAAGGCGTTTTGAGGTCGGGCTGGGCGGGAATGGCCCCCACCACGCCGCGCAGGGGATAGCCGTGATCGGGGGTGAGGGGCTGGCCGTCAAAATGGGTGGCCAGCAGGAAGTTTTCGGCCAGCACCACCTCCAGCGGCAGGTTGGCGGTGAAGCCATATTCGGCATGCTGGATGACGAAGCGGGCGGCAGGTTTGAGGCGAAAAAAACCCGCTTCGAGCAGGGCGCGCACCGAAACGCCTTCCCAGAGGGTGTCGAACTTGCTCCAGGTGGTCACGCAGTGAATATCCATGGTCAGGCTGGTGCGCGGCAGCTGGTTGAAGGCTTCCCAGGTCCAGCTTTTTTCTTCTTCCACCTCGCCCCACACGCGAAAATTCCAGGCGGCGGGGTTGAAGGGCGGCACGGGGCCGTAGTGCAGCACCGGAAATTTATTGGTCAGCGATTGCCCTGGCGGCAGGCGGTTGGCATCGCGCATGGCGCTTTCATCCTGTTTGCGTTTGAAAAATGAGTTGAGCATAAACTTACTCCACCGTTAATGATTCTCCCGGTTTGAGCACATGCACCCGGGTTGTTGTCTGGGCCTGCACCTGGCTGGCCCAATCGGCCGCATTCTGGCTGATCAGCGGGAAGGTGTTGTAGTGAATGGGGATGACCTGCGCCGGGCGGATCAGCCGGACGGCGCGCAGGGCATCGGCCGGGCCCATGGTGTAATTGTCGCCGATGGGCAGGGCGGCCACTTCAATGCCCTCGTCGCCGATCAGGGACATATCGCCAAAAAGGCCGGTATCGCCAGCCAGGTAGATTTTCTTTCCACCCAGGGTGGTGAGCAGGAAGCCGCAGGCACCGCCGCCGTAAGCGCCGTCGGGCAAAGCCGAGCCGTGCAGGGCAAAGGTCAGCTTGAGGTAGCCGAAGGGGTGGTTGAAGCCGCCGCCCATGTGCTGACCGTGGGTTTTAAGGCCCTGTTTGTCCAGCCAGCCGCTGGTTTCGGCGTTGGCAATCACTTTGGCGCCGGTGCGCCGGGCAATGGCCACCGTGTCGCCCAGGTGGTCGCCGTGGCCGTGGGTGACGAGGATGAAATCGGCCTTCACATCTCCCGATTTGACCGGCGAAAGCGGGTTTCGATCCAGAAACGGGTCCACCAGCACGGTCAGGCCGGCGGTTTCAATGCGGAAGGCGGCGTGTCCAAACCAGGTGAGGCGAGTGCTCATGTGTCACAACTCCTTTGCGGATCAATCAGGCGGATGGCCCGGTCATAAAAGAGATAATCCCAGGCCCAGTTAATCACCACAATCAGCCGGTCGCGGAAACCAACCAGCTGCACGATGTGCACCACCAGCCAGAGAAACCAGGCAATGAAGCCTTTGAACTGCCATTTTCCCAGGCTGGCCACGGCAGCGTTGCGGCCGATGGTGGCCAGCGCGCCGGGATCTTTATAGGCGAAGGGCTTTGCGGGCTGCCCTTCGAGAGCGGCGCGGATGTTGGCCACGGCCTGATCGGCCTGCTGCATGGCCACCGGCGCCACCATGGGCAGCGGGCGGCCGTCGGGGCCGGGTAGGTGGGCGGCATCGCCAATGACAAAAACCTCGGGGTGAGCTTCCACCTGCAAGGTGGGCTGCACCACCAGCCGGCCCAATCCTGCCTGGGGCAGGCCCAGAGCGTCGGCCAGGGCGGCAGCGCGCACCCCCGCCGCCCAGATGAGAGTGTGGGCGGGCAGGCTGCTGCCGTCGTTGAAGGTGATGACCTGGCCGTCAAAGCTGCTGACGGCAGCGCCAAAACGCACCTCCACCTTTTTGCGCTTCAGCACCTCTGCGGCCTCGCTGCTGAGGTTGAGCGGCAGGGCGGGCAGAATCTGCCGGGCGGCTTCGATGAGCACCACCCGGGCTTCGTGCATATTGAGGTGGGGGTAATCCTTCACCAGCACCATGCGGATCAGCTCGGAAATGGCGCCGGCGCATTCCACGCCGGTGGGGCCGCCGCCGGCAATGGCAAAGGTCAGCAGAGCGCGGCGTTTTTGCGCATCCGGCTCGATGGCGGCCTTTTCAAACAGGCGCAAAATGTGATTGCGGATGCCAACGGCATCTTCGAGGCCTTTGAGGCCGAAGGCATTTTCGGCCACCGATTCGATGCCGAAAGTGTTGGTCTGGCCGCCAATGGCCAGCACCAGGTAATCATAGGGCAGGCTGCCGGTGCGCGTGTGCACCTGACGCTGGTCAAGGTCAACCCCAGTGACTTCGGCGAGGCGAAATTCAAGATTTTTCTGGCTGCGCAGAATGCTGCGCACCGGATGAGCGATATCATCGGGAGAAAGGCCGGCGGTCGCGACCTGATAAAGAAGAGGTTGGAAGAGGTGGTAGTTGTTGCGGTCAATGAGGGTTACATCTACGGGCGCGTTTTCCAGCCTGTGCGCTGTGCGCAGCCCGCCAAATCCCGCGCCAACGACCACCACGTGTGGGCGCGCGAGTGACATGGGGACATCCTTATAAGAATATATTTACTATAATTATAACATAAATTGTCCGAATTACAACCGCGGCCGCATCAGCTCTGGGCGGGCGGCGGCAGTTTGCCGATCAGGAAATCGGAGAGCACTTTCTGGTATTCATCGCGGCGGTTGTGCCCCACCAGGTGACCGGCGGTTTCAAAGAGATGCACTTTGGCGCCCGGATAAGCGGCGGCCAGGGCTTCGCGCTCGTCCACCTCGAAAGAGGTGTCGTCTTCGGCCCCCAGGATCAGCACGCGGTCGCGCAGAATGACGGGGTTGTAGGCGTCGTAGGCTTCCATGTGTTCCATGAATTCTCCCAGCAGTTTAAAGTGGCTCACCAGGCTGCGGCGGTTGAGGTAATGAGAAAAGAGATCTTCGAGGTAGGCGTTGAGGAAGGGACGTTCTTCCACATCGGCCGAGCGCACCTGGGCTTCCATGCGCGGCTGGTAGTAGGAGCGGATGACAAAATAGGGCATCCATGAAAGCAGGTTGATAAAGCGGCGCAGGGCGGGCACGCGGCGCGGCAGGTAGAGGCCAAAGGAGGAAAAAACCAGCTTATCCACCAGCTTTGGAGAGCGGCGCACCAGCACATGGGCGGCGGCGCCGCCCAGGGAATGGCCAAAAATGGACACCTGGCTGATGCCTTCCGCTTCCAGCAGCGCCGGCAGGGCATCCACCATTTCCCCGATATTTTTCACATCCGGGTAGTTGAGCGACAGCACCCGGCTGCGTTCTTCAAGCAGGCTGATCAGGCGGAAAGGCGATTCAGCGGTGGAGATGCCGCCGCCCAGCAGCAGAATGGTCTTTTCGCCCTGCCCGGAAAGCAGATAGCTCCATTCCAGCCCGCCCGCCTGGCGGGTTTGCAGGGGGTGGCTGGCGCGGAATGCTTTGAGCTGTTCCACCCGCGCAGCGGGCACATCACGGTAAAGGATGGGATCAACCAGTTCTTGCATGGGTTACGGCTCCTTGAGTTGGTGTGATTGAATTGTAACACAGCTCAGGAATCTTTTAGCGCATGAGGGCTCGAGAATCCTGCTGGAGGGATGGCTCATCAAGCTCAGGCCTGGATGATCTGCTGGTTTCGTTTTTCCTGCCAAGCGTTCAGTTTCTGGGCGGCCGCATTTTTCATCCCTTTCAGGTTTTCCAAAGCCTGGCAGACCGCCTGCCGTGCCTGTGTGGCTTGAGCCAGGGCATTTTCAATTTTCGACTGTACCACCCAATCGACAATCAGGCCGTCAAAAAAATAATCGGCAAAAGACGTGAACTCGCCAATATCTATCTGAATATTTGTATTCAACTGAACGTCCAGCAGTTCCCTTCTGAAGCGGCTCATCCTTTTCTCAATTTCATTCACCCCGTTTCTGGCTTCGTCCATGCGGTTGTGTTTCATGGCCGTGCTGATCAACCCGCCGCCCAGAAGGTCCCAGGTGCCCCAGCCTTCAGCGCTTTTCAGCGAGCTGATCACCAGGTCAACCTGCTCCAAAACAGCTTCACCGGCGGCAATGGCTTCGGCAATTTCTTTCAGCTCGGCGTTCAGGTGGGCCATTTCCTGAGATGCCGCGATAAGTTCCTGCGCTGCTGCCGGGTTGGATTGAAGAATCAGGCGTTCTTTTTCAGTGAGCAGAGCCGCATATTCCGCATCCAGGTTTGTCAGTGCGTCAAGCTGGCGTTGAAGGTGAGATTGCTCCTGCAGCAGAAAAGCAATTTGTTCTTTATGCTGTTGATAGCGCAGCTGGGCCGAAAGCCATTCCTGACGTTCTTTTTCGAGCTGTTCTTCACGGCTGCCAAGCACAGTGTAAAACAGGGTGGTGAGGCTGAAATGCTCCAGTTTTTCCACATCCCCCTTTTCCTGGTTCAATTGCGCTTCCAATTCAGCCAGGCGGTTGTTCTTCTCGCACAGTTCAGCTTCAACGGCCAGCAAATCCACCTCAAGCTTTTTCTTCAAGCGTTGTTTTTCAATGATGTGGTTAATTTTCCGGTCAATTTCTTGAATCATTTTTTCCCTGAATGCTTTCATCAAACGGCTAAAAAACATTGTACAGGAATTTACCTGCCGGGTCAACGGAAAGTATCTTGGGTTAAGGCATGGTTAAAGGGGCTTTTTAAATCCTGCAAAATATCCCCTTTTGGCCTAAAAACAGGTAAAATGAGGCTTATTCAGGAGTTTTTATGCCCGATCATTCCATTAATCCGCAACAATTGGCCAGCCTGAGCGCAGGCGATTTTGAAGCTGCTTTTAACAAGGGCTTCTGGCGCGACGTGCTGGGCTGGCTTTTTCAGAAGAAAAATCAACTGATCCCGTTTGAAGAACTGCGCAAACGCATTCCTGTGACGGGGCAGCATTACATGGGCCTGCGCCAGGTGCCGGTGGAAAAAATAGTTGGCAGTGTAGGCCGTTACCGCGATTTTGACGGGGCCTTTCTGCCGCGCCAGACGCGCACCAAGGCGCGCTGGATGAGCGTGGACCGCGCCCACCTTCAGGATATCAATCTGCCGCCCATCGAGCTCTACAAGATCGGCGAGCTGTATTTTGTGCGCGACGGCAATCACCGCGTTTCGGTGGCGCGTGAAAAGGGCCAGGCCTATATTGACGCCGAAATCATCGAAATTGAGACGGACCTTGAGATTGGCCCCGATGTTGATATTGACGCCCTCATCCTCTCGCAGGACCGGCTGAGTTTTCTGGCGCAGAGCCATGCCGACGCCCTGCGCCCGGAGGTCAACCTGACCCTGACCCTGCCCGGCCAGTACGAAAAACTGCTCAACCACATTGACACCCACCGTTATTTCCTCAGCCAGGAGCGCCAGGCGGAAATTCCCTACGATGAGGCCGTCTGCTCGTGGATAGACACGGTCTATCTGCCCCTGGTGGAGATCATCCGGCAGCAGGGCGTGCTGAAGCATTTCAAGGGGCGCAGCGAGGCTGACCTGTACCTGTGGATCATTGAACACCGGTGGTTCCTGAGCGAAGAAAAGCAGGAAGAGGTCTCGCTGGAAGAGGCTGCCGAACATTTCACGGACGAATTTTCAGAGGGACCGGTCAAAAGGGTGGTTAACATCATCAAAAAGGCCGCCCAGGCCATCAGCGAGCGGGGCGAAGAAGAAAACGACGCCCCCCCGCAGCCGCCAGAGGAAGAAAAACCGGCTGAATAAGCCTTTTCAGATAATGATGACACCCCCGCCGCAGAGTCCTGACCGGACTGCGGCGGGGTGTTTTTATGACCACCTGCTTTGCATGCCAGCCGGTTTTCGGTTATTATTTAAAACAACTAAACCATTTTCTCATTAGAGGTGAACATGATAAAAAAGTGGCTGGGACGTGCTGCGGTGATCCTGTTGGTGGCCGGATTGATCGGCCTGGGCGGTTGGTGGGGCTGGCAGGAATACCAGACCCGCCAGGTGATTGCTTCCTTAACCTTTGATCCGTCCCTCGACCAGGCCCAATCCTTTGCCGCTGGCAATTTCACCCTGCTGTGGGACCCGGCTGGCGGCGGGCGCCTGTCGGCCGTCCGGACGGGGGCGCCGGGCAGCGAAGCCTGGGCCACCCAGCGCGGAACAAGTTTCGTCACCGCAGCGGTGGGCCGGGAAGAGGTGAAGGAAGCGCGGGCCATGTACTTTGTCAGCGATGTTCTGAAGACAACCTGCGAACAGCAGAACATCCAGAGCATCCAGGCCAAAGGCGAAACGGTGGTGGTGGCGGGGCAGTTGACCTGCCTGGGCCGCGATCCGCTCAATTACACGCTGACCTTCAGCGCGGTGAGCGAAAACGCCCTGGGTTTCAGGGTGGACCTGGAAAATCCGGGGGAGGTGAACCGCCTTTATTTCACCTATGCGACCAGCCCGGATGAGCACTTCTTTGGCTTTGGCGAGCAGTTCAGCTATTTTGATCTCAAAGGTCAGCGTGTGCCGGTCTTCATCAGCGAACAGGGCATTGGCCGCGGCGCGCAGCCCATCACTGCCGGCGCCAACCTGCAGGCCAGCGCTGGCGGCAATGCCTTCACCACCTACATCGCTGCGCCCTATTACATCACCAGCCAGATGCGCGGCCTGTTCCTGGAAAACACCGAATACATGGTGTTTGACCTGCGCAACGCCGGGCGGGTGCACCTGCAGGTATTCAGCGCGCAGCTCAGCGGGCAGATTTTATCGGGCGGCGCGCCGGCCGAACTGATCAAGGCCTACACGGATTACAGCGGCCGCATGCGCCCGCTGCCCGATTGGATTCTGAACGGCGCGGTGGTGGGCATGCAGGGCGGCACGGCGCGCGTGCGCGAGGTGCTGGCCCAGCTTTCGGCCAGCGGCGCCCCGCTTTCGGCTTTCTGGCTGCAGGATTGGGTGGGCCACCGCGTGACCAGTTTTGGCCGCCAGCTCTGGTGGAACTGGGAGCTGGACGCGGAGCGCTACCCGGAATGGGAGCGCCTGGTGGCTGATTTGAAAGCCCAGGATATTCGCACGATGATTTATATCAGCCCCTTCCTGGTGGATGTGGCACAAAAGGCCGGGGTGCAGCGCAACCTCTTCAAAGAAGCCGCAGAACTGGGTTACCTGGTCAAAAACGCGAATGGCGAGCCTTACCTGGTGCAGAACACCGACTTTTCTGCCGGCATGGTGGACCTGACCAACCCGGCGGCGGTGAACTGGTATAAAAAGGTGATCGCAGAGAACCTGATTGGCATTGGCGCGGCTGGCTGGATGGCTGATTTTGGCGAGGGACTGCCCTATGATGCCGTGCTGGCGGATGGACGTTCGGGCGCGGTTTATCACAACCAGTATCCGGTGGATTGGGCGGCGATCAACCGGGCGGCCATTCAGGAAGCCGGGCTGGAAAATGAAATTGTCTTCTTCACCCGCGCCGGTTTCACCCGCAGCCCGCGCTATTCCACCCTGTTCTGGGAGGGCGACCAGCTGGTGAGCTGGGACGCAGATGACGGCCTGCGCTCGGCGGTGACGGGGCTGCTTTCCAGCGGCATTTCGGGCATGGCCTACAACCACAGCGATATCGGCGGTTACACCACCATCACCAACCCGGTGATGAATTACCACCGCAGCCGCGAGCTGCTGATGCGCTGGATGGAGCTTTCGGCGTTCACCACGGTCTACCGCACCCACGAAGGCAACCGCCCGGATGAAAACGCCCAGTTTTACTCCGACGCCGAAACCCTGGCGCAGTTCACCCGCATGGCGAAGGTGTATGCCGCGTGGGGCTTCTACCGCAAGCAGCTGGTGCAGGAAGCCGCCGAAACCGGCCTGCCGGTGGTGCGCCATCCTTTCATTCAATATCCCCAGGACGAGCATTTCTGGAGCATGAGCTACCAGCAGTTCATGGTGGGCAGCGAACTGATGGTGGCGCCGGTGACTGAGGAACGCGCCGTGCAGGTGCAGGTTTACCTGCCGGCCGGCCGCTGGGTGAACCTGTGGACAGGGGAGGTGACGGTCAGCGCCAGCGCGGGGACCACGCTGACGGTGGCTGCGCCGCTGGGCCAGCCGGCGGTGTTTTACCCCGAAGGCTCGGCCGTGGGCGAGCAATTTGCCGCCAACCTGCGCGCAGCCGGCCTGATTGGCTGGTGAAAACAGGGCCGCCCCATAAAAAGGGGCGGCCTTTTTGATTGTCGAAGTATAATTATCAGGTAGTCTATTCCCACCCCGGAGAGGTTTTTTTCCATGACCCAGAATAAATGGCTGCGTTTTTCGCTTTTTGGTTTGCTGTATTTCACCCAGGGGACCATTTTGGGCTATTTTGCCTCGCTGAACGCGCTTTACCTGCTTGACAAGGGCATTGATATGGCCCAGGTGGGCATTTTCGCATCCATTGCCCTGATCCCCTTTATGATCAAGATCCTCTTCGGGATGATCAGCGACCGCTTCAACTTTTTCGGCCTGGGCCACCGCAAGCCCTATATTGTCCTCGGGTTGGCGGTGCAGTTCATCTGCCTGCTGATGGTGGCCAATATCAACCCCGGCCAGAATTTCTGGGGATTTGTGGCGCTGGCTTTCTGCCTGCAGATGGGCATGGCCTTTTATGATACCTGCACCGACGGCCTGGCGCTGGATATCACGCCGCTGAGCGAAAAGGGTGTTTTACAGGGCTTCATGGTGGGCGGCCGGGCAGTGGGCGTGATTGCGGCGGCCTCGCTGGCCGGGCTGATTGCTGAAAGCCTGGGCTGGCCGCCGGTGTTTTACTTCCTGGCGGGGCTGACCCTGCTGCCATTCCTGCTGCTTTTCCTGATCAAGGAGACAGAACGCCAGCCGGGCGAGCGTTTCAACTGGTCGGCCTTTGGCGCTTTCAAGAACACACAGGTGCTGGCGGCAGCGGCGGTGGGCCTGATCATCTTCTGGGTGATTGTGGGTGCCAACCAGATCATCAACCCGGCTTTTTCAGCGCGCATGGAGCTCTCGTTGAGCACGGCCGGCCTGATCACCACCATCTGGGGCGTGGGCGTCACCCTGGGGGCGCTGGCTGGCGGGACTATCATGGACCGCGCCGGGGATAAGGCGGCGCTGTGGGTTTCGGTCCTTTCGGTGGCGCCTGCCCTGGTGCTGCTGGCCGTGGCGCCCAACCTGCCCCTGGCCTTCATCACAGCGGTGATTTTTGGCGTCACTTACGGCATTTCGCAGGCGGTTTATTTTGCCCTGGCGATGAAATACACCCGGCCCGCCATTGCCGCTTCCATGTATGCCATTTTAATGGCGGTGACCAATGTGGGGCAGGGCATTGGCCTGGCCCTGAGCGGTGCACTGGCCAAAAACGCCGGGTATCCGGTGACTTTTATCGTCTTCGCCGGCATCATGTTCCTGGTGCTGCCCTTTATGCCGCTGCTGTTCAATAAGAACCGGTCTTGAAACAACAGAACAATCAAAAACATCCGCCTTCTGTAAAGAAGGCGGATGTTTCTAATTACCGTAACACATGCGGCTGAAAAAAGCGCTCCTGAAACTCGGTCAGCGCCAGAATCTGCTCATCGGTGAATGCCCGGCCCTCAGGCGCCAGCACCAGCTTGTCGTCATCATCGTCGCTGCGCCGGATGACCGCCAGGCAGCGGCCCTCAAATTCATCCAGCGGTTCAAACAACCCCAGCACATAGGCATCCAGTTCCTCGCCGTCAGGAGACATTACCCCGGGCACAAAGCCGTAATTGAGCGGGTAAAGAAAACCGTGCCGGGGGTGGCGCGAGCCCATGGGGCGGTCAATTATGATCCGCACCTGTTTGCCGATGAACGTGCGCGAGTCCAGCTCAGCCGCCGATCTGCATCATGCAGCGCCCGCTGGGGTAAACCTGGCCTTCCAGTTCGTGACCCAGGGGTTTCAGTTCAATCACGCGTTCGATGAGCGAAACCAGGTCGCCGGCCTCGCGCAGGGCAGGGACCACCGACACTTCTTCATCGCTCAGCAGGCAGGGGCGCAGCTGGCCGTCGGCCGTCAGGCGCAGGCGGTTGCAGTTTTCGCAGAATTTCTTGCCAATGGGGGAGATGATGCCCACCCGGCCAGGGGCGCCGCGCGGTTTGAATTCAAGGGCGGGGCCGCTGCCTTCTTTTTGCGGCATGGGCTCCAGATCCAGCGGCGCCAGCAGCGCCAGGATCTCTTGAATGGGCATGAACATGGTTTCGGGCGCGGGGAAGCCCGGCCCCCAGCTGAGCTGGTTTTTAACTGGCATCAGCTCGATGAAGCGCACATGCCAGGGGTGGGTGAGGGTCAGGCGGGCCTGGTCGAGCAGCTCATCGTCGTTGATGCCGCGCAGGGCCACCGTGTTCAATTTGATGGGCGAGAGGCCGGCTTTTTCGGCTGCTTCGATGCCGCGCCAGACCTTGCCCAGGTCACCGCCGCGGGTGAGGCGGGCGTATTTTTCGGGGGAAAGGGTATCGAGGCTGATGTTGATGCGCTTGAGGCCGGCAGCAGCCAGCTCGGCGGCCATCTCTTCCAGCAGCAGGCCGTTGGTGGTCAGGCTGATATCCTCAATGCCCGGCACGGCGGCAATCAGGCGCACCAGTTCGGGCAGGTTGCGCCGCACCAGCGGTTCGCCGCCGGTCAGGCGCACTTCATTCACGCCGAGGGCGGCAGCGGCTTCCACCACACGGGCAATTTCTTCATAGCTCAAGATGGATGTATGCGACTGCCAGGGGATGCCTTCGTTGGGCATGCAGTAAACGCAGCGCAGGTTGCAGCGGTCGGTCACAGAGATGCGCAGATAGGTGATGCGCCGTCCATAGCGATCTGTCAGCATGGCTTTGTGTCACATCCTTTCCAGTTGCCCATAGAAACGTGATAGTCCCTCTATTATAGTCTTTTTTCTCCAAAATGAAACCGGTTTTAACCACAGCCCCAGGTTTTCACCTGCCGCCGGCCGGTGAGGGTGCTGTCTGACAGGTTCCTTATTTTTGTATCCCTTGCTGATGACGCTTGACACTAGCCAAAAAAAAGCTTGAAAGGGATAATAAAATCAGGTCAGATGTGTACAGATAAGACCTAAGTACTCTCATTTCAGGAATTCGATTTAAGGAGGCCTGCATGCCCGCTAAGGGATGGATTGTTGTCAGCGATTTATACTGCAAGGGCTGTGAGCTTTGCGTCAGCGAATGCCCGCAGCATGTTCTTGCGCTGAATATGGACCGGTTGACCCCCAAGGGATATCATCCGGCTTACCAGATCAATGATGGCTGCACCGGCTGCGCCACTTGCTCCGTGATCTGCCCGGAAGGGGCAATTACCGTGTTCCGCGAAGGGCCGAACAAAGTGACCCGCGTTAATGTCCAGGAGGCATAATCATGGCAAGGCAGTTACTCAAAGGAAATGAAGCTGTTGCAGAAGCCGCCGTGCGCGCCGGCCTGCAGTCCTATTTCGGTTACCCGATCACCCCTCAGACCGAGCTGCTGGAATACCTCTCGCACCGCATGCCCGAACTGGGCCGCGGTTTTGTGCAGGCTGAAAGCGAACTGGGCGCGGTGAACATGGTTTACGGCGCGGCCTGCACCGGCGCCCGCACCATGTCTTCCTCATCCAGCCCGGGCGTCAGCCTGATGCTGGAAGGCCTCTCCTACATCGCCGGCACCGAACTGCCGGCCGTGCTGGTGGATGTGATGCGCGGCGGCCCCGGCCTCGGCAACATTTCTCCCTCGCAGCAGGATTACAACCAGATTGTCCACGGCGGCGGCCACGGCGATTTCAAAATGATTGCCCTGGCGCCCTGCTCCGTTCAGGAAAGCATTGACCTGACTGTGCTGGCCTTCGATCTGGCTGAAAAATACCGCTCCATCGCTGTGGTGCTGACCGACGGCTCGATTGGCCAGATGATGGAACCGGCTGAACTGCCCGAAATGCGCCCGGTGAAATTTATGGACACCGACTGGGCTGTGCGCGGCGCTGAAGGCCGCGACCGCCGCTTCCTGAGCTCCATTTACCTGGACCCGCCGCAGGAAGAACAGGCCAACCTGCGCATGGCGCGCCGCTGGGAAGAAATTGAAGCCAACGAAGTGCGTTTCAAGGAATATTACCTCGATGATGCTGATTTTGCTGTGGTGGGCTTCGGCTCGGCCGGCCGCATTGCCCTTTCGGCGGTGCGCCAGGCGCGCGCCGAAGGCATCAAGGTGGGCCTGCTGCGCCCCATCACCGTCAACCCCTTCCCGGCCAAGGTGCTGAAGGAAGTGGCCAAGAAGGTTCAGGGCATGCTGGTGGTGGAAATGAACGCCGGCCAGATGCTGGATGATGTGATTCGCATCACCAACAACTGCGTGCCGATTGAATTCTTCGCCCGCCTCGGCGGCGTGATGCCCTTCCCTGAGGAAGTGCTGGTTGAGATCCACCGCCTGGCCAAGGGTCCCCTGACCACCGAAGGCGATCCCCGTTCACGCTGGTTAAAACGTGCCAGCGCGGCCCGTTAGTGTTATAAAAGGAGACGTAATCATGGTTGCTCCCGAAACGCAAGGACAAAAAGTTTATTCGCGGCCAGAATCGCTGACCGTCACCCCCACCCACTACTGCCCGGGCTGCACGCACGGCGTGGCGCACCGCCTGGTGGCCGAAGTGATTGATGAAATGAAACTGCGCGAACGCACCATCGGCGTGGCCTCTGTGGGCTGCTCGGTGTTCGCCTACAATTATTTTGATTTTGATTTCGTGCAGTCGCCCCACGGCCGCGCCCCGGCCATGGCCACCGGCGTCAAGCGCACCCTGCCCGATAAAATCGTCTTCACCTACCAGGGCGACGGTGACCTGGCCTCCATCGGCATGGGCGAAATTGTCCACGCCGCGGCCCGCGGGGAAAACATCACCGTGATCTTTGTCAACAACACCAACTACGGCATGACCGGCGGCCAGATGGCCCCCACCACTCTGCCCGGCCAGAAGACTTCCACCTCGGTGAACGGTCGCGATGTGGAAACCCAGGGCTTCCCGATCCGCGCTTCCGAGCTGATAGCCACCCTCGACGGCGCCAGCTACGTGGTGCGCCGCAGCCTCAACGATCCCAAGAACATCCGCCAGGCCAAGAAGGCCCTGCGCACGGCTTTTGAAGTGCAGCAGCGCGGCTTGGGCTTCTCGTTTGTTGAGCTGCTTTCCATCTGCCCGACCAACTGGGGCATGACCCCCACCCAATCCATTCAATGGCTGGAAGAAAAGATGATGCCTTTCTACCAGTTGGGCGATTACAAAATCAGCCAGGCTGTAGCCGGCCTCAAATTCTAGGAGGAAACACACATGCAAACCGAAGTGATTATTTCCGGTTTTGGCGGCCAGGGCACGCTTTTTGCCGGGCAAATGCTGTCATACGCAGCGATGGATGCGGGCAAGGAAGTGACCTGGATTCCCTCCTACGGCCCCGAAATGCGCGGCGGCACGGCCAACTGCACCGTGGTGGTTTCAGATGAGGAAATTGGTTCGCCGCTGGCGCGCAACCCCAAGGCTGCCATTGTGATGAACCTGCCCTCGCTGGATAAATACGAACCTCTGCTGCAGCCGGGCGGCGTGCTGGTGGTCAACACCTCGATGGTGAACCGCGAGCCCACCCGCAAAGATATCAAGGTGGTGCTGCTGCCCGCCAATGATATCGCTGAAAAGCTGGGCGGCCAGCGCCTGGCCAACATGGTGATGCTGGGCGCGCTGCTCGGCAACCTGCCGACCATGGTCACCCTGGAAGATCTGGAAGCGGCGGTGAAGGCGCACCTGCCGGCCCGCCACCAGAAATTCCTGCCGGCCAACCTGACCGCCATTCGCGAAGGCGCGGCCGTCAAGGCACAATAGATATCTGATTGATCGCAGCACCTGGGCTTCAACGAAAAAGCGGAAGCCCAGGTGTTTTGTTTTGACCGGCCCGGCCGGAGGGGGGCGGAAAAACCTGCCGGGATGCCGCCGCTGTGGTATGATTAAACCGCTCGGTTCGCTGCGTTCTGAGCGATTTCGACTGCCTGAGAGGAAGTCTATGAAACTGACCCTTGCCCTGGCTCAAATGGATACCCGTCTGGGTGATGTGCGCGCCAACCTGGATAAACACCTGCACCTTGCCCGCGAGGCGCGCGCCAACGGGGCCGATTTGCTGGTGTTCCCGGAGCTTTCGCTGACCGGCTATGTGCTGCAGGACCTGACCCCCAGCGTGGCCCACCGGCCCACCTCTGACGACCCCGTGTTCAAGGAACTGCTCGAAGCCAGCCGCACCCTGGATATGGTGGTGGGCTTTGTGGATGAAGATTCGCGCCACCGCTTTTACATTGCTGCGGCGTATCTTTCGCAGGGACAGGTGGTGCATGTGCACCACAAGGTATACCTGCCAACCTACGGCCTGTTCGACGAAGGGCGCTTCTTTGCCTGGGGCGATTCCATCCGCGCCTTTGACACGCGCTTTGGGCGCATGGGCGTGCTGATTTGCGAGGATTTCTGGCATGCCTCGCCGCCTTACCTGCTCTGGCTGGACGGCGCCGACCTGCTGCTGTTCACCTCGGCTTCACCGGGGCGCGGCCTGGGGCCCGGCCCCCAGCTTGATTCCTCGCGCTGGGTGGAACACATCAACCAGGGCTACGCCAGCCTGTTCACCGCCTTTGTGGCCCACACCAACCGGGTGGGTTATGAAGACGGCCTGAATTTTTGGGGCGGCGCCACGGTGTTTGACCCCAACGGTGAGCAGATTGCCGCCGGGCCTTACCACCAGGAAACCCTGACCTTTGCCGAACTGGACCTGAACCAGCTTCACCGCACGCGCGCGCGTTTGCCGCTGCTGCGCGATGAACGCACTTCCATGGTGCTGCGCGAGATGAAACGCATCGCAGGTGAATCATGAACGATATGACCATTAATACTGAACTGGCGCGCCAGATTCTGGTGGGCTTTATCCGCAGCGAAATCACCCGCACCGGCCTCAAACGTGCCGTGCTGGGTCTTTCGGGCGGCATCGATTCGGCCCTGGCCTGCTACCTGGCAGCCGAAGCATTGGGGCCCGAAAATGTGCTAGCGGTGCGCATGCCTTACCGCACCTCTTCGCAGGATTCGCTGGACGACGCCCAGGCGGTGATTGACGCCACCGGCGTGCAGGCGCTCACCCTGCCGATCACCGACATGGCCGAACCGCTGATCAACACCTTTCCGGATATGGCGCCCATGCGGCGCGGCAACATCATGGCGCGCCTGCGCATGGTGATCCTTTACGATCAGTCGGCGGCTTTTGGCGGCCTGGTGGTGGGCACGGGCAACAAGACCGAAATTTTGCTGGGCTATTCTACCCTTTACGGCGATTCGGCCTGCGCCATCAACCCGCTGGGCGACCTTTACAAGACCCATGTGCGCCAGCTTTCGGCGGCGCTGGGCGTGCCGAAATCCATTCTGGATAAGGCCCCTTCGGCTGACCTGTGGCAGGGGCAGACCGATGAAGCCGAGCTGGGCTTCGCTTATGCGGACGTGGACCGCCTGCTGTATTTGCTGGTGGACCAGCGCTGCAGCCCGCAGGACTGTGTGGAGATGGGCTTTGAGGCGGGGTTTGTGGCCAAGGTGGTGGAGCGCATCCGGCGCAATCAGTTCAAGCGCATTCTGCCGCCCATTGCCAAGCTGAGCAACCGCACCATTGGTTATGATTTCCTCTACCTGCGCGATTGGGGGACCTGATGGCTTTGAAGGTGCCGCCCGCGCTCAAATTCCGGCCCTTCTTTTTGATGTGGCTGGGGTTGATGATTTCCAATGCCGGTTCGCAAATGCAGCTCTGGGCGCTGTTCTGGCATATCCGCAAGCTGTCGCCCGACCCGATTGCGGTCAGCGGGGTGGGGGTGGCGCGCTTTGTGCCCATTCTCATTCTCTCGCTGTTCGCGGGCGTGGTGGCCGACCGTTTCAACCGCCGCACCGTGATGCTGATCACGCAGAGCGTGATGACCGGCGTGGCTGTGGCCCTGGCCTGGCTGACCTGGGGTGGACAGATCACCCTGTGGCATATCTATGCCCTGACCGCCATCCAGGCGGTGGCCATGGCCTTTGATTCGCCGGCGCGCCAGTCGCTGGTGCCGAACCTGGTGCCAAAGGATGTGCTGCCCAGCGCCTTCAGCTTACAGTCTCTTTCATTTAATGTGGGCTCCATTGTCGGCCCGGCGCTGAGCGGCTGGGTGATTGCGGCGGCCAGCCAGGAAACCACCTACCTGATCAATGCCGTTTCGTTTCTGGCGGTGATCGGCGCGCTGCTGGCCATTGGCCAGGTGGCCGCCCAGCCGGTGATCCCTGATGAGGCCAGAGTCCGCAGCGGCGGCAGCCTGGGCGCCATTCGCGACGGCCTGCGCTTTATCGGCTCGCAGCCGTTGATTTTATCCGCCATGATCCTCGACTTTTTCGCCACCTTCTTCGCTTCGGCCAATACCCTGCTGCCCTACATTGCCCAGGATGTGCTGCATGTGGGCGCGGTGGAATACGGCTGGCTTTCGGCGGCCCAATCCATCGGCTCGGTTTCGGTGGGGCTGGTGCTTTCGCAGCGCGAGCATATTCGCAGCCAGGGGCCGGTGGTGCTGGGGGCCGTGGTGGTCTTCGGCCTGGCCACCATCCTCTTTGGCGTGTCCACCAGTTTTGCCCTCACCATGCTGGCGCTGATCATCATTGGCGGCGCCGACACGGTGAGCACCATTGTGCGCAACACCCTGCGCCAGCTGCAAACGCCCGATCATCTGCGCGGGCGCATGGTGAGCGTGAACCAGATCTTTTTCATGGGCGGGCCGCAGCTGGGCGAAATTGAAGCCGGGCTGGCTGCCCAGATGGCCGGCGTGCCGGGCGCGGTGGTGATTGGCGGTGTGGGCTGCATTGCGGCCGCAGCCGTGGTGGGCCTGCAGTGGCCGGTGCTGCGCGGTTATTCGGGAGAAAAAGCCGAAGGCTCAGCGTGAGGAAATAAAAACTGCCAGACTGCCCTGGCCGAAAGCTGAAAAATCAGCCAGGGTTGAAACCTGACGTGATCAAGGTGGTTCCCAGCCCGCGGCATGTGTCCATCTAATCATAAGATAAAGAAGCTGCCCGCAATGGGCAGCTTTTGGTTTCAACAGGCGGCTTCAGTGGGTGAGGCGCTGATTGTTTTTGCTGGCCTGGTCAATCCTTTGATTTAAGGCCTCATAATGATCAATGGCGCTGGAATACACCAGGCCGGGATGAATGGAGAAGGCATAGATCAGGCCGTAAAAGAGGTGAAACGGTGACAGCACATGGACGCGAATGACCCAGATGTGTTTTTGATGGGAGAAGGTGAACAGAGGCACGCGGTCAATCACATTTTCCCAGGGGATGGTCAGCCTGATCCACAAAAAACGGGTGTGCAGCCCTTCCGCATCCGAAACCAGGTCAGAATAGAAATAGGCGGCAAACAGCAAAATGAAGCTGATGACGCTCAAAAAAATGACCACGAAAGCCAGGCCGCGGATATAATCCGCGGAAGCCAAAGAAAAATCGGGCCTTGCAGCGATCCGGGCCAGGCAGTAAACGGGGAGCAGCACAGCCAGAATTTCAAAAAAGGTTCTGAACAGCCTGCCGGCCAGGGAATATCGGTGCTGAAGGGGATCCATGGTAGGGGCCTTTGTTTTGCTGGAATAGGTTTGATTTTATCATGAAAACGGATGGAGGTGGACCAGGCGTGTCCCTGGCCGCGGCGTTGTGCCAAAATTCCAAAAGAAATACCTGCCCACAGTGGCCGATTCTCGGCTATAATCAAGCCATGGCCTGACGGCCATAGACCACAGAAAGGAAGAAAAGAATGAAAAAATTACAACTTTACGACACCTATACCCGCAGCCTGCGCGATTTTGAAGCGCTGAACCCGCCTGAGGTTGGCCTGTATACCTGTGGTCCCACTGTTTACAACTATGCTCATATCGGCAACCTGCGCACTTACATTTTTGAAGATATTCTGCGCCGGGTGCTGACCTTTAATGGCTACAAGGTGAAACACGTGATGAACATTACGGACGTGGGCCACCTGACTTCGGATGCGGATACCGGCGATGACAAGATGGAAGCCCGCTCAAAGCTCACCGGCCGCTCGGCCTGGGAAATGGCGGCCTATTACACGGATGAATTCCGCCGCGATATGGCGCGCCTGAACATCCTTGAACCGACCATCTGGTGCAAGGCCACCGATCACATCGCCGATCAGATCGCCTTCATTCAGAAGATCGAGGCCAACGGCTTCACCTACCGCACCTCTGACGGCATCTATTTCGACACCTCCAGGCTGCCCGATTACGGTCACCTGGGGCGGCTGGATATTGAAGGCCTGCAGGCTGGCCAGCGCGTGGAGATGGGCGAGAAGCGTGCCCCCACTGATTTTGCCCTGTGGAAGTTCAGCCCGGTGGACCAAAAGCGTCAGATGGAATGGGACAGCCCCTGGGGCGTGGGTTTCCCCGGCTGGCATATTGAATGCTCGGCCATGTCGGCGCGCTATCTCGGCCCGTTCTTCGACATCCACACCGGCGGCGAAGATCACATCACCATTCACCATACCAACGAAATTGCCCAGACCGAAGCCTGCTACGGCACCCACCTGGCCAATTACTGGATGCACGGCTATTTCCTGCAGTTGGATGACAACGTCAAGATGTCGAAATCGAGCGGCGATTTCCTGCGCGTGCAGACCCTGGTGGACCAGAAGATTGATCCGCTGGCCTACCGCCTGTTCTGCCTGAGCGCCCTTTACCGCGCCAAGCTGAACTTCACCTGGGATGGTCTGGATGGAGCGAGCAAATCGCTCAACCGCCTGCGTCTGGCCGTTTACCAGGCCGGACCGGCTGGTGCCGTGGATGAAGACTACATGGAACGCTTCACCGCGCAGATCAACGATGACCTGAACATGCCGCGCGCCATGGCTGTGGTTTGGGACCTGGTGCGCAGCGAACTGCCCCCCTCAACCATCAAAGCCACCTTGCTGATGATGGATCAGGTGCTGGGGCTGGGTCTGGCCGATTGGAAGCCTGAGGAAGTGGCTGCTCCGGCTGAAATTCAGGCCCTGCTGGAAGCCCGCCAGCTGGCGCGCAAGGAAAAACGCTGGGCTGATGCCGACAGCCTGCGCGCGCAGATCACCGCGGCCGGCTATGAAATTGAGGATACCCCGCAGGGCCCGCGCCTGAAACCGCGCGCCGCCTGACGGCAGAAAAAATATGCCGCGCCCGCCAATCAGCATCGATTGGCGGGCGCGTTTTATGTTGAGGGCCTGCCCCGCTTTTTGTCATAAAGTTACCAGACCCTTTCGAGAGCGGGGCCTGCCCCGCTTTTTGTCATAAAGTTACCAGACCCTTTCGAGAGCGGGGCCTGCCCCGCTTTTTGTCATAAAGTTACCAGACCCTTTCGAGAGCGGGGCCTGCCCCGCTTTTTGTCATAAAGTTACCAGACCCTTTCGAGAGCGGGGCCTGCCCCGCTTTTTGTCATAAAGTTACCAGACCCTTTCGAGAGCGGGGCCTGCCCCGCTTTTTGTCATAAAGTTACCAGACCCTTTCGAGAGCGGGGTTGTCACACACCTGCCGTCCGACCTTGGCCAGCGGCACCCACTCGCCGCGCACCTTCACGCGCACCACATCGGCGGTGAAATCGCAGACGGTGGGGCCGTGGTTGTCGAACAGAGAAGAGCCCACCGCGTAAATATCCACCGGCACGCAAAGTTTCTCAAAACGGGTGATGCGTTCAGGGTTGAAGCCGCCCGAAACCACAATTTTCACACTCTGGCAGTACTGCCGCGCGCGCTCATGCCAGGCGGCGGGCAGGCCCCAGCTTTGCCAGGCACTGTCGAGAGCCTGGCGCACCAGAAAGACCAGGCGCGGATTCACGCCCAGGTCCAGCGCCGGGTCGCCCAGGGGCGGCACCGATTTGTCGCGCAGGCTGCCGCTGGTGTCGAGGCGCACGCCGTAAAGGCGGTAACGGGCCGCCTCGGTGGCGTCGCCCAGGTCGCTCAGGGCGCGGTAGCGCTCGAACATGGCGCGGCACACTTCCAGGGCATCGGTGACGCAGTCGTTGTTAAAATCAACCAGGGCAATGCGCGGAATGTGGGGCGCCACCACGCGGGCAAAGGCCAGCATGGCCTCGGGGGTATCGCCGAGGAAGCAGGCAATGGCTGAATGTGACACGGTGCCGCCGCCGGCGCCGCCCCACCAGTCGCCCTGGGCATCAGTGGAGACGAAGGGGCCGAGGGTCTTTTCATAATCCATGTTGAAGCGCTGCAGGGCAATGTTGTAGGCGTAGCCGTCGGCGGCCTGCACCTCATGGATATCGAAACGCGCCGGAAAGAACATCACCGGTTTGCCGCGCGCGGCGATCATGGTTTCGTATACATTGGTGGCCACACGGCTGGCGCGGGTGAGAATGCCGAGGGTGGGGGTTTCGAGGATGGCGAAGTCGCGGTAGCGGCCGCGCACACGCATCACCGGTTCCACCACCGCCGGGTCGCCGGTGCCGTGCACCAGTTCGCCGTCATGCACCGCCCACACTTCCAGTTTATCGGCGGTGCTGTTGAAAAGACCGTTTTCAAAGAAACCGGTGCAGTGCTGCAGCATGGTCAGCGATTTGTCGAGCCCCACCACCACGGTGCGCCCCAGGCGGCGGGTGAACCATTGCATTTCCACCTCAATATCCCCGGCGCTGATATTTTCAGCGGAGATTCCAGCCGGCAGGCGGTTCTGACCGGCAGGCTGGTAGGTGTAACCCTGCTGGGAAAGGGCGGTGAGCATGCTGGCGATGTTGGTGAAGTATTTGTCGGTGTACCAGCCGGCACGCATGCGTTCGACATCCAGTTTGAAGACATCGTTGTTCAGGCGTTGGCGATTAAACAGACTCATAGATGCATCCTTTCGTGTGACGGCGCAGCCGCGGCTGCGCTGGCTTCCTGCAGGGTATCGGCCAGAGGCCGGGCGCGGGTTTCGTGCGGCAGAGCCAGGGCCATGCCGCCGGCAATCAGATAAGCCACTGCATAGATGGTGAGGGGGATCAACAGGGAAACGCCCATCAGGGCGGCGCCCAGGGTGGGGGCGATGGCCCCGGCCAGGCGGGTCATGGAGCTGGCGGCGCCCATGCCGGTGCCGCGCAGGTGGGTGGGATAGGCTTCAGGGGTGATGGTGTAGATGACACCCCAGGCGCCCAGGGTGAAGAAGGACATCCATGCGCCCATGCCCACCATGAAGTTCAGGCCGTTGACCGCGGCAAAAAGATAGGTGAACACGCCGCTGGCGGCCAGGTAAACCGCCAGGGTTCTGCGGCGGCCCCAGCGTTCCACCAGCCAGGCCGCCGAGAAATAACCCGGAAGCTGGGCGAGGGCCAGCAGAAAGGTGTTCTGATACACTGGCAGCATTTCCATGCCGCTGGCTTTGAAGTAGCTGGGCAGCCAGGTGAACACGCCGTAATAGCCCAGGGAGATGGCAAACCACAATCCCCACAGCAGCAGGGTGGTGCGGCGCAGGGCCGGGTTGAAAAGGTCGCTGGTTTTGGCCGGGCGGGCCGCCGGCGGAATGGCGAGAGGTTCCGGCGAAAGGGTGACGCCGTTCTGGCGGGCCACTTCCTCCAGCACCTTGCGGGCGGCTTCGGGCTGGCCGTTGGCCAGCAGGTAGCGCGGCGATTCGGGAATATCGCGGCGGATGAAGAAGATGATGAGGCCGGGGACGGCCGAAAGCGCCAGCAGCCAGCGCCAGCCCAGGGTGGGCACCACCAGCCAGGCCAGCCCGGCGGCGGCAATGGAGCCCAGCGCCCAGAAGGCCTCCAGCAGCACCAGGTTGCGGCCGCGCTGGCGGGTAGGCAGATACTCGGAGAAAATGCTGTAATCCACCGGCAGGGTGCCGCCCACGCCAAAACCGGTCAGGGCGCGGAAAATCACCAGCCAGATGAAAGAAGGTGAGAAGGCGGAAAGCAGGCCGAAAATGGAGTCGATGGCCACGGTGCTGATGAAGCCGAATTTACGGCCCAGGCGGTCGCTGAGGCGGCCCCAGAACCAGGCACCGGCCAGCATGCCCAGGAAGATGGCGGTGCCCAGCCAGCCCTTTTCGGCATTGCTCAGGTTCCATTCGGCGCTGAGCGCGGGCAGGGCAAAGGAGATGAGCAGCACCTCCATGGCGTCTGCCGCCCAGCCCAGGCCGCACACCAGCATCAATTTCTTCTGGAAGCGGCCAAAGCCAATGTGTTCGATGGCCTGTTCATAAGTTTGCATGAGGTTATTCAATTCCTTTCAAAACAGTGATGCCGTTGAGGGCCATATGGTAGAGGAAGGTGGCGTGGAAAAAATCACCCGGGTGAGGCATGGCGTCGATTTGCGCGGCGGTTTCAATGGGCAGGTCGTAGGTGTCGGCGCAGTTGGCGGGCAGCAGCACACGGCGCTGGAGCTGAACGGCGTTAGCCTGCATGCGCAGGTGCATGGCCAGCTGGTAGGTGCACAGATCGGTGCAATCGCCAACCACGATGAAGGTGTCGAGTTCAGGGTGCGCCGCCAGCCAGGGATCGAGCCCGGTGTGAATATCGGAGCTGATGGAATTTTTCGGCAGGATCATCATCTGACTGAAGAAAGGCAGGGCGGCAATTTCATCCACCGGAGTGGCTTCAGGGCTGCCGCTCACGCAGTGAGGCGGCCACTGGGCAAATTCCACCGCGTCGGGTGCGTGGGTATCCTGAAGCAGCAGAATGTGGCGCAGGCCGTGGTTCCAGGCGGCCTGCATCAGGCGCGTCACCGGCGGAACAATGTTCGCCACGCGCGGGCTGGCCAGGGCGCCCTCGCAGCAAAAGCCGCGAGTCACATCCACCGAGAGCAGGGCCGCCCGTTCCGGGTGGGGCAGAGCTTCGGCCAGGCTCAGGGTGGGCAGGGCCTCCTGCCAGGTCTGCATATGGTTGAGAAAGTTGCTGGAGAGGGTCATGATGTCTCCTTTGTGTCAAAAATACACGAATTATGTCTGTAAAAGAGGGCGGGTCGCCCCGCCTTTGTGTTATTTAAACACCATTATACGAGGATTTTTATGACTGTCAAGAGTGACTTTTATCCATATTTGTGCTCGATGGGGGAGAATCGCGAGGCGTGCTATAATGAGTCAATCGACAATAAGATTTTTGTGCGTTTGGGAAGGTCGTTTTGGAACCATCTATTCACATCCGCCCTGCCGTGACTGCCGACGCCGCGGCGCTGGCCGAAATTCAGGTCACCAGCTACCGCACCGCCTATGCCGGCCTGCTGCCGCAGGATTACCTGGAGCACTTCACCCTGGAGGAACAAGAGCAGGATTGGCGCACCCTGCTTTCAGCGCCGATGACAGACCTGCTGCTGCGGCTGAAGAAGCTGGCGGCGGGGTAATTGGCTACTGCCTCGGCCGGCCCGGCCCAACGGGAGTGGAAGGATATGACGGCGAGCTGGCGGCCCTGCATGTGCTGCCTTCAGATCAACGCCACGGGGTGGGGCGCAGCCTGGCGGCGCACATGACGCGTGCGCTGGAAGAAAAGGGCTGCACGGCTGTGCTGCTGTGGACCCTGGAGGGCAACCGCGCCCGCGGGTTCTATGAACACCTGGGCGGCAGGCTGATCAGCCAGAAGGAATGGCCGGTGGATGACCACTTCACCGCCATCGAGGTGGCTTACGGCTGGCCCAACCCGGCGGATTTAAAATAGCCGGAGCTTTTTGGAAAGGAAAAACCGCCATGCCTGTCAACTGGATGGATACTTCACCGCTGTCTTTTAACCACATTTTGCTGTTGGAGCATGCCCACCTGACCTGGCTGCCCGCCTCGGGAATCCCTTCCCTTGAGCTGGCCCTGGCTTTGCGCGCCAACCCGGCAGTGGAATGGACCATCCGCCACAAGGCGCCGGAGCTGAACGCCTGGCTCGACGGCATTGTCAGCCAGGCCCCGGCCGCCCCGGCTCTGCCGGAGCGGGCCAGGCAGGCCGAACAGGTGGTGCTGGCCGCCCTGACCGACTGGCTGGTGTATGTGATGGATCCCGCCATTTATGACCAGCAGCCTTTTTTGCAGTGGGATTCGCGCGAGCTGAGCAGCCTGGTGGATTTCAATGGGAAAACGGTGCTGGATATTGGCGCAGGCACCGGACGCCTGGCCCTGGTGGCCGCGGAAAACGGTGCCAGGGTGATCTTTGCGGTGGAGCCGGTGGGGCGTCTGCGCACCTACCTGCGCCAGAAGGCTCTGGACCGCGGCTTCAAGGATATCTATGCGGTGGACGGGCTGATCACGGCCATTCCTTTTCCAGATGCCTTCGCGGATGTGGTGATGGGCGGGCATGTGTTTGGCGAGTATCTGGAAGCCGAGCTGACTGAACTGCAGCGCGTGACGCGCCCCGGCGGAATGATCATCCTCTGCCCGGGCAACAATGACCAGGACAACGATGTGCACCGCTTTCTGGTGGAGCGCGGCTTTAGCTGGGGACGCTTTGAGGAGCCTGTGGACGGCGTCAAGCGCAAATATTGGCGGAGCAAGTAGAAAGAACGTTTCCCCGGACAGGATTAAATAATTAGCCCCCTGAAGCATTCTCAGGGGGCTGATTGTCACAGCAGGAATCAGTTGCGGGCTTTGATGCTGCCGGAGCCGGTGACGTGCTTATCCACTTCGGCCGGCGCGCCTTTGTATTCGATATCGCCGCTGCCGGTGATGGAGGCGGCCAGGTTTTCGCTGACGTTGACCTGCACGCGGCCTGAGCCGAGGATGGAAACGCGGCATTCGCGGGTTTCCAGGTCAAAGCCGTTGAAATTACCTGAGCCGGGCAGGGATAGATCGAGTTTGTCGGTCTTGCCGCTGAGGGTGATTTCGCCTGAGCCGGTCAGGTTTGACTCAAAGGAAGTGGTTTGCAGGTTGGTGAGGTGAATATCACCCGAGCCGGTGATGTTGGCCTCAAAGCTGGCGGAGGCAACGGCATCGGCGATGATGGAGCCCGAGCCAACCAGATCCAGGGCGCTGATATCTTTATAAGTTACCTCAAAGCGCATGGCTTTGTAACTTCTCACGACCTGATTGGGCTTGATGCCAATGACGAGGTCGCCGTTCTTGACTTCCGTGGTGATGAGGGGCAGGATATTGTCATCGGCTTCAATTTTGACTTCTTCCTTATCACCCTTGATGAGGACGACATCGCCGCTGCCGGTCAGAACCACGCGATCAAAGCTTTTAAGGGCGCGGGTTTCGGTTGATAAATTTCCGGAGCCCACCACGCCGAAAGAGATGACGGGGATCAGGCCGCAGCCTGAAAGCGCCAGGGTGAACACCAGCGAGAGAATGACGACGAAATGCAGTTTTTTCATGTAACAGTTCCTTTTCTTTTATTTTGCTCATTTGAGGCCGGTGCAGGCCAGAAGCGTCTGAGTGATTTACATCTATTTATACGCAGAGTAAAAGAAAAGGTTGCAAAATAAACGGATTTTCGTGGATCCGTTGGCGGCCCGCCTGGCATTTTGGGCCATGCCCGGGCAGCTTGCCTCGCGGCTTCTAATATTCGTCGTAGCCCCAGGAGGAATACTGGCCGCAGGCACTGCAGCGCACTTCTTAGCTCCACGAAAGATCGCCCTGCATGAGGTGTACCTCCCAGCGCGCATAGCACACCAGCACATCTTCGCTGCTGCAGGCCAGGCAGTCCTGGAAAGCAATGCGCCAGCGCAGGGGATGTTCGGCGCGCGGAATGCCCGTGCCGCGGTGTTCCGCATCGGCTTCACCGGTGGCGACCGTTTCGCAGGGCGCGGGGTGTGTCGGCGCATCTTCCGGTTTCACCCAGTGGGGTTCTGGCGAAACTTCGCGGCGGTATATTCCGGCCGCTGGCGGCGGATTCCATATTTTGAATGAAGCGCAGGTATGAAAAATGCTGACCCTTCTGCCCCACCAGGCCGGGCTGCACCTGCGCCACGGCAGCCTTCAGGCGATCCATCAGGTCCAGGCGGTTCTGCATGGCTGCCAGGGCCAGCGGGATGGCGCTTCTTTTGCCGGCATTGGGATCGGCACCCTGGGCCAGCAGCCAGTCGATCCAGGCAGGGTCGCTTTTATCCACGGCGCGCACCACTGCCTCACCCAGCGGAGCGCGGTGACTGGCAGCCGGGCGGTTCAGGTCGGCGCCCTGGGCAGCCAGCAGTTCGGCCAGGGCATGGTTTCCCTCGCGGACAGCGTACTGCAAAGGCGAAGTGCTGTCGGCGTTGTAATCCTGCTGGCAGAAACGCCCATTGATATCCGCGCCGTGACCCAGCAGGGTCAGGATGAGATCAGGGTGATTGTTTTTAATGGCTGCCCACAGGGCCGCATTCAAGACATCTTCAGGCAGGCTTTTTCCGGTTAACAGGGCCAGCGCATCGGCTGTCAGCCCTTTGGAAACCGCGAGAACGAGCGGGTGGATGGGCATCAAACACTTCCGTGAATGGTCAGTTCCTGTTTTCTGGGTATTGCAGTAGAACCTGGCGCGCATAATCCATCAGGGTGAGGCGCAGCGGCAGGGGGCTGGTGACGCGCAGCGCCCCGCCAAAGCCCAGCAGGGCAACGGCTGCCCCTTCAAGACTGTTGAAATATACCTCGGCGGGCAGCCAGCCGCCGGGTTCCGGGGCGGTTTCATCCACCTGGCAGCTGCAGCGGCGCTGCAGCTCTGAAACTGCCGCCGGCGCCACCAGCACATGGGCGGTGAACTGGCGCTGGCTGAGGGCGCTGTCGGCGCAGATATCATCCCAGCAGGCCTGCAGGTTGAAACCGGCGGGCAGTTCAAAGGGCTCGCTGGTCAAATGCACCTGTAAAAGATTACGGGCGGCATGGGCGGATGCTTTGCCGTGGCTGAAACAAACGGCGTACCAATCGCCGGCCTTGGCCACCAGCCCGGCCACCCCCACCACGCCCTCAATCAGCTGACCGTTGAACCAGCGGTAGGCAATGGCGGCTTTGCGGTGGGTGTTGAGTGCCTGGTAGAGCGTGGAGACGTGCTCGGAGGCGGGCAGGGGTTTCCAGGGGGTCCAATCGAGCAGGATGCCGGGCGGGGGGGCTTCGGCTTCCTTTCTTGGCAGGGCGGCATAGAGCTTGAGCAGGGCGCTTTGCAGCGACTGGCCAATTTCCAACCCGGCCAGCGGCGCCGGGACGTTCATCAGCATGAGGGCGCTGGCTTCGGTTTCGGTCAGGCCGGTGAGTTCGGTGCGGTAATCATCCACCAGGCAGCAGCCGCCCTGGGCGCCGTGTTCGGCGTAGACCGGCACACCGGCAGCGCTGAGGGCGTCCATATCGCGGTAGATGGTGCGCACAGAAACCCCCACCATTTCGGCCAGGCGGCGTGCTGAAAGTTTGCCGTGACGCTGGAGGAGGATGAGAATGGAAAGCAGGCGGTCAGCACGCATAGAGCAGAATCCTTGCAGGGTGGAGCGGTAACAGAAGAGCGGAGAAGGCAGTCATGAGGATGATGGCCTTTCTGATGGTTCAAGGTCCCTTCGACCCTCTGGCGCCCCTGCCAGGGCAAGAGGGCAGGCAAAATTCAGGGGGCGGTTTCCCCGGTTATTTTAAGCTATGCCTGTAGTTCGACAATGTCACATTAAGAAGTCCCCCTTTCCCCCGCAGTAGCGAGGGCAGGCCTGCCCACGGGCGGGGGAGAAAGAAAAATGTGGGGTGTTTTTGTCCCGCAAAGGGGGACAAAAACACCCCATGCGGTTAATTTCCTGATTGAAAATAGAGAAAACCAGGAAGGATCCAAATATGACATTGTCAAAGTAGTTATCTATTATCTTATCATTGTTTGGCGCAGGGATAGGAGAAAAAATGCTCACGGGCTGTCACCCGTGAGCATTGAAAAGGCGAAGGAAGGGGAAAGATCAGGCCTGGATCAGCAGCGAATCCACCAGGCTGCGCAGCTGCGGTTCAGGCAGCGCCCCCACCTGGGTTTTGAGCACCTTGCCGCCGCTGATGAAGAGCATGGTGGGAATGCCCTGCACACCGTATTTGATGGCCCACTCGGAATCTTCATCGGTGTTGACCTTGGCCACTACCACTCGGCCGGCATATTCTTTGGCAATGCGGTCAAGCATGGGACCAACCATGCGGCAGGGGCCGCACCAGGGCGCCCAGAAGTCAACAATCACCGGCAGGGGCGACTGTAAAACGGCTTTTTCAAAGGCAGCATCGGTCACGTGAATGGGTTCTGAGAATGTCATGGCAAACCTCCTTAGGGTTGAACAACCTGGGTGTGAATGTTGAAATGCGGGGGCTTTTCAAGGTGTTTTTTCACCGCGCAAAGCTGGGCTGAACGCACCAGCGCGTCGTAATATTCCCTGGGGAATGAGGGCGGCACCTGGATTTCCAGTTCCACCTCTTCAACCATGTGACTGATGGGGTTGGCGCCCAGGCGCTGCACCACGCGCACGCCTTCGGTGGGGATGCCGCGCTGAAGGCAGAAATTCAACACATAAATGCCCGCGCAGGTGCCCATGGAGGCCAGGAAAAGGTGAAACGGGGTGGGCGCCGAGCCGTCCTGGTTGGTGGTGATGGTAAGGCCGTTCAGGTGGGCGTCCACCTGCTGTCCGCCGGGAAAGTCAACAACAATTTCCATAATAACAATCTCCTTGTTTCTTTGTCTACTATACTATACTGGAGTATAGCAAATTGAGGCGCGCGTGTCAAGGGATGAAGTATAGGAAGTTTGTTAATGTTTGCTGGCTGGCCGCTGACCATGCTCATCAACAGCTGGCTCATCCGGGCAAGGTTTTGCCGTTGCATGTTGCGTCCCCCAGAGCATGGGAATACCTTTCTAACATTTTTTCAACAAAAAAGAGCCCCGGTGTGAAAACCGGAGCTCTTTTAGGATGGTTAATCTCTCACTAAAGAGGGATTACGTCAGCAGCCTGCATGCCTTTGGGGCCCTGTTCGATGGAGAATTCCACCTTCTGGCCTTCGGCGAGGGTGCGGTAACCATTGGTTTTGATGGCGGTGTGATGCACGAAGACATCGGGGCCATTTTCCTGAGCCAGGAAACCATAACCTTTAGTGTTGTTGAACCATTTAACGGTGCCAATAATACGATCAGACATGACTTACCTCCAAAATTTTAGTAACGGCGGGGCCCACCGGAATTGCTGCTGCGACCACCACCACGGCCACCCTGGCTGGAACGGCCAAAGGAACCGCCACCGAAACCACCACTGCGGCCAGATTCTTCGCGAGGGCGAGCGGGGTTGACTTTGAGTTCGCGGTTGCCATAAGAGAAACCATTGAACATCTGAATAGCTTTTTCAGCTTCGCTCTGATTGCTCATCGTCACGAAAGCGAAACCTTTCGAATTGCCCGTATCGCGATCCTTGATGAGGGCCGCATCCACAACGGTGCCCGCCTGGGCAAATAATTCGCGGAGTTGATCTTCGGTCGTGGCGTACGACAGATTGCCGACATACAGCTTGGGTTCCATTTTTCTTTCTTTTCCTTAACTTAGATAATCTAACTGATTGTGTACAAAAAAAGCGCCTGACAAAGAAGGTCAAGCGCTTACATTTCACACAACCTTATTGCTAACGATCAAGATTTTATCACACATCTCCCAAAAATGGAAGACTCAATTTTCACCCAATTTGCCCGATTCAGAGAAAAACAGGAACAAAATCAGGTGCCAGACCTGCTTAATTTCCTGCTGTCGGCGGATTTTCTGCCTCTCCAAAAACCATTTCACGCAAATCTGCTTCAGCCTGGCCGATTTTGCCCTGGTAGATTCTCAGCTGCTGCTCAAAGGATGAATCAAGGTGGCTGGCTTTATACCCCGCCACCATTTGCGCGAGCCAATCTTCCATGATCTCACGGTCAGGCGGCGTGTATTGACCGCGGAAAAAGAGCTGCTCTGCAGGCAGCCTGGGCGGCATGGGTGGGTAAGCTCCGCGCGCATACCCCAAAACAAGGGTCATCAACGGCACCGTGCCCTGCGGCAACCCCAGCCGTTCCTTCAGATAGCGGGCATCCAGCAAACCGCTGCGCCCGGTCTCGGAGAGCATCACCGATGACACCCCCAGTGCTTCGGCGGCGATATTCATATTCATCGCTGCCAGTGAAGCGTTCATCACCGCGATGCTGTATTCCACCAGCGGACTTTTGGGAAAAGCATCCAGCACCAGCCGGTCGCGGCAGGTGTCAGCGATGACCACCACCGCGCGGCTGCCGCGGAAGGGAATGGGGCGGCCAAAAACCTCCTGCCAGAGCGGCGCGTCAAATACCGCAAAAGACCAGCTTTGCAGGTTCACTGTTGAAGGCGTCAGCCGCCCGGCCTCGAGGATGGCGCTGAACACATCGTCTGGAATGGGCTGTGCGGTGAAAGAACGCACGCTGCGCCGGTTGAGGATCACCTGCAGCAGGGCGTTATCAGCCAGCGAAGGCGGCACTTTGGGCTTGCCTTGCAAAATTTTGATCAGACTGCGTACAGCTTTGATGGGACTCAACTTGAGGTTCATGCATCCACTTTTTCTGCAGGTTCTTCCTTTTCCAGCACCGAAACAAACCCGCCAAACAGCCGGTATTCATCCATGCGGCACGAGTTGACAAATTTGCCGTCAAAAATGGTGATATCCGGGCAGCTGTCGCACATATCAGCGCGCCCGTCGGGCAGCAGGTCCGGCGCCTGGATGATGCCGATGCTCTGGGTGTAAATGCCGTCAAAAATTCGGCTGGGATAACTGACCACGTCCTTCAGCCGCTTCTTCCAGGCCTGGCGCAAAATCGGGTCAAAAGGCGAAAGCAGGAAGATCTTCGAGCCAATGCGTGCCTGCGAGAGGTAGGCCAGGTAGCGTCCGGTCCACAGGTGATGGCCGATCTGGGCAAATTCCATGGTCTTTTTGCCCACCGAGCCGTACATCTGGTTTTTGGTGCCCACCATCGCGCCGATCAGCCATTTATAGCTGTCGTGGCGGATGCTGCCGCCCAGGTAACCGGCGGCTTCATACTCAGGGAAATGGTCTTTGATGATTTGGTACACTTCGGGCGCAGTGATGAAATGCCCGTCAAACGACTCGCGGGTGTAGCTCAGTTTGCTCATGTCAATTTGCTGGTCGTTTTTATCGGTGGCGATGCTGTCGGAGGTGGTGGCTGTGCGGTAAGTGATGAACACCAGTCCCTGCACCTTTTCAATATTGGCCTGGCCCCAGCGCACCACGTCGGGAATTTCATGATAAGTGTCAGGGTAAACGGTGGAATTAAACACCAGATACAGCCCGCCCACCGAAGCCACCATATCGGCAATACTCTGACGCAGCTCATTGTGTTCTTTTTCAGTCTTGTTCAACCAGTGCGGGCGGTTCTGGTGGCTGTCCACGTGCATGGTAAAGCCCGTCAGCCCGGCTTTCTTCAATTCGCGCAGCAGTTCAGGCGTCAGGGCCACCCCATTGGAAAGAATGATCGGCTTGATGCCCTGTTCTTTCATAAAGGCCACCAGTTCAATGATGTGCGGGTGGATGAGCGGCTCGCCGCCGGCAATGGAAAAATTATCCGGGTTGCGCCATTTTTTGAAAAACAGCACCTCTTCCTTCAACTGTTCCAGCGATTTATGTCCGGTCATATACTGGCGGTAGCAGCCCTCGCAGTGAATGTTGCAGATGTCGGTCACCTCAATCCAGGCGATTGGATTGTCATTCATGGACCAGGGCAGGCGGTAATAATCCTTTTTTTCAAGCATAATTCCTCCAGAACAAAATGAATGATAACAGCCTGCAGGTGGGCTGCCTGAAAACGGTGCAGCCTGCCTGAAGACGAAAACACAGCCAGCTATTCAAATGGTCAGGATCACGGATGTCAATACAAAAAATTATAGCACACCCAGTTAAGCGCAAGTTAAAAGGCTGCTTCGCGGAGTGAGCGGGGAAAGAAAAAAGCCGGTCTTGTTTAGAACCGGCTTTTTTTGCAGCATGAAAGGATATGTGTGAATATTCTCAAACAGAGGTCTGTTTGCTGGTTGGCGTCAGGTTGGCCCGGTCATACGCAGCCAACAGGAAACCAATGTTTGTCCAGTGAAACGGACTGAGTTCGCTGAAAGTAAACTGGAAGACAATAAAAAGGGAGAAAGAAGCGCAGAAAAAGGCCCAGCCCAGGGCTTTTGCTGCCTCATCGCTTCGGGATAAAATTTTTCGCAGTACCCAGATCTGAACCATTATCAGGCTCAGGCCGGTCACAAAACCCAGCAAGCCCTTTTCGAACAGCCAGGCAACGAAAATGTTGCGAGGTGGGTTTCGCACATTGCCCCCCAGTTCGGCAATACAGGTTTCAAGGTCTCCAGAGCAATAGTGCGTGTACACATGCGCCCACCAGTTTCCCACGCCATTTCCAATGATCGGGTTAATGGAAATTCTGCTCGAAGCCACCTGAATATCATACCATCGGTCCTGCGCGGCGCCTTCCTGCAAGGGGTTGATGGTGTTTTGAAGGCGCAATGCTAACGATTCGATTTGTTTGGGAGAAATAATGCTGGCCACGCCAACCACTGAAAAGATGAGAATACCGCCAATCAGGGCAGCGTAGACCAATTTACTTGGCATACTCAGGCGCAGCAGAAAACGGAAGGTAAGGTAAAGGGCTATGGCGCCAACAAAGCCCAGCCAGGGACCCCGGCTTTGATTCATGATCAGTAAGAAAAGTGAAACGGCCAGGGAAACTAAAATTAATTTATGCCAGCGTTTGAATGAAGGTGACAACCAGAGGACAAACAATGCGCTGGCCTGGGCTGCCAGAAAGTTGCCATAAAAATTGGGCTCAATGAACACGGAATAGACCCGGTAAAGGGGATGGATTTCTGGATGGAACTGAGGGGAAATGGGTATGCCCAGAATCCAGGTGGCAATTTGCAGGAGGCCAAATCCATTGACAATATTAGCAATAACCAGCAGCCAGATGAGGCTGATTTTTTCCAGCTGGTTGATCCGGGAAAGTGCTGCCCGGATAACCGTGGTGATTAAAACCATCAAAAACGTGAAAATCAAAACCAGAAAAGAGTTTTTAAGCGAGATGGAGTTTACCAGGCCTGGAATTCCTGCCAGGACGTAAAGCCAGAGTATGTTAATGGGCCCGTCCAGCTTGATTTTTTTGTGAAAAATCATTGACAGGAGCAGAAATGCAAGGAAAAATTCATAGGGGCGAATGCTGAAACCGCTGATTTCAATGGATAGAAAATCCGATTCAAATGGGGCGGTCAAAAAAAATAGCCAGAGAAAAACAAAGTCAATTAACATTCTTGTTGTTTCATTTCAAAGGGAAAGCCTGTGAACTTAATTTCTGAGGCCGAATAAACTTCAGCATTTTCAATTAAAGAGTAGCCAATGCCGGAAGAAAACATCGCTCCTATCTTACCCTGTTCTTGCGAACTGTCAAGATGAAAGGCAATCTACACACTTTTAGTTTCCATGAAATGGGCCACCTTGCTTTGTGGTGATTGGCCGCATCTGATGACAGGTTGAATAGGCATGCATGCAATCGAAAGCACAAGGTCAACGAAAAAAGCATGGCTTCTAAAATATCTGCGAATAGAACGGCGGTGACGGCCTGGTTGAGAAGAGCGAAAAATCAGCCCACCGGCGGAACTGCCTCGAAAACGGCGCGGTTGCGCCCGCTCTGCTTGGCCTGATACAGGGCATGGTCAGCGTGTTTGATCAGCGTGTCGAGGGAGTCAAAAGGAGCCAGGTCGCTGATGCCCATGCTGACGGTGATGTGGAAGCCGGCGGAAAAAGCGTGATTGCTGATGCAGGTGCGAATGCGTTCCCCCAGTGCCAGAGCCTGATCGCGGGTGATTTCCCGGGCAAGGATGATGAACTCTTCCCCGCCCCAGCGCGCCACAGCATCCACCTTGCGCAGGTTGTCTGTCAAAATTTTGGCGAACTGCTGCAGGGCAGCGTCACCGGCATCGTGGCCGTAGGTGTCATTGACCAGCTTGAAATGGTCGATATCGATCATGATCAGCACAAAGGGGTGGCAGAAGCGGTGCGAGCGGGCAATTTCTGCTTCGGCCAGCTCGGTGAACTTGCGGCGGTTGTAAAGGCCGGTGAGGGGATCGGTTTCAGCCAGGGTGACGATCTGATCGAGGGCTTCTTTCAGCTCGCACGTGCGTTTTTCCACTTCCTCTTCCAGCATCTGGTTGGAGCGGTTGATGGTGTCGTAGGCCTGTTTCAGAGCGGTGGTTTCGCGCGAGATGCCAAACACCCGGTGGAAAGCGCCGTCTTCGCCGGGGATGGGCACCAGCAGGGTGTGCCAGTAGGTGCGGCTTTCGGGTTTGCCTTCTTCTTCGTAGCTGATGGTTTTACCGGTCTGGATGCAGCGCAGGTAATTACCCTGGAGCCGCTTGTGAACTTCGGGAGGAAAAATTTCATCCAGAAAGGTGCCCTGCAGCTGCTCTGCCGGAATGCCCATATAGGCGCTCAGGGCCGGGTTGATCCCCTCCAGCAGCACCCGCTCATCATCCATTATTTGCACCACGAACATGTTGTCGGGTGAAATATTCCAGAAGGTGCGCAGGAAAACACCCTGCTCTTCTATTTTCCAGGTGGAGCCGGTCATGCCTCTCCTCCTTATCTTGCCGCCGTGGCCATGCCTGCGGCAATTCCATTTTGCCCTACTCTAAAATTATAGCATCAGCCTTATGAGTAGATAAGAGATTATGGATAAAAATGACCGTGACCGCGCCAGTGCTGCTCCGCGGTTGGTTAACGCCTGTTCGTATATCAATCGTAGGCCGGCCGTCAAGCAGGGTTTTGCCAGCCGGGGTATGATAACTGTGTAGGGCGACTTCTCTTCTTCTCCTCCTTAGAACAGTGTGCCGGGGTCGGCGTCCCCGGCACACTTGATTCTGGGAGGATTTATTTTGTTTTTACCGCTTTTTTGATCAAATAAGGCTAAAATATTAACAGGTGTCATAAACGTTTTGGAGGTGCCTGTTTCATGAGCAATTCGAATAAGAGGATGTCTCGCGATCAAATGATTGTCATTGGGCTGCTGGCTTTCCTGGTGATTCTGATTGTGATCGGCATCTTCCAACCCTGGAACACCCAGGAAAGCATTCTGCCGGATGAAATAAAAATTTCAGAAAAGGCGCGCATGGAAACCACGGCCGCCGAAATGCTGGGCGAAGGGCCGCGTGCTCAATTCCAGGGCGGCACAACCTCCAAAGATGAAGAAAAAAAGCAGGAGAATTCCTTCTTCAGCCCGCTGACCCTGGCGCTGATTTTGGTGCCAATCATTTGCGTGGCGTTATACGTCAACCGCCGGACCATCCGGCACATCTGGGATGACATTCGCTGCCGCCTTAGCCCGCCCCCTGCGCCCGAACCGGCCGCCACGGCGCCAGTTCCGGCAGCCAAAGCAGCCCCCCAGCAAGAACAGGTGATTGGCATTGTGCGCCGCAAAGTGTACCGCGCCCCGGCCGGCTCGGCGGTGGCGCGCCACCTGGCCCAGGAACGCTACCCGGTGGAAGAAATCAAACCCAGGCCCAACAAACCGGCCCCCCCGGTACCCCAAAAAACACCGGACTCGGTTTGACCAAATTGCGCCTTTGACGTAAAATCAATAGGGAATCGCCAGACGGCGGCTCCCTATATTTTTTAATGAGAGGATTTCCCATGACCTATCCCTGCAAAGAAAAGCATGCTGTTCAAACTGAAAAAGCCCCCAAAGCTATCGGCCCTTATTCTATTGCCGTGCAGCTGGGCAACCTTGTGTTCACTTCTGGGCAAATCGGCCTTGACCCCGCCACCGGGGCCGTGGTTGAAGGCGGCATTGAAGCGGAAACCCACCAGGTGTTAAAGAACCTGCAGGCTGTGCTCGAAGCGGCCGGCTCCAGCCTGGATAAAGTGGTCAAGACCACCGTTTTCCTGCGTGATATGGGCGATTTTGCCAAAATGAATGCCATTTACAGCGAGTATTTCACCGGCGTTTTCCCGGCCCGCTCGGCCGTGCAGGTGGCGGCTTTGCCCAAGGGTGTGGCTGTGGAAATTGAAGCCATTGCTGTCAGCGAAACCGGCGTTTGCTGCTGCACCTGCGATAACTGCACCTGCGACGATGAAGAATGCGGCTCTAACTGCGAATGTGACTGCCACAAGGGATGACCTCTGAATTGATCTTGCTGGTGGATGATGAACCGAACATCATCCAGCTGGCCAGCCTGTATCTGAACCGGGAGGGCTACCGGGTTGAAGCCGCCAGTGACGGCCCGGCAGCCCTTCAATCTATTGCCCGCCTGCAGCCGGCTCTGATGGTGCTGGATGTGATGCTGCCGGGAATGGACGGCTTTGAAATTTGCCGGCGGCTGCGGGCTGCCGGTTCCAACCTTCCCATCATTATGGTCACTGCGCGTGACGACGACATTGATAAAATTCTTGGTCTGGAGCTGGGCGCTGACGATTACCTGACCAAGCCCTTCAACCCACGCGAACTGGTGGCGCGGGTGAAGGCCGTGCTGCGGCGCGGCGGCGGCCAGGCGGTTCCCGAATCCACTCAGCCCCTTTTGCGCCTGGGTGATGTGGAAATTGACCCGCCCCGGCGCGAGGTGCGCGCCCGGGGGCGGCTGGTGGACCTGCGCACCCAGGAATTTGAGGTGCTGCTGGTGCTGGCGCGCCACGCCGGACTGGTGCTGACGCGGGAAAAACTGCTGGAGCTGGCCTGGGGGTATGATTTTGCCGGACAGACCCGCACGGTGGACGTGCATATCGGGCAGCTGCGCCGCAAACTGGCCGGCAGCGCTGTTTCCATTGAAACCCTCACCGGCGTGGGGTATAAGCTGGTGATCGCATGATATCTTCGCTGCGCTCGCGCCTGTGGTTAAGCTATGCCCTGCTGATCGGCGTGATTTTATGCATTGCCGCGGCGGGTTTGCTGGTGGCCCTGACGCAGGATAACACCCTGCTGCGCCAGACAGCCGCCAAAATCCAGATTTCCACTTCGGCTATTCTCACCCGCTTTGAGCAGCGCGAAAACCTCTCCGATCGGCAGCTCCAGCGACTTCTGGAAGCGGAGGCCGAGCGGCGCAGCGAACGGATTCTGATTTATGCCGCCGCCGGCGACCTGGTTCTGGATACGGAAGCCAAGTCAGCCGCGTTTCGACCACCTTTGAAAGCGCCGGCGGGCGCGTCATATGAAGTGCGCCAGGCGCGTGACGAGAACCAGCAGCGCTGGCTTTATACGATCAACCTGATGGAAGACGGGTCTTTCTTGGTGGTGGCTGCCCAGCCGCCGCGCTTCCCGGTCTGGAGCCTGCTGCGCGAAGAACTGGCTGCCCCCCTGCTGTGGGCGGGCGCGGCGGCTCTGCTGGTGGCCTTTTTGCTGTCGCTGGGCATGGCGCGCTGGATCACCGCGCCCCTGCAGCGCATTGCCCGTTCGGCTCAGGCCGTAGCGGCTGGCTCTGAACAGCCCATCGCCGCCGAAGGGCCGCGCGAGGTGCGCGACCTGGCCAACTCCTTAAATGAACTGCTGCAGCGGCTGCGCCTCAGCCAGCAGGCCCAGCGCGACCTGGTGGCCAATGTTTCGCATGAGCTGAAAACCCCGCTCACCTCCATTCAGGGGTTTGCCCAGGCCATTCAAGACGGCACCGCTGCCACGCCAGAAGCTGTGCAGGCTTCAGCAAGCGCCATTTCAGACGAAGCCGCGCGCATGTACCGCCTGGTGCTCGATTTGCTGACCCTGGCGCGCCTGGACGCGGGAACCGATGCACTGCGCCTGGCCCCGGTGGACCTGGGCGCCCTGCTGCGGCGCACTGCCGACCAGTTTCAATTTCAGGCCGCCCAGGCCGGGGTTGAACTGCGCGTGGAAGCGGGCAGTTTGCCGCCCCTGCAGGGCGATGGCGACCGTCTGATTCAGGTGCTCAACAACCTGGCGGATAATGCCATTCGCCATACGCCGGCGGGCGGCAATGTGCGCCTTTCAGCGGCGGCAGCGGCGGGCAGTGTGCGCCTGGTGGTGGCCGATACAGGCTCGGGCATTCCCTTGGAAGATCAGCCGCGCATTTTTGAACGTTTTTACCAGGTGGATAAATCGCGCCGCGGCGGCAGCGGGCGCGGCAGCGGCCTGGGCCTGGCCATTGCCCGCCAGATTGTGCTGGCCCACGGCGGGACAATCAAGCTGACCTCCATTCCCGGCTCGGGCAGTGAATTTGTCATTGATTTACCCGTAAATACCCCAATTCGAAAGCCATCCCCATGAAATCTCTCGTATCCATCATCATTCCCTGCTATAATGAGGAGGCGACCATCTCCCTGCTGCTGACGGGCCTGCTGGAACAAACTTATGCGCTGGAGCGTCTTGAGGTTGTGATTGCCGATGGCCTTTCAACGGACCAGACGCGCGCCCGCATTGCCGCCTTTCAGACGGCGCACCCTGAACTGGCCGTGCAGGTGGTGGATAACCCGAAAAAGAATATTCCGGCTGCCCTGAATGCAGCCATGCGCGCCGCGCGGGGCGAAATTTTTGTCCGCCTGGACGCCCATTCCATCCCTTCTCCAGACTATGTGGCGCGCTGTGTGGAAGCCCTGGAAACTGAAAAAGGCGAAAATGTGGGCGGGGTCTGGCAGATTCGCCCGGGCGCAGACACCTGGCTGGCCAAATCCATTGCTGCTGCAGCGGCACATCCCTTTGGGGTGGGCGATGCCCAATACCGCTACACCACCCGGGCGGCTGAAGTGGATACGGTGCCGTTTGGCGCCTTCCGCCGCAGCCTGGTGGACCGGATCGGCGGGTTTGATGAGACCCTGCTGACCAACGAAGATTACGAATTCAATGTGCGCATTCGCCAGAGCGGCGGAAAGGTCTGGCTGGACCCGGCCATTCGCTCGGCCTATTTTGCCCGTTCCACACCGGGCGAGCTGGCCAGGCAATATTGGCGCTACGGCTACTGGAAGGCGCGCATGCTGCGGCGTTATCCGCGCACCCTGCGCTGGCGCCAGGGCCTGCCGCCCCTCTTTGTCATTTCTCTGGCGGTTCTGCTGCTGCTGGCCCCGTGGACCTGGCTGGCTCAGGCGGCCCTGCTGGCTGAACTGGCGCTGTATGCACTGGTGATTTTCACCGCTGGCATGCAGGTGGCCTTACGGCAGCATGCAGCTTTTTATTTTGTGGGGGTTCCGCTGGCAATTGCAGTCATGCATTTTTGCTGGGGCAGCGGTTTTTTATGGAGCCTGGTAAAATCAGATGCCTATGAAACCTGTTTATAAATCTGCAAGTTTCCGCTTGAAACCATCTGAGCAGCGCTTTGTGCTGCTGGTGGGCGATATTGTGATGTCAGCGGCGGCCCTGTTTGCCGCCCTCTACTACTGGTATATTGCCGACAACCTGACCAATTTTTCAGTCGAATTTTTGCAATACCGTCCGGCTTTCTGGTTTTATCTGCTGCCGCTGCTGTGGCTGCTGCTGCTGGTGGAACTTTATGACCAGCGCCGCGCCAGCAATGTGGGCGACACCCTGCGCGGCATTGGGCTGGCAGCCGCCATCTGCACCATTCTTTACCTGCTGGTGTATTTCACCGCCGACCCCAACTCACTGCCGCGGCGCGGCGTGGCTGGCTTCATCGTCGCGGTGACGGTGCTGACCATTATCTGGCGCATGCTGTATATCCGCATTTTCACCTCCAATCCCTTCATGCGCCGCGTGCTGATTGTGGGCGCGGGCAAGGCGGGCACGGCTCTGGCCGAAGTGATCAAGAACGTCTGGCCCACCCCCTTTGTGGTGGTGGGATTGGTGGATGATGACCCCCGGAAACTGAACACCACCGTCCATTCTTACCCTGTGTTGGGCGGCAGCGGCAGTCTTTGGCAGATCATCGAAAATGAGCATGTCACAGACCTGGTGCTGGCCATTTCCCATGACTTAAATTCCGACATGCTCAATGCCATTCTGGTGGCTCAGGAACGGGGCGTGGCGGTCACTTCCATGCCCAAGGTCTATGAAGAAATTCTCGGCCGCGTGCCGATTTTCTTCCTGGAATCAGACTGGATCATCCGTTCTTTTGTGGAGCAGGCGCGCAGCAGCGCGCTCTACGACCTGGCCAAACGCCTGATGGACATTCTTGGCGGGCTGATCGGCACCTTGGGTCTGGTGCTCATGTTCCCCTTTGTGGCCCTGGCCATTGTGATTGATTCGGGTTTCCCCGTTTTCTTTTTGCAAAACCGTCTGGGGCAGGGCGGCCAAATTTACCGCATCATCAAATTCCGCACCATGCGCACATCGCCGCAGAAAAATGACCAGCCCCAGGTGACCAAGCACAAGGACGACCGCATCACCCGCGTGGGCTGGTTCCTGCGCAAGACCCATATTGACGAATTTCCCCAGTTTATCAACGTGCTGCGCGGCGAAATGAGCCTGGTGGGTCCGCGCGCCGAACAGGCCGAACTGGTGGCCGACCTGCAGAGCCAGATCCCCTTCTACCGGGCGCGTCTGCTGGTCAAGCCGGGCATTTCAGGCTGGGCGCAGGTCAATTTCGGCTATGCCGCCACTGTTGAAGATACCGCCATCAAACTGGAATACGATCTTTATTACATCAAGCACCGCACCCTGCTGCTCGATCTGGTGATCCTGCTGCGCACAGTGGGCACGGTGGTAGGATTCCGCGGCCAGTAATGAAAGGCAAACCCTTTGTTCGCAACCGCATCTTCTTCATCGGAGATGTGCTGCTGATCATCGTGTCTGTGTTGATCAGCTACGCGCTGCGCCTTGAGCTCAGCGCGCTTTTCCCGTTTTACCTGCCTTCGGCGCCGTGGATGGTGGGCGCAGCCCTGTTGATCAAACCGGCGGTGTATTATGTATTCGGCCTTTACCGGCGCATGTGGGTGTATGCCAGCGTGCGCGAACTGCGCCTGATTGCCATTGCCGTGACCACGGCTTCGATGATCGTCAGCCTGGTGATGATTGCCCTCATCACGAACAACGTATTTGTCCTTTTCCCCCGTTCTGTGCTGCTGATTGACTGGCTGCTTTCGCTCATTCTGGTGGGCGGGCTGCGGTTTGGCGTGCGCATGCTGGCCGAGAATGTGCCCAACAACATACCTGAAACCCGCAGCGGGCTCAAGCGCGTGCTGATCGCCGGCGCAGGCGATGCTGGCGTGCTGGTGGTGCGCGAACTGCAGAAAAACCCTCAGCTTCACCTGCAGCCGGTGGGCTTTATTGATGACGACCCGGCCAAGCAGGGCCAGCAGGTTTACGGCGTCAAGGTGGTGGGGCGGCTGGAAGATCTTTCCACAGCGCTGGCCGTCACCCAGGCCGAAGAAGTGGTGATTGCCATTCCCAGCGCGCCAGGCAAAGTGGTGCGCATGGTGGCCGATATCTGCCGCCTGCGCGGCATTCCCTTCCGCACCATGCCCGGCCTGTACGAACTGCTGGGCGGACGGGTGAGCGTGGGCACCCTGCGCGAGGTGGATATCACCGACCTGCTGCGCCGCAACCCGGCGCGGATTGACGACGAATTGGTGGGCAGCTGTCTGACCGGGCGGGTGGTGCTGGTCACCGGGGCGGGCGGGTCCATTGGCCGCGAATTGTGCCGCCAGGTGGCGCGCTGGCGCCCGCGTGAGTTGATCTTGCTAGGACACGGCGAAAACAGCATTTTTGAGGCGGTGCTGGAACTGCAGAGCAACTTCACCAGCCTGCCCATTCAGCCGGTGATCGCCGATGTGCGCGACGCCGGACGGATTCTGCAGATATTTCAGCGTTACCGGCCGCAGGTGGTGTTCCATGCCGCCGCGCACAAGCATGTGCCGCTGATGGAAATGAACATTGAAGAAGCCATCACCAACAATGTGATCGGCACGCGCTCGGTGGTGGATGCGGCACTGGCGGTTGATACGGAGCGTCTGGTGCTGATTTCAACCGACAAAGCGGTTAACCCGGCCAATATCATGGGGGCCAGCAAATGCCTGGCCGAAATGCTGGTGCTCGATGCAGCGCGCCGCAGCGGACGGGCATTTTCGGCGGTGCGTTTTGGCAATGTGCTCGGCAGCCGCGGCAGCGTGGTGCCCATTTTCAAGCATCAAATTGCCCGCGGTGGGCCGGTGACCATCACCCATCCCGATATGAAACGCTATTTCATGACCATTCCTGAAGCCGTGCACCTGGTGCTGCAGGCGGCAGCCATGGGCCGCAGCGGCGGCGACACTTTCATCCTCAACATGGGCGAACAGATCCGCATTCTGGACCTGGCTGAAGACCTGATCCGCCTTTCAGGGCTGGAGCCGGGCCGCGATATTGATATTGTCTTCACCGGCATCCGCCCGGGCGAAAAACTGAGCGAGCAGCTGTGGAACGAAGGCCTGTCGGCCAACCCGACCGCCCACCCGGATATCCTCAGCCTGGAACGCAACGAAACCCTGGGCGGCCCTGAGCTGCGCCAGGCCGTGGATGAGCTGCTGGAACTGGCCAGCAGCGGCGACCAGCCAGCGGTGATGCTCAAGCTGGAAGCGATCATCCCCGGCGCCGCCCTGGGCGCCGCCCCGCCCCCGGAGATCAACGCCGTATGAGCGACCCGGTCTGGCAGGCTTTCCTCGATGAACACCCCGAAGCGCACCTGCTGCAGAGCGCGGAGTGGGGCGAACTGAAAAGCGCTTTTGGGTGGCAGGCCCGCCCGGTGATGGCGGGCGGCAGCGGGGCGCTGGTGCTGCTCAAGCCGCTGCCCCTGGGGCTGAAAATGGCTTACATTCCGCGTGGACCGGTGGGCAGCCATTGGGCGGCCCTGCTGCCCGCGCTGGATGCCTTTTGCCGGCGGGAGCGGGCCGTGTTTCTGAAAGTGGAACCCGATGCCTGGGAGCCTTTTGACGTCAACACTTTCCCCGGCCTGAAACCCTCCAGCCATGCCATTCAGCCGCGCCGCACGGTGGTGCTTTCATTGGAGGGCAGCGAAGAAGACCTGCTGGCGCGCATGAAACAAAAAACGCGCTACAATATCCGCCTGGCAGCCAAAAAAGAGGTGGCGGTGGCGCCTTCCAGTGACCTGGAAGGTTTTTCACGATTAATGGACGAAACCGGCCAGCGCGACGGCTTTGGCGTGCACAACCAGGCCTATTACCGCAAGGCTTACGATCTTTTCCATCCGCGCGGCGCCTGCGAATTGCTGCTGGCTTCCTTCGAGGGCCGGCCTCTGGCCGCGCTGATGGTTTTTTGCCGCGGACCGCGGGCCTGGTATTTTTACGGCGCATCGAGCAGCGCGGAACGCAACCGCATGCCCACTTACCTGCTGCAGTGGGAGGCCATGCGCTGGGCCAGGGAACGCGGCTGCAAGGAATATGACCTGTGGGGCGTGCCGGATGTGGATGAGGGTGTGCTGGAACAGGAATTTACAGACCGGCGCGAAGATTTGTGGGGGGTGTACCGCTTCAAACGCGGCTTTGGCGGCAGCGTGCTGCGCTCGGCGGGCGCGCTGGATCGGGTGTACAACCCGCCGCTTTACGCGCTTTACCGCTGGTGGGCCGGCCGCCGCGCGCAGGGAGCCTGAGCATGGAACGGTTCACTGGAACCCCGCAGGAATGGAACGCGCTGGTGGCCCAATTGCCCGGCGCGCATCTTTTGCAAAGCTGGGAATGGGGGCAGCTGAAGGCGCGCCTGGGCTGGCAGCCCTTGCCGGTGGTCTGGCCGGGGCAGGCGGCGGCTCTGGTGCTGCGCCGCACGGTGCGCCTGGCCGGTCTGCTGCCGCTTTCCATGCTTTATGCGCCGCGCGGCCCCCTGCTTGACTGGCAGGATACGGCCCTGGCGCAGCGTGTGCTGACCGATTTGCAAACCCTGGCCCGGCAAACCGGCGCCATTTTCATCAAGATGGACGCTGAAATTCCCCTGGGGCGCGGCGTGCCGCAAACCCCTGAAGCCGAAGAGATCGCGGCCGGGAAAGCCGCGGTGGATTGGCTGCAAGCGCAGGGCTGGCGATTTTCGGGTGAGCAGGTGCAGTTTCGCAACACGGTGCTGATTGACCTGACCCGGTCAGAGGACGAAATGCTGGCTGCCATGAAGCAGAAAACGCGTTATAATGTCCGTCTGGCAGAACGCAAAGGCGTTCAGGTGCGCCGCGGAACCCCCGCTGACCTTGAAATGTTGTATGATATGTATGCAGAAACTTCGCTGCGCGACGGTTTTGTCATTCGCGAGCGGGGTTACTACCTGGATATCTGGCGCACGTTTATGGAAAAGGATATGGCTGACCCCCTGATCGCTGAGATGGAGGGCGAGGCCATCGCCGCGGTGATGCTCTTCCGCTTTGGCGGGCGGGCCTGGTATTTTTACGGCATGTCGCGCGACCTGCACCGGGAAACCATGCCCAATTACCTGCTGCAGTGGGAGGCCATGCGCCGCTGCAAGGCTGCCGGCTGCACGGTGTATGACCTTTGGGGCGCGCCGGACGAATTTAACGAACAGGACAGCATGTGGGGCGTGTTCCGTTTCAAGGAAGGCCTGGGCGGCAGCGTGCTGCGCACCCCCGGCGCCTGGGATTTTCCCGCCAACCCCCTGCTGTACCGCATGTATACCGAAATTTGGCCGCGCCTGGTGGACCGCATGCGCCGCCGCGGCAAGGCCAGAACCCGTCAGGAAATGGAGGCCCGTAACGTATGATTCCCCGTTTGAAATTTGCCCACCTGCCCACGCCCATTGAGGCCCTGCCCCGCCTTTCGGCGGTGCTGGGCGGCCCGCGCCTGTTTGTCAAGCGCGACGACCAGACCGGCCTGGCCACCGGCGGCAACAAAACCCGCAAACTGGAATTTTTGCTCGCCGAGGCGCAGGCTAACGGCGCCCGCACCCTCATCACGGCGGGCGCGGCGCAGTCGAATCACTGCCGCCAGACGGCGGCGGCCGCGGCCCGCTACGGTTTTGATTGCATTGTGGTGCTTTCGGGCGAAGCCACGGATTTTCACACCGGCAACCTGCTGCTGGATGACCTGTTTGGCGCGGAAATTGTCTGGACCACCCGCCCGGAACGCGATGCCGTGCTGCAGTCCACCTTTGAGGCTGCCTGGGATGCCGGACGCCGCCCTTACCTGATTCCCACCGGCGGCTCCAACGCCACCGGTTCGGCCGGCTATGCCGCTGCCATGGAAGAGTTTTTGGAACAGGGTGTGCCGACCGATTGGATTGTGTTCCCCTCGTCTTCGGGCGGCACCCATGCCGGCCTGGCCCTGGGAGCCAAAAAGACGGGCTGGAAGGGCCATGTGCTGGGCATCAGCATTGACGAGGAAGAACAGGACCTTAAAAATTTGGTGGCCGGCCTGGCCACGGCCTGCGCTGATAAGCTGGGCCTGGATCTGAAGCTGACCCCTGCTGAAATTGAAGTCAATGCCGATTATCTCGGCGCGGGCTACGGCATCATGGGGGAGCCTGAAAAGGAAGCCATTCAGCTCTTTGCCCGTCACGAAGGCCTGCTGCTCGACCCGGTGTACACCGGCCGCGCTGGAGCCGGCCTGATCGGTCTGATCCGCCGCGGCTTCTTCAAGCCCAGCGATACGGTGGTGTTCTGGCACACCGGCGGGGCGGTGGCCCTGTTTGGCGAGGCTTATACTAAGGATTTGCAGTTTCATGCCTGAACTGGATATTCAGGCTGGCGTCTGGATGATCACGGCCCTGCTGGTGCTCAGCGCGGCCCTGTGCGCCCTTTTGGGGGTGCGGTCCATTCGCGCCGGCCTGCGCCTGCCCTATTTCCGCAAACGCCGCGACCGCACTGCGCGCGGCTGGCGTTTGATTGGGGCAGCGTTGATCCAGGTGCTGCTGGCGCTGGCGGTCAGCCGCTTTGCCGAGCCGGTGATTTATAAAATTTACCCGCCCACAGCCACGCCCACCCGCACGCCCACGGTGACCCTGACGCCGACCGTTTCGCTGACGCCCACCATTTCGCTGACGCCCACCATCACCGATACGCCTTCGATCACCAACACGCCTTTCATCCCGCTTTCGATTGAGAACAGCTTTGAAGGCAGCGTGGAACCCAACCCCAATGTGGTGTTCAGCGCCCTGCGCTTTTCCCAAGCCATTGATGAAAGTAACCTGCCGGTGAACCCGGGCACCGAATTTGCCAACCCGGTGGGCCATCTTTACGGCACCTTCAGTTTTGACGGCATGTTGCAGGGTTCGCAGTGGTCTGCCCTGTGGTACCGCAACGGCGAGCTGGCGCATTATGAAACCATGGCCTGGAAAGGCGGCACCGGCGGTTACGGTTATACCGATTGGGATGCCAAGCCCGAAGAATGGCTGCCGGGACAGTATGAAGTGGTGATTTTTGTGGGCAAGGAATGGGTGCAGTCGGGCTTCTTCACCGTCACCGGCGACCCGGCTCAGTTCCCCACCAACACGCCCCAGCCCACCCTCTCGCCCACGCGCTCGCCGCGCCCCTCGCTGACGCCTTCACCGACGCGCACCCCGCGGCCCACGCGCACCGAGACGCCCACGGTGACCATCACCCCCACGCGCACCGAAACCGGCCTGCCGACCGCCACGCGCACCCCGCGGCCCACGCGTACCGAGACCGAAACCCTCACCCCGCGGCCCACGCGCACGGCTTCCATCACGCGCACAGTGACGGAGACGTACCGGCCGACGCGCACGCCCACACCGACAGCTTCTCCGCGGCCCAGCCGCACGCCCACACCGACGCGCTGAATCACCTGAAAGGATTTTATGACCGACCTGACCCAAACCCTGCTGCCCGGCCTGCGCCAGAACCGTTTTCCGGCGCTGAACCTGGGTGATGACCTGGTTTACCCCCAATATGACGGCGGCTCGCTGCTGAATGTGCCTTCCACGGCCTGCCGTTTGCTGAACATTCCCGAATGGGGCGCTCCGCCCCTGCAGCCTGAAATTTTATCCGCTGTTGGCGGCGGCCAGTATGACCGCGTGATTGTGCTGGTGCTCGACGGCCTGGGGCTGCACAGCTTCCAGCGATTTTTGCAGGAGGGCTTTGGCGGCGTCTGGCAGCGCCTGCTGCCCAACAGCCTGCTGGCACCCATCACCAGCATTTGCCCCAGCACCACCTCGGCCGCCCTCACCACCCTGTGGACCGGCACGCCGGCGGCCAGCCACGGTATTGCCGGCTACGAGCTGTGGCTGCGCGAATACGGCGTGGTGGCCAACATGATTTTGCATTCGGCGATGACCTTTCTGGGCGACACCGGCGGCCTGCGCCGCGCTGGTTTTGAACCGGAAACCTTCCTGCCCGACCCGGTGATCGGCGGGCACATGAAGGCTCACGGCGTGCAGCCTTATGCCTTTTTGCACCAATCCATCTCGCGCTCGGGCCTTTCCATGATGCACCTGCAGGATGCCCACGTGAATTCTTATGTTTCGCCGGCTGACCTGTGGGTGAGCCTGGCCAGCCTGCTGAACCAGAAACCCGATGAGCGCATGTATGTCTATGCCTATTGGGGTGAACTGGATACCCTTTCACACCTCTACGGCCCGGACGATGAACGCGTGGCAGCGGAATTTAACGCTTTCAGCCATATTTTTGACACTTGTTTCCTCGGCCGCCTGAGCGCCCCCGCGCGCCAGAAAACCCTGCTGGTGCTGACGGCCGACCACGGCCTGACCCGCACCGAACGGGACCCGCACCGCGACCTGCGCAGCCACCCTGAACTGACGCGCGCCCTGCACATGCAGCCCACCGGCGAAAACCGCCTGACCTTTTTCCATTTGCGCCCCGGCCAGGAGACTTTTGTGCGCGACTATATTGAGAAAAACTGGCCGGGCCAGTTCTCCATCCTGTCGTCGCGCCAGGTGCTGGAATCGGGCCTGATGGGTCCCACCCCGCAGCCTTATGAAAAGCTGGCAGACCGCCTGGGCGACCTGGTGGCGGTGGCTCACGGCGACGCCTATTTCTGGTGGCCCAACAAGGAAAACCGCCTGATCGGGCGGCACGGCGGCCTTTCTGAGCGGGAGATGCTCATCCCCTTCTTTGCCGTCCAGGTTTAATCATGCGTCCATACAACCCTGAGCTGCTGCGCCTGCAATCGGATATCAAAGCCTTCGTGCAAAAACTGCGCGAAGACGGCATTGACGAGCTTTCAGCCCGCCGCCTGGAGCAAATTTCCAGCGATATCCAGAACGACGCCAGCTACTGGGTGCATAACAACATTTACGATGCCTTCAACGCCACCGCGCTGATTGACCATGCCCGCGCCACCTACCAGCGCCGCGCCGGCTGGGTGACCCTGCTGGAAGTGCTGCGCAATGTGCTGATTCTGATGCCCATTCTGCTTACCTGGTTTGCGCTTTCACAGGCCGCGCAGGCATATCTGGAGGCACTGCGGCGCGCCCCAGAACTGATTGAAAAGCCATTTTTGCTGCTCTGGGAAGAGGGTTTTGCCGGGCGACTGAGTGATTTTTTGGGCCAGCCGCTGACCTTCAGCCGGGTGGCCGCCATTGATTCGGCGCTGATCGGCATCATGCTGCTGCTGACCCTGGTAGTGATGATTCGCGGCAGTTACCAGGCGGAAAATGCCCTGCGCCGCGCAGTGGAGCTTTCGGCTGAACTGGACGACCTGCTGTGGCGCGCCAGCCGCCTGATGGATGACGCACGCTGGAAGAAACTGGCCACGTCTGAAGAGCGCAGCCTGGCCCTGCTGGAATCGCTGCAGCGCTTTACCGAGAATTTTGAAACCCGCCGCGCCGAGCTGGACCGGGTGATTGAGCTTGAAAATCAGCGCATGGGGGCCATGGGCGAGGTGCGCCAGAAGAGCGTGGATGAGCTGGCCGAAGTGACCGGCGACCTGCGCACGGCGGCCCATGAGATGGCTGCCGCCGCCGGACAGGTGGCCCAGGCCATGCAGAGCGCGCAGGCCCTGAGGGATGAAACCGCCCGTCTTAATGAGGCGCATGCCCGCCTTGAAGGGCTGCTGCAGAACCTGACCCCTGCTTTTGGCGCTTTTGAAGAGGCTGCCCGCCGCCTGGGCGAGGTGGAAGAACGCACCACGACCGAACTGGCTAAAAGCCTTGAACAGGACCATGCCCGCGCCGCTGAGCTGGCTGAAAGCGTGCGCAGCCTGAACCGCGGCGTGCGCGAACTGGTGAGCGAACAGATGGATCTGAAGAACCTGCTTTCAGATGAAGTGGCCGGCCGCGGCCGCTGGATGAAGGCTCTGGAGCAGACCACCGCCCGTTTGGAAGCGGCCGCCCGCGCGCCGGAGATGCCGGATTAGCCGCATCCATTTTTTGGCACTGCTAATCTGATAAATTTTAAGGGTAACCACTTCGACAATGTCGCATTAAGATTATTCATCGCCCACCCCCCGGCCCCCTCCCGATTTTCGGGAGGGGGCGATTGTTAATCGTGGTTTTTGTTTCCCCTTCGGGGAGACAAAAACCACGGGCGGTTAATTTCCTGATTGAAAGTGATAAAAAGTCAGGTAATGCTGGAATGTGACAATGTCAAACCACTCAGGCCTGGTTCAAAAAGACCGGTCAGTCCGCTCCATCGAGCCCGCTGTGCAAAGCCCCTCGTGAAGTGGGGACAGGCGAAACAGTCAAAGAAATCAGATTTTGATCTTTTTTCTTCCTTTGCGCCCTTCGTGCCTTGGCGGTATAAAGAAAAGACCCGGCTGAGCAGTAGCACATTTATTTTGCGGCACCGCCAACCTAATAGATCTTAATCAAAAGACCGCCGGGATATGTATATCCAGGCGGTCTCTTTTTGCGCATGCCGCAGCCGGTCAGGCGTAATAGAGAAAATTGACGAAGGCTTCGTTATCCACGCTGTGGAAAAATTCGCTCACCTCAACGCCAGCCAGGGCGGCGGTCAGGGCAGCGGCTTCGTAACGCACCCCCACCAGGCGGGCTTCGAGCTCTGAAGGTTCCTTCTGGCTGAAGAAATCGCCGTAAAAGCGGATGCATTTGATGATACCGTCGTGCACGTCAATGCGCGCATCCACCTCGCCGCCGGGGAAGCGGTTGGTCTTTTGCACGTTGAATTCCGGCGAGCGGCCGTAATTCCAGTCCCAGGTCTGGTAGCGGCTGAGCGAGAGGGCGTTGATGGCTTCCCAATCGGCCGGGGTGAGATGATACTGCGGGATGGATTCGCTGCGTTCTAAAATCTCGTGCAGCAGGTGGGTGCGGAAGGTCTCGGTATCCATGGGGGCGGCAAGAAATTCGCTGATGTTGGCCACGCGGCTTTGCACCGATTTGATGCCTTTGGACTGGATTTTGCCGGGTTTGACGTTCAGCGCGCGCGAAAGCTCGCTCATATCGGTGTTGAAGAGCAGGGTGCCGTGGCTGACCATGCGCTTGCCGGAGATATACTGGGCATTGCCCGAAATTTTGCGTCCATCGGCCAGGATATCGTTGCGCCCGCCCACCTCGGCCGGCACACCCAGGGTTTGCAGGGCGCGCACCACCGGCTCGGTGAACTTGCGGAAGTTGTGCACGTTTTCAGGACGGTTTTCGGTGATGAAGCTGAAATTGAGGTTGCCCAGGTCATGATAGACTGCGCCGCCGCCTGAAAGCCGCCGGGTGACATGGATGTTATGGCTCTGCACATATTCCAGGTTGATCTCTTCGAGGGTGTTCTGGTGCTTGCCGATGATGATGGAGGGCTCGTTGATGTAAAACAGCAGAATATCCTCATCGGTGGCCAGGTTGCGCATCAGGTGCTCTTCAATGGCCAGGTTGATATAAGGTTTGGTGTTGTGCTCATTATCAACAAAAATCATGGTCAGTCCTCCGGAAAATAAGCAGCGGTTAATGGGATGAGTAATTTTATCATCAAACGCCAGTGAATACGCTCACTTAAATAACCCGGATGCATATGGATTGTTACGCCCCGGCGAATTTTGCGCAGGGTCTTTTTTGGGCATTTTTTACTGCGAAGATCGCGAAGATTGCAAAGGAAGAAAAGAGGGTAACTGACTTTTATTGCGGTATCTCAGGACGGCTGAAAATTTGCCGACCAAACCGCTCCCTGAACTTTTGTATGGCTAGCTGGGCAATTACGAAGAATTAAAACATGCTCCAGGAAGAACGCGGATAAAATGCCCCCCACGGGCGCTCTCAACCTTTTTATGCTTATAGAAAGGTGCCCCAGGAGGGACTCGGATGAAATGCCCCCCACGGGCACTCTCAACCTTTTTATGCTTATAGAAAGGTGCCCCAGGAGGGACTCGAATGAAATGCCCCTTGCGGGCACTCTCAATCTTGATGAAGAAAATAATTATGAAAATGCCCCAGGTGGGAGGCAAAGCATAGGCATAAAATATTTTACGAGCAATCCATAGATTTTGCAACTGGATACTACCCAAGAAAATCACAATAGCCTAAAAATATTCCCCATGTTATCGTATGCATGGAGGATATTTCTATGAATAGATTATTGGCGACAGTTCTCGTTTTGGCTATTGTGATGACAGCCGTTGGACCTGTTCAGGCAGACAGTGTATCAGGATTTCAGTATCACGGATACATCACATTGGATGGATCACCAGTAACGGGGGAATGCGATTTCGATTTTGCATTATATGATGCAAGCACAAATGGCAACCAGGTTGGCACAACCCAAACGCATGATGACATTACTGTAACAAGCGGTTGGTTCTGGGTGACACTGAATTTCGGATCCGTGTTTGATGGAACATCTCTGTGGTTGGAAACATCCGCCACTTGTAATGCAGATCCAAAGGCGCCATTGTCACCACGTCAGGAACTTGGAGCAACGCCGTATGCTTTAAATGCGCTTACATCACCATGGTCTGGTTTGACTGGTGTACCGGCAGGCTTTGCTGATGGAATAGATGATGTTGGCACATATACAAATGGGTCCGGGCTTGCGTTAACAGGTAATCAATTCAGCGTTGACTTTGGCGTTGCGCAGGTCCGGGTAACCGGGTCATGTTCAGCCGGTGATGTTATGACCGGGGTGAACCAGGATGGATCTGTCAACTGCGCTGCTGATCAAGGCGGAACCACATATACTGCCGGTTGGGGCTTATCCTTAAGCGGGACAGAATTCTCTGCATCCAGCACTGTCCTTCAGTCCAGAGTACTTGGTCAGTGTTCAGGCGGCTATCACATGACCGGCATCAATCAGACGGGCATACCGACGTGTACTGTTGATGTGGATACCAATACCACGTACACCGTTGGTTTCGGGCTTGTTTTAAATGGGACTGAAATTGCGGCTTCATCAACAGTTTTGCAGGCCCGGATTTCAAACACATGTTCTGACGGTTACTACGTTACCGGTGTCAATGCATCTGGGACGGCGACATGTACAGCCGTTGTTACAGCAACCCATAACATTAACAGCACAACCTATCACACTGGCGGTCCGCTGACCATTGGGAACGGTGGTACTGGCACGTCCACAACCCAGACAGCAGGGTCCATTTGGCTGACAGGTGCAACCGGCGCCGTTGCCACCAGTAACCTGTATTTCGATTCAACAAACGGATACTTGGGAGTTGGCACCCGCTATCCTGGATGGGAAGTGGACGTGCGCGCCAACAAGAACGGCAGCGCCGGGTATATCCTGGTCAATGCGTCATCAGCTGGTACAGCGGCTCTGGAGTATTTTATTCTGGGTCAGGCAACGAGCGGTGGAAAATACGGGGGATTCTACCACTTCAACGATGGGTATAGCGCAAGCAGCGCCTGGGATGAACCAAAGTCAACAGCGTTTATCAGCAGTGACGTGAACGGAATGAACTTCATTTCGTTTGGTGCCACAGCTGCGGCTGATATGATTTTCTATGTAGGGGGTGGTGCCTCCAGCAATAAGGTGATGACACTGGCAACAAGCAAAGCCATCACCACAGAAGGCGCATTGGTTTCTAAAGGTACGCACCAGGCCACAGGCTACAATATAGGCAACAGCTCTGGAACCCTCACCGCCACCGGCCTATCGACAACCGTGACGGTTCTCTACAATGTTCAGATTTCGACCTCTGGCAATCACCAATGCTCGTATGTCACCATGACGTACACTGGCGGAATCCTAACCGCTGTTTCAAGCCCAACGGCCTGGGCCTATTGCCCCATATACATGGAATAACGTGAGTTCCCTTCTCTTGATTGTCTGCATGATTGCTGCCCAGACTGGATCTGATCTGTGGTTACGTGGGCAGCCATTGACCGAACTGCAACCAGTATCAGGCAGTGGGTACACGCTCACTGCCTGGACAGGCCCATTCGGTTACTCATCAATCATTGCAGCACCGGTGGACCCTGAACCTTATAGTCAGGACGTCGCAAACAATACCAAAGTTATTTATCAGGTGACAGCAGGACAAATAGTAATTTTCTTGCTCATTTTTATACGGGGGATGGTAAAGGTTTTCAAATTTTCACAATAGCCTAAATGGCAACAATTTGTTACCATTTGGACATGAAGAAAGTTGCATTGTTGGCGATTCTCGCAGGCCTTTTACTTTTGATGTTTTCGCCTGTTTCAGCGTCACCCCTGGAGCAGTCAGGAACACCAACTGTGACGCCAACGGCAACCAGGACGGCCACGCCTACTCTCGCCTACCGCGCAGATCTGCCCCTCCCCAGTGGCGCGACGGTGAGAGTGGAACGGTCGTTTTCTTTCGGTGAAATAACAATTGCCCTGATCCTGCTGATTGAACTCAGTATCAATGGAATCCTATCATTGGCCAAAGGCGTAAAGGACACAATGGATGGAACCCCTCATAGGACAACTCTTTGAATTGATCCTGATGTTCTGCGTTATCTATGCACTCATTGCAGTAGCTTATATTCTGGCGGCTGCTGTCAGTAAGTGGTTTAAGGAGGTCCTGTGACTGGGTCTCTCTGGGTAGATTTTCAGCAGTCTGTAATTTTGGTATTTGGCCAGCCCATGATGTGGCTTGCTGTTTTCACACTTGTGTTCGGGATCGTAGGATCCGTGATTTATTTGTGCAGCGAGTTCATCGGTTGGTTGAATAAGCAGTGAGGATGTCGGACTTCTCACCAATCCTTTATAACACACTCAGGAGGTGTATATATGTTGTCCTTCAGTTTCGACATCATGGGCGCGTTGGCGCAAGCGGGGCCTCTGGCCTCGCAGCTGTTCCCCATTTTCGCGTTGCCAATCGGTATCACCGTTGGCTTTGGTCTCGTCAACTGGGTTGTGAAAGCAATCAAAAATGCTTTTGGCAGCCTGGGCGGCGGCGGTCGGTAGGTCATGAAACAGCGTCTGACAGTCCTCACTATCATTTCCATGCTGGCACTGGCGGCTTTATTTGTCGTTCCCGTCAGTGCCAGCCCTCTTTTCCAGGCAACTAGCACCCCAACCGTAACACCCACAAGCCAGGCTTACGCGCAATACTGGTATTATAGTTACACTCCATCGTGCGAGGCTTCTTATGGAAGTTCTTGCACCGTCACACTGGCCCCATGCGGATCCAATATGATTGCCAGTGCGAAAGTTACCAGGAATACCATTGTGCAAAACAATTATGCCCAGTGGGGTATAAAAGTTGAAGGCGTCGAAGGTGGAACCACAATCACATGGGGGACGTGGGTCAACTATAACAAAAATTGGGACAACAATTTATATGATCAATACGCCTTTGGGATCCGTCCAAGAGATTTGGCGCATAAGACCATATACGCTTCAAACTCAGTAAGCCTTGAGTATTACCGGCGCGATTACGATTCATGGGAAGGCCCGTCAGGAAAGATTGGCGCATCAGTTGAAGGATACTGCTATGGAAATAACAGCGGTATCGTGGAAACTTTTGACAACCTGATCGTTGACGGCGACATGGAATTTTCTGAAGATCAAACGCCATGGCAGGAAGGGCAATATCCGTTTGTAACAAAATACTCCCTGAATGAACCATACACATATGGCGGTGAAAAGTTTGGCCGGATCACACCATTACTTGGTTTTTTGGAAAACATGTTCTTCAACGGGAACCCGGCCTGTAATCAAAAGTTCCAGGCAACTGGCCCGATCCATGGAAGTGCGTTTCCAGTATCAGATCTATTTGGCAGCGATATCTATCAGCAATTTACGGTAGAGACAACCACCCACATCTACTGGAAAGTCCGGGCGCGTAACCGTCAAACGCATTTCATGGATGCGTTTATTTTGGGATATAACCCAAGGTCAACCGCCGTAGTGTATTTGACCAATGAGCAGAACGAAAAGATTTATCTGCTTGATAGTGTGCAACTGCCAGTAGAAAGTGACTGGCAACTATACACTGGTACTTTATATAACTTGCCAGCTGGCACGTACATTTTGCATTTATCTCACAGAATTCCATCAAGCCTTCAACTCTATGCAAACGGGCTTGAGACAGTCTATTACGATGACATCAGCATAGGCTATACCCCAAGGTCAACTGAGTGTGATTACGATGAACAGGGTGAATATCTACCAACGCCGTCACGAACTCCGGGCATTGTTACTGGTACGATCACACCAGTTATTGTCACGCCGTCCAGGACAATCACCCCGACATATACAGCCAGTCAAATCTACATCAAAAACTGTGATTTTGAACAGGGGACAGATGGATGGATCTGGAATGCTTTCAGCAATGTGGGCTATTCTGGCGGCCCTGTAAAACCTATGTATGGCGCGGCCATGATGTCATCCAATACCGCTCCGATCAGCCAGGTCATCACCGTTCCCAGTGCTGGCGGCATGGTTTATCTGCGAACCTGGATTCGTGGTCATCCAAATATTTACCTTGAAAACACCCAGACGTCTGCAAGGTTTTATATGACGCCGTCCATCATTGATTACCCGACCATGGCATCTGAATGGACACGGGTAAACACATATCGGTATAACATACCAGGAGGAACATATAAACTTGTGTTGGGATCCACAAGCCAATTGGTGACAACGGACTATGATGGCGTTGCCATGGCATTGAACGGCATCCCAACAGGCGCGTGCGCTTTGGCAGGGACACCAACTGCGGGTCCGACAGCTGCAATCACACCCACTCTCGCCCCAACAAGAACAGGGACACTCACACTCCTTCCAGGAACCTTGACACCAGGAACACCATGGGCAAGCCAGACACCTGGACCTACGAGGACTGGGACAAGAACGGTTTATTATGTTACCAGAACAGGAACCATCACACCCGGTGGACCAACTGTTACACCTGGTGGCGTATTTACTCCTATCCCTAACTGGACACCCGGACCGTTGACAACACCCGCCGCAGGTTTCCTTGACTGCGATCCTCCAGGCGGCCTTGATTGGCTGTGGGTCGGTGCGTGGTTTGAGTACGAGCGGTGCCAGGCGATCAATTTTGTTTCGTTCCAACCTCGCCATGCTCAAACTATAGCCGCTCTCCCGCATGTCCTGGATGATCGGTATCCATTCGGGCCAATCAATGAAGTGCGTGAATCAATCGACATTGTACGTGTTATGGTCAGCGCCTACCCGTGGGGCAACCAAACGTTACCAGGTGTCAACGATTACACAAATCCAATCAAGTTCATCACCAATCCGCAGAATGGTCCACTCAATGGTGGTGGATTGAATATCAGTCTGACAGGAGGTGGAGAAGGTCCAAGCATGGATTGCAGCACGCCGTTGACAAGTGTAGTTGGTGAGACCAATGCGGGCGCATTATGCTTTGTCATAAACCTGTTTGTTTCAACTGGCATCATGCCTTGGATACAACTGATTATTAACTTGGGATCCATTTTTGGTGTCATCTTTTATGTCTATGAACGTTGGATTGCACCAGGTATGAACTCATAGGTGGAGTATGAACAGATTAAAAGCGGCTTGGATTTTATGCTTTCTGGCAATGGCACTGGCAGTTCAATCTGCCAGTGCTGATGGTGGTATCACATGGTACACGGCTGATAATGTTGCAGTGCCAGATCATATCATTGGTGCAATTGAAGATGCAATCATTGCGAATCCACCAGAGGTTTGCCAGGGTTATGCTATCACCGGGTGGGACGTCATCGAACCTGGAAAAAAGTTATCTGCGAATGTCGCCTGTCTTGTTAATGTTCCTCATGACGGGCGCTGGCATCTTGAAGACAATATGGCTTGGGGTGGGACATACTATGTCACCTTTACAGGCGCTGTAAAAAACCTTGGGTTCGTTGCTGAAGTGTATGATCCGATTCCAAGACAATTGGAAATTGATTACATCGTGAAGCTTGAAAAACAGCAAAAGGCGTTGGAAGAAAAATCAATCCTTGACGTAGCAGGTGCTAATGCAGCAGATGAGGCTGATGATAACTACGGCGCAATTTTTCCGATGTTGAAAGGTTACAAATTTTTATATGGCGGCCTCGGTGTCCATGATCCTGGATTCAAACTGGCGAACGCCAAAGCCATTGATATGATGACCGATGGTGATACTGCCGCAGGTAACGCACCTAATATGGTTTATGCATCTGTGGCAGGCGAGGTCACTTATGTATGCGACAATGACAATACTAGTAAAGCAGCCATAATTGGACCATACCTTTATGCTCACCTGGATCCAACGACACCAATCACAAAGGGAAAAGTTTATGCCGCTGGCGACCCCATTGGTTTATTGGTTAAAGGAGAATTTGACGCCAACTGCGGATATGCAAAACAAGATGATAATTTTGCCCATCTTCATTGGGGCTTTCCAGTTGGCGACCAATGGTTACAAGATTATTATTTTATGGTTGAAGATTACAAGCTAAACATCACCAATAATGAATTTACAAAAGGAACCACGGTATACAAACCCGGGGACTGGATTCCAATCAACTGGGATAGAACAACCAATCCACCAGAATGGATTTCTCCAGAACAAAATGTGAACTTCTGGGACATCATGTTTTCAGCCAGTGATATTGCCATTGTTGCTTTCGGGAGCAACCTCCCCTTGTATGAAAGTTCGTTTTCAGGGTCCGTTGCCAGTAACGTCCAGAAAGCTCTGACGGCAACTTACATTTTGATTGGATCAACATTTGACATGACAACTCCACTGATAGCAATAACCATAGTGATACTGGCTGAATTGGCCAGACTGGTTATTGGCGCGTATAAACTGATCAAATCTCTTGTGCCAATTGTAGGATGATATGTTTAATCAACCACCGTTTTTCATGGCAGAAGCTGGATCAAACCCAACGGACGAGATTGACCGCTGGAAGACACAGCGTTCTCGCACATCGGTGATTGTCATTGTCGTTGTGGCAGTGATTGGCATTTCGATTTGTGGTGCAACGGTTGTGGCTCCACAAATTTTGGCCACGCCAACAGCAATGCCAACGGCGACCATGGAAAACACGGCCCTACCAACGGCAACCCAGATTCCACAAAACACGCCGACACCAACCATCACGCGCACACCAACGAAAACGCAGACACAGCCGGCGCGTTATATCACCATCCCAGTGCAAATCACAAGAGAACGAACGGTTCAAAGCACGGTCATGGTGACGCGGGTTGTATCCATCCCAGTTGAAAAGAAAGTTACCGTGATAGTTGTACATACAGTGATTGTCCAGGTGACAGCAGAACCACAGCAGCCAACAGCTACCCCAACACCGACAGCAACGGCAACCAGGACACCACAGCCACTTAACTTCACACCTTCAGTCTGGGTGTACTTGCCGATCATATGTTTCAATTTGGAAATATCATCTGTTGGGCAACCGCCTCAACCGGTGATGACAGCAACACTAAACCCATATCCATAGGAGGGACATATGCCTTATTTATCTATTATCATTCCAGCACATAACGAGGAAAGAAGATTGCCGACCAGTCTGGATAAGATTTTGAAATGGATCAAGACCAAATCTTATTCGGTTGAAGTTCTCGTAATTGAGAATGGCAGCAATGATGCCACATTTGAAATTGCCTGTCAGTATCATGAGCTGCACCCTGAGATTATTGCTGTGTCTTTGATGTCAAGAGGCAAAGGGCGGGCAGTACGCTATGGTATGCTGCACTCAGAGGGGCGTTATCGGTTCATGTGCGATGCAGATCTGTCCATGCCAATTGAATGGCTCGACAATCTGATGAGTTTTTCCGCCCCTGTTGTCATTGCCAGTCGGGAGGCGAAAGGCGCCATTCGATTTGGCGAACCACAGCAGCGCCATTTTACTGGCCGGGTGTTCAACACATTGGCTCAAATGGTGGTACCAGGGATCCAGGATACGCAATGCGGGTTCAAGCTTTTCAACTACAAAGCGGCGCGTGATATTTTCAGCCGATCGGTGATTGACAGCATGGCCTTTGACGTGGAAGTTCTCCACATTGCCAGAGTGTTAGGCTATCAAATCGAGGAGGTTCCGGTTGTCTGGAATTACGATCCAGACAGTAGGGTCAGGCTGATCCGTGATAGCCTGACAATGGCTGCGGATATCATGACCATAAAGGTGATTGATTACAAAACAAATCAAATATATCAAACTCTAAACAGGTAACGCCATATAATTACTCCTCTTATCATGGTTGTGTTTAAAAAGGCCAAGGTATATAATCATTTAAGATTTGGTGGCCACAAATAATCTGAAGTAACCTAATATATTTGCAATACGATACCTTTATATAAAGTAAAGATAATGAAAAAAGTATGTTTCGCGCTTATTTCGTTTTGCATTGTCGTATTGGCTGTGTTTGCTCTCAGCCAAATATATCAAGCATTTATCGCAAAGTCATATTCAGATGTGGCTGGATGGATGCAAGTTCTTGTCACAGTATTTGGCATTCCCATACTTTATTGGGAATTAAGTAAAATTCGTCAGGCAATTTATCACAAACCTGTAATAAAAATCGGATTGGGCAATGTGAATGATTTGCCCATATCGAAAGTTAAATCCTTGAAGTCTTTGGTTTCAAAAATCCGTGTAAGTCATGGATACCCACAATTTTGGCTTGTCATTCGGAATGAAGGAGAAGTTGCCGCAAAGTCAGTTCAAATTTGCTTTGAATTTTCTCCACCAAAAACTAAATCTATTCTTTCACCTGTGATAGAAGCCAAAGATTGGCTTAATGACAATCGTTTCACATTCAAAAAAATAAATAATGTAGACTTTATATTTACTGGCGGTCAAGACTGGGTCTTGCACGCCAAAGATACGAATACGTTTGACTTTTACATGACAACCGCATTGGTGAGGCAAACTGAGCCAAGAGAGATTAGAGAGTCTCCAGAAATTGGAGATTATGAATTCATCTGCACAGTATGGGCTGATGGTTTAGATAAGCCAGTACAAGAAAAATTGGTTGTAAGCATTGTCGAGTCTCTATAAAAACAAGCAAATAAAGGATTTAAATTGGTGCGAATTCTTTTCTGGAACATACAAAAGAAAAAACTGAAGGATTTTGTATGCTTGATTACTGCATCGACGGAGGCAGATATTGTTGTACTCGCAGAAGATGCTACCTCAGATAAAGAAACCCTTCTTGCGCTGCAAACGAATGTTTCACAAGATTTCTATCGTCCAGGAGTAATAACAAAATCCGGTCAACGATTTCATTGCTTTTGTAGAAATCTCCACCTAGACTTGTCAGAGACTCATAAGACAAAGCGAACTAGTGTACGAAATCTTCATATTGGAAACCACAATATTCTTTTGGTGCTTGTTCATGGAATCGATATTCGAAATAATGATAGTAATCATCGACAATTGTTTGCCAAAACTTTAGCAGATGAATTGAAATTTCTCCAAGAGGAAAAGAGAACTAACAAGTTTATACTTCTTGGGGATTTTAATATGAACCCATATGAGGATGGCATGATCACGCCATTAGGTCTTAATGCGATGATGGCAAAAGCATGTGTAAAACGTGGATTTCGTACATTCCTTGGTAAAAAATATGATTTCTATTACAATCCAATGTGGAGTCTCTTTGGCGACAACACAAACGGGCCTCCTGGGACTATATACAACACAAGCAATCAGGGACCTTATGGATGGAGTATGCTTGATCAAGTAATAATCCACCATTCAATTGTTGGATTGTTTGATAGTGTGAAAATTTTAACTGAGGCTGGGGCGGAATCCATAGTAAGCAGTATGGGACATCCAGATGTCAATAAAGCTTCAGATCATTTCCCGATTCTAGTAAACTTTCGTGAGGATAATAATGAGTAACTTTTGGCCAAATGATCTTAATCTTAGTGATACCCAATCCCCAAGGGAGATTCTAAAGGTTGCCCAAAAAGATTGGTATCAAGGTAGTAACGGGGTAATGGAGTTAGTTTTACAAGATGCAAGAACTAAAACTAATAACATAATGATCATAGTTCATGCAAAACATGTACCTAGCAATCGAACAGTTCAACTATTTTCGATTGTGCATCGACCTAATAACCCTTACCCAGTAACAATTCAATTGGAATCTAATGACTTGCCAAATTTTTTAAAAAAGACTTACGAATCAACCTCACCATACTATGGTAGTGCGATATCTGCGCTTCAAACAATAGCGGGCAGTAAAGAGGTATCAAATCCTTGGGTATCAGATACACCAGCTGAATTTCGAAAAAAACTCGGCGATGTATTAAAAGAAGGAGCTGTTAAGAGCGCTATTTATAATCTTACCACTGATGATACTGATGATACTGATGATACTGATGATACTGATGATACTGGTGAAAACTATCAAGGTGATCCAGAGGAAAACTAAACCTAATTTTGCTTGTTATCGACAAGCATTCACCTTAATCTATGGACAATAAAACACCAGCAGAAATCTACGAGATTTATGCTGGTAATATAAAGGAAAATATGGATAAAAATACTGACCAAATAAAATTGTACCCTGTAGTCGTTTCTTTTCATGAAATGAAATGCCTCATAAGTGTGTTTGGTAATTTATGTGTGTATGATGTGCTAGCACAATGTAAATTTATACCAGAGCAGAATCATATAGAATTTTCTGAATTTACGGAATATTTTACAGATGATGTTTTACACGATTTAAACTCAGCACCTTATCAAAATATGTTTTATCTTGTGTTCAATTCTGATAATAATTCCATTTTTTGGTCACCCTACATTTCTGCTAATGATTTTCCTGGAAAAGATGGTGTATTTATGATTTCCAGAAATACTTCTGATCTAAACCGCCGAAAAAACGAAATCATCGAATATAGCAAAGAATCTCAATAATTCGTGAAAAATGAGAATTGCTTTCCGATCAAAAGTTCAAAGTAGAGCTACATAGCGAAATAGCTAGATTAAAAAATTACCGCCATATATAGGGGGTGCCTTTTTTGCCTCCAGGAAGGCACAGGCTGAATAAATTATTTTATTTTCCAGGGCGTTTTTGGGTCAAATTCAGCACCAAAATAAAAAACAGGGGTCATTTTTGATCCCTGTTTTTGCTTTATTGATGCAAAAATTGCCTGTTTTGTGCGGTAAAAAGGCCGATTGGTTTCGATAATCTAAAATTATCACAACCGTTATCACCACCAAAAGGCCTTCATCAACCACTGCCTGAAAAGCATACCCCCATATATGGTGGTTATAAGTCCATGAGCCAATGGAAAAGATCACTGACAGACAGGCCAAGCAGCACCCAGAACAAAAGTGGATCCAGCTGGCCAAGCACAGGAATGGGCGGAGGAACGGACACATGGCCCGCTTGCCATAACATGGACCATAGTAAAAGCGGAAGGCCGAAAACATATATAATCCTGATGATGGTTCCAATGATCGGCGTGTGGCTCCAGAACGACCTGTGACCAAGAAGCTTTGCATACGGATACCATAACATGGCCCAGATCAGCCCAATGATATTTCCCGTAGATTTTCGTACCTGTCGCTGTGAAATGGATCCACCGACCAGGTCAAGATCTGGTGTCAAAATAATTCCCAACAGCGCCCCAAGACTGAACGCCATTGCCTGGTAAGATGTGACAGATGCGATTTGCTGCAGGGCCTGCCCGCTTCCGGCCAGGATAACACTTACCGCTGCATGTAATTTTCCATCAGCCATTGTCCTTCTCCTTTTCTATTTGATCCAACGCAATCAGCCGGCGGGGTTTGTTTCCACCGTTTGACGGAACAACTCGATAAACGCTTGACCCAATTACATACTCCTGACCCTCCCATTCATTCAGCCAGTCGTTGATGATATTCTCAGGGATGTGTCTGTCATGGAACTGCTGATAAATTTTCCTCCTGGACAAATAGCCGTTGTCATAATCCAGCGCCCATGTCATGACTTCCAATGGGGTGACATCATGTTTCGATTCAATCTCAACAGTCTTCCCTTCTTTTGCGGCCCTTACAATCTCAAAAATCTGCTCGTCATTCAGGTAGGGTGTCTGTATTTCCATTTCCTTTGTGTGAACGAAAATACATCGTCCAGCTGGAGACAACCCGGCTGCACCGCCATGATCAATGATTGCCATTGATGATTGATTGGATGGACACGAAAACGCAATCTTGGCAGGCAAGACGCCTTTGATACGAGTGTCAACGATTTCTGATTTTGGCACCTGAGTACAGAGGATCACATGAATGCCAACAGCGCGATAACGTGACGCAATGTTGATCATCTTTTCATTGGACTTCTTACCGCATTGAGGATCCAGCTTCAGGTCGGCCCATTCATCAGCCACAACCACGATATGGCTCATAGCCTCTTTCCTGTGACGTTGGTTATAACGCCCAATTTCTTTCTCTCCAGATTGCAGCATAGTTTCCATGCGCTTCTCACCGATCATGATGATCCAGTCAAGCAGATCTGGCACGGCTTCACGACGGGTGACAATACCATCAGGAGCGGCTGGGCATTTCATCAAATGGGGGATGCCCCTGTATGCACTGAATTCAAGACCGCCTTTCAAATCGATCAAGACCAACTCAAGCCTGGATGGAGCATTACGGCTGATCAACGAACACAGAAGTACGTTAAGCATGTTGGACTTCCCGGCTCCGATTGTTCCGCCAACCAACATGTTATACATGGATCCAAGTGACTTATATACAGGGCGGTTGTTCGTTGTGATGCCGATTGGTATGGAAAGTCCATCAGCGCTTTTTGGATATGCAGATATCATATCCTGCCACATGACATGCCGTGGGATACCCATAACACCGGTTGCCCGCTCAACAATGTACCAGACACCAGTCACCTCTGAATATTTCACTACTACCCTACGGCCAACAGTCAAAGACAGGTCTAATGCAACCTCATCCTGGATAAGCTTTGAAATGGTCACACCATGCGGTAATCTTCTTGTATCAACCTTAAGATACAAGGCGTCAGGCGATCCAACAAAAGCTGAGAACACAACCGGCCTTACCTTCATTGGCGAGTTATCGGTTTTTCTATACCAGTAGCATATGTCCTGTCGTGTCAGTGCAGTCTGGATCAACCTTGCTGCTGTTCTGGCTTCAGATTCAAGCAAGTGAGCCATTTCCTTTCTTGCCCGCTTCTCATCACGTTCCCGCTTTTCTTCAGTGGTCAATGGCCGCCATGGTCTCTGGTTCCAAATAAACTTGATAAACTTTCCAAGCCAACCCCAATTGATTCGGCGTCTGTCAAACACGCGACGCCTTAACGGGTTTAGATTTGTTGCTGGCAATTCAAGGACATTTTCTACGGCGGGGGAAATTGCGCCAGTAGCGCAGACCTCCTTGCTGTCTTGCGTTTTGACTGATACTGATCTTTCGGTGTCAGGTACGATTTCGCCAAAAACTACGGGAGAGATTTCGATTGATTTGGTTCTAATTGCCATACGGTCACCTTTACCAATTCGTCTGATTTCAATTCAGCAATCAATTTTGCATGGGTCCGGTTCAGCAAATCAACAACCTGGTCAGTTTCGCATGAAGGCGAAAGCGGACCGGCTGCCCATAATAAAAGACCTGGTCGGTCAGGTTCCTGGATTGTCCAACCAAATGCGCTTCTGGTTGTCGGGGTCAATCCACCAGGTGTCATGCCACAAACAGTGAGTTCAATGTTTTGCAGCTCCGGGTGGTAGAAGCTCATGATCGTCATCGGCCCGTCACCAACGTAATAAACTGGTTGATCTGATTGGAGATAATAGGTTACTCTGTCTGCCAGTCCGCCGTCTGATTTGCTGTTTCCGATCAAACCGTAATAGTTGCAGCAGGCCAAGAATAAAACGGCAGCGGCTGATCCATACACAAAGATATTCCGTCTGGTGGATCCCCAAAAGGATTGCACGACAAGCCAGACGATAAACGGCGTCAAGGGAACCAATGCCCGCATAATGAAAATCGGCTTGAACAACGCACTGGCCAGTATGGCCATGGCCATGGGCGCAAAGCCAAGCCAGACAAGCCACCTGAACTCTGACTTTGCTGTGATGACAACAGCCACAGCCATGATGGTGAGGGTTGTTATGTACACGGACATGACTGCCCACTGTGGCAGAGACACCCCCCAAATCATCCCAAGCAAAGCCTGGGCTACACTTCCAGGCGTAACCGGCAAAATCCAGTAACCGTCTGCTACTTTGGCCATTTGAACACTTAGACCATACATGAGCCATGGCGCATACAGAACGGGCACGGTCAGAAAAGCCAGAAGTCCAATTGGGAAACGGGTAAACCGTTGCTGTCTGTATTCGTTCCATAAAAGAAACAATCCGGTCGTGGCCAAGTAGAACCATCCATAGTTTTGCAAGTATGGAAGAACCGGAGCCAGCATCCCAACCAATATCCAATTGCGTTTTACGCCTGCCAGTACAAGGCCAAGGTATGCAAGTTGCAGAAGCGCATACATCCGTGCTTCCTGCCCGTAATGGAGTGAGGACGGCAACAAGGCAAAGATACCCATGATGACATAAGATTTTGACCTGTCAACGTTGTAATGTTGAAGGAGCATCCACAGAACATAAACTGAGGCGACAGATGCCAGTACGGACGGCAGACGTAACGACAATTCGTTGACATCACCAAAAAGCCTTGTCGTCATCCACGTGACAATGTAATAAAGCGGTGGATGAACATCCCCCATTGTAGCTTGCATGATACCGCCTGGATCAAGTTGGGTCACAAGCCCGGTGAAAACTTCATCATACCAGAGGGATACAGATGTCAAATTGTACAGGCGCAAAATCAGAGTGATAGCCATAAGGAAAAACACTTCAATGTATTGGGTAAGCCTGTCATAGTCCAGGCGCGTCTTGATGGCATTGATGATCATTCTTCCTCCTAATGCCTTTCGAGTTTATGCAAACCATTGGGTGACGATGGACACGATTCTGATTGCGGGTCAATTTCTCCGCAATGACCACAAATTGATTGATCCTCCGGGTAAATCATTTCATCGGATTCTTTAAAATCAGTTCCATAAACATCATCAACCAGGCGTCTGAAGTCGCGCAGTAAAAGCCACCGGTCAATGGCAATCAAAACAGTTGCCAAGATAATGACGGGCGAAAACATCCACCAGAGTTCTTTCAAAAAATCTCTCATTTCACACCTCCATCAATTAAGTAAAAGCTTACTGGGGCCAGTTGGGGCAGATTGATTTGGCCAATCAACTGACCTTGATCCGCATAAGATTGCAACTGGGACCATTCACTCTGTGACAGCAGGCCGCTGTCCTTGCTCCAAATCAACCAGGCGCGTTTATGCGGGATGTTTTCAAGCGGCTGTCCTTCCCCTGAAAAAACGTGGCCCTTTGCATTCTCAATAATGTACTCATCGTCTGGAAGGTAATACCTCATTGGATAGAACGTGGTCCATGTGGCGTTATAGATCACATCCCCATCCTGCCATTCGTGACTAATGAAGCCAGCCCATTCTGATAAGGATCCTCCCTTCTGACTTCCATTCGTCGTCATCAGGCCAATGGCCATGATGCCGATCATGATATACCAGGCAATGGCACGGGCCTTCAAACCCTTTGGCCATATCACCACGATAATCCACGGAAGCATGGCGGCCACAAGCGGCCCTGCTGGACGGTAAAAAATAACGTTGCGAATGAGGATCGAGAAAGCAAGCATTCCGGCCAACGGCGCAAGTCCAAAAATTGAGAGTAATCCAATCTTCTGATCACGCGCATTCCGAATCGTTCCAAAAACAGCCAAACCCAACACCACTGACCAGGTTAGGATTGCCATAGGCTGACTTGCCCAACCGGTGCTTGTTATGGCCAAAGATCGGAATAGCTCCCAAGCGGACAGCGGCCACAGCCAATGAGGGATCTGTGATGTTGTTGTGGCAATGGCAGGAACCCATGGCAGAAAAGAGATAGGAGCCAATACCATCCACAGCGCGGATTTCCAGTTGATGACCAGGAGAATAAGTCCAAGTCCAATGGCGTAAAAAACACCGGTGCTGTGGGTCCAGATCAGCAGCGCCCCCATGGATACAGTCAATGCTGTTTTGCGGTTTATAGCGAACCACATCCCGGCCACATACAACACCTGGATCAGCGCATAGCACCGCCCCTCCTGGGCCTGCCAAATCTGGTAAGGCAGTATGGCCACAGATGCAAATGCTGCAAGCCGTATAACCTCATCCTCAACAAGCTTTTCAATCACAAGCCAGGCAATGGCGAGTGAAAGAATACTCAGTAGCAGCGCCGGAAGTCTGATACCAATTTCATTGATACCAAAAAGCCTGGTCGTCATCCAGGTAACGATGGACCATAATGGTGGATTGAAGTCCAGCTGATGCATTTTGATCATGTCCATAAATGGCAACTGGGACACTTCAATTTGCCAGGCTTCATCAGCCCAGATTGGATGAGTTAAAATGCCGGTCATTCTGATGGCAATGCCTAAACCAAGAAAGCAAAAGGCTTTGTTATTCATAGCGTCACCGCAGACCATACCATGATTGCGATCATGGACACGGAGTAATATGCAAAATATATTTTCTTTGACAGCTTGCATTTTTCTGGATCACTGACACGCTGAACGACAATGAACCAAAGCAAGGTAAAGAGAATGGCAATTGATGCAAGGATCAGGTATGACTGGTCACCGGCTGCCATTAAATCAAGCATACGTTGATATCTTTCAGCAGTTGTCAAAACAGCCTCCGAATAAATCCAGGTAAAAGCATCCCGGGAAAACCAAATTGGGTAAAGCGTTGGCGCATAATCCATCCGGTGATGAAGCCAATGGCAGCCGGTGTGCCACAGCAGAGTGACATGTAACCAAGTCCAGTCCAAAAATCATTCATAAGTCTATTTCCATTTTCGGGAAGATTATTTTGATGAATTCGATAAATGCACCAAAACCCAGTCCGATTGTCATTGGGATAAAATATATTGCCCAGTCAATATCAGAGAATGACTGAATATTTTTATCAATTACTTCACTCATAATCTCATCGTCATATCCATCTAAAGAATCATTCATGATTGATGCCTTTCTTATATTGCTCAACAAAGCCTCGCAATTCCTTTCTCTGCTTTATCCAATCACAATGCTTTTATGCAGATAGGACATCCGCACATCTCAAGCGTTATCTCATCATCAGCATTTTCAAGCCCGGTGATGGTCGTAAGCTGTTTCATGTTATTCACCGTTGCTGGTTGATCATCCATTTCATGGGCACGCTTTGCCCGGATGTCTTTGTACTCGCTATAAAAGAAAAAGATTGTTTTTTGAAAAAACCTATACCGTGCCTTATTGCGCGTTTCAGCATGGATAACGGTTGAAGCTGAATCGTCCACGTTCACAATGTAAGCTTTCATTTCATTTCCTTTTTGAACCACATCCGGCCATTCCACCGGTAGTCGTGTCCATGCAACCAGGCATACAGATCCACCCGCTTCATACGCTCCGCCTTCAAAACCACATTCATAAAGACCCTCATACTTTCGTAATAATCTTTCTTTGCCATGTGGAATTCACAAAAAGCATAAATGGCTTCCTGTGCTTTTTTGGTCAATTGTTCCCTTGGGTTGATCGTTATCTTTGTCATGGTAACTCTATGGTGTATGGTGTATGGTGTACGTTTCTGACTTTAGGCGTCACCGCGTTTTGTCGAGAAACTCGGCAATACGATATGCATGGGGTGCGACTTTACCGCCTTGATGTTCAGGTCGATGGTCCCACGTTCATAAAGATTTTTAACAACAAACCAACACCATTCATATCTCAAATTATTTTCGAGACAGAAATTCAACAGCGAAACGATTTCGCCCTGTTCTTGCAAAGTATCCAAAATCAGCTTTTCATAGGTTCCGGCCATACGGCTCCAATCTCTCTCCGCAAATGGGTGAGAACGTCAGTCCAGGCATATGTAACAAGAATGTCTGTCGGCATGATGATACTTTCGATCATGATCACAGCCCAAAAATCGCGGCCAAGCGCAAGTACCAGGATAAAAAGCCCAGTCAGCCACAAGGTGAGAATGACACCTCCGGCAAGGCAAAGGGGCATGACCACATAAACAAAAAGCAGTCTGAACAGGTCTTTAGGCGACACCGTTCACCTCCATCAAATTTTGCAGCCAACCCCATAAAGCACCACCGGACAGGTAAAAATCCGTAATATCTTTATCTGTGGCCTGAAGCCTTGGTACGGGTGCATGTGCCACATAAGGTGACAGAGCTGCCAAACGTTTGTAACCCTTTGCTCCAGCATCGTCGTTGTCATAGGCAGCCAGGATGATCTTTGCGCCGATCAAGTACCTGATCCACCCAGACGCGTCATTAGTGGCAGCACCCATGGTCACCACTCCGGCCACATCCCCAACCTCCTGGTCGGCAAGGATGCAGTCAAACTCTCCTTCTGTTACGATGAGAACATCAGCGCCCTTGGATTTTGTAGCATTGAACATGGCAGGGATACCACCCCTGATATTGATGTACTTCGGTTCAACTCCAGACGGTTGCCGAATTTTGATGTACCAAACAACCTTGTCTATGATGCAAGGGATGATGATCCCCTTTGGGATATACATCTGTTTCCCGTCAGTCATTGGCAATCCAAAATATTCCGGGTTGATGTGCATAGGCGCGGGGTTCAATCCAAGGTGAAAATAACGAATCCAGTCATCTTTCAGCCCTCGTTTGTTAAGATATTCAAGGGCCAGTTTTCCGACAGGCGACCACAGGATTCTTTCCCACTCCTTGATTTTCGGTTTGGCTGCATCCTGCCAGGCTTCACATGGCGGGGTTGGAACATGGTAATGCATTGGAGATGGTTGATGTGTCAGATTGTCGGTGACGGTTCCTCCCAGTGCAAGCGCCGCTTCTTTGAAAGGCAATTTGCGGAATTCCATCATCCAGGTAATGGCGTCGCCAAATCTGTTGCATGAAAAACATTTCCAGTGTTTTTCCTTGACACCAAGGGAAGCCGTTCTGTCATCATGGAATGGACAATGGAACATGGTCCATGCTCCAGACTTTCTTCCAGCTCCACAATCCCGCTCGATTAACTCAACCAGGTCAATCGTTTCTTTAATGCATGTTATATCGATCATCATCAACCTCCTCACCTTCTGTGTCTTTTACAAGACCGACTCCGATATACCAATTACACGAGGATTTTTCACGCTTGAATTTCGACTGCATTCGCTTGCCGAACTGGTTAAGGTTCAGTGGGTGAAACCCGCTGGCCTTGCACCACTGGACATAGGCGGCATAGATCTCGCCTGCCTTCACCTTTGCAGTCGCAATAATTACACACCGTTCATCAAGGAATCCCTCAAGATTATCTTCTTCCTTCTGATACTCTGATTTTGCCGCCAAGCACTTTTCAGGTATCATCAGCCCACTTCTCTGCCATTCAAGGCATCCTCTCACCAACCAGGCCAAAATTCCACTGGCTTCCTGCTTTAACTGTTCACAAAGATTTTTGTTCCTCAAACGTTCGTTCGGCTTCGATGGGTCAGGGTTTTCAAGGAAGGTCAGTTCAAACGGTATCAAGATGAGCCTGTGCCAAATGGCTTCGTCTCCTGTTGGCAATGACGGCTTGTGATTTGTGAGCAGCAAAAGCAGGTGTGTCGGTTGAAATTGAACTGGCCGTGAATGCAGCGTGCGCGGGTTCAGCGTATCGCCGCCTGTCAATTTTTTTACTTCACCAACGTTCAGCCGCTTTCCCTCATTCGTTTCTGATGCCCAGACAATCCGCTTACCGCGCATTTCATATAAATATGGGTTTGGCCCTGATCCATTCCCATATCGTGTTTCCATGATTGCATCACTGACCGTTGCCTTTGCGATTTTTTGACCAAGCACGTAACCGATGGTCTCCAGGATCGTCCCCTTCCCATTCTGACCTTTCTCTCCCCAAAGGATCGGAAGGCGATGTTCTGTGACAACGCCAGTAATTCCGTAGCCAAGAAGGCGCCCCATGAACGCGGGCATAACAGGATCATCGTCAAAGATTTTCAAAAGGGAATCTTCCCAAACTGGAGACTCGGTTTCCAATCCTGTCCAATCATGGGGAACATATGCCCGGATATAATCCTCAGGTTTTCCAGGCATCAATGCGCCTGTGTTAAGATTTACCACCCCATTCTTTACCCCAAGCAGCCAAGGGTTGGTATCCCACTCCTCACCTGTCAACGCAACGCTGTCCACTTCTCGTTCAGCGGCTGCAAGGGTTAATACCGCTTCAATCCTCCGGCGTCCTCTAAGTGAGGATGCACGAGTTTTCAGCCGTTCTATCAGCTTTTCATTTTCGGCTGTCAATCCAAGGGCCGCAATGGTGCTTGCTGCTTTCAAATAGTGCGGGGCAACACGGGTTGCCACAATCGAGTACATAATGTTTTTGCGGTCCGGCTCCCAGTAGCACCCGGTAAACAAGTACCACTGTTGTTCAGAATGATCAAAGGCAATGGATCCGTGAAACAGGTAACAAAGCATATCAGCATCACCGGTTTCACCCATTTCAAAATATCCCATGATGGCATCTTGTGTCAGTTCCTGGAATGGGTGCCGGTGAAAAAATGTCAGTTCAGGAAGCGGGTTGTTGGCATCAGCAGCAAAGACTTCCCGCATGATACGTTCTTTTTCATCCTGGTCAGGAAGACGGTCCAATGCCGCAGTGAATGCCATTGCCCGGATCCGCGTGTCTTTCTGACATGCTTCAATCGCTTCAGCCAACTGATCGTATGGAGCGGACAAAATTTCTTTATGGCCGTTAACAAACTCACAAGCCAGCAACTTTTTCACGACTAATGCATCTATGCCTGATTGCTTCATAAATCGCTCTAGTGCCTTCCTGATCAATCTAGGGGCGTCACCAGTGGCGCCTATTGTGTCGCCCTATAATGTCGCCCTTCACGACGCCCTTTATGGGCGTCCTTTTGTGGCGTCCTTATACAAGACAAATTCAAATCTCATGGAACGGGAAACCGTCCGTTTATTTACCATCTCATCCAGCGTGACAGTTTCAATCCCATTCTCGAGGAGATACCTGACCACCTGACTGACGGGACAATCAAGTTCATCAGCCATTGCCGACAAACGGTCAGTCAACTCAACAGGCAGATCGTAAGTAACCCTGTTACGATTTGCTTGACGCCTCTGTTCCTTCGTCATTGTCCTTTGACGTTGACGGCGTGAACCATCCTCCAGTGCATCAGCAATGTATGGGTCAAGACCGGCCAGATCTGGAACGCCAGATGATGTGCGTTTCATAATGACACGTTCACTCCCGCATCCAACACAAGCCTGGTGAGGACATTGTTGTAGCCAAGCGTGGCACGCGCCTGTGGCGCGTAGATCCACAACGGCCTGCCAGATGTCTTTGCCTCATCCACTTTGATGTCCTTTGGCACTGGCGGGAAAAGCAGTTTCCCAAGTGGTGAGCCAACAAGGTTTTCAAGCTGGATCCGGGTATGATTAGTTACCCTCTCATGCTGAGTTGGGATGATGCCCAGAACCGTTGTCAGGTTGGCCAGGCGTCTCAGCGCCTTCAGTCTGTCGAAAACTTCCGTAACACCCTTGACCGAAGTCGTTTCAAGCGTTGTTGGAATGAGCAGGAAATTTGACGCGACAATGGCGGCGGACGACAAACCATCATCAGCCGGCGGGCAATCGAAAAGAACTATGTCATAGGCTTTGTCCAGGTCATCCAGGGCATCCTTAAGGATAAAAACTCCAGCAGGCTCCATGGCAAGGCGTTTGACCAACCGGGATGTTGTCAACCGTTCGGAGCGGATCAAATCAATGTCGTATATGGGCTGTGGCATAAACTTATTGTTATCAAGCCACACTGACAAATCAGGCCCGGCGTCGATGCCAAGGCAGTCTGCACAATTACCCTGGGCATCCAGGTCAATGAGCAATACCCTTTGCCCATATTGGCGGGCAAGCCCGGTTGCCAGTGTGACTGCGGTGATAGTTTTTCCGACACCGCCCTTTTGATTGATGACGCTGATAACAATGGTTGGGTTCTTCATTTTTTTGGTCCTATTGAGTTATAAAGTTTTCCAAGCATCTCAAATACCAAGAGGACAATCCACAGGCCAATCACAGAGCCAATCATATAACCGCGCATAAAAACATCTTGTTGCAGGTTGTTGTAGGAACATAACTGTTTGGTGACTTCTTCAATGTCTGAAATGGTGGGATTCCTGAAAATGAAGTATGCCAGGAGCAGATATCCATATTTCCAAATGCTTTTCCCAGACAGAAATTGAAACACTTTTTCAACCACGCGATCAGCCACTGCAACGATTTTTTCAAGGGCGTCCATATAAACTCTCCTCATCTCCATCAATGAACAATCTTGAAATTGTGACTGTTACCCAGATTACCAGTGACCATCCAATAATGATTGCAATAAAATCTACTGGCCTGAGTTTGTCTAAAAGGATTGCAGTTGGATTTGTACTGAAGCAAATCGCCAATCCCATAATCCCCCATACGGAAGCGCCAATAAACGTGCCTGGGCTACATGAAAGTGCAAGCTCCTTTAGCATATGCACAAATGCATCCAAAATTATTCCTGACAAGGAAAACAAAGCTTTCTTGACCGGACCTGATGCTGTTTTTTCAAGGGTATGAAAAAGTTCTACAAACCGTTTACACAATTCATACCCAAACAGCATATCCAAAAACAAAACAAACAGTGAACAGCTTTCCGGGATGAAACCGATCTTAATGAGGACGGTCACGGTAAGTAGCCAGAAGGGACTGAGATAGAAGGAAGGATCCCCTACTACTTCATCGTAAAAATTTGTTATGGCTTGTTTCAATTTCGTTGTGCCCATGTCATCAATCCTCTGTTTCAAAAACAAGATCAATGACGTTCGGTCCGAATGCTGCGGCCAGTTCACTGATTTTCTGATCCGCCGTGTCCTTGTCCTTTTTGGCGAAGTGGACCCACAATTCCTTAAGGAGTTGGACACGAAAAGCCATTGTGATTTCCTGATATACTTCAGGAGACTGGCGGTTGATCAAGGCCATTGCCACTGGGGGAAGTTTCTTCTTATCCAGGACAAACGGAAGAATGGATTTGCCAAGCGCATCAGCCAGTTCCCCGATCTTCTGATCTGCAATTTCCTGCCCTTCCGTTTGTGTGAAATGGGCGCGCAGTTCCTTCATGAACTTGACAGTGAACTCCAGCATAATGAGCTGGCGACCCTGCTTTGATTGCCGATCAATGGCGGCCATGACATTCTTTGCAATCTGTTTGGTGGTTTCCTCGTTCATTCTTCCTCTCCTTCGTGAACAAGATATTCCAAAAATGTTATTGCTGTCTTCTTCTTTTCTTGATCAAGGCGTTTGATCAAATATGCTCCATCCAGGTTCAGCGCATCGTTGTCATCCCGCTTGTTCTGACGCACGAGAAGCGCAAGAAAAACAGCAAGCATGGTGATAAGATATCCAAGGCAAAACAAAGTTACAATCATTCTTCTTCTCCATTCTTCAAAAGGAATTCCATAAAATAAATTACTGTTTGCTTATTTTTCTTTCCAAGACGTTTGAACATGGTTGCACCTGTTTTGTTGATCTCATCGTTGTCACCAGGTTTGACCAAAAAAATTGAAACAGCAATCAAAGTAATGGCTGCCAAAACAAAAACGATCATGAATACGATAGGGGTCATTCGATTATTCCTTTCCATAATCTTTCATCATTTCATCCATGAGCCTGTCTGCATACTTCTTGTTATCTTCGCTGAGTTCATCTTCCACGTTCATAATGAATGCAACAAAATCATCTTTAAGATCCAGGTATTTCTGATGTGTTTTATACACCCGTGAAATTAAATAAATGATGAATGATCCTAATGCTAAGATAATTAGAGCGGTTTCCATTATTGCTCCAGGATGTTTTCTGTCAGGCCATTGCAAGCGAGGGTGACGATGGTCACACCTTTCATGCGGTCGATGAGTGTTTCAGTGACCCGCATAAGGACGTCACTTACATCGGCGCCGGGCGGAAGGAGAACGGCCTGCTCGCGGGCCGGGTCGATGGAAGATTCCGGGGCCACGCGGATATATGTCAGACTTGTTAACCGAATTGGGGTGATAATGGCGAGTGTCATTCTTCATCCTCATCGTATTCAGCAGGAACGCAAATGGCTTCAACCTTACCCCCACATCGATGACAGAATAAGACACGGTTTTCATTTGGTCCACCCTCAGAGAATTCCCATATCTCTCCGCATGATGTACTCCATGTAGTTTCTTCGTATGGATCAACTTGCTTCCACTCGCACCGTTTCGCCCTTTCCGCTTCCAGTTCAGCATGGGCCTGCACCAATTCAACGTTCAAATGCACAACTTCTTCGCGGGCAGCGTCGCGCTGTTTCAGCGCCTGGTCACGCTGGTTTTCAAATTCGTTGATGACAATGCCGGTTTCGCTAACATCAAGATCAAGGACATCAATCTCGCCTTGCAAGCGTTTGTTTTCTGCGCGCAACTCTTCAACCTTTGCGCGAAGGTCTTCATTTGCTGTTTTAAAAACATCAAGTTCGGAGCGGGCAGCATTGCGTTCGTTCTCCAGACGCGCCACGAGGGACACGATTTCAGCACTCGGTTCGTAGATTCTTCGTGCTGACTCGTAACCCTCGTGAAAACCAAAATATACGGCCTGTTGTTTCGCTGTCTGGTTTATCAGATACAGGCTACATCGCCTCCGTTGCTGTTTCGTCATGTGGCGTTTCATGATTGCACCTCCGGCAGCGGGAGAAAAAAATATTTTTTGAACCGATAGCTGGCCTTTGGTTTAACCTTGTAGTGCAGCTCAAAAGCGGCAACGGCTTCAGCGTGGGTTGAATCAGCTCCACCCATCCAACCGAAACATGGAACTGGCGGCAGGTCAGACGACCTGGTACATTCAACAAGCAAAACACTGTCTATGATTTCCATATCTACCCCCTAAAATAAAACCAGTTGTCTTGGAGTGCATGTACACTCCCATCCAACCTTACCAAGAAGTTCGTGGGCTTCCGCGATCGTGACACGATCAACCTCGTATCCTTCCTTTATGCAACGGGAAACTTCCTTTGCATTTTCTGCTTTCATATCTTCATCGTCAGTGCTGATCATCACGAAAGTGTTACAGCACTTGCGCCTCGCAATGTAAGCATGTGTTGGACGATACTCATTTTCCATTGCATTTCTCCTGGTGCGCCTTAATGGCCAATGATGCCAGAATGTCAATGGCGGCCTTATATGCAGCCCGCTTACTTTGCGGGACCTGGACAGAAACAAAACTGATTGATGCTTTGGATTTTTTTGCCATGCTCCCTCCCAGAAACATGAAATGATTTTGTTTGCCGGTTACACTATCCGGCTTGTCGTCATCGCGCAGTGCGCCGGTGCGGTTCATCCCTGGATTTTCACGACAATGCCACACCTGTTATCATAAAAAATATGGGTATATTTGGCGGTCAGGATTCGAACCTGATTCATACCTTCGGTATGTCGGCGTATCTCACGATAGGCTTACCATATCCTCACTGTTGCCTGATTGCGCGCTTTTGCTGGACTCAGGAATCCAATAGCTTACTCTCCATGAGGATCCCAGTTTTTCCTCACTTTGAAGACCCGCATGTTCCCACCATGCCGCCACCATAAATTTTGAAAGAACAAGCTGGTCTATTCTGTTCCCGGCCAGCAGGGAAACGGGTAAGGGACGGAAGTGTATAGTGGATAAGAAAAACTGGACACAAAAAAAGGCGAAAACAAGGTGTAAAATGGAGACACCATGGCAAAAAGACGACATTTTACAGCAGAACAAAAAGCGGCAATTGTGCTTGAAGTCCTGAAAGAAGAAAAGCACATCAGCCAAATCGCCTCCGAACACGGGGTAC